>Ga0164297_10000157_pt1 | contig 87461 bp, 84 predicted proteins | sample GEODES058metaG_FD_113539 | JGI IMG/M metagenome (GOLD analysis project Ga0164297, IMG submission 113539) | Dystrophic lake water microbial communities from Trout Bog Lake, Wisconsin, USA - GEODES058 metaG | ecosystem: Environmental > Aquatic > Freshwater > Lake | place: USA: Trout Bog Lake... | reverse complement strand
TGGATGTGTGTCGAAGTATGGCTGTTAAAGCCTGTATTCTGGTGTCCAATTTTAACAACCCGAATGGTGCAAGCTTAAATAGTATCAAAAAAGCACGATTGGCAGCATTTGCTGCTAAGTATAAGATACCCATCATTGAAGATGATATTTACGGCGATATCTGCTTTTCGGGCAAAAGACCCGATTGTATCAAAAGTTATGACGAAAGCGGCTGGGTAATGTATTGCAGCTCATTTTCAAAGTCACTGGCTCCGGGGTTCCGTATTGGCTGGTGTGCGCCCGGAAGGTTTTCATATGAAGTGGCCCGAATTAAGCTGATGCAAAACAGTGCTTCAAATACGCTGATGCAAAGTGCAATTTATGAGTTGCTGGAATCTGGTTCATACGACAGGCACCTGAAGAAATTTCGTCTGGAGTTACAAAAAAACATGGTCAGGACGATCCGATTGGTTGAAAAACATTTCCCTGTCGGAACCCGGATCAGTTCGCCTGCAGGCGGACTGGTAGTTTGGGCAGAGTTGCCTGCACCTATTAATACTACTGAATTGCAGGACACAGCGCTTGATCAAGGTGTTAGTTATGGACCCGGTGAGTTATTTTCAAACGATGGCGATTATAAAAACTACCTGAGAATAAGTTATTGTAATCAATGGGATGCAAAAATTGAAAGGGCGCTCGAAAACCTGGGTGGATTATTCTCTGCTATCTCAATAAATGATAAGTAATAAAACTGGCTAAATAGGCCAAAACCGTCATATAGGCAAACTGAGCAGCCGGCCAGCGCCAGTCTTTTGTTTCGCGATACACAACAGCAACGGTACTTGCGCATTGCATAGCGAAGGCATAAAACATCATGAGTGAAAATGCCACTGCGGCTGTAAATACCGGACTGCCATCAGGGTGTTTTGCCGTTTGCATTTTTTGCTGAACCGATTCCATTTTTTCTGCATCGCCATCTACACTGTAAATGGTTGCCATAGTGCCAACAAATACTTCACGGGCGGCAAAAGAGGTGATAAGAGCAATACCGATCTTCCAGTCGAAACCGAGCGGCCTGATCACAGGCTCAATAGCATGACCCAGCATACCGGCATAGGAGTTTTCTAATTTTTCGGAAGCGATTACACGATGTAATTCATCAGCATTGAAGTGCTGCGAATATTGTGGTTGTCGGTATTTTTGTTCGATTTGCTGAAACTGATCACCCGGTCCGAAAGAAGCCAGGACCCAGAGGATAACTGAAACTGCAATAATCACTTTGCCTGCCTGTAATACAAATGCTTTTGATCGATCGTACATCGTAAGTCCTACATTTTTCCATCTCGGCATACGGTAAACTGGCAACTCCATGATGAAATAGCCACGCTCGCGCGATTTAAGAATGTACTTCATCACATAGGCAACGGTAACTGCCGATACAAGACTAAACAGGTACATTCCTGTAAGCGCTAAACCCTGCAGGTTAAATATCCACCAAACATTACGGCTTGGTACCACCAGTGCGATGAGTAATGTATATACTGGTAGTCGCGCCGAGCAGGTAACCAATGGGGTAACCATAATGGTGATCATGCGGTCTTTCCAGTTCTCGATGTTACGGGTACTCATGATAGATGGCACAGCACAGGCAAAGCCACCGATAAGCGGCACAACAGATTTGCCATTGAGCCCAACTTTGCGCATGATGCGGTCCATCATAAAGGTTACGCGCGACATGTAGCCGGTATCTTCCAGTATAGATATAAATCCAAACAGAATGGCTATCTGCGGGATAAATACCATCACTCCGCTAAGACCGCCCATCACACCATCCACCAGCAAACTGGTTAGAGGGCCCGAGGGCAATACATGGTGTAAGGATGATTGTGCCCAAACAAAGAAATCGCCAATGAGCTTCATCGGGTAAGCCGACCAGGCAAATATCGACTGGAAAATAAATAGCAATATACCCAGAAATAAAACGAAACCGAATGTTTTATGGGTAAGTACCCGGTCAATCCGGTTACTGATGGTTTGGTCCTGGGCGGTTTCTTTTTTGGTGACCGTGTCGTAAAGCAGGTCGTTGATAAAGTTATATCGCGCTATAGTCTCCGCAGCCTGCGATTTTTGGGAATGAAAACGGAATTCTTTCTCCAGCTCTTCAATGCGCTCACTTTGTTCTGGTGTCAAAAAATGTAGTGTCTCGTGCTGGTGCGCCAGCTGAAGCGCGAAATAGTGATTATCAATATGTAATTCTTCGCCAATTGTTGCTATCAGCTGTGGTGCCAGTACATCAACATCAATGGTATCTTCCTGTAAAGGAATTTTGTTGGCGAAGGCAATTGCTTCTTTTAACTTATCTATTCCTTCTCCTTTTCGTGCTGAAATTGGCACAACCGGAACTCCCAGTTTATTGGCAATGGCATTAACATCAATGGTTATTTCGGCTTTTTGAGCCATATCCATCATGTTGAGCGCTATAATTACCGGAACTTTCAGATCGGCCACCTGGGTATAGAGCAACAAGTTTCTCTTCAGGTTTGAGGCATCCAGTATAACAACAACCAGGTCGGGTTTTAAAGGGTTTGAACGATCGGCAAGTACAGAGAAAACAATGGATTCGTCCCTGCTTTTGGGGTATAAACTGTAAGTACCGGGAAGGTCAATAATTTGTGCTTTGCGCCCGTCAGGAAGCTCACAAACGCCGGTTTTTTTGTCGACCGTAACACCAGGAAAATTACCAATTTTTTGATTAAGGCCGGTCAGTACGTTAAAAAGCGTTGATTTACCGGTATTAGGATTTCCTACAAGCGCAACTTTTATATCCGTATCCACTGGGTAACAATACTACTGCAGGATAATGGTTGAAGCTTCTCTTTTACGCAAACTTAGCTGGTAGCCTGAAACCTGGATAGCAATTGGATCGCCCAGGGGGGCAATTCTTGAAACCCGCACTTCCTCGCCGGGCAGGCAACCCATTTCCATTAATTTGACCGACATTTCAAGATCGGTAAATTCTTTAACTATACCTGATTGACCTACTTCAAGTTGCGAAAGTCTCATTATTATGCTGCTTAAATGCGAAACAAATGTAGGCCTTATTTATATTAAATCCAAATAAGAAGAAATGACCCTCGTCACTTTTTACCTTCGGTTTACCTTTAAACGTAACGAAGATGATTGCTGGAATGGGTAACCGGAATATTTTTGCTGAAATGCGGACATCCGCAGTCCTTTTTAAAGATGCCACAGGAACTAAGGCCCAGGAGGGCGGCAGCTGCAAATAAGTATTTAATTTTTTTCATGACCCAATGCTCTTTGTATGATCAAAATGCTAAAAGCCGCCATACCTGCGCCGATAGCATCCGATAAAAAATCCCCCCATTCACCGCTGCGCCAGGTAAACATAGTGCGTTGCAATAGCTCTATCAAACCTCCGTACACAATTGCGGCTGCGGTTAATATAATTGCAGATTTATACGGAAGAATCTTAAGCTTTTGTTGCCTGATAGTGCCGTTGCACGAAAATATAACCAAAACAAAGAAAAGGCCGCAGTGTGTAACCTTGTCAAATCCGGTAAAGAAGAAGGAAGAACGGCCTACATGGCCTAGGTTAACTGCGCAAATGAATAAAATAAATAAAGCCCACAAAATTGTGAGCTTATGATATTTTAATACAGGCAGCATTAAGCGCCTACCAGCGATTTATATTCATCGGCAGAAAGCAGACCTGCTATCTCGGATGCATCGGCAACGGTTATTTTTACCATCCAGCCATCGCCATATGGGTCGGAATTTACCAGCTCCGGACTGCTATCCAGAGCAGAATTGATCTCGGTTACAGTACCGGTCAATGGCATAAAAAGGTCAGAAACTGTTTTTACTGCTTCAACGGTACCAAAGGTATCTTCCCGGGCAACTTCTTTTCCTACCGAAGGAATATCAACATATACAATGTCGCCTAATTCGCGCTGTGCAAATTCGGTGATGCCTACAGTAGCGCTATCGCCTTCAATTTTGATCCACTCGTGGTCTTTGGTGTATTTTAGTTCAGCAGGAAAACTCATATTGATCTGTTTTTTCAGCTCCAAAAATAATAAAACTTATCTAAGAAACGCGATAAAAAAGGCATTCAAAAAAGCAGGTAAAACTTGGGATATGTTTTTAAAAGATAAGCCTCCGGACTGTAGGATCGCTCCTCTGCAAATACATTTGGAGTATTCAAAATAACAGGGCATGGTGTAGAGAAAAGAACGGTTTCTCCGGGGGCTGGCATTAGTCTTTCTAATGATTATATTTATCGCGTTTAGATGCAAAGGAGAATTTTTTAGCCTCGGGATATAATATTCTGCTTTAGCAGAGCGACCAGGTAAAAAAAAGAAAAATAGCTATGTCAAACCCTATTTCAACAGGCATATTGGCCTATGGTATGTCGGGCCGTGTATTCCAGGGTCCTTTCGTTTCGCTTAACCCCGGCTTTGAACTGAAGGCCGTTGTTGAACGCCATGAAAAAAAGGCCCATCTCGACTTACCGGGCATCATCAGTTATGATGCTGTTGATGACCTGATCAATGATAGCAGTATCGAACTTGTTGTTGTAAATACGCCGCCGGTAACGCATGTTGAATACGTTCAAAAAGCTTTACTGGCTGGTAAACATGTTTTGGTTGAAAAGCCCATCGCCATTACTACTGCGGAAGTATTGGCTTTGTATGATCTGGCGCGCGAAACCGGTAAACATTTGTTTGTGTTTCAAAACCGGCGTTGGGATAGTGATTTTGTATCTCTGAAAAAGGTGATCGAAAGTGGCAGGTTAGGCAGCCTTATTGAAGTGCATCTGCGCTTTGATCGATACAAGGCTGCGCTTAGCACAAAACTATTTAAGGAAACCAAAGGGCTACCGGGCAACGGACTGGTTTATGACCTTAGTCCGCATTTGATCGATCAGGCGATCAGTCTGTTTGGCAAGCCATTGTCTTTTACCAAAACAACCGGCATTTTCCGCCAGAATTCGGAAGTGGTAGATTACTTCCATATGCATTTGAAGTATCCCGGGCAATTGAATGTTTTTCTGACCTCGGGTTTGCTCATCGCACAGCCAACGCCATCATTTGTGGCACATGGCACCCTGGGTTCATTTCAAAAAAATCGGGTCGACGTACAGGAGGCGCAATTAGAAAATGGCATCTGGCCAAATGATCCTGCGTATGGCTTTGAGCCGGAAGGTGAGGAAGGGATATTAACGACGATCAATGCTGATGGCGAAAAGCAGGTTGAAATTATTCCATCAGAACGTGGAAACTATATGCATTTATTTGATGCGGTACATCATACACTTCGCAATAATGCGTTATACCCGATAACGGAGGAGCATATAGCCTGGCAGATGGAAATACTGGTGGATTAAGCCAGATCAGTTTCACCTAATTCATTACCTTTACAACGCATGAAAAAGATCGTTTTACTATTCAGTTTTATTATAGCCGTTAGCTTTACAAAAGCGCAAAGTACACCGCAGCAGAATATAGATAAGATACCGCCTTTCAAAATACTTAAAGCTGATAGCACCTGGTTTTCGGTGGCTAACCTGCAAAAAGGTAAGCCGGTAATGATTATTTATTTTTCGCCCGATTGCAGCCATTGCCAGCATATGATGTACGAAATGAAGCCGAAGATGAAGCAATTCAGTAAGGCACAGATCGTGATGGTAACTTTTACTGATTACAACAGGTTAGCCATGATCAGAAATTTTGTCCGCGATTTCGACCTGGCGAAATATCACAACCTAACAGTAGGCACCGAAGCGCGTACTTACCTGGTGCAAAGGTATTACCATGTAAGTACCACCCCATACGTTGCTATTTATGATCGGAACGGAAAACTCGTGAAGGCATTTGACAAACTTCCGCCAATAGATACCCTGGCAGCAACCGTCAAAAAAGGTTAAAACCTATACCAAAAGATAAAAGCCCTAACAGGGCTTTTATCTTTTAAAACAAATATTTAAAATCCTTCATCCTTCATCCTTCATCTTTCACCTTCTACATTCCGCAATTGACATTCCGCACTCCGCATTCCTTTCACCTATTGCTGCTGCTGTTGCTGCTGCTGCAACATCTCCATATAAAGTTGGTAGCTATTTTTTGGCCGGTCATCTACCGGCTTAAATTCGGGTACTCTTGGACTTTCATCCTGTAAAAAGGTACCGTGATGCACTTCATCTTCGTAGCCAACGGATACCGCCACTTCAAGTTTATGGTCTGATGAGCCTTTGTATACCCCCCGTACCGGCGAACAATCCAGAAAATTACGACCAACTGCCAGGCGCACATGGGTATCATTGGCCACGCAGTTATTGGTAGGATCTATTCCCAGCCAGCCATAGTCGGGTATATAAGCTTCGGCCCATGCATGGGTTGCGCCTTCACCGCGTAATGTATGGTGACGATTGGTGCAGATATAACCGCTCACGTACCTGGCTGGTATATTCACCAAACGGAGCATGATGGTGAGGATATGGGCAAAATCCTGGCAAACGCCGGCTTTCAGTTTCCATATCTCATCCATGGTTGTTTCAACGGTAGTAACGCCTTTTACGTATTCAAAATTTTCGTACACGTAACGGCAGAACCTCAACGCAACCTGAGAAGGGGTATCTTCCTTAGCGCGTTCGGACTTAACAATGGCCTGCAGTTCTTTTATACCGTCAAAGTATTCGGGTTTTAAAAAGTCTATATAGGGCACCATGTGCGCAAGGCGTTTCAAATCTTCCCATTGTTGTTCGGGGAATATGTCATTGCCTGGCAAGGGTCTTTGGCGGGTTGTTACAGATATCCTTGAGCTGATGGTCAGGTTTGTATGCGGATTGCTATGGGTAAAAGTTCCCACCTGGTTGCCGTAATAATCGATAAAAGTATCAACCACCGGGTCGCCGGTAATATTTAGTTCCTGTCGAATAACTTCCTGGTATTCATCGCTGATCGGATACAAAATGATCTGATTTGCACTGTCGCGTACCGGACTTGGGTAAGTATATCGGGTAATGTGCTCTATTCTGAAATCAGGCATATCGGTAGACTAATAATTGGTTTATCAGGAATTCGCAAAATAGTGAATATTGAGGGCATCACCAATCCCAAATAACTGGGTTCGTATCTGTGTGAGGAAAGTGTGCAAGCCTTCATCTTCAATGGTCTTTACTGAACTGTAACGAATATGGCTCTGCAGCCTGCCGATCAGGAATGATAATTCGCGTGAACTATCCAGGTTACTATCGCTTTTCAGACGTTCAAAATAACGTTGTATGTGATTTACCGAGTAGATCACTGACCGGGGGAAATCGTTATTTAACACTACCTGCTCCAAAACGTTTTCGGCTTCAAAACCTGTTCGGTAGGTTTTTAGGTAGATCTCGTATCCGCCAAGTGAAAGCAGCAGGTGTTTCCAGTAAGTTGTATCGCCCAACAGATCCGGGTTTTCGTCGATCGATACAAATTTTGTGTCGAGGATGTCTACGGATTGGATACCCCGCTCGAGGTAGGCACCAATGTTCATAAAGCTACGACCTTCGCCACGTTCCATCGTAATTTCAACGGTGCCGTAATATAACATCACCTGTTTGATGAGCACATCCAGAACACCGATAGGGTCATCTTTTTTTAAGGCATTATCCAGTCGGTTATCTTTTACGGTATGATAATACTCGTTCAGGCATTGCCAAAGGTCTTTCGTGATATGTTCCTGTACACCCCGGGCGTTCTCGCGGGCAAAAGTGATGATATTCAAGATCGAATTCGGATTGTTTTTGCCGGTAACCATATACCGGATAACAGCGCGACTATCATTGCCTAATTTGGCTGTTTCAACATCGTGACCGGCAAATATTCGTATGATCGGTTCCCAGGTAAACTCCTGAACCGTGTCCTGCGACGAAGCGTAGTTGATCTTCAGCATCCGCAAAATACCGTCGCTTCGCTCAACATAACGACTTAACCAATACAAACTTGATGCTACGCGGCTTAACATGCTTTTAAAATTTCGGAATCCGGAATGTCAATTTCGGAATGTTCATTTTCCATCCTGGATTATTTATACTATTTAAACTACTATCATTCAACCCAATGCCCAATGACTAATGCCTAATGACCAATCACGCCAACACCCAGGTATCCTTACTACCACCACCCTGCGAGCTGTTCACCACCAGTGAACCTTCTTTCAATGCAACCCTTGTCAATCCCCCCGGCACGATCTCTATCCCATCCGGCCCGCAAAGTGCATAGGGGCGAAGATCTATCCTTCGTGGATGCAGTGCTCCCTGTATATAGCAGGGTGCCGCTGAGAGGCTAATTGTTGGTTGCGCGATAAAATTGCGCGGGGCCTTCAATATCTCTTTTTTGTATTTTTCAGTTTCTTCTTCCGATGCTGCATGACCCATTAACATACCATAGCCACCGCTCTCGTTGGTTTTCTTTACCACCATTTTGTTGATGTTGGCAAAAACATGCTGACGTTCATCCTCATTGCCCAATTGGTAGGTTGGTACGTTTTTAAGTATCGGTTCTTCGCCAAGGTAATATTTGATCATTTCGGGCACATAAATATAGATGGCTTTATCATCAGCAACACCATTGCCGATAGCATTTACTATAGCCACATTACCCTTCCGGTAGGCACCCATAATACCTGCCACACCTAAAATACTCGATGGGTTAAATACCAGCGGATCCAGGTATTCATCGTCGACGCGGCGGTAAATTACGTCCACCTGCTGCAGGCCGACGGTGGTTTTCATGTATACCTTTTGGTCCTTAACAACCAGGTCGCGGCCTTCTACCAATTCAACGCCCATCAGGCGTGCAAGGGTAGTATGCTCAAAATAGGCCGAGTTATAGATACCCGGGCTCAATAAAACAATATTGGGGTTACTGATTTGCCTTGGCGACAGTGATAACAAATTCTTGTATAAAATAGAAGGGTATTCCATCACACTGCGCACGCCACATTGAGGCAGCAGATCGGGGAACAAACGTTTGGTGATCTCGCGGTTTTCGAGCATATAACTCACACCCGAAGGGGTACGCAGGTTATCCTCAAGCACGTAAAAAGTGCCATCATGGTCCCTGATCAGGTCTATGCCAGCAATGTGTACATAAATATCATAAGGCACCTGCAGTTTGTACATCTCCCGCAGGAAATGCGGACATGAATAAATGATGTCAATAGGTACGATACCATCTTTTACAATAAACTGGTTGTCGTAAATATCCTTTAAAAAAAGGTTAAGCGCCCGCAGTCTTTGTTTGATGCCTTTTTCAACAAAGCTCCATTCATCACCCGTAATGATACGTGGGATGATGTCAAAGGGGAATATTTTTTCGATACCCTCGCCACTGCTATAAACTGTAAAGGTGATACCCTGGCTCATGAACAATCGTTTAGCCAATTCCTCTTTGCGGGTAAGGTCGTCTGATGATTCACGCGAAAGGTAGTCGATCACTTTACTGTAGTGTGCCCGGATACCTTCGTTTTCATACATCTCGTCCCAAACGCCGCTAATGGGATGGTATTCTTTAAAATAAGCTGATTCCTGCATAATTCTTCCGCTGTTTGACGATATATAATCAGTTATTTTTTATTTGAGGTGTAATTTAGGAACAGTTTATCGAAAAAAACAAGTAATTTTTAATAAATTTTCATAAATCTGTCCGTAAACCTATGATATTTTTATAAATAATCTTAAAAATAATATAAAATTTATAACAAATAGCTCATTTTCCTGATAAAAATTATCGATTTACTTAAAAAACCACCGAAGCACATCTATGACTTTGTGCTTTCATCAGTTTTGTTATGCCAATAACCTTGTTGTATCCCAATAAATGTGTCCCGAAGGTTAACTGCAATAGTCAGGTATTGTTGCCCCGTGGGATTGACGGGAAACTTCTGCTTAAGGCTATTTCGATAACCATTTTAAAAAATTGACAGCAGTAATATCACAAGGGCGAAATAGCAATGGCTAACACTGCTGTGTCACCTAAAAATGAACTAAAATGCCATCCATTTTAGGATATAGTGTTAATTCTTCTGATTTTTACACTGATGAATAACCTGCCCCCATTAGCCGAACGCATGCGCCCTAAGAACCTCGACGATTACGCCGGGCAAAAGCATTTGGTAGGCAAGGGGGCGGTATTGCGAAAAGCCATCGAATCTGGTTCGTTGCCCTCAATGTTGTTCTGGGGGCCGCCGGGTGTAGGTAAGACCACGCTGGCCTATATCATTTCGCAAACGCTATCCCGACCGTTCTTTTCGCTAAGCGCTATCAATTCCGGCGTAAAAGATGTGCGCGAGGTGATAGAGAAGGCCTCCCTATTAAAAGAACAGGGCGAAACGCTGCCTGTTTTATTCATCGACGAGATACACCGTTTCTCTAAATCGCAGCAGGACTCACTATTAGGTGCCGTTGAGCGTGGTATAGTTACCCTCATCGGCGCCACGACCGAGAATCCCTCATTCGAAGTGATCTCGGCGTTACTTTCACGTTGCCAGGTTTATATTTTGCAGTCGCTCGAAGAATCGGACCTGCTAAGCCTGCTTGATAAGGCAATGCACGAGGACCCGGTATTGAAAGAAAAGAAGATCAATATCAGCGAATCGGAGGCATTGCTACGCCTGTCTGGCGGTGATGCCCGTAAACTGTTGAATATTTTTGAACTGCTGATCAATGCCTTTGATACACCGTCGATCGAAATTACCAATAAGATCGTTTTGGAACATGTGCAGCAAAACATGGCATTGTATGATAAGACGGGTGAACAGCATTATGATATTATTTCGGCCTTCATCAAATCAATGCGGGGTAGTGACCCTAATGCTGCAGTTTACTGGCTGGCCCGCATGATCCTGGGTGGCGAAGACCCTTCGTTTATTGCCCGCCGTATGCTCATTCTGGCCTCTGAAGATATCGGTAATGCAAACCCAAATGCCCTTTTATTGGCCCAATCCTGTTTTGAAGCCGTCAATGTGATTGGCATGCCGGAGTCGCAATTGATCTTGTCTCAAACGGCGATATATCTGGCTACTTCTGCCAAAAGTAATTCGGCAACTACTGCCATAGGTGCCGCCATGGATCTGGTGCGCCGAACGGGTGACCTGCCGGTGCCGCTGCATCTGCGCAATGCACCAACCAAATTAATGAAGAACATTGGTTATGGTAAGGAATATAAATATGCCCATAGTTTCGAAGGTAATTTTGTCGACCAGGACTTTTTGCCTGATGCCATTAGAGGAACTAAAATTTATGATCCCGGTAATAACGCTAAGGAACACGAGACCAAAGAAAAGCTGAAAAAGATTTGGGGAGATCGGTATAAATATTGAACAAGGGGGCGCAGGTTTTGCGTCTCTACTGATGTTCTGATATATTTGGGCATGTATTCTATCCGGAAAGCCGATATCAACGACGTTGAAACCATTTGCCAGATCGCCGAAAAAACCTGGTGGGTAACCTATTCGCCGATAATTGAAAAGGAGCAGATCGAGTTTATGCTGGGCCATATCTACTCGCAGGATAAAATTAATGCGCAAATAGCAACCGATTCACAAACCTATCTATTACTGGAAGAGGATGGCCGGGCAGTAGCTTTTGCCGGTTATTCGCCGCGTGAAGAAAACCCCGATATTTATAAGTTACATAAACTCTATTGTTTGCCCGAAACACAGGGTAAAGGCTACGGGAAGATACTGATCAATGAGGTTGCACAGCGTACCCTGGATGCCGGTAAACACACACTCGACCTGAATGTAAACCGTTATAATAAAGCCAAAAGCTTTTACGAAAAAATGGGTTTTACGATTGCCTATGAAGAGGATATCCCTATCGGCAAATACTGGATGAATGATTACGTGATGCGGAAGGAATTGTAGAGACGTTCAATACAACGCCTCTACAATTATTTCTTATCTTTCCAATTTCGCTACCCTGGTTGGTGTATCTGTCCCATCAACAATAGACCTCGCACTTAAAGCGATAGCCCTGATGGTTGAGGTGATATTAGCCATATCCAAAGTACTTACTTCATCACCTACTGTATGGTATAATTTATCGATATCGATCTGGTCCGTCGAGATGGTATGTGCCGGAACACCTACGCGTGCCAATGAGGCATTATCGCTGCGGTAAAAGAGGTTCTGATCGGGGTAAGGATCCGGGTAAAAATTGAATGCCGTCCCGGTCAGATTCTTTTGTAATATTTTGCCGAAGTCAGAACGTTCGTAACCGGTTATAAAAGCCGAGCTTTGGCCCCATTTAGAAGCTTTGCCGATCATCTCGATATTAAACATGGCGGTAACCTTATCCGGCTCAACCGTGGTTGCGAAATAAGTTGAACCATGCTCACCAATCTCTTCTGCAGTAAATGCCACGAAGATGAGTGTGCGGGCGTTGTTATTTAATTTTTTAAAATACCTGGCCAGCGTGATCACCGCTGTTGTGCCCGAGGCATCATCATCGGCACCATTGGCTATGCTGTCTTTGCCTACGGGTTTCAGGATGCCTAAATGATCATAGTGTCCCGAAAAAACAACATATTCATTTGGTTTGGTTTTACCAGGGATAATACCTGCGATATTGAATAAAGGCAATTCCTGGCTTTTTACCTCATAATTTATAGCGATCGACTTTACATCATCAAAGGTGCCCAGCACAAAAACCAGTGAATGGCTGGCGGATGGAGCGCCTTTGAAGGAAACACTGCCGCCCTCAGACCAACCGCGTAAACGCTTAAAAAGATCGCTGAATTTAGGATCGACAAGGATCAGCGAACTTTTATCACCGCGCAGGGCTGTCATAAATACGGTCCGTAGATCTTTGTCTGGTGTAACTTTTATAATTTCTACGTCACCTGGCTTGGTCCAGCTGAAATTTGAACTGCCTGAAGCCGCAATATTTTCCCGGGCTACCGGGCTGCCATTGATGCTAACTTCCATCCTTGACGGCAATGTTTTGATCATGGTAAAATTCTGGCGGAAGCCATCATTGCCCTTCATTGGCTCAAGGCCGATCTGTTTATATTCTGATTCAATAAACTTTGCAGCTTTCTCAATACCCGGTGTAAAAGTTGCTCTTCCCTGCATGTCGTCAGCGGCAAGTGTGCTGATAACGCGGGTAACTTCGTCCTGGTTGATCAGTTTGTTTACATCTTGCGCATAGCCATAAGATGCGATCGCGATGAAGGCGACAAGTGATAAAAATTTTCTCATGATGATTTGACTTTTGTTGATAGCCATTGGTTACGGAAATTGCTTTGTTCTTTGCTGAGTTCTTTCCCGGCTTTTTCGTACGGTACCACCTCAAAGTTAGGATTTTCTTCCAGTGTTATAGTTGTTTGATGCTCGCCGGTACGGTTTTTATAATCGACTATGATCTTGTCGCCTATATTTTTTGAAGCCAGCAGGTCATTAAATGATTGTGCGTCCTTGATGTCTTTGCCGTCTGCTTTTAATATAACATCGCCTACATCAAGCCCAGCTTTATAAATTGGTGTTCCAATTATGCTAACCAGGATGGCTAAGCCGCTGTTGCCGGCAATACGGGCATCACCTGAGCGGGTCCGACCCCGGAAATTTGTAAGTGGTCCCGCCCATGCTTTACCTGGCTGGGCTTTTTGCAAAAGCAAACCGGCTTTGGCCAAAAGTGCTGCATAGTCGTTTTTGTCTATTCCTGTAACATAATGATCGAAAAAATCCTTTGCGAATTTTGGGTTTTTGGTTACCTGGGCCAGATCACTTTCCAGATCAGGAATGGTGTAGGGCTTCATTACTTTGCCCCGGTTCAGCCATACGGTTCGCATATAATCATCCAGCGTCAGGTTGAATTCGCTGCGCAAACGCAGGTCGAGTGCCAGTGCTATCGCTCCGCCATAGGTGTAATAGCTGGTAAACATATTCGCCTGATTATTGGGGTCGATAGAAACACCCGCATCGGCAAAAACTGCATAACGGCTAATTTGCGCCGCCGAAAATTTAGCAGCTCCAGGCGTATTCAGCACCTGGTTAACCAAACCGGCGAGGGTGCCGGTATAATCGTCGAGCGTTCGGAAACCAGCACGTTCAAGTGCCAGTTCGCCATAGTATTGGGTAAAACCTTCGGCAAACCACAGTTCGCTGCTCATGTTGGCATGTTCGAAGTTGAATGGTTCAAGCGATTTGGGCCTGATGCGTTTCACATTCCAGTTATGAAAGTATTCGTGCGAGAACGTACCGATCAGCCGCAGCTCATTTCCTGCAACTTTATCTATCGGCTGAACGATACAGGTTGAATTACGGTGTTCCATGCCATCGCCCGAGTTGGTTGGATAAACATCATCTAAAAATGTGTATTCCCCATAGTCATAGGCTGGCAGCTCGCCAAAAATTGCCTTTTGCTCCAGCACCATGCGCAGTACCTGTTTGCCAAAGGCATCTATTGTTGCCTGATCGTCGTCGGAGTGGACGGCAATATTTATTTTTTCAGTTTTGCCATTATTGTCTACATCTCCGCTACTCAGTTTAAAAGCCGATAGCTCGGTCGGACTATCCATCAAATATTGCAGGTTGGGAGCGCTGTAAGTATTGCCACTTTCGTGCTTTAGTTGGGTTGCTACTTTCCAGCCGTATTTTTCCAGATCGTTAAATTGTATTTGAATTGGCCTTTGATCCTGGCCTAATACCCACAAAAAAGCCGCCGGCATGTTGAAGTGTGCGTGGCTGGGATCGATACTGGCGTAGGTACCGTCGGTCCAGTTGCCAAACAAGGTATAACTTATTTTAAGTGTTTCGCCGTGCACGGGCACTTCATACAAGTCGCCTTCCACTTGTTTGATGGCAACTTTGCTGCCATCTTTGTTGCTTGCGATCAGGTTGTAAACATTTTTACCAAATTCGTGGGTAGCATACCGCCCGGCAGAGGAACGACTAACCCGCAGTTTGATACTTCCGGCGGGCGCCTGTGGCAAGGTCAAAACTATTTCAGCTTCGTGATGTACCGCATTTGGAAACGATACGGAATAAAAAATTGGTTGCTGTGCTTTATCAGTCTGAGCAAGCGCAGCATTGGCCAACGCAAGCACTGCGATAATTATATAAAACTTTTTCATGCAAAAAATAACCACGTTTGTTTGGGGTTCAAATTACTATTAAATAGCTAATTGAAGAACACAATTGAAGGATTTACAAAATTCAATCAAGACCAATCATTCATCCCTCAAATCCTAGAAACGTGTCCTAGTCGAAACTATGCCTTTCAAAGTCATATTCGGATTGTGCAGTAATGATCTTTTTTTGCCTGGCTATATCTTCTTCCAGGTTATGATCGTACACCTCGTCGGTTACTTTCATATTGCGCTCTTTTTCTTTTTCAGCCTGATAAATATTTGCTTCTGATACCCTACTCAGAGCAACATCATAAGGCCCTTTAGGCGACATCAATTTCACAAAGACGGGCAGGCATTCAAATAAAATAAACAGCCAGCCAATGAATGAAATAGCCAGGTAAATATCCAGGTTTCGGGTGCCATCATCATTATAACTAAGTTGCCCCAGCGCCCAGTTCCGGTCGCTGAAGCCGGCAATATTACTCAGGCTGTCCAATTCGTGGCTGTTAAACAAACGGGTATTGTTCAATCCTTCAAAGTCTTTGCGTGCACCAAGGTAATTGTCCATCTGCCCCAAATCTTCAGTCACGGTTTTTAGTCGGTTTTGTTTTTCCTGCAGGATAGCTTCCTTTTGTTTAGCATAAGTGCCATAGCCCTTAATGCCCGAAGTTTGGTTGGATTTATCGCCAAATACTTCCTGGTTCATTTGATAGCGTGACCTGTTGATATCCTTTTCGAGCGAATCTTTTTCTTTCTTCAGATCGTTGTTTTTGCCAAGCTCCATGGCATATTTTTGATTGTAGGTTTTCTGAAGCGTATCTATTTTGCGACTTTGTCCTTTGAGGTAGGCCGATTTCAATTTATCACGAATCTCTTTATCAAATATTTTAAGTTCCAGCGGGCGGGAAATAACAATACCGATCATAATTGCCAGCAGAATACGTGGCGAGGCCTGTAATATTTGCTGATTGGTACTGCCTTCCTTATTGATGCTGGATACAATGTAGCGGTCCATATTGAATATGGCCAGCCCCCAGATCAAACCAAACAGAATAGCGAATCCAACGGCAAAGGGACTCCCGTTAAACACAAAATACATGGCATAGCCGCCCGAAAGAGAAGCAAACAAGGCGGTAAAAAATATAGTGGCCCCTATACCAACATATTTATTTTGCTCTATTGGGTATTTTTTTAACGTACCAGTATGCGCTCCGGAACAGAACCAGAAGAAGCGGGTAATTTTTTTCATGTGAAGTATTTTTAAATGCAGCTGCTTTTCAATGGCTTACCAATTACTACACCTTATCGTAAATCATCAGGTATCGCCCAGTTCCTATACAAACATATATAAAACGCTGATTGATACTGATTGTTACAAAATAGGTTTTGATTTAATTATACAATAAAACCCTACATTTGATTTAAATATTTATGCAATGAAAGAAATTACAGTACAAGAGCTAAAAGAATTGTTGGATAAGCACGAAGATTTTCAACTGGTAGATGTTCGTGAAGATTTTGAATACGAAGTATCAAACCTTGGTGGTGTACTGATCCCATTAGGCGGAATACTGATCGAAGCCGACCAGATATCCAAAGATAAACCGGTTGTGGTGATGTGCCGCAGCGGTCGCCGCAGTGCCGCAGCGATCATGCAACTTGAACAGCAATTTGGCTTCAGCAACCTGTCAAACCTGCAAGGAGGTATCCTGGCCTGGGCCGAAGAAATTGATCCCAGCTTACAAGTTTATTAAACCATGGGCAAAAAGCTCGCATTGAATGTACTCTACAATATCTGCATTTTTATCTGTCTGGTACTGATATTTAATGGCTTTAAGGATAAACACTACGAATATATCGTTGGTGCTGTGCTCATTGGCGCGGTATTGGTGATCCTGAAGATCCGCCTCCTGAAAGAGGTGCGCAACATGCAAAAGAAACCTCAAAAATAAAAAACAATGTTTATAGCAATTTTAGGGATCATCATGCTCGTAGTGGGCATCGTGCTCAAACGTTCGCCTGAACCAGGGAACAAGTTTGCCCGTTTAGTTACAACTATTGGCGTGATCATAGTCGGTATAGGCCTGGTTTCTACAAGTTTTAAAGTGATCGAACCCGGACAGGTAGGTGTTCAAACGCTATTTGGTAAGGTACAGGATAACGTACTTGAAAGCGGTTTGCATATCATCGACCCGGTGGTTGAGGTGACTAATTTTAACATTCAGACTCAAAACTATACCATGAGCGGAATTACCGATGAGGGCGCCAAAACAGGTGATGATGCCATTCGTATCTTGTCATCGGACGGTTTGCAGGTAACTATTGATCTGTCAGTATTATACAAAGTCAATCCGGCAAAAGCGCCGTTCATTCTGCAAAATATCGGGGTAAACTATGAAGAAAAAATAGTACGCCCGGTTTCCCGTACTGCCATTCGCGATAATGCAGTTAATTACCAGGCAGTAGATCTTTACTCTACAAAAAGGCAGGAGTTTCAGCAAAAAATTACGCAAACCATCGAACAAAGTTTTGCTAAAAATGGGCTTGAACTACAACAGATTCTGGTACGCAATATTACACTGCCAGCTTCAGTAAGAGCCAGTATCGAGTCTAAGATCCAGGCCGAACAGGATGCTCAGAAAATGCAGTTCGTGTTGCAGAAAGAACGTCAGGAGGCCGACCGTAAACGTGTGGAAGCACAGGGTATTGCCGATTATCAGAAGATCATTTCAACCCAGCTTTCAGATAAGCAGCTGATCTATGAAAGTATCAAGGCGCAAAAAGAAATTGCCTTATCGCCCAATGCCAAGGTGATTATCATCGGTGCGAACAAGGGTAATCCAATCATGCTAAGCGACAAATAATCATTTCGCAGGGGAATCTGCCGTTGTAAAAGCATCGGTATTTGTTTGAAAAATAAAAGAGCGGGTTGAAGCAATGTTTCAACCCGCTCTTGCGTTTTTGGAATAGCGGCAAATGATCTTTTAGTTTTGCAAGCCAAGGCCGGGTTCGCTTCCCAACACCCATCTGCCATCGCTGAACTCCGGCGTTTTAAAGGGATTATTGCTCACTAAAAACGGACCGTCAATATCGGCCCAATCGCATTGTGGCGCCAATGCTGCTGCGGCCAGTGTGGCGCAACTGGTTTCACTCATGCAGCCGATGAGCACTTTAAGACCTGATTCTTTAGCACGTGTGATCATTTGCTGCGCTTCATGCATTCCTGCCGATTTCATGAGTTTTATATTGATGCCATTATAAATACTGGCGGCATTGGCCACATCCGGCAGGCGCTGTATGGCTTCATCGCCGATAATAGGGATAGGGCTGCGCTCACTTAACCATGCATTACTTGCAGGGTCAGTTTTGAGCATAGGTTGTTCAATAAGTACCACGCCTTTTTCTTTCAACCAAAAGCATAGATCAAGACTCTCTTTCCGGTCGGTCCAGCCCTGGTTGGCATCCACATACAGTGGCCGGTCGGTAACCGATCGGATAGTATCGATCAATTCTTTATCCCTATGGCGGCCTAATTTCACCTTGATCACCTTGCAAGCCTCCCCATCTTTCAATTTTTCCAATAAGACTTCGGGAGTATCGATACCTATAGTATAACTGGTTACCGGCATTTTGGCGGGGTCGCTCCCTAAAAGTTTCCAGCAGGGCTGTCCTTTTATTTTACCGTCCAGGTCGTGCAGGGCAATATCTATGGCCGCCTTTATGGCAGGGTTTCCAGGAGCGATGTTATCAAGGTATTGAATGATCTCATCAAAATTAAAAGGGTACCGCAAACGCGCAACGTCAACTCTGGCCAAATAGGTTGCCGCTGATTGGATACTCTCACCCATATAGGGTACCATAGAGGCCTCGCCATAGCCTACATAGCCCTCGTGCCTTATTTCCAGGAGCATTAAAGGCGTTGATGTACGCGAAAACTTCGCGATGGTGAACGCATGTTTCAGTTCCAGTTCGTACGGACGGTAGGCTAGTTCCATGTTTGATGCCAAAGCTATGGTTTTAGGCGTAATTAGCATTGGGGGGGGTGGGTGAGTCCCAGAAATTTGTAAAAAATGACCTCCTATAAATCATAACAATATCCTCGTTTAAATATCCTGATTATCTTTGCCGCCATGCCGCAGCAGATATACTACCCCTTCAAAACGTTTAACTTTAATAACCGCACCTGTTTTTTAAGCGGGCAGCAAATAAGTTCGGAAGAGGAGAAAATACAGGTTTTCCCAGCCTGGTTGATGAGCATATACAATCTAGCTGATCAGCCTTTTAAGTTGTTGGACGAGAGCATTGCAACCTATAAAGATCTTAAAATACCCTGTTCGGCCGAAGTTAATGAGCAATGGCTGGAGCCTGCGGAGCAGCTTATATCCGAAGCATTCAGCAAAGGTTATGAGGGATTAAAGGCTATTGATCCGCTTAAATTGTTTCAATGGGCAGGCAAATTGCTTTACGGCATTGTATTTAATGAGATTCAATCAGGCATAAAACAGCAGCACGCTCAGGGGCAGGAGTTTAATATATCGCAATCGCTGATCCATAAATTCAGCAATTTGCACCTGATGTTGCAAAGCCTGTACCAGCCGGTGATCTTTGACGAGTTTAAGCCCTACAGCCTTTTTCTTTTCAAAGTTGACAATGGCGAGGACGAATTTTTATACCGGGACGAGATCAATACCTTGACATTTTCGGTTCGTATGAAGGATTTTGGCCTGATCATCTGCCTGCAGGATAACGGCGCTAACCGAAACTATCACCGCGATATTTTAGCGAAAATTGAAGGACAGCCTTTACATCCTATCCAATTTGAAGAGTTTAATGCGCGCATTTTTTACTCGGCGTATCTATTTAACCGGTTGCCCGAATACAATATATTGCCCGTAGGTGATGAAACCTATATTGAAGCCATGCCTTTACGTGGTATGAGCAGCAAACCTTTATTTGATTTTTGGCAGAACAAAACATACGGCCAGGTACTGGAAAATTTTTGGAAAAAATGGGGTTACCTGTTGCTCGAGATCATCAAAGACCCCGAAAACCCGATGAGTTTCCTGCTGGATGAGGGGGGCGATTTTATCAATGCCCGATCGATCTCAGTTTCTCGCTAACGATACTTACAAAATCGCCTAATGAATGAGGCACTAAAATAGCCGTTATGGTAAGCCCGGCCAGTGCGCCATACAAGTGCGCATCATGGTTGATATTACCCCATTGGCGTTTAGAAGCATAGGAACAATAAAAAAGGTACAGTATCCCAAAAACTGCCGCCGGAATATCTACGCCTGGTAAAAAGATAAGACCCATGCCGGCAAGCGGGAAAAAAAGAATGAAGCTGAATATAACGGCACTGATAGCACCAGAAGCTCCCAGGCTGCGGTAATTGAAATTGTCCTTATGTTTTACTACCGAAGGCAGATCACTTAAGATAAGGCTAAGGCCATATAGTAATCCGAATTGCCAGTGGCCGATGATTTTTTCGATCGGAAAGGCAAAATAATAGAAGGTAAACATATTAAAGAACAGGTGCATCAGATCAAGATGGATAAATCCGCTGGTGATCAGCGTATGCAATCTTTTGCCCTGGTAAACATAATAGGGTTGCAGTATAAAATTCTCGTAAACCCAGTCGTTTGAAAAGGCTATGAAACTGGTTATGAGTGTAACAGCAAAGATGACGCAGGCAACAGGCGACTCCTGAAGTATTTGGCTTATTTCCATTTATTGAATATCAAGTTTTGTATCGGTAAGCAAGCGGCCAACCGGGTACCGAAGATAGGTTTTTTCGAAATTAGGCGAGTTGCGGTAAACAAAGTTTAATTGTCCCCGCGCACTTTTGGCAAGATCAGGGTTCTTAATTTTCTCGTCTTCCAGCTTTTTGCGCAGGATAGGGTCATTTTTAACTTGTTCGGCTGCTACATCTTCATAAACATAATCAGAGTAGCCTTCTTTCTCGCCCAAAACTGAATCGAAGAAATTCCAGGCGAAAAACGAATCTACACCCTGAGGTTCCAGCGTTTCTACAATGTACCGGTTAAGGGCCTGATTGGTATAAACCACGTAGTCGCCAGCAAAAAAATGTACTTTTTGGTTTGTTGTACTAAGCTTTACATTGCTATGCAGGTAATGGCCCTCATAGGGTCGCGAGGGTGTTTTATAATCCTCGATATAATACATCTGCAGATCTAGTGTGGTATCGTGACTTAAGCGGCGCATCAGGACATTATTTAACCTGAACAGTTCGATCACTTTACTCCACGACTGCGGGATAACATAGGCCAATGGCTTGTTGACCGAAATGGTAGGCAGATAGTTGTCATAATACCTGATGGTTTTGGTAAAGGGCTGATTGCGGTCGTAATACAATCGGGGTAGCCCGCTTACTTCGCTGGTTTTGTGTGCGCCTGCATATCCTTTAAAAGTTAAAGTATCATAATGCTGCCAGTCTACCTGCCAGTTCAATGCAAAGCTGGTTTGATTTTTCACCTGTTCATCGGCTTTTTGTTTTAAATCGCCGATCAGTTTGGCATCGCGCTCAAAAATAGCGATCAGTGCTACCATAAAGTCATAGGTAGCGTAAACGCGCTTGTCAAATGCCTTTAGCATATGCGTTTCGGTAATGTAACTGATGATGTTATGTTGTGCGGTATAGCCGGTAGCAAAGCGCGGGGTCTCTAAAAAGCTAACAATGCCAGAATCGGGTGTTTCTTCTTTTTCGTCAACATAAGGCGTCATTTCATAACCACTTTTAGCCATGCTTTTATAAAGCTCGGGCGAAAGTGTTTTGGAAGTATATTCGGCAAGAATGGGGTTTTGCTTGTCTTTTTGTGTCTCTATCAGCGTCATCACATACTGGTAGTCGGCGCCGTCGCTGGTATGATTATCGAGGAATATCTCGGGCTGCCAGGTGTTTAATATTTGTTCAAATGCCAGGGCATTCTTGCTATCAGCTTTTATGAAGTCGCGGTTCAAGTCAAGGTTCTTATAATTGCCCCTGAAGCCATACATGCGCGGCCCATTTTGATTGATCCTTGAAACGCCCCGGTTAAGGCAGCCGTCGATATTATATACTGCTATAAAGCACAGCACTACATTCTTTGGTAATTGATTTTTTTTCAAAAGGTCGCGTACCAGCATCATGGTAGCATCTATGCCTTCGGGTTCACCGGGATGAATGCCATTGTTGATAAGCAGTACTCTTTTGTTTTGCTTTTTGATGAGTACTGGATCAAACACTTTATCTTTTGACAGTACGATCAGCGTTAAAGGCTTGCCCACGTCGGTGGTACCATAGTTGAATAATCGCATTTGAGGATTCGGTTTTACCAGTTTTTGGTAATAACTGATAACCTCGGCATAGGTTGCGGTATAGTTTTTATCGCTGCTTGCCTCAAAGGGAGTTAGTTGTGCTTTGGCTTGTACAAGCAGAACGCAACATAACAGGATCAGAATAAATCTTCTCATCAAATTGAAATTTTAACAAAGATAATCGAGGGTTTCAATTATAGTTGTTTGTAAGGCGAATTATACATTGGGTAGTACCGCTTTGCGCAAGGCGGTTGGTATAGGTAGCAGGAAAGCTTAAATATGGTATGCCTTTTATCAGGTACCCGCAATTTCTTCCTGCACTTTTTTTGGAAGGCTATGAAGCACAAGCATGTATGAATGGTCGATCATATCAATGATCTGTTTCCTGCTTAAACTGCCATTGGTATGTACCGTGTTCCAGTGTTTTTTATTCATATGGAAACCGGGTCGCACTTCGGAATACCGTTCGCGCAGCTCAATGGCTAATTCAGGATCGCATTTAACATTAAATTGAGTGCCAACCGAAATACTGGTAAGCAGGAAAAGCTTTTCGCCAACTTTAAACACCAGCGTGTCTTCGCCAAAAGGAAGGCCTTCCGTTACACCCGGTTTGGCCAGGCAATAATCGCGTATTTCTTCCAGGTTCAAAGCTTTAGAAACGTCTGATCAGCTTATTGTAAGAGGTGATATTGCCAAAATTGAATTTAACCCCTACCACGATCTGACGGTATTGGTTACTCGCGTTATTTTTGAAGACGTTAGACGGATCATCGTAACCATCCAAACCTTCACCAAAAACCAAACTGTGTACATAGCCGATGTCTATCGCCATATAAGGTTCGGAGTACTCGTTATATAATTTAAACTCGTATCCAAACCTAAGCGGAACGGTCATGTTGATACTGTTATCGGATCCCGGAAAAACGTAAGTTAAGGGACCGTTTTGAGGGTAAACGTTGGTGCGCTGTACGGTATTGTTGTTAAAAACAAAACCTACACCGGTACCGAAGTAAAAATTTTTGATCACGTTCAGCAAGTCATTTTGCGAATAATCAATTACTTCTCCCAACTGGAAGTCGGCATGTAGAATAAAAGCTTCGTAATGATTGGTGAATTGACGTCCATATTTATCTTTTGCAGGTGTAAGACCACCACCAGACAAAGTTCCAAATTGTAACTCGGCAGCAACCGGGATATAGGGGCTGTAATTGTAAATAAAATTGATACTGGTGGCGATGTGATTGTCCTGCCGGGCAATGTTGGTATAGCCCCTTTCATAGCTTACATCCAGACCTATACCGAATTCTTTGTAGTTATAACCCATTTGTGCTTTTGCCAGCACTACAGAAAACACGAAAACGAAAAGTAAAATGAGTTTTTTCAATGGCTAATTTTAATCAATATTGTACAATCGTTCTGAACACGCCCAATTATGGCTTGTCAAAAATAAAATTTCTAATGATATAATCGTCAATTATGGAGCTAAATTCCACGTTAAATTTTACTGTTGCACAACGCTTTCTGCATTATGTAACCATAGATACCCAGTCTGATCCCGCTTCTGATTCAGTCCCATCGACCGAAAAACAGAAAAACCTGGGAATTGTTCTTGTAAACGAATTAATTGCTATAGGGTTACATGATGCCCACATTGACGAATACGGGTATGTTTATGCAACGATACCAGCAAATAGCGAAAAAGCAGACATACCGGTTATTTGCTTTTGCTCGCATATGGATACTGCCCCCGATTGCAGTGGCAGTAACGTAAAGCCAATTGTACACCAAAACTACCAGGGTGAGGATATTGTGCTGCCGGATGACCCCAGCCAGATCATCCGCCTGGCTGATCATCCTCAGCTTGGATCGCAGATCGGAAACGACCTGATCACCGCAAGCGGCAAAACACTGCTGGGAGCCGATAACAAAGCGGGCGTTGCCGAAATAATGGATGCCTGTTATCAGCTTGTTAACCACCCTGAAATAAAACACGGTACGATCAGGATTTTATTTACGCCTGATGAAGAGATAGGCAGGGGTGTTGATCATGCAGACCTAAGAAAACTCGGTGCTTATGCCGCCTATACAATGGATGGCGAAAGTGCCGGAAATCTGGAAAATGAAACTTTTTCGGCCGATGGGGCAAAGTTGATCATCAATGGGATCAGTTCGCACCCGGGTTTTGCAAAGGGCAAAATGCAGAGTGCCATTAAAATTGCCGCTGAGATCATTGCGGAATTACCTCATTCGCTCTCGCCCGAACATACTGAAGGGAAGCAAGGTTTTGTACACCCGGTTAGTATACAAGGTCAGGTGGAGCAAGCGGAAATTGATTTTATTATCCGCGATTTTGATGATGAACGGCTAATCCAGCATGCCGAAGTTATCCGCGAAACAGCAAACGGCGTCATCGCAAGATTTCCCGGAACCAGTTATACGCTGGATATAAAACCGCAATACCGCAACATGAAAAAGGTACTTGACCAACACCCCGAAATTGTAACCTACGGATTGCAAGCTATTGAGCGTGCCGGGCTTGAGGCCAGATTATGCAGTATCCGTGGTGGGACCGATGGTTCGAGGTTATCTTTTATGGGATTGCCTTGCCCTAACATTTTTGCCGGCGAGCATGCCTTCCACAGCAAACACGAATGGGTATCTATTCAGGATATGCAAAAAGCCGTAGAAACTATTTTGCATTTGTGTATGATCTGGGAGGAGGCAACTTAGTCCGAAAGTCCGCATAAGTCAGAAAGTTCGGACTTATGCGGGTTTCCGGTGTTCCGAACTACCTTTCTGCCAATAAATTATCCGTCAGCTTCTCAAATTCGGCGATAAATTCGGTGTAATATTTACCGGTGCCAGGGCCACTGAAGCCGGTATGTATCTTGCTTACATTACCATGCTTATCGATAATGATGGTTGTTGGGAAGCCCATGTAGTTTGCCAGTTGAGGTATACTCTTTACGGGTTCACCGGCAGCAGGGGTATAACCAGTGATCAACAAAGGATAAGGCACATTAAACCTTGTTTTAAGTTGCTGCAAAGTGGTTTTTGATTTCGCAAAATCTGTTGTGCGCTCATAGGCCAGTCCAATGATCTCAACACCTTTTGCATGATATTTTTTATAGTAGTTGTTGACGAAATAATTTGTTTCGTCCATACAATTAGGACACCATGATCCCATAAACTGTATGATCACCACTTTATTTTTAAAGCGGGCGTCGCTCAATGAAACTTTTTTGCCATTGATATCCGGGAATGTAAACGCAATTTTTGTAAAGCCGGGTTTAAGTTTTGTAAGCGCATAGGCATCGGGTAATGCAGCTTTTGGATCCCGCTTTGCGCTCCATTGGCTAACACTGGAAGAACCGGCATAGTACTCGCCGTTTGAAAGGTTATTGTTATCCGTAATATCTGAAATAAACGTATAGGCATGACCACCGTCAAAAGTGGAGAGGTAGAGTTTATTGTCCTTAATGGTACCTTCTAAAAAGCGATCGTCGCCGGTGGTAGTCAGGAAGGTGCCGGTAACCCTTGTGCCAACCTGGGTAAATTCGCCAACCGTGGTATCTGCTTTCCCGTTATCAACAAATACAGCGCTCCAGCGGCCCCCAAGTTTATAAGTAGTTGGAGAAACTTCGCTGAAAAAGCGCCAGGCTTTGCCTGGCTCGGCATGAAAGTCCATCGAGGCATCGCTGTCTCCATAATGTTTTATCCATGCGCCTTTTAAGCCTTCGGCGTCGAGTTTTAGTTTAAATTCGGAGTTAAAGAGTGGCATCCGGATAAAAACCGAATCACCCACCTGCCGGATAGTTGTCACTTTAAAACGCTCGGCGGCATTATGAATAAAAATCTGCTGTTTTGTTCCCAACTGTTTTACATCAAAAACAAAAGGTATCAGGGCACCTGATTTAGTTTTTAATTCGCCTCGCCATACGCCGTTTTTTAAATGACTTTGCGCAAAAGCTAAGGCAGTAAAAAGAGTGAAGGAAAAAATAAGTAAAAGATATTTTGCTCGCATCTGAAAGTCTATTGATTTACTATAGTTTCCAAAGTAAAGCAAAAAGATGCTATTATTTAAGTACCTCGCGTGAAATTACAATCCTTTGAATTTCTGAAGTGCCCTCGTATATCTGTGTTATCTTGGCATCTCGCATCAGGCGTTCAACATGGTATTCTTTAACGAAGCCGTAACCACCGTGAATTTGAACCGCTTCAACGGTAGTTCTCATAGCAACTTCCGAGGCATAGAGCTTGGCCATCGAGCTAGCCTGGGCATAAGGAAGCCCCTGATCTTTCAGCCAGGCAGCTTTGATACATAAAAGGCGTGCCGCCTCGATCTCGGTAGCCATATCGGCCAGTTTAAATTGTATCGCCTGCAGATCGGCTATTGATTTGCCGAAGGCTTTGCGCTGCTTAGAATATTCCAAAGCCAGTTCATAGGCTCCGGAAGCAATACCTAAAGCCTGTGCGGCTATGCCTATGCGCCCCCCCTCCAGCGTTTTCATGGCGAATTTGAAGCCAAAGCCATCCTCGCCGATCCGGTTTTCTTTTGGCACTTTTACGTCAGAAAACATCAGCGAATGCGTATCTGAACCCCGGATGCCCAATTTGTTTTCTTTCGGACCGATGGTAAAGCCTTCCATCCCTTTTTCAACGATCAGCACATTGATGCCATGATGTTTTTTTTCGGGATGGGTTTGTGCAATGACCAGGTAGGTAGAAGCATTTCCGCCATTGGTGATCCAGTTTTTAGTGCCGTTAAGCAGATAATGGTCGCCCATATCAATAGCCGTAGTATGTTGTGAGGTTGCATCCGAGCCTGCTTCCGGTTCCGACAGGCAAAAGGCGCCTATTACTTGGCCACTAGCTAATGGCACCAGGTATTTGCGTTTTTGCTCTTCGCTTCCAAAATGCTCAAGTCCGTAACATACAAGCGAATTGTTTACCGAAACTACAACCGATGCAGAAGCATCTATCTTGGAAAGCTCTTCCATGGCTAAGACATAGGAAACTGCATCCATCCCGCTTCCCCCATATTCGGGCGAAACCATAATACCCAAAAAGCCCAGCTCGCCAAGTTTCTTTATCTGTTCGGCAGGAAATTTCTGGTGCTCATCGCGTTCTATTACTCCGGGTTTTAGCTCATGCTGCGCAAAGTCACGCGCGGCCTGCCGTATCATTAATTGCTCTTCGGTAAAATCAAAATGCATCTGGAAAGGGTATTGGTTCATTCAAATGTAATACTATGCATGCATAGTAAAAAATTCAATCAAAAAAAAAGAGAACCTTTATACAAAGTTCTCTTCCCCTAATTAATTTAAACTATTGATTAAACCCAAAACAAAGAACATCAAACTCAGCCTGGGTGTCTGAGAATTCGTAAAAAGTTTTTCATCGGTAGATGCAACTTGATAAAACTTTCACAGATATAATGCAGAGTCGCATACTACATTACAAAAGTAAAGCCATGATTGCCGCCAACCAATGACGAATACGTCTGTATTTAGTATTATTGGATAATAATCTTGTTACAAACGTAAAAATTAGTTTATTTGATTTATTTCTTAGCTTGCAAAAGTTAAACCTGATTAATAAGGAGATTGCTATGTTATTAACTGATTTTGAATATCTTAACAAATCGGAAGAAGCCTTTAAAAAGAAAATAGCCCTTCAAATCAAGAACCTTAGACGCCAAAACCAGGTCACACAGGAAAAGTTCTATAGTGAAACAAATATAAACATAGCCAGGCTCGAATCTGGCAAAGTAGATATCCGATTAGATACCTTAAGGAAGGTTTGTTACTACTTTGACGTTTCTTTATCGGGTTTTTTTCAGGGTATTTATTAGTATTTTCTATTTTTATACACAGCATTACAGCTATAAGTCTATAAATAAATACAACTATTGTCTTTTATACTGAACAATAATTAGGATATGATGAAAATAACAGCAAAAAAGCTAATGGCCCTGGCACTAGGTGCGGGCTTTATGGCCTTAACTGCCTGTAACGAAAAGCAAAAAGACTACGCCGCCAATGATCCCATTTATAAAAATCTGGACACCACGGTAAAGCCAGGCGACAATTTCTTTTTATATGCCAATGGCGGATGGCTGAAAAAGAACCCAATACCGCCGGCATATGCATCCTGGGGTATAGGTAATATTGTTATCGAGGATATTCGCGACCGGCTGAAAAAAGTTAGTGAGGATGCGCTGAAGGCCAAAGCACCCCGAGGAACCAATACCCAAAAAATTGGCGATTTTTATTATACCGGGATGGATACAGCAACCATAGCTCAACAAGGGCTTACTTCGCTGCAGCCCGAACTTGATAAAATAGATCAGGTAAACGATATAAAAAGCCTGGCCGACGAATTTGCTCATCTACTGACAATTGGGGTGGGTACGCCTATTGGCCCCTATATAGGGCAGGATCCTAAAAATAGCAGTAAAAATGTATTGCAGCTATGGCAAGCAGGTATTGGTTTGCCCAATCGCGATTACTATTTCAACACCGATCAGCACAGTGTTGATATCCGTACAGATTACCAGCAAAAGCACTTACCTGCCTTGTTCAAGCTAACCGGGTTAAATCCGGCACTGTCTGTACAAATAAGCAATAAGATATATAGCCTTGAAAAGCTTCTGGCAGATAGTTCGAGGAAATTGCAGGATCTGCGCGATCCATATCGAAACTATAATAAGTTGACTGTAGCAGGTTTAAGTAAATTGACCCCGCTGATCGATTGGAATAATCTATTTTTTAAATCGGGATTCAAAAATATTGATACCGTAATTGTGGGGCAGCCCGAGTACTTCCGTGCTCTCAACAAATCGCTTACAGCATTTGATCTGGCTACCTGGAAGGCGTATCTCCGGAAAAATTTGCTCGAGTCTTTTTCATCCTATTTAAGTAAGCCCTTTGAGGATGAGAATTTTAGGTTTTGGGGTACTGTTTTATCGGGTAAGAAAGAACAGTTACCCCGCTGGAAACGGGTACTAGACGCTGAAAATAATTATATGGGCGAAGTGCTCGGCCAGCTTTTTGTGAAGGAGTATTTTCCTGAAAAAACCAAGCAGCGCTACGTTAATCTGGTAGAAGCTATGCGCAGCAGCTTCAAAGAACATATTGAAAAGCTGGATTGGATGAGCGCCACAACCAAGCAAAAAGCTTATGATAAGTTGGCGAAAATAATGCCGAAGGTAGGTTATCCCGACCACTGGAAAGACTTTTCGACCCTGGCTATTAGTCGCCAGCCTTATGTATTAAATATCCTTAATGCCAATAATTTCTGGTTCAGGGTTAATGCTGATAAGCTGGGCAAGCCGGTCGACCGTACAGAATGGGGTATTACACCACAAACTTATAATGCGTATTACAATCCGTCAAATAACGAAATTGTGTTACCTGCGGCTCAATTCATGATTCCGGGTGTAAAAGACGAAGATGTGGATGATGCTGTGGTTTACGGCTACGCTGCGGCTTCAACAATTGGCCACGAGATGACCCATGGTTTTGACGATCAGGGACGCCAGTTTGATGCCGAGGGAAACCTGAAAGAATGGTGGACGCCCGAAGATTCGGTAAAGTTTTCTAAACGTGCCCAAATGTTGATCGATCAGTTTAACAGCTACGAAATGTATGGATTGCATATCAATGGCAAAGCAACGCAGGGCGAAAATATAGCCGACCTTGGTGGTATTGCCATTGGCCTCACCGCTTTTGAGAAAACTGAACAGTATAAGGAAGGTAAACCTATTAACGGCCTGACGCCACTACAGCGTTTTTTCCTGGGTTACTCCCTCGGCTGGCTTGAATCCGTAAGGAAAGAAGCGGAATCGAGCCAGATACTTACCAATGAGCATTCACCGGCCTCGTTAAGGGTCAATGGTCCGTTTACCGACGTTCCTGAATTTTATGAAGCCTTCCACATCAAAAAAGGCGATAAAATGTGGCTGGATCCGGAGAAAAGGGTGAAGATCTGGTAGCGGATCGTTTGAATATCGAATGCTGAATATCGAAGGAAGTAACACTTCATCATTCAATATTCAGCATTCGGTGTTCGATATTATCTCACAACGATAAGGCGCAGATGGTTCCGGATAAAAAGCAAATAAATCTTGGTGAAATTGTAGAATCGCTTATCATTTGTCTCAAAATCAAAAAGTAACAAATTGGATATACCTCTTTTTATTTTCGGAATTATTTTGAACTGTTTCGGTATTTTTCAAATTGGAAAAGGAATAAGCTTGTTCAAAAAGGTGTTCAAATACACTAGTGAATTAGATGCTTTTTCCGCGTGGGCGGGATCTACCTCAATAATGGCAGGTATAATAGCGATACTTGAAAGCTTCCAGCTACGGGTGGTAGACGCAATAAACAGCAAGTCAAAAATTATCCCAATTAACTTGCCACGATTTATTTTGGGAATCGGTTTGATCTTTGTCGGTATTTGGACAATTATTCTTCAAATAAAATGGTACCGAAAGGGGCTAAAAGACCCCCTGTGGTATGGGGTGCGGTTGTTAATTTTAGGTTTCGGCTTTACAGTTTTTGGGATAATATTGATAATACAAAGTTTTTGATATTCGGGCGGCTAAGATGCATAATCATTAGTCGCTAAAGTTATATTTGAACAATGCAATTTATCCACGCGCTGCAAGATTGGTGGCATCAAACCACCTGGATCGAAATTATTGGTGTGATAACCGGACTGCTTTGTGTTTACCTGGCATCGATCAATAGTATCTGGAATTGGCCGATCGCTATAATAAGTACCGCGCTGTATATCTATATTTTTGGGCGTGCCAACTTGTATGCCGATATGCTGCAATATGTTTACCTCTGTGTGACCAGTATCTATGGTTGGTGGTTTTGGTCGAAGCATCCGCAAACGGAAGATAAGGCACCCATTGCCAGTATTACCAAAAAGCAGGCAGTCATATCGGTCGTCATTGTTTTGTTGGCAACACCAGTGCTTGGTTACACGTTGATCACTTTTGCCGATGCCCTGCATTACGACCCGCCGGCCTATCCTTATATTGATAGTTTTTGTACCTCCTGCAGCCTGGTTGCACAGGTTTTCCTGGCAAGAAAGGTATTGGAAAACTGGGCCATTTGGTTTTTTGTAGATATTATTTACGTGGTGGTATACTTTAAAAAGCACCTCGAGGCAACAGCATTTATGTTTGTCATCCTCATTATCATAGCTGCCTTCGGTTATATCGACTGGAAAAAACAATACAAAAAACAACTCGCTGAATCCGGATCTTAAACATGAGCAATTCCGCAATCGACACTTCGAATTCCGCAATCAAAAAAATCGCCATTGTTGGTCCCGAATCTACCGGAAAATCAACGATGTCTGCTTACCTGGCAAAGCATTATGCTACGGTTTGGGTACCGGAATTTGCCCGCGACTATTGCGCCGCACTCGCTGAACCACCAACCTGGCAGGACGAGATCAATATGTTTTACGGACAGTTGGCATTAGAAAATGAATATCTGCCGAAAGCCAACCGCTTGCTCATTTGCGATACCACTTTCATAACCGTGAAGATATGGAGCGACCACACTTTTGGCCGCTCGCCGCAGGAAGTACTGGATGAACTACCCAAACACCCCTACGACCTCTACCTCCTGCTCAGCATCGATATGCCCTGGGAAGAAGACCCCCTCCGCGACTTCCCCCACATGCGTGACCATTTTATGGATGTATGGCACAAAGAACTGCAGGATCTGAACGCCAACTACATGGTCATCTCCGGCATTGGGCAGGAAAGATATGATCATGCTGTAATGGAGATAGATCGTTTTTTAAATGCGGAAGGCGAAATGATTTTTTAAATGCGGAATTCGAAATGCCGATTGCGGAATGACTTTTAAATGCGGAAGTCGGAGTGCCAAATGCGGAATGATTTTTTAAATGCGGAATTCGAATTGCCAAATTCGAAATGATCTATTTTGGTTCGGGTATTAATTTTAATAATTAATCTTCAACATTCCGCATTTGACATTTCGAATTCCGCATTCATCTTCCATTTCGCATTCCTTTCCTCCCTACTCGGCAATTTTTCCTACCTTAATTCTTCCCATGATGCAACGTACACTAAATCCCTGCGTCTTATACTTGAAAGCTGAAAAATTTGGAAGCCATTTACGTCGATAAGCATTATGCCCTGGTAGCGGAGTGTAAGCAGGGGAGTAAGAAAGCCTGCTATGAGCTGTACCGTTTGTATTCGAAAGCAATGCTGAATGTTGCCTTTCGGATAGTGGGCAGCGTTGGCGAGGCGGAGGATGTTTTGCAGGAGGCTTTTCTGGATGCTTTCAACCGGATAAAGGATTTCAGGCAGGAAACAACTTTTGGACTTTGGCTAAAGCAGATCGTTGTGCATCGTTCTATCAACCTGCTGCGCAAACGTAAGCTGGAGCTGGTACAACTGGAAGACGAACAACTGGAAAACCTGCCTGATGCTGAGCTGGAAGATGAGGATGAAATACTGGAGCAGGTTGCACAGATCAAAGAGGCCATGAAATTGCTGCCTGATGGATACAGGGTGGTGTTATCGCTTTACCTGCTGGAAGGATACGACCATGAAGAGATAAGTCAGATCTTGAATATATCTGAAAACACCTCAAGGACGCAGTTCCTGCGGGCAAAAAGGAAATTATATGAGCTGTTAACGAATAGAAAGGAAATAGGAAGATGAGCAAGAGATTAGAGGATTTGATCAGAAATAACCGGGAAGAATTTGACGACCTGGAGCCTTCAGCTGGTTTATGGAGAAAGATAGCAGAGCAATTACCTGCTGAAGAAGTATTGAAAAAGAATGAAGCTAAAACGTTTTCACTGCGTTTTGTTTTGAAAATGGCAGCATCGATCATCATAGTGATGGGTATTGGATTTTTTGCATACCTGCGATTGCAACGAACCCAGTCTGTCGACTATGCCGCTATCAATCCGGCCTATGCCAAACAGCAGACGCAATACGTGTCTATGGTGGCCTCAAAGCGGTCGGAATTGCGAACGTTAAGTCAGAATGCTCCTGAAATTTATCAGGAGTTTAGTAAAGAGATCGCAGCGATGGACTCCACCTATAAACGATTAAATGCAGAATTACCCGCCAGCCCTAACCAGGAGGCGGTATTGCTGGCCATGATACGGAATCTGCAGGCGCAAACTGAAGTGCTTAACCAGCAACTCAATATTATAGTACATTATAACCAAATGAAAAAAGACGAGAAAAATGAAACGCAAGGCATTTAAATACACAATGCTGCTGATTGCAGCGCTAACTGGCTTTGTTTCGGCAAAGGCACAGGATACATCGGCCATGGCCCCAAAGCAGGAGACTTATTCGTCAAAAGATGAGGGCAACGGCGAGCTAAAGGCAAATTTGAGAAAGGGGATGAAGCATCTGGAAATAGCGATGACCCGGCTTAGCCACGACCTGAATGAAGGACTGGGCAGCCTGAATTCAGAATTAGGTCCGGCATTTAAAGATATGGGCAATGAGATCCGGACCTGGGTAAATGATGACAGGATCCCCTCGGCTGATGCTAAAGAAAAGGTTAAAACGTACAGTAAATCGTACCCGATGGACGCTAACGATAAACTCCGTATCAATACAAAGTTTAGCAAAGTGGTGATCAATACCTGGAATAATCCGGAAGTAAAAGTGGAGGTCAGTATCCGGAGCTTTGCCAAAAATGACGAGACAGCCCAAAAAATGATCGACGCGATCAGTATTTCGGATCATAAAGAAGGAGATGTGATTTCCTTTGCTACAAGTTTCGGAAGCGGTGATTCGATCTGGAACGGTCTGTTCAATAATCAAAACGATCACCATAAAGTAGAAGTGGATTACGTGGTTTACCTTCCTTCAAAAAATGCTATGGATATCGACAACAGCTATGGCTCAACCGACCTGCCAGATTTTGACGGTCAGTTGCATATTGCCAGCGCTTACGGAAGTTTTGCCGGCAAAGCATTGATGCACGCTGGCAATCATTTTAAGATCAGCTATGGAAGTGCAACCATTGGCAGCCTGTCATCAGCAGAGGTAAGCGTAAGTTATGGCAGTTTAAATCTGAACGCTGCCGATCAGCTGAATGCCGAGGTCAAATACAGTGCTGTGAAAATTGGCAGGCTGACTTCAAAAGGAAACATTAATGCACACTATGCCGGTACCGTGGCTATTGAAGACCTGGATAAAAATTTCAGCAGCTTTTCCTATAGTGGTAGCTATTCGAACCTGAAGCTGGGTGTCAATAGTGCAACCAATGCCGATTTTGATATCACGGTTAAATACGGAGAATTTAAATACAACGACCCCGGCGTTGTGGTGACCGAAAAGACACCTTCGGATGAAGACAAAGGCTGGAAACCGACCAAAAATTTCCGCGGTCACATTGGTAAAGGAAGTAGCGACAGGGTGATCAATGTTAGTTCAAATTACGGTGGAGTAAGTTTTTTTTAGTCTTTAGTCTTGAGCCCTAAGTCTTGAGTCATTAGATTGGAACTGATGATCAACATTGATTTTTAGGTCTTTAATTTTCAGGGGATAAAAACCTAAAAAATGCTTGATCCGACTCAAGACTTAGAGCTCAAGACTCCGGACTCAATCAAAACACCCTGCAAAGCAGGCCCTTCAAATACTCTCCCTCAGGAAAGGAAGCCCTTACCGGGTGATCTTCGGGCTGACAAAACTGGTGGATAAACTGTACTTCTTTACCGGCATCAAGTGCGGCCCAGGCTAGTACTTGTTTAAAAGTATCAATATCCATTGCTCCCGAACAGGAAAAAGTTGCAAGCAATCCGCCGCTTTCAAGCAGCAGCATCCCCAGGCGATTCAGGTCCTTATAAGCACGGCTGGCCTTATCCAATGCCGACCGTGATGGTGCATATTTGGGCGGATCGAGTACCACGATATCAAATTTTTCGCCCTGATCGCGCAAAATACGAAGTTGCTTATTAACGTCTGACTGTACTGCCGAATGTTTAGTAGCATCCAGATGATTAAGGCTGATATGTTTATTAAGGGTTTCAATTGCCAAAGCAGAGCTGTCAACACTCAAAACCGATGAGGCTCCATTTTTCAGTGCATTTAAGGTAAAGCCGCCGGTATAACTAAAGCAATCGAGCAGTTTTTTGCCCCTTGCGTGTTTTGCTACGATATCGCGGTTATCACGTTGATCGCAATAAAAGCCTGATTTTTGCCCTTCGGCGATGTTGATGCTGTATTTTACGCCATTTTCGGTCACTTCAACTGATTCAGGTGGATATTTTCCGGCTAATACTGCATTATTGGTCTCCAACCCTTCATGCGCGCGGGAAGAAGCATCACTCTTGTCAAAAATCCCTTCCGGTTTCAACAATTTTTCCAGTTCATCTATTACCACTGGCATTAAGCGTTCAATACCTGAGGTGAGTACCTGAAGGGCCAGGTAGTCGGCATATTTATCGACGATCAAGCCGGGCAGATAATCAGCTTCACTAAATATCAGGCGGTAGGTATTTGTTTCCGGGGTCAGCAAATTGCTTCGGCTCGAAACCGCCAACCTAACTTTTTTTCGCAACCAATCTTCATTGATCTCCACTTCCTCATTCCACTCCAGCAAACGCAAGGCTACCCGCGATTGTCCATTGTAGAATCCATAGGCCATAAAATCGCCCTTATCGCTTAGCAGTTTTACTACATCGCCATTGGCTGGTTTTCCCTTTACATGCTCAATAGCGCCCGAGAACAGCCAGGGATGGCGTTGCAATACGGCTTTTTCTTTACCTTTTTTCAGGATCACTTCAATCATGGGGCAAATTTAATGCTTAAGTCGGAAAGTTGGCTTAAGTCCGAAAGATGCTTTTGGTCTTGACTGTTATTTATAGATACACTTAAAAATCCGAAAGGTACCCTTACCTTATCTTTTCGGACTTCCCGACTTCCCGACTTTCGGACTATAATCCTGCTAATCACACAAATCCTTCATTCATGTCCTTGTTTCTTTGGCTTGAAGTGCCTAAGTTTGCGCCTCATTAAAATATTATGGCTAAAGCATCTGATATAAAGAACGGTAGCATACTACGCTTCAATGGCGAGTTGGTGCAGGTAGAAGAATTTATCCACCGCACACCGGGTAACCTGCGTGCATTTTACCAGGCCCGTATGCGTAACGTAAAGAGTGGTAAACTGGTGGAGTACCGGTTCCGTACAGACGAGGAAGTTGATATTGCGCGCGTCGAAACCAGCGATTACCAATACCTGTATGAAGATGGTAACGACCTGATTGTAATGGACAACAGCACCTATGAACAATTTAACGTGCCGAAGTTTTTATTTGGCAACAGCGTTAAGTTTTTAAAAGAAGGTGTAAATGTGATCGTAGCTTTTGAAAGTGGCGAGCCTATCACCGCTAAAGCCCCATCCTCAGCCGAGTTGGTGATCACTTATACCGAGCCTGCCGTTGCAGGAAATACTTCAACCAACGCTTTGAAAAATGCAACTGTTGAAACAGGTGCGGAAATTAAAGTGCCTTTGTTCATCAATTTAGGTGATAAAGTGAAAGTAGATACCGCCACCGGTGCATATGTTGAGCGTGTTAAATCGTAAGTCTGCACCCTCAAAAGGGGAAATATGATAGAAAAGAAATAGAAAATCCCGTTTATACGACGGGATTTTTTATTTGAATAGGCTTTGTTCTAAAAGGTCATCACTCCTTCAGTGACCGGGGGGTCAATCAATTGGTCGAAGTATCCTGTTCCAGCGAATTTTGCTGAAGAAACTTTTGGTTGAGTCTGTGCTGAAGAAGGTTAATATTGCTTTGCCCACCACGTGATCCTCCGGAACATAACCCCAGAACCTGGAATCCCAGGAGTTGTGGCGGTTATCGCCCATCATCCAGTAATAATTCATTTTAAAGGTGTAAGCAGCGGTTTTTTTACCGTTCAGGTAAATGTCTTTTCCGTTGATCTCAACCTTATTGTTTTCATAAAGCTCTATTGCCCGGCGGTAAAGTGCCATGGTTGAATCATTTAAGGGAACAGTGTAGCCACGGGCAGGTAAAACCAGGGGTCCAAAATTATCTTCATTCCATTTAAACAACGGACTTCGTGGAAAAACCAATGAATCAAGCTGACCGGCTGCTTGTATAAAGGGTTTTACACTTTTTACATTTGAAAAGCTTTTGATCTCGGCCAGATGATCGGTTGGAATGATCATTTCGTAAACATTAGGCTCAACTTGTCCCCTAACCTCAATATTATCGTCAACGATAACCTGTGGATTTATCTCAAGACCATTGGTTTCCACCAAATAAGAGGTTTGTTGTTTGGGAGCATTGGCAGATGCTTTTCCATTGATAAAAACCTGTCCGTTTACAATAGTTAAGCGATCGCCCGGCGTTGCCTGGCAGCGTTTGATCAACGCCATCCGTTCGTCAACGGGGATACTGTGCTGCAGATCGGCTTCTTCGGGTTTGTTGAATACTACGATGTCACCTTTTTTAATCTGAGTAAATCCCGGCAAGCGCCAGTAAGGGAGTTGAACCAGATCAGTATAGGTTTTCATACCGTAAACTTTGGGCTCGGTAAAGGGAATTGAAATCGGCGTATTGGCAATACGCGGTCCGTAACTGATCTTGCTTACAAAAAGGTAATCGCCCACGAGTTGGGTGCCTTCCATTGAACCGGAAGGGATGGCATAGGCCGAAAATAAAAGTCCCCGGATAACTGTAGCAGCCACAACTGCAAAAACGATCGCATCAATCCATTCGCGGGTTTTTGATTTTTTCGGACGCGCAGCCTTAGGTTTTCTGTTGAAGGGATTCCAGTTCATAAGCGATAGTTTACTATCGCTTAGATGCCAAAAAGAGAGAATTGTTACAAGTTAGACGGGTAAAAAAAATAATTTTTTACCTGATATTTATTTCGATAGCAATTTGAAATCCCACGGCCTCGTAGAGGCTACCCCTTTGTAACTCTTGCGCTTTAGGTGCCACCCCTGCTTAGCCAGGTTCAACAACTTTGCAACTGTGGGAGTCCGTACCAGACATTCTAAGAGCTGCGATATTGCAATTTCAGTAGGATAAGAAAGAAAACTTTGATTATAGATCCAATTCTAACAATACCGGGCAATGATCTGAATGCCTTGCATCAGGCAAAATGGCGGCGCGTTTGATGTGCTTTTCCAACGGCTCTGTTACCATGATATAATCGATGCGCCAGCCCAGGTTCTTGGCCCTTGCGTTGGCGCGGAAGCTCCACCAGGTATAATTATGCGGTTCTTTATTGATGTGCCTGAAAGAATCGATGAAACCTGAATTGATGAAATTTTCCATCCACTCGCGTTCTTCGGGCAAGAAACCGGAAGAGTAAGCATTTGATTTTGGGTTATGAATATCTATCGGACGATGGCAGATATTATAATCGCCGCAAACCACCAGATTGGGGTAGGCCCATTTCAGTTGGTTGATATACTCGCCAAATTCATCCAGGAATTTATATTTAAAATCCTGCCTTTCATCACCGCTTGAACCCGAGGGGAAATAAACGCTCATCACCGAAACATCTTCAAAATCAACGCGGATATTGCGTCCTTCCCGGTCGTAATGCGGGATACCGCAGCCATATTCCACATGTTTAGGCGTTTGTTTTGTGAAAATAGCCGTTCCGCTATAACCTTTTTTCTCGGCTGGGAACCAATAGTGCTGGTAGCCCAATTGTTCGATCAGCGCAAGGTCGGTCAGCACATCAGGCGATGCTTTGATCTCCTGTAAACAAACCACATCGGCATCAGTTGCCTGCAGCCATGCCAACCAGTTTTTGCTGATTGCCGAGCGGATACCGTTTACATTATAAGTAATGATTTTCATGAGTCGTGCAGCGATAAATTTCGCTGGGGTAAATATCGAATAATGTATGCTGAATATCGAATGATGAAGTGACAAATACTTCAATATTCAGCATACATTATTCGGAGTTCGAAATTAAAAATTCAGGATTTTATCCAACTGTTTGCATTGCCGCTTACTCAGCAACTCTACCGTCATGGGTACATCTTCCAGCGGCCGGTCTTTGGCGTCGCGTTTAACTGCGGCGATGCGATCCACCATATCAATACCAAATACCACCTCACCATATACCGTGTAATTTTGATCGAGATGCGGTGCGCCGCCAACGGTAGTATACCACTCCCTTTGCCATTGCGGTATTTTCCGGCCCTTTAAGCGGGTTTGTTCCAGGGTATCCAGCTTGCCAGGGGTAAACCGTTTGCCTTCCACAATATAAAACTGGCAGCCGCTGGAAGCCTTTGCCGGGTTATCGTCACGCGCAGCAGCCAGCACACCACGCCGGTGAAACAAGCTATCCCTGAATTCGGCAGGAACCGTATAACCTACATCACCATCACCCAGTTCAGCGCCGGGAGCGGCTTTTTTAGGGTCCCTGGAATCGGGGTCACCACCCTGAATCATAAAATTCTGGATCACCCGATGAAATAGTGTCCCGTTATAAAAACCCTGCTTTACCAGCTTGATAAAATTATCACGATGCTTCGGCGTCTCGTTATACAAGCGGATGATACAATCACCGTAACTGGTTTTAATACGCACATATTGATTCTTCGGCTTGCCGGCAAAGGCTGCTGTCGTAAGTAATATGAGGGTAAGGGTGAGGAGTTTTTTCATGTTGGTTCTTAAGGTTGTAACGTTTGAATGTTGTAATGTTTAAACGTTTCTGAATTAAGGCATAATTTAACCTTTCAACCTTACAACATTTCAACAAAAATTAAACAGCGTCAAAATAATCCACGATCAGCGATTTCATGATCAGTTCTTGCTCCAGTAGGGTATAGTTGGGTATTTTGTCTATCAGTTTCCAGTGTGGCCAGCCATCCTGGTCAAGTCCTTCCAATTCATAAAAGCCCATTTGGCTGAACAATTTGCAGGTAGCAATGTGCATCAGTTCTTCTTTTTGCCGTTTGCTGAACTTGCGGGGGCCTTGCCCCAGTTCCTGTACACCAATCAGAAAAAGCATTACTTTCATGTCGGGGACATCCGAGTCGAAATCCGTAGCGATACGTTCTTGCAGGGCCTTCCACTTATTATTGATATCCGCAGCTTTCATGGGGTAAAGATACGTGCAGCGAAGGATTTTAAGAATTGTATAAACAATCTTCACAACGATATTGTTACCCAAACATGACGAATTGCATGTCTAATTAAGTATTTTTGCACAATTATTGAATTTTTGTGAAAAACGGTAAGCGCCAAATAATATTCACCTGGATCATCCTCATCTGCTTCGCAGCAGGGCAATGGTCGGTGTATGCGCACTACCATATCAATAAGAGGTCGCTGCCTGTTTTAGTAAAAAGCACAAAAAATAATACTACAATTTCCGAGAAATGTCAACTGTGTGATGCTATGCATCATGCTTCGATGTTGAAACAAAATGAAATAATTTTTGCGCCGATAGCTTTTAGTAAATACAACTTTCAGTCGGTTCATTATGCTTTCCTTAGCCAATCGCAAGTCAAAGCGGCTGGGCGCGCACCCCCGGTTTGTTAATAATTCCCACTCAAGTTAAAACTGCTTATTGAGCAGAATTATTCACTTACCCCCCATTCGATTCTTATGAAATTAAAGCTGTTTTACTGCTTTTTGACACTATTTATAAATTATTCCGTATTTGCTCATGGACCGGCTCCGGTCAGGTTAAAGGCAAATGACGGCAATGGAACGCTATCTGGTTTAGTTACTGACAAGCTTACTGGAAATACCATCCCCGGTGCAACGGTTGCCATACCCGACCTCCGTACAGGTTCAATCACTGATGCTGAAGGAAAATACCTGATCAGCAATTTGCCCAAGGGCGTTTACCTGGTTCAGGTAAGTTTTATTGGCTATGCCACCTATAACGAAAGGGTAGATCTTACCAAAACTTCAGTTTTAAATGTGCAGCTTCAATCTTCGTCTATCGAAGCAGCCGAGGTGGTGATCACCGGCGTTAGCAAAGCAACCCTGATCAAACGTGATCCGGTGCCGATGGCCGCAGTAAGCAAAACATTTATTGACGAACACTCAGCTTCAACTAATGTGATCGATGAGATCGCTAATTTGCCCGGTGTAAGTGCCGTAACTACTGGCCCAAATGTGTCCAAGCCTTTTATACATGGGCTGGGTTATAACCGGGTTGTAACGCTTGAAGACGGCATGCGACAGGAAGGTCAGCAGTGGGGTGATGAACATGGCATTGAAGTGGATCAAAATTCAATAGATCGTGTTGAAGTGATCAAAGGGCCAGCAAGTTTAAGTTATGGCTCGGACGCCATTGGCGGTGTTGTAAACCTCATCACAACTCCACCAATAACATCGGGGAATATATTAGGTTCATTTTCCGGCGACTATGGCACAAACAATAACCTGATAAATACTTCTTTCCGTTTGCAGGGCAACCAAAATGGTTTTGTTTGGGGTACCGTAATTTCGGGCAAGGCAGCCAAAGATTATCAGGATCAGCATGATGGCCGGGTTTATGGCACAGGTTTTCAGGAAAAAGACGCCAGGATAATGCTGGGTCTAAATAAAAACTGGGGTTACTCTTACCTAAATGCATCTGTTTTTGACGACCAGCAGGAAATACCGGATGGGAGTCGTGATCCGCTTTCCCGCCGGTTTACCATGCAGGTTACGGATGCTGATACCTACCGACCGGAAGTTCCGGATGCTATTTTAAATTCGTATGAGATAACGCCTTTGCACCAGCACGTGCAGCTATACCGGATCTATGATAACAGCAATATCGCCATCGGCAACGGTAACTTAATAGTAAACCTGGGATATGAATATAGTCACCGTCGCGAGTTTACCCATCCTTCGGCATCGGATATCGCAGGTTTGAACCTGCACCTGTCCGATTATACCTACGATGTTAAATACAACTTTAACTTTGGGGCCGACTACGAGACAACTTTTGGCATCAACGGGCAATACCAGAACAATACCATAGGCGATGCTACCGATTTTCCGATACCCGCCTATCACCAGTTTGATATTGGTCCGTTTTTCATCATCAAGAAATCATTTGGTAAACTCGATCTTGCTGGTGGTGCCCGCTATGATAGTCGCTCCATTAGTGCACAAACAGCCTATATCGATACTACAGTAGCGTATTATCCAACTTTATATACAGGTTTAAACCCTGGTGGAACGCCGAACGTGGTCCAGCAGTTCAATGGTTTCAGTAAAACTTTTTCAGGAGTAACCGGAAGCTTTGGTGCAACCTATAATTTTTCAGATCATTTCCTGATCAAGGGTAATATTGCCCGGGGATTCCGCGCTCCGAGCATTGCCGAATTATCAGCCAATGGGCCCGATCCCGGCTCGCAGATCTACCATGTAGGCAACAGCGGATTTAAACCGGAGTTTAATTTACAATCGGATATCGGTGCCTTTTTGACCCTGCCCAATGTATCGGCTAGTATCGAATTGTTTGATAATAATATCCAAAACTATATCTATCAGCAGCAGGAACTTAACCCTGATGGAAGCCCGGTTCGTAACCCCGCCTATCCACAGTACACGGTGTTTACCTATGTGCAAAATAAAGCAAGGATCAATGGTGGTGAGTTTTTCCTCGATCTTCATCCGCGCCCATGGCTCCATTTTGAAAACTCGCTCAGTTTGACCTATGGTACTAATTTAGGAAACAACGGCCATGAACCCGATAGCCTCAAATACCTGCCATTTATTCCTCCGCTGCATACGCACTCTGAATTGCGGGCAACCTTTGCAAAGGGTTTCGGTATATTCAGAAACGTATATGCTTTTTTGGGGTTTGATCATTTTAATGCACAGGGACATTTTTTTGCTGCCTATGGTACCGAGACTTATACAGCCGGATACAACCTGCTGAGTGCTGGTTTTGGTGGAAATATTGTGGATGCCAGCGGTAAGCCTATCTTAAAAATATTTATTGAGGGAACAAATTTGGGTAATGTTAATTACCAGTCCAATATGAGCCGATTGAAATACTTTGATAATGCTGTTGTTCCAGCCGGTGTGCAACCCGGAATTTTTAATATGGGGCGTAATATCAGCATTAAGGTTGTAGTGCCTTTTGACCTGTCGCCAAAGACAAAAGCAAGTTAGTTTAAAACAGAGACTGCAATATTTTACGGGTAGTTTAACGGATGTTATTTTGGCTGATTGTCGGCATAATATTTAACTTGGTACCCGGAACGATTTTTAGTATCGAATGAAACAAAAATTTTATGATACTGCTGTGAAGCAGGAGCGGGTTGTGTTGGTGGGTATTATAACCCCAAACGAGACTGAAGAACAGGAAAAGGAGTATTTGGAGGAGTTGCAGTTTTTGGTGGAGACAGCAGGCGGGCTTACTGTGCGGCACTTTACCCAAAAAATGCAAAGACCCGAGCGGGCAACTTTTGTGGGTACCGGTAAACTGGAAGAGATCAAAGCATTTGTTGATTCTGAAGAGATAGATATTGTGGTTTTTGATGATGAATTATCCCCATCACAGCTTAGGAATATTGAGAACGAATTACAGGTTAAAATATTAGATCGAAGTAACCTCATTCTTGACATATTTGCCGGACGCGCTCAAACAGCGCAGGCAAAAAGCCAGGTTGAACTGGCGCAATTACAATATCTGTTACCGCGACTAACCCGCATGTGGACCCACCTGGAGCGGCAAAAGGGAGGTATCGGTATGCGTGGTCCGGGTGAGTCGCAGATAGAGACCGACCGTCGTTTGATCCTCAACAAAATATCGCTGCTTAAAGAAAAATTAAGGCAGATCGATCGCCAGAATGAAACCCAACGCAAGAACCGGCATCAATTGGTTCGGGTGGCATTGGTGGGTTATACCAACGTTGGCAAATCAACGATCATGAACATGATCTCCAAATCTGAAGTTTTTGCCGAGAATAAATTGTTTGCTACACTTGATACAACCGTTCGCAAGGTTGTGATAGAGAATTTGCCATTCCTGTTGTCGGATACTGTTGGCTTTATCAGAAAATTGCCCCACCATTTGGTAGAATGTTTTAAATCGACCCTGGATGAAGTGCGCGAAGCCGATATTTTGGTGCATGTAGTTGACGTTTCGCATCCCAACTTTGAGGATCAGATACGCACCGTAAATGAGACCCTGAAGGATCTGGGGGCTGTAGACAAACAAACCATTACCGTTTTTAATAAGATCGATGCTTACAAGCCCATACAAGCCAGTCCGGAAGAGCATGCATCGCAGCTAACCCTGGAAGATTTTGAGCAAAGCTGGATGGGAAAAAACAATAGTCCGGCTATATTCATTTCGGCGCTTAAAAAAGAGAATGTAGAGGAGTTCAGGAAACTGCTTTACGATAAAGTGGTAACGATACATATGCACCGTTATCCCTACGACAAGCTGTTATATTAAGCCTCCGGTTTTAAAAATATCTCTTTTTTTATTGGGGGTATGATGCCATTCACTGTCGCGGTTTCAAATAATAATTTGATCGCTTTGCGGCCTTCTTCACCCAGATCGAGTGAATATTTATTGACGTAAAGTTCGATGTGTTTATACATCACTTCTTCACTCATTTCCTGTGCATGTTGGCGGATAAATTCCAGACCCGATTTGGGATTGGCAAAGGCAAACTCCACCGATTTCTTTAAAACGCGGTTTATCTTTTGTTGAACTTCAGGTGCCAGATTTCGGTTAGCCACAATTCCGCCGAGCGGTATGGCACAGCCGGTCAATTTTTCCCAGTAATCGCCCAGGTCGATGATCTTTTTCAACCCTTTAAGCTGATAGGTAAAGCGATTCTCGTGGATGATCAGACCGGCATCGATCTGCTCATTCAGCAAAGCATCTTCTATCTCCGAAAAAACCATCACCTGTTTGTTGGTAGCCAGGGGTAACGCTAAGCCTAATAGAAAATTGGCCGTAGTATATTTACCTGGTATACCAATTTTATAGTCAGCATTATTCAATTCCGCAATTGACATTTCGCGCTTCGAAATCAATAATGGGCCTACCCCAAAACCGAGCGCACTGCCCGCGTCAAGCAAAACATACTTATCAATAACATATGCAAAAGCATGATAACTCAATTTGGTGATATCCAGTTCGCCGCGGAAAGCCTTTTGGTTCAAAGTTTCCACATCATCATAAAATACATCAAATTCCAGTCCTTCGGTATCTATCTTATGATGTATCAGCGCATCGAAAATAAAGGTATCGTTAGGGCAGGGAGAGAAGCCGAGGGTTAGTTTCATTGATCAAGTAATCGTCTATGGTAGTTAATTTGTCCTAAATGATAAGAAAGATGGGTGGCCAGATGGATCAAAAAATATTCGGTCGACATCGGGAATCCAAAAACTTGAATCGGAAATTCAGCTGCAAATTGCTCTGTAGTAATGTGATCCAATACGGTATCAACCACCTGAATTGTTTCTTCTATTTTTTGAATTAGTGCCGCTTTGGGGATTCCTTTTGATGAAAACTCAAGTTCACGGTGCCTAACATAGCCGGTTTGCCCTATTTGATCGCCTATAAAATGGTTGATATTGCCCACCAAATGCAGGCATAGGTTTCCCGCAGAATTAGCGATATGGTCCTTAATGATCCAAACACTGTCTTCGTTACTGTAAGCGTTGATCTCATCTTTCAGTTTATTCAGGTCCCGGATAAATATTTGTTTCAAACTCTCGTTCAACATAATTGCTGATTTAGTATTATTGATCAAAGGCAACAAAGCTTCCTTCAAAAATGATCACAGCCTTGCTTTTGAGCAAAACTTTGTCGCCTTTCAATTCAACCTCCATTATCCCTGTGCGGTTAGACGATTGATAAGCTTTCATTTTTGTTTTCCCCAGCTTTTTGCCCCAGTAGTTGGCCAAAAAAGTTTGCACGCCGCCAGTAACCGGATCCTCGTCAGTTCCTGCCCATGGCCAGAAATAGCGATAGTGGTAATCGAATCCGGGGTTATTTGCAGCTGCAGTAACCAAAACACCGTTGATGCCTGAATAAGAATCCACCAATGCTTTAAAATCAGGTTTTAATGCCGAAAGAATAGCGGTATCATCAATTTCCAACAAAATTATTTTGTTCTTTCCGCTGTAAACGCTGTTTGTTATTGCCGCTAAGCCGAGCGCATTTAAAATAGCATCCGGCTTTTCAATCGCTACGGTTTGATATACAGGAAATTCCATGACGATCTCGTCGTTTTCGCGTGCGATCAATAGATCGAGATTTTCTCCGGTGATAAAATGGATTTGTTTACCGCCATTGATTTTGAAAAGCACTTTTGCAGATGCAAGCGTTGCGTGCCCACAAAGTGGAATTTCTTTTTTTGGTGAAAAATACCTGATCTTATAGCTGTTGGTTTGATCTGATCCCCAAACAAAGGCTGTTTCTGAAAGCCCCAGCTCTTTTGCGATATTCAGCATTTTTTCCTCGCTGATATCACTGGTAGGGAAACATACGCCTGCCGGGTTACCTTTAAACGGCTCATTAGTAAATGAATCTACGATATAAGTCTTCATTGTTGCAATATGTTTCCTCGTCCGAGGAATTCAACAGCAAAGGTATTCAGATTTTTTATGGCCAGCCCTATCTGCCAGGCATCCCTATTGCGTCTCTCCACATAATTTGACACTGCCCTGATTTGGAGCGCCTGCAGGCCGGCTTGTTTGCAGGCATAGAAAAATGCCGCGCCCTCCATGCTTTCCAGTTGGGTGCTTGCAATTACATTTTTAATGCTTTTCTCGTTGCCATGCACGGTGTTGACAGTGATAGCGCTTACTTTTTTCAGGCCAAAAGTAGCTGGTAGCTCATAGCTTGACTTCATGCCGCTTTCGCCAAAACCCAGTTGATCTAGGCTAAGAAAATCATCCCCATCTTCGGCACCCATTTCAGAAAATCTGTCTTCCGTAACTTCAACCACCTCACCCAGGGCAATGCTTCTGTCGAAGCTGCCGGCTATACCCAGGTTAATGGCCAGATCGTATGAATTACCGGCCAGGTGCCTTCCCAAAGCAAAAGCAGTTGCTACCATACCCACTCCGGTAATCAACAGTTCGAAGTTATGATTCTTGATTTTTGAGTCGATATTTTCAACTTCAAAGGGGGTAGCAGCGACAACCAGTATGCGCATAATGGCTTTAATTTGACAACGAAGATAAACAAAGCCCGGTTTTTTGTTTCGTATATTTGCCGCAATTCTTAAGATGATGATCTATATAACAAGGAAAGAACATTTTAACGCTGCGCACCGCATGTATCGTGAGGAATGGAGCGCCGAAAAAAATGCCGAAGTATTTGGTAAATGTGCAAATCCTAACTGGCATGGACATAATTATGATCTGTTTGTTACGGTTAAGGGCGAGATCACCCGTGCTACGGGGTATTTGATGGATTTGAAGGACCTTAAGGTGATCATTAATGATTACGTGATAGAACAGCTCGACCATAAAAACATAAACCTGGATGTGCCGTTCATGAAAGGTAAGATGGCCTCGACCGAATTGCTCTGCATTGAAATATTCAGGCAATTAAAAGAACCTATCGAAGCACATGAAGGTGTTATTTTACACTCGGTAAAACTTTATGAGACCGAGAATAATTATGCCGAATACTTTGGTAATTAATGTAAGCATATGAGTAAGGAAAACATAGTACCGGATGATGATGAAGTGGAGGGATACCTCAAGATCGACCGCTATAATGACACGCTGATCGAAAACTTAAAAACGCATTATAAGGGTGTTTTGGAGCAGCTTGGTGAAGATCCTAACAGGGAAGGTCTTTTAAAAACTCCGGAGCGTGTTGCTAAAGCCATGCTTTTTTTGACGCAGGGTTATGACCTGGATGCAGAAGCAATCCTGAGGTCAGCTATGTTTAAAGAGGAATATAGCCAAATGGTAGTTGTGAAAGATATTGAAGTTTACTCGATGTGTGAACATCATATGCTACCCTTCTTTGGCAAGGCTCATGTGGCCTATATACCTAACGGACATATTGTTGGCTTAAGCAAAATACCCCGTGTAGTAGATATATTTGCACGCAGGTTACAGGTTCAGGAACGACTGACGAACGAGATCAGGGATTGTATTCAGCACACCTTGAATCCGCTTGGTGTTGGCGTGGTGATTGAATGCCGTCATTTATGCATGAGCATGCGGGGTGTTCAAAAGCAAAACTCTGTGACCACAACCTCTGCTTTTACCGGTGAATTTTTAAAAGAAAAAACCCGGACAGAGTTCTTAAATTTGATAGCGTCGAAGTTGGGGTAGCGGGGATTGGGTAGCAGGTATTAGTTATTGGGTATCAGGTAGCAGGTATCTGGTAACGGGTATCATGTATTTTCGAGCTGGTCTGTTTTTGAAAAATTTAACCTTATGCAGGTGCCCATTATCTGATACCCAATAACTAATAACTAATACCCAATAACTAATAACTAATACCTGATAACCGATAACAAATAACCAATCACTAAATTGAAAGCATACATTTTTCCCGGGCAAGGTGCCCAGTTTCCTGGTATGGGCCGGGAACTTTATGAGAAGTCGGAACAAGCCCGTCAATTATTTGAACTGGCTAACGAAATTTTAGGTTTCCGCATTACCGACATCATGTTTGATGGCAGCGAAGAAGACCTTAAACAAACCAAAGTTACACAACCAGCCATTTTCCTTCATTCGGTAATTCTTGCGAAAGTTTTGGGCGACGATTTTCAACCCGATATGGCTGCAGGTCACTCCCTTGGTGAATTTTCTGCACTTGTTGCTGCCGGTGCATTATCATTTGAAGATGGGCTGAGGCTTGTTGCTGCGCGTGCCAATGCTATGCAAAAAGCATGTGAAATACAGCCTTCAACTATGGCGGCAATACTAGGGCTTGATGACTTTACCGTTGAAAATATTTGCCATGAGGCCACCGACGTTGTTGTTCCTGCCAATTACAATTGTCCGGGACAGTTAGTTATCTCAGGATCTATTGCCGGCATCGACTATGCCTGCGAAAAATTACTCGCAGCGGGAGCTAAACGTGCCTTGAAGTTGAATGTCGGTGGCGCTTTCCATTCGCCTTTGATGAATTCTGCTAAAATGGAGCTGGAACATGCTATAGCGCATACAGAAATAAAAGCACCGGTATGTCCGGTTTACCAGAACATTGATGCTAAACCTCATACCGATCCGGAAGAGATAAAACATAACCTGATAGAACAGCTTACCGGGCCAGTGCGCTGGACCCAGATCGTAACACATATGCTGGAAGACGGTGCAAGCTCGTTTACGGAAGTTGGCCCCGGTAATGTATTACAGGGGCTGGTTAAAAAAGTCGACAGGGCAATACCAACCAGCAGCGCCTCGATACTGTAAAAAAATAACAAAGCCATCTCAACAATAAGCAGATGGCTTTGTTATTTAATCGTATTTTTACCGGTACCTTTTGAAAAATTGACAAGCTCCGCAAAAATAAGGCTGATGCTGGCAGTATTATTTGCCAGCTTTTTATCGACAGCTATCGTTGTCAGGAATACCTATACTCCCAAAAACATTCTTTTACAAAGTGCGCAAACGCTTGAAAGTAACCTGCACCAAAAAGAAGCATTAGTAAAAAAAGTAATTGACGACAGTGCCTCATTCCAGAGGCTAAAATTGCTCGATAATAATGATAAGGCTGCTTTAAAGCTTATTCAGGATTTTACTACTGATCAAAATATTTGGTTTATCACTGTAAAAAAAGGCCGACTGGCCTTTTGGAGCGGGATTAAGGTAATACCCGAAAACAGAGATCATATTAAAGAAGGGTTTTCTTTTATCAAAAGCCCTAACGGCAGCTATGATGCTATAAAGAAGACCCAGGGCGATTTTTACGTTATCTTTTTTATCCCGGTAAGGTCAAACTACCCATTTCAGAATCAATACCTGCATAACACTTTCGCCAAAAATCTGCTCCGGGACAATATCATAGCTATTGCTGATCCAAACGATAAAAACATATATGAAATAAATAGTATTAGCAACGAGTACCTTTTTTCGGTAAAAGTGATCCCCGGCCTGGTTGGTCACAGCTTTTTTTTTATCGAAGCGTTGTTATGGGTATCGTGTGTATTGGTATTGTGCCTTTTGATTCATAATTGTTGCAATTATCTCGCTCGAAGGGGATACCTGTATCTTTCGATATTTGCCCTGGGATTGTTCATTATTTTGGTAAGGTTTCTCAACCTTTCCGCACACTGGCCCGATCTGGTGTATCGTCCGGTATTATTCTCTGCTCAGCTTTATCATTACGGAGCATTGTTCCCATCATTCGGGGATTTTTGTCTGAACCTATTGGCTTTGTGCTGGTTTGTATGTTTTGTTTACCGTCATCGCAAAAAACTGGTTTCGGGCCGCATCAGCAAAAAAATAGGCTATCTGGTCATTACGCTGGCAGTTACACTACTGATCATAGTAGCCGTATCGTTGTTGCATCTGTTTTATACACTGGTAGTATCATCCAGTATAAATTTCGATGTCAATAACGTACTCAATCTGTCGGTTTACAGTTTGTTGGGCATCACTATGCTTTGCTTTGCCTTTTTAACTTTTTACTTGCTGGTAGAAATATGCCTCGTTTTTTCGGTTAATGCTGATGTTTCACTCAGGCACCAGGGACTGCTGCTTCTGACTGGCGTTGTTTGCGCAAGTTTTTTCAGTTTTATCAATAACCACGAAATTTCGCTGTTTTTTTTATTTTTTGGCATATGGGTAGTGGTAAGGGCGCATGCTTGTCATTACAGGCAGGGATTAATTAGTTCGGGTGCACTGGTAAGTATAATCCTTGTATGTGCAATGATCTCAGCTACCAAGCTTAATCACTTTGAATCGATCAGGGAACTGGAATTGCGGAAAGCTTACCTGCGCCAATTGGAAACATCTGATGACCCGCGTGCAGATGATATTTTTAAACTGGCCGAAGAACGAATTCAAAAAGACGCCGCTGTTAAGAAATTGGTATTTGATACCACAAAAAATACCGAACGCCTGGGTAACTATTTTCAAAAGACCTATTTCCCTTACCTTTCAAGGTATACCGTAGAGGCATTTCTCTACAACGATCTCGACCAACAGTTGCCGGGTGAAAAACCGGCAGACCTGAACGTATTTAAAGGTAAAGTATTAAGGGGTGCCAATAAAGTGTCTGATTATTTTTATCGGCTCAATAACTCATTTGGCTATAGCAATTACTTCGCGCTTATTCCCCTAAACGATAATATCAGGAAACAGGGCACGCTGGTTATCCAACTGACTTCCCGCGAAAGTCAAACTGAAAATGCTTATCCCGAACTGCTGGTGGAGGAAGGTGAAAGGGTAGTTCCGGAGCAGTTGAACGATTACGCCTATGCTTTTTACGCAGATAATCGCTTGAAACGCCAACATGGCAAATATGATTATAGTTTGTTCAATACGGAGTTTGGTGGCAAGCTAAAGCAGTTTGTTTCTATTAACACGGCTTCTCCCTCTTTGTCTGGCATTGATTTATGGGCAGGTTACAATCATCTGGTCTATAAACCCGGAAATCATGAACTACTTGTAGTAAGCAAAAGACAAAACGTTATTTTCGATATAATAACATCAATAACGTTTTTTTTCATTGTTTTTCTGGTGTTTAGTCTGGCAGTTATCCTCGTTCAATGGTTATGGACCCGGATCCGTTTACTTTACAATGAAAACGATTATTTCCGCTGGCGCCTAAGCCTGAATTTTGACAGCATATTATATAAAACCCGTATACAGTTTTCCATTGTTATCGCAGTTGTTATCACCCTGATCGTAGTTGGCCTGATCACCTATTTTTCTATCTTACAGCAATATGACGAACAACAGGACAACACCATAAGTGATCGGATAACGCGTATCGGCGATGCTTTTAGCAAGGGTGGTTTAAGTGATATTGTGACCGAAAACAGTTCTGATTTTGATGCCCGCTTTATCAATTTTGCTAATGTTTACGCTGCCGATCTTACATTGTTCAATACCGAGGGAGAAGAGATCATATCAACACAGCCCAAAATATATGATGCCGGTTTAGTGGCCCAGCGGATAAACGGAAGAGCTTTTGTTAGCCTCAATAAATTGCAAAAATCTGTTTTTGTAAATAATGAGACAATTGGCGACTTAAGATACAAAGCAGGCTATGTACCGGTTTCAGATTCAAAGGGCAGAGAGGTTGGTTATCTGGAGCTGCCTTATTTTTCGAACGATGCAGATTATCGAAGCCGGGTTGGTTCTTTGCTTAATGCCATGATCAATGTTTATGCATTGATCTTTATTGCCATAGGCTTATTGGCTATTATCATTGCAAGGCAGATCACCTGGCCCCTTAGTCTCATTCAATCGATATTAAGTAAAACAAAATACGGGCGGAAAAATGAGCCCATTAAATGGAACCGTAAAGACGAGATCGGTACGCTGATCAACGAATATAATAAGATGATTGAGGCCCTTGACCTGGGGGCACAGAAGCTGGCGCAATCTGAAAGGGAAAGTGCGTGGCGCGAAATGGCGAAACAGGTAGCCCATGAGATCAAAAACCCCCTGACGCCTTTGAAACTTGGCTTGCAGCTGCTTGAAAAATCATGGCGCGACAAAGACCCTAAGTTTGATCAGAAATTTGAACGTTTCAGCAAATCATTTGTAGAGCAAATTGAAAGCCTTGCATCCATAGCGTCCGAGTTTTCGGCATTTGCAAAGATGCCGGAAACACGGCTTGAAGCACTGAATGTTTTTGATGTATTGAATCAGGCTGTAACAGTTTTTAAACAGATGGATGGTATAGTGATCAATTACATGCCGCCCGAAAAGTCGTTTATGATCAATGCCGACCGGGATCAATTGTTGCGTTGTTTTAATAACCTGCTTAAAAATGCGATAGAGGCTTTGCCACAGGGCCGTAATGGTATAATCAGTATTTATAATCTTGTTACCGATAAAAATATACTAATCAGTATAAAAGATAATGGAAACGGAATAAGCGCCAACCTGCGCGAGAAAATTTTTGAGCCTAATTTTACTACCAAAAGTTCAGGCACTGGCTTGGGCCTGGCATTTGTGAAGAACTCGATAGAAAATGCCGGCGGTAAAGTTTGGTTTGAAACAGCTACAGGCGAAGGGACCACCTTTTACATAAGCCTACCATCAGCTATTTGATCAAAAAAAATCCCCCCTGTTTTTTACAGGAGGGATCAAAGCATATTTTTTCTAAGACCTATTTCAGCGTAAATGTACCCTGGCCCATGGTATAACCATCAGAATACAGCAGTACCGTATAAACACCTTTTTGAAATGCAGGGTTGCTCTGGCTGGTCCAGTCTATAGTAAACGTACTGCCATCATCTTTAAAGTCGATAGATGTTTTGTAAGTATACTGCAGGCTTTGGCCATCGGCTGAAAAATTACCGGCATCGCCGCTAATGATCAAATTGCCGGTTGGATCAATAATGCGGATATAAACATCATGCAAGGCTTTATCGGCCAGTGTATTGCTAACAACATTGAAGCTGATCTTGATCTTTTTGGCAGGGCTTGCACGTGTCACCTCAACTTCTTTGCCGCTACTTTTTACCTTGTAAGCTACAATATCAACTTTGCCTGCTTTTAAGGCTTTGGCAATCTGTACTTTACTGTCAAGGTCTTTGTTCTGCGCCTCCAGGGTAGAAGCTTTTTGCGTGGTGCTGGCAAGGTTGGTTTTCAGCGTATCCCGTTCGTTCGCCAGATTGGTATTTTGTTTTTTCAGCTCTTCGATCTGTGCCGTATAATTGGCTACAAAATAACGCAGTTGTTTAACATCTTCCTGTGCTTTGGAGAGTTCGGCTTTGGTCAGTTTACCTTTGTCAAGCTGTACCCGTAGCGTTTTGATCCTGTTTTCAAGTGAATCATTTTTTGCACGCAGCTCGGCTGTTATTTTGGCTTTGCCGGTATTAACCTGTTCGATCTGTGCCTCAAGGCTGTCGAGCTCAACCTTAAGCCTGTTTTTTTCGTCTTCCTGATAAACGATCCTGGTATCTGACTTGTTTTTCTGTAAAAACAGGTAAACATCGGTCGCCAATAAGGCAAGTACCACCACGATTAGGAAGTAAATAACATTTGAATTCTTTTTTGTTTGTCCGGATTGATTTTCCATGGCTGTTTTCTAAGTTTAAATTTGTAGGGAAAGCACGCGCAATCATTAGGGAATTGCTTGTTACTTTTCAATGATAACTTTAACGGTTTTTAACAACAACTTTTTAAAATTGTTTTAATTGGCTGCTAATTATTCCTTTGAATAAAAATATCGTCGGATTTTTCCCTTCAGGCTGACAATTCGTTAAGCCTGATTGGATAAAAGTAGCGAGATTTTAAGTAAAACACAAAATGGGCTTATTAATTGCTCGTTATACTAAAATTATAAACCCTCAGTTTATATCTTTGTCAATTAATCCTACCCTCCGGATGTGTGCATACAGATATTGTTTGACTACGTTTTTAATCGCCCTGAATTTTCTGAATGCCGGTGCAAAAACTGACAGTACCAAAAAATCAAGCCATGCTGATACGGTTAATTTGCCTAAAATCCATGCGGTTGCAAGCAGGCATGCGGCACCGGCAGGTATAGCGCCTAAACGTGAGTTTCGTGGACAATGGATAGCCACTGTAGTTAATATCGATTGGCCAAGTGATGTACACCTATCTGTCGAAAAGCAACAACAGGAGCTGATCAGTCTTTTAGATGCCGATCAGCGTGCCGGCATTAATGCTGTAATGTTACAGGTAAGGCCGGCTGCTGATGCATTTTATGCAAAAAGCGGCGAACCATGGTCAAGATGGCTTACCGGCAAACAGGGTGTAGCACCAAGCCCGGCATACGATCCATTGGAGTTTGCGATAAGCGAGGCGCACAAACGCGGTATGGAACTGCATGCCTGGTTTAATCCCTACAGGGCAACTTTCGATGCTAATTTCAAGAGTCTATGCACCTGCCATATTACAAACCAGTCGCCCTCCTGGTTTTTTACCTACGGCGGTATAAAACTGTTTAACCCCGGCATTCCTGACGTTCGCGAATACATTATCAAGGTTATACTTAACGTAGTAGATAACTATGATATTGATGGTGTGCATATGGACGACTATTTCTACCCCTATAAAATTGAAGGGCAGAAAATAAACGATGAGCAGACCTTCAAAACCTATGGTGGAGAATTTACCGATATCAAAGACTGGCGCCGTAACAATGTCGACTTGCTGATAGGTGCTTTGAGCGATAGCATACATATGCATAAACCTTTTCTGAAATTTGGTATCAGTCCGTTTGGCATATGGAAAAACGCCAGTCAGGACCCGGAAGGCTCGGAAACCCATGGGGGGAACTCGTACTATGAATTATACGCTGATACCCGTAAGTGGCTGCAGCAAGGTTGGATAGATTATGTAATGCCACAAATATACTGGAACATTGGCTACCACCTTGCACCTTTTGAAAACCTGGTTGATTGGTGGAGCGACAATACTTACGGCAGGCATTTATACATCGGGCAAGCACCTTACCGGGCGCTTGAGCCAAAATCGCGACCGTTCCATAATCCTTCGGAGATCCCTAACCAGATCAGGTATTTACGCAGTAATCCGAGAGTTCAGGGAAGCTCATTTTTTAGCGCCAATACGCTGGTAAAAAACCCGTTTGGATTTGCGGATTCGCTTCATTTTAATTTTTACAGGTACCCGGCCCTTCCGCCGCCTATGCCCTGGCTAGATTCAATTCCGCCGAATGCACCTAAGAACCTGGTTGCAAAGATCAATCCCAAAAATGTAAGTCTTAAATGGGAGACACCGGCCATGGCAGCCGATAGTGAGGAAGTGTATGGTTATGTGATCTATCGATTTGCTGCAAATGATTCCATAACACTCGATAATCCGAAATATATCCTGCACATTCAATACAACAATGTAACGGAGTATATCGATGATACTGCTGATCGTAACAAAACTTACTATTACGTCATCACTGCGATCGACAGACTGAAGAATGAAAGTGAGCCTTCACCAAAAATTGCTGTCTATACAAATTAATTTTTCAATTAAAATTATCCAGGTTAAAATTTGACCAGACCGCGATCTTCCAGTCTTTGCAGATAAAGGTCTATTTCTGTATCGCCCATGCCAAAGATCGGCGCCATGCTCCAAAATTGTCCGTATATCGTTGGCCTGATAGTATTACCTGCATTGTATATATCGAGTAATAGCTGTTCAATGGAATTAAGTCCTGCCGCGTTGGTACGCGATCGTTTTATATGAGCCTCCAGTGCCGTTTTCAAAAGCCCGAGGGAGGCCCAAAAGTGAGTTTTACTTATCCAATTTTCTAACGCATTAGTGTCATTTCGAACATAAAGATTCCAGGCTTGCGCAGCGATAAAAAGATCAGGCTCACCAAGTTCAACCCGAATAGTGTCAAAGAGGTATAGTAGTTCCTGGCTATTGAGATCGCCCATTCCTCTAAAGTTGGTTTTGCCCGGAAATTTACCGGGGCAGATCAAATAAATATTAGGTGGCGAAAGGTTTGTTTTACTTGCCAGCAGAGACAAAACACCAAGTAGGTTCGCCTGGCAATGCAGGTCGAACTCAAACCAAAGGTTGATCTCATCGCAGGGTTGATTTAGCTTTTCCAGTTGATCAACTACCTTCTTTTCATATTCGGCAATATGCTCGCCAAAGGTTTGTTCTATCCATCTTCCTCTTTCCCGCCAGAATTCGGCTGATTGTATATCTTCCGTTAATGGCCCCTGCGAAAAAATTTCGCGCCAAACCAGCACATCGCCGCTGAGTCCGGTATTGGCGAAATGATGGGCAGTTGAATCACCATTGAGGATGTGCAGGATCGAATGCATAAGACCAAATTATTGAACTCCTAAATTACGAAAACAAAAAGCGGGCTGAAAAACCTCACGTCCAAAATTCTTCCTACTTTTACATCCAATGCCAACCCACAAGAAATTATACTTTGCATCCGATTTCCATTTAGGCGCCCCCAGCTATGCCTCCAGCCGCGAAAGGGAGTCAATGATCGTGATGTGGCTGGATAGTATCAAAGACGATGCTGCCGAAGTGTTTCTGATGGGTGATGTATTTGATTTCTGGTTCGAGTATAAATACGTAGTACCGAAAGGATATCTGCGCTTTTTCGGTAAGCTGGCCGAAATGGCCGATTCGGGCATCAAAATCTACCTTTTTAAGGGCAACCACGACATGTGGATGTTCGATTATTTTCAAAAAGAACTTGGTGCAACCATCATTAGCGATGAATTGGTGATTGAACGTAACGGCAAAAAATTCTTCCTGCACCATGGCGATGGTTTAGGGCCGGGCGATCAGTATTACAAGTTCTTAAAAAGATTCTTCCGCAGTAAATTTTGTCAATGGCTGTTTGCGCGTATCCATCCAAACCTGGGCGTTGGCATAGCCGACCGTTGGTCAAACCATAGCAGGGATACCAATATGAAAAAGGAGTCGAAACAGCAGAACCCTAAGCGATTTGAGTTTTTGCCGGCCTTTTGTAATGAACAGATCCAAAAGGAATATTATGACTTTATGATATTCGGTCACCGGCATCGTACTGAGAATATGCTGCTCAGCAATGGTAAAAGCCGTTACATTAATTTGGGTGAGTGGATATATACCCGTTCTTATGCCGTATTTGACGGCGAGAATGTTGAGATAAAGCACTTTGGCAATCCCAATGTTGCTTGATTGTAATATCCTTTCCGCTTCTGAAATACCCACAAATTGTGCTTAAATTTTCGTATTTTCGTGCGCTTTTTAGCAACGTTATATAGTCCCTGCCCGAGGTAGGAGACAAGGTGAGGCAATTATGTTAGAGAAATTAGAAGCGATAAACCAACGCTGGAAAGATGTTGAAACCGAATTAACCAGTCCGGATGTGATGGCTGATATGAAGCGGTATGCCCAACTAAATAAAGAATACAAAGATCTGGCGAAGGTAGTAGACGAATACAATATCTACAGAAATATCCTGAGCAATATTGATACGAACAAAGACATACTGGCTACTGAAAAGGATGAGGAGTTTCGTGATATGGCTAAGATGGAACTGGACGAATTGCTGGTGCAGCGCGATGAAAAAGAGGAAGAGATAAGGCTGATGCTGATCCCCAAAGATCCGGAAGATACCAAGCATGCTATTGTCGAAATTCGTGGTGGCACAGGAGGCGATGAAGCAGCCCTGTTTGCCGGTGACCTTTACCGTATGTATATGCGCTATTGCGAAAAACGCGGCTGGCGCACCGAATTGGTCGACTTTACTGAAGGTACGGCCGGGGGCTACAAAGAAATTGTTTTTAATGTTCTGGCAGATGATGCCTACGGTACCTTAAAATATGAATCGGGGGTACACCGTGTGCAGCGTGTGCCGGATACTGAGACTCAGGGCAGGGTGCATACTTCGGCAGCCAGTGTGGTGGTTTTACCCGAGGCTGATGAATTTGATATTGATTTGAATCCTTCGGATATTCGAAAAGACCTTTTTTGCGCTTCAGGGCCTGGTGGGCAATCGGTAAATACGACCTATTCTGCCGTACGCTTAACGCATATACCGACCGGTATTATTGCGCAGTGCCAGGATCAGAAATCGCAGTTGAAAAACTTCGATAAAGCTTTGCAGGTGCTACGGTCGAGAATATTTGAGATGGAATTACAGAAGCACCTTGAAGAGATATCTAAAAAACGCAAGACCATGGTTTCTACGGGCGACCGTTCGGCGAAGGTGCGTACCTATAACTATCCGCAGGGTCGGGTAACAGAACATCGCATTGGCTTAACAATATATAACCTGCCCGAAGTGATGAACGGAGGGATACAGGAGATATTAGAATCACTGCAGTTTGCCGAAAACGCTGAAAAGCTGAAAGAAGGCACGATCGCTTAAAATCTGTTTTTCCCTGGTCCGTCTTTTGAATCATTCAAAGCGTTTCCTCCTGCCTTTTTCATGTTAATTTCATAAAGCGCAACTATTTTCGTGTAAGTGTTGCTTTCGCTCTCCTTTGTTGATCGCTCATGAATGAAAATTGAACCAAAATGGTTTGATTTTAGGTGATGATTTGTAAATAGATCTTCTATGCTGGCAGTAAAAACATTCAACAGTGATCTTCAAATTTTCAGGCGTACACTTCGCCTAATGGGTAACAGGTTTGAGATCAGTGTGGTAGGGAGCGACGCCGTTTGGGCCGATAATTGTTTTGACAGCGCCGTTGCGGAAATTAACCGTGTAGAAAAAATGCTCAGCGCCTTTAATGACGAGGGTCAGATCACCGAGATCAATCGCAAAGCAGGAATAGAACCTGTAAAAGTAAATGCCGAAATTTTCAGACTAATCGAACGGTCGCTCAGTATTTCCGAGCTTACCCAGGGTACTTTCGATATTACCTTTACTACCAGCGAGGTAACCGAGATCAAAAAGGCGGCTAAAGCAAAAGCTCCTAAATTACCGCGCTACAGTAAGGTTGTCCTTGATCACGAACGGTCTACGGTTTTTCTTTCTGATAGTTCAATGCGTATTGGGTTTGGTAAAATAAGTAAAGGATATGCAGCCGACCGGGCAAAATATACCCTGCAGTTGATGGGAGTAGGAAGCGGTGTAGTGAACGCAGGTGGAGATCTGTTGGCATGGGGCCTCCAACCTGATAATGAGCCATGGACCATAGGTACTGCTGATCCCAACCAGGATTGCCAGCCTTATTCCGAGATCAGAATAAGTAACATGGCTGTAGCAACCTCGGGCAACCTGGAGGCTGAATCTGCCGTTATAGATAAAAAGAATCCGGGAAAGATCGACCCTAAAAAGGGCTTTTCGGTTAGTGCGTTGAAACGTGTTAGTGTGGTTAGTCCAACTGCCGAACTTTCGGACGCAATGGCTACCCCAATAATGAATATGGGTGTAAATGCCGGTTTGTACCTTGTCAATAAATTGCAGCAACTGGCTTGCGTAATTATTGACGATCACGACCGGGTATATACCTCGAAAGAAATAAGCTATTTGATCTAGCCCGAAAAAAGGCTATTCAAAATTATACCCCTAAATACCATAGGACCGGCCATCCGAAAAACAGGCTACTTACAACTACCTTAATGAATGCAAATTTTATTTGTTCCGACCGCAAGGAAAACGGAACGAATAAATTTGCCATTTTTGTGGACTGAAGGCGCCGTAGATTGGGGTTTTAGATTAAGATTTAGCTTAATACTAATGATGAGATTTTTAATTTGTTTCCCTTCAAATGAATAAGTGGTTTGCGTATATCGTCTTTTCGCTGATACTCATACCATGTCTGTTAGTCGCCAAACCACACAAAGGCGATAAAATTGCTATTGTTAATAAGCTCGTTATTTCGGTTGATTCATCGCAAACCCTTGCTGCTGATACAACAACCAAGGCAAAGCCACCACCCGATGATAAAAAGAAAATAAAGGAAATTTCTAAAGCCAGGCAAGTGCCTAAACCTGAAAAGGTTGACGACGCCAATGCTGATAAAAGTAAAAAGCGACAACGCCGGCCACCGGGTATGGAACGACCACCGGAAATACCGCGTCATAACGGTAACTAACGATATGGTTTTATATTATATTGCATCATAACGAAATGAAGAAAATTTGTATCCTGTTTTTCTCTTTAATGCTTAATGCTTTGGGCGTTTATGCGGATGGACATTGGCTGCTGAATGACTCTATACCAAAAGCTGCAAGACCGGATACCGATACGGTTGCAAGAAAGCAATCGCTGTCGGTTGGTGTAAGTATGGGTAGCGATGCCCAGTTCTTCGGACGTACAGGTCCGCAGAAATATCCTTTTTTCAATACCGATGTTATCTATAATGCCAAGTCTGGGTTTTTTGTTTATGGCTCGCTTTACAAAGTATTTACTTCAAATCCGATAATTGATGAAACTGATATCGGTGCGGGATACCTTTATCGGGTTACACCCCAACTGACCGGTAATGTGAGTTATACCCGCTTTATTTTTAACCGTAATGCGCTGATCATTAAATCGGCATCTTCCAATGATATTAATTTTAACAATTCATACGACTTTAAAATATTTAAAGCAGGTGTAGTAATGGATTACCTTTTTGGTGAGTCGAGCGACTTTTTTATCACGCTTAATGCATCAAAATATTTTGAAACCAGCTGGAGTATATTTTCTGATAATGATTACCTGTCCTTTAATCCCGGCATTCAATTTATTGTGGGTACACAAAACTTTGTACAAAAATATGGAGTAAATCACCCCGGCAGATTTGATCACGACAGCGACCAAAACCCTTATATCCAGCCACCCCTGTTCCCACAATATGCTGGTTATAACAGCGAGTTTAAACTTTTGAATTACAGCATCAAAATACCTATAGCCTACAATCAGCCACACTATACTTTTGAATTTGCCTATAAATATTCGCTACCATTTAACGTTGAAGGTATATTAAAAAACCATAGGGAATCGTTTTATAACCTGACATTTTATTACCTGTTTTATTAGCACACATGAATGTTTTAATTGTTGAAGATGAAAAAGCCCTGACCACCGAGATGGAATTGTTCCTTCAGGCTAACAATTTTCTTTGCGAGATATGTTATAATGGAGCTACAGCTTCAGAAAAGATAGCTACTAATTTATACGATTTTATCCTGATCGATCTTGGACTACCAGATTATGAAGGTTTAGATCTTTTGAAGGAAGCTAAGAAATATAATCCCGAAGCTACCTGTATCATCTTAACAGCCCGGGCAGCGGTTGACGATCGTATCAAAGGGCTTGATCTGGGTGCAGATGATTACCTGTCGAAGCCATTTTCGCTCCTGGAATTGCAAAGCCGGATGCAAGCAATAACCCGGCGTAAATTTGGACTGAAACATTCGGTGGTGGCTTTGGGCGATTTTAATATCGATCTGACCAATAGATCTATATCTTATAAAGACCTTCCGGTTAGCGGTATCACAAAAAAGGAATTTGATCTGGTTGCTTATATGCTTTTACACAAAAACCGCACATTAACCCGCTCGCAACTGAGCGAGCATATCTGGGGTAGCGTTGTAAACGACGATTACGACTCGAATTATATTGATGCTCATATAAAAAATATCCGCAAAAAGCTGAATGCCTACGGTACACCCGACTGGCTTGAAACTGTGCGGGGCCTGGGTTACCGGATAAATATTAATAGTTAAATAATTGAAATTAGGCACCAAACTCACACTTTTTAATACCATCTCCAAGATGGTAATTGTGGTTTTGTTTGTTTTGCTGCTGCCGGTGCTTATCCGGGATATCAACCGAAAATATACCGACAACTGGCTGCATAGGCAGAAAGATAAAGTACTAAAAACTGTTCGTAGCCAGGGTATCGAAAAATATATTCAGAACGATGAGGGATTTGGTAGCTACAATACGCTGCTGAAAGAAGAATATGTAAGTATGGATGTTGATTCGGCAGATAGAAAGATAGATACTATCGTCAATGAACGCCGCCTGGTTGAGGGAGATACTATTCAATACCGCATATTGAGCCATAATTTTAAAGTTGGCAAGAAGAACTACCTGCTTGAGATCGGCAAAAGTATCGACACGATCAACGAAACCACGACACCCTTACAAAATATAGCTTTCGAGATTTTGCTCGGTATGGTATTATTAACCATACTTGCCGATCAATTCTATTCAACCTACGTACTCAGACCATTGGGGCGTATCATCCGAACCAAACTTATCGGGCATAAATTCCCACTGAAGACGCCTTATCGTAAAGTTCATACCTCAACCTCTGATTTCGCCTACCTTGATATCAGTATTCATAAAATGATACAGACCATTGAGAGTACTTTTCAAAAAGAACGCGAATTTATTTCCAATGCTTCTCATGAGTTGATGACACCGATTTCGATCATGCAATCTAAAATTGAAAACATGTTCGGAAGGGAAGATATTAGCGATGAGGTAAAAGAACGGCTCCTGGAGTTTCAACGCATTTTAAACCGGCTTAAAAGCATCACCAAAACCTTGCTGCTGATCTCGCAAATAGAGAACGAACAGTTTTTGAAAGACGACAGTGTGAATTTGCTGGAATTATTGCAAGAAGTTTATGACGAAATTTCGATCCGTTTGCAAGAGAAGAACATTCAATGTAATATCGATGTGCCTGCCGACTGGGAGCTGGAGCAAGTGAATAAGTTCTTATTGTTTAACCTGATATTTAACCTGGTAAATAATGCTATTAAGTATAATAAAGAAAACGGCAGTATTGATATTGTAGGGAAATTGACCAATAAACAATACGTGCTTGAAATAAATGATACTGGTATTGGTATTGATGCCGAACAGTTGCCTCATATTTTTAACCGGTTTAAAAAATTCAGCAAATCGTTGCAACAGGATAGTTTTGGTCTTGGCTTACCGATTGTAAAGTCAATTGCTGAATTTCATCGCATCAAAATCGAGGTCAGCTCAGACCTCAATATTGGCAGCAGTTTTAAGTTGATCTTCCCAGCTGATTCCCTATAAAAAGAGGAATAAAAAAATAAATAAAAATATCCTACTAATCCTATAGGAATTATAGAAATAAGTTTTATATTTGTACCATACAATTCGCCATTAGGGGCTTCGATGGTTCGACACCATGTTTTGTATCCTTTCTCTTCTCATAATTTAGGTTTTATAATTGGTTGCAAGAGCTCCTGCCCATCAGGAGCTCTTCTTTTTTTACCCTGATCTGGCTTACCGGTACTAATGAAAAGAAAATGATCAAGCCGATGCCTGACGGTAATGAACAGGAGCATCAGCAATTTAAAAAAAAGCGACCCTGGGTCAGGAGTCGCTTTGAGATTCAGGTTATTATACAAACCTATTGATGATGTTCAGGTTTTAATAATTTGAAGTATATAGACTATTCGCGGCAAGTGAGCGTGCAATTTCTGCAAGTCGTACAAACTCTGAACGGTATCCATCTTCATCTTTTCCCCGGGCGTTTCGCGCAATGGTGATAACCTGTTCGTAATTGGCTGATTGTTTAAACGGAGAATTTCGAAGCAGCATCCCGAATTCGGCCACTGCCGAGGCAAATCGGAAATCGCTTGAGCAACTGTTAAAGGAAGCGGGCATATCCTGAACTACAGCAGTTGTCATTTTGCTATAATCCGAATCGGGTTCCTTATACCTGAATTTGATCGTCATTAACTCATTGGCATACGGTGAGGCCGGTTTATTTTTTGGCTGCTGGTATTTTAGCGGATCATCGTTATTGCTGTATTCATCATTATAACCCTGAGGTACGATTTCGTAAAGCGCCGTAACGGTATGTCCCGAACCCATATCTCCGGCATCTTTCATGTCATTATTAAAATCTTCATTGTTCAACATCCGGTCTTCATAACCCAGCAATCTGTAGGACTGAACCCTTACCGGATTAAACTCCACCTGCAGTTTAACGTCTTTGGCAACCAGGTACAAGGTACTGGCAAAACCGTCTATCAATGTCCTTTTTGCTTCGCTCATGTTATCGATATAGGCATAATTACCGTTGCCTTTATCTGCCAGTATTTCCATTTTACTATCCTTCAAATTACCCATACCAACGCCCAGGATCGTAATAGGTACGTTACTGTATCTTTCGTGGATGATCAGGTTTTCCATATCCCCATCGCTTGATCGGCCAATATTAAAATCCCCATCCGTAGCCATAATAATGCGATTGTTGCCGCCGCTAATATAATTTTCACGTGCAATGGCATAAGCCATTTTTATACCTTCGGCACCGGCAGTTGAACCACCCGCCTGTAAATGATCTATAGCACCAAAGATCAGATCGCGCATATCACAAGGTGTCGATTCCAGTTGTACACCTGCCTGGCCCGAATAAGTAACTATTGCCACCCGGTCCTGGGGACGCAGCCGGGAAACCAGCATTTTCATCGCAGTTTTTACCAGTGGTAATTTATTGGGCGTGGCCATCGAGCCAGAAACGTCAAGCAGAAATACCAGATTTGAAGCGGGTAGCTGATTGTTATCGATATCGCGGGCTTTAAGGCCAACACGTACCAGCCGGTGATTTGGATTCCAGGGTGCCGATGATACTTCGGTAGTTATGGCTACGGGGTGATTTTGATTTGGCGCTGCCAGATCATATTTAAAATAGTTGATCATTTCCTCTACCCTTACTGCATTGGCCGGAGGTAATTTACCGCTATTGATAAAGCGTCGCACATTACTATAGGATGCCGGGTCAACATCTATCCCAAATGTGGATAATGGCACTTCTTTGGGGTTGTTAAAGCTATTCTCAAAAATGGGCTGATAACTCTCCATCGAATTACCGCCGCTATAAGGTTTTACTAAAAAGGGCCTTTTTTTTACCAGGTCGTACCTGTTACCGATGTTTTTTTGGGCGCTAAGGTTTGGAACATGTGAATTAATGACCGGGGCCTGATTTTGATAATCATTCAGCGATTGTCCGGTTCCTGGCTTTTTTAAGTTGTAGGGCGGACTGGCAAGCTCCATCAGCTGATTGTTATTACCGGTATCGCCTGCTGGTTTAGTTTTCTCATCGTGGGGTTTATTGATTTTAAACCGACCAGAATTTGCCTGCGTTAAGGTATTATCGTCAGGATCCAGAAAAATGTTGAGCGTGTCTGTTTTTCCAATGCTGATGCTTTTGCTTTTAAAGCCATTAAAACTAAAAACAAGTTGACTGTCTCTATTGGATATATCAATGGTGTAGATGCCCCGCTTATCGGCAAATACTCCTTCCGTATTGCTTCCATTAATTTTTACCTGAGCCCCCGGAATGGGTAATTTATCATCGCTTCCAAATACAGCTCCTGTTATATGGCGGATATCGTTGCACTTGAATGCAGTAAAGGCTGCGACTACCAAAGTGATCAATAATAACTTTTTCATTTTATTGTTTTTTATAGCAGGATGCAGTTTGGTTTCGATTTCCATAAGCGGATGAAAAATTTTAATTTGTAACCCGCAATGAAGTTTTTCAAAAGGTCGGGAAAGCCGGAAAATAGGAGCGACGAGGAGCTTTTGAACAGCTACCGCAACAGCGGTGATCTGGCTTTGCTGGGCCTGCTTTTTGAAAGATATATGCCGATGTTATATGGTGTATGCCTTAAATACCTGAAGGATGAAGAAGCCGCGAAAGACGCAGTAATGGGTATATTTGAAGAGCTGATAAGCAAAGTAAAACAACATGAGGTAAAGCAGTTCAGAAGCTGGGTATACGTTTTGGGACGCAATTTTTGTCTGATGCAAATAAGGGCCGGCAAAAATAGGGAAGAACTTAGTTTAGACGAAGTTATGGAATCGCTGCCCTTTTTGCATCCTGAAGAAAACAACCAAAAAGAAGAGGCCTTAAGTACCCTGGAAAAATGTATGCAGAAGCTAAATGAAGCACAGCGCCAAAGTGTACAACTATTTTACCTGGAAGAAAAGTGCTATAAGGAAGTGGTAGAACTTACCGGCTACAGCATGAATGATGTCAAAAGTTATTTGCAGAATGGTAGGCGAAACCTGAAAATTTGTTTGGAGAAAAATCGTGCGTAAAGACCAGCAACATATAGCCCGGATAAAAAAATACAACAGCGGCCAGCTGGACGCACGCGCCATGCATCAACTTGAGAGGGAAGCACTGGACGATCCATTCCTTGCAGATGCGCTTGAAGGATATCAATCGGCAGTTCCCGGGCAGGAGGCAAACCTTGCAGAGCTGCAGCAGCGCCTGCAATTGAGGGTTGAACCCAAAGTGCGACAAATGATCGCCTGGCGACAGTTGGCTATAGCAGCATCGATCCTGATCTTTTTTGGTATTTGTACATGGTATTTCCTTCCCACCAAAAAAGGGAATACCCTACAGCTGGTTGAAAATATAAAGCCTGCAGCACAGGATAAGCAATCCATAACGCAAACGCCGGCTGCATCAACTGATGCTACTGATGCAAAGCCTTCGGGTAGTCAGTCAATGCCCAATAATACGGCATTTGCTCCAGCCCTGAAAGCTGAAAAAGGTTTAGCAGGAGACAAAAATATATCAACTGCTTATTCAAAGCCGGTGCAGGCAGATACAGCAGTTTTAGGAGCTAAATCTGCAAGCCCTTTAAATACCGACGAACAATTAAAAAGCCCATCTTTTGCTGGTGTCGCCAAAGCAAAATCAATTGATAAACAACAATCCACTGCATCATTGAACGAAGTGGAGGTAGCTCAGGCTGATGCCAGCGCCCGGAAAAAGGCTGTACTACAGGTTGCTGCACAATCAAATAAAGCATCCCGTCAGGAAACGCTAATACAAAGCAAAGTTGATGGTGTTGTTGTAACACCTGCAAATAAAACGCTCAGCGGCACCGTTACCGGCTTGAATGGAATGCCCCTGCCCGGTGCAGTTGTAAAACTGGCGGGCAGTAATTTTGGCGTAATAACTGATGAGAAGGGCAGGTTTGTGATGCACGACGTGCCCGAAAAGGATAATATTACGGTTGGATACATTGGGTATAGTCAGAAACAGATCAGGGTAAATGGCGAAGATTCGGTCAATGTATCCCTGTCGCCTGCTAACGACTTGCGCAATACTGGTTCTATGGACTCCCATAGTACTACGGATGCACATCCCAGCGCTGGCTGGAAAGCACTTGAAAATTACCTTGCAAAAAACGCCAGCTTAGCTGATGGCCAAACCGGAAAGGTTAATCTTTCATTCTCAGTTGATGCTCAGGGGAATCTCAGTAATTTTAAAATTCTCAAAAGCCTGAGCAATGCAGCAGATCAAAAAGCCATAGACCTGCTAGTTCATGGACCTGGTTGGATAGGTAATGCCGATAGCAAGGTGCATGAAGTTAAGCTAACGGTAGAGTTCAGGTAGCGGAATCTGGTATTGTCTTAACCTGGCAACAGTTGTTAAAACCTTAAAATGGTGCAGCGATCTTATTAAACCAGGCGCAATAGCGCGAATACGCCAGCAGCTATTAATGCTGAAACCGGGATGGTTATTATCCATGCCCAGATCAGGTTAACCGTAACACCCCAGCGTACTGCCGATAAGCGCTTGGTTAGCCCGACACCGATAATAGAGCCAGTAATGGTATGTGTAGTAGATACCGGAATGCCAAAGTATTGCGTAAAAAACAAGGTGATCGCACCGGCAGTTTCGGCACTAACACCTTCCAGCGGTGTTATTTTGGTAATTCGAGAGCCCATGGTTTTAACAATTTTCCAACCACCAGACAAAGTACCAAGGGCAATAGCTGAATAGCAGGCCAACGGTATCCAGTTAGGCATCATGGCACCAGAGCCAATCACTTTTGCAGCAATAAGAGCAACGTAAATAATACCCATTACTTTTTGAGCATCATTGCCACCGTGTGCGTAGCTAAGCAGGGCCGATGATACTAATTGCATGCGTTTAAACCATTTCTCGGCGGTTGCAGGTCGCGAGTTTTTACTGAGGTGAAGCACTATTATAGTAACGATATAAGCTACTATGAGCCCTATAAGCGGGGCCAGTACGATATAGGCGATGGTGGTAAGCACTAGTTTTAAATTGATAGCCGTTATGCCATTAGCGCCCATATAGATAGCGTTGGTGATACCTGCACCAGCAAAGCCACCAATAAGGGTATGTGACGAACTGGAAGGAATACCAAACCACCAGGTGATCAGATTCCAGGTAATTGCTGCTATTAATCCGGCTAATAGTACATGCAGGGTTACAAAATGCTCGTTAACGATTTTTGATACGGTTTTGGCTACATTATGCTCTTTAACAAAAAAGAAAACAATAAAGTTGAAGGTTGCAGCCCAAAGAACCGCCTGAAAAGGTGTAAGTACCTTAGTTGAAACAATGGTTGCTATAGAGTTTGCCGCATCATGAAAACCATTGGTATAATCAAACAATAGTGCCAGGCAAATTACGAGTACGAGGGTGCTTGTTACCATGAAATCAGATCAGGCGTTTTTAACTAAAATTGACTCCATTACATTTGCTGCATCTTCGCAACGGTCGGTTGCAGTTTCAAGCGCGGCATAGATTTCTTTGTATTTGATCAGCCTGATGGCGTCGGTCTCATACAAAAACAAGTCGGCTACGGCACGATCAAAAACATAGTCGGCCTGGTTTTCTACGCTGTTGATGCGAATACATGAATCAGCAATAGCACGTACGTTTCTGATATCCTTTAGCTCGCGGATGGCTTTTTCCAGGTCGAGGCTGGCCTGTAATATCAATTCTGATAATTTGCGAATATGCTCGTTAAGGTCGTCGATACGGTATAGCAGCATGCGGTTGGCTGCGCCCTGAATATTATCTGCAACATCATCAATAGCGGTTGCCAGTGCGTGAATATCTTCGCGGTCAAACGGAGTGATAAAATTTTTCCCAAGTTCAAGGTAGATCTGATGGGTAATTTCGTCGCCTTTATTCTCCAGTTTGTCAATGTGTTTATAAAGCTCTTCACGCGTTCCGGCGTTAGTTGAATTAACGGCATCAACCAAGCTTGTGGCCATCACAACTACATTGTTTGATGCCTGTTCAAACAAAGGAAAAAATATTTTTTTGTCCTTAGGTACAAAATACTGGAAGATGCTATTCAGTGACATAATTGAAAAATGGAAGGTCGGTTAATATTCCGTTTGTTAAATTTTTGCAAAGTTAATGTTTCCAATGTTAAGTTAATGTTAACTCTTTAACACCGGAATAGGCGGGAATGGTATTCCTTGTTTAGCTTTTTGCAGCGTAAATCCGAAGGTTGAACCCAGTCCCTCGGTGCTGCGTACATTAATAGTTTGCTGATGTGCTTCAATAATATGTTTAACGATGGCAAGCCCAAGTCCGGAGCCGCCGATCTGTCTTGAACGGCTGGTGTCAGTTCTGAAAAAGCGTTCAAAAAGGCGGGGGAGGTATTTTTCTTCAATTCCGATACCATCATCCGTCACCTCTACTAAAACCTGATCATGCAGTTCAAACAAACTTACCGACGTATTGCCTTCTTCTTTTCCGTATTTGAACGAATTGTCGATCAGATTGACCAATACCTGCCGGATTTTTTCCCTGTCGGCATTTACCAGGATAGGTTCATCATATTTTTGTTTGAAAACCAATTTGATATGGTGGTCCGCTGCCTTCATTTCCAGCGATTCAAACACCTCTTTGATCAGGTCATTGATTTTAAATTTGGTATAGTTAACAGGGATCTCGCCGGTTTCCAGCTTCGATATTTCATCCAGGTCTTTAATCAGGTAACTTAGCCTGTCAACGTTTTTAGATGCTTTATCCAAAAACTGCCTTGCCATATCGGTATCTTCAAAATCATCATCTACTATCGCATCGATATAGCCCTGAATAGCGAAGAGTGGCGTTTTAAATTCGTGGGAAATATTAGAAAGAAAATCCCGCCTGAATTTTTCCTGTTTGCGCAGATCGTCAATTTCTGTCTTTTTTTGTCTGGCCCATTCAGTTACTTCCTGCTGCACGTCATTAATTGGGTCGGCACTAACTTGCTCACCCAGGGCATCGCGCAGGTCGCGGCCCAGTTTAAGGTTATGGATCAGCTTATAAATTATCTTGATCTTGGAGTAAATATACTTTTCGAGCAGCACATAAAAAGTAACAAAACTAATAGCGAGCGTTATAAAAAAGGTAACGCCAACATCATACCAGCTATGCTTAAAATAAAAATTTACTGCTGAAACCGTAATCGCTACGGCTGCCGCGTTTATAAATACCAGGACCCGTAATTTCATAACCGTAAAGTTACGATTTGCAGGCAATTACAGCTCAAACAAAGCCTTTGCTAATATTAAATTATGGTTAATTATTTACATGGCCGAACAGGCCTGACCCTCACCGGGTGGTTGTAAGGTCTATTGCAATGGTAACAGTGTTTGACATCACCAGGCTATGGCCGCCAACGCCGTAATCGGTTCGTTCAATTTGAAATTCACCTTTAAACTCGCTGATCGAGCCGGTTTCAGTATAAGTAAAAGGTATAGTAACGGTATTGGTTTTGTCTTTGATCGTCAGGCTGAAAGTTCCGGAGTACTTATTGCCACCAAGATGTTTGATCGCAATAGATTTTATGGAGATCGATGGATATTTGCTAACGTCAAAATAGCTATCACTTTTCAGGTGGTCGTTACGTGTGCCATTATCGGTATCTATCGTATTGGTTTCAACCGATGCTGTTATTGTACTGCCTGCAAGATTAGCCGGATCGAATTTAATGTCGCCTTTAAATCCGGCAAGCGTACCATCAACCGTGATGCCCAGATTTTTTATATGAAACACTACAGATGATTTGTTTACCGCCTGAGATTTAACCTGTGCAAAGCAAAAAGCATTGAATAATACAAGAAGTAATACCGGCAATAACTTTTTCATCAGCTAAATATAATTAAGCAATTTGGTAATATGACGAAAATGCGCCCGGATTATTACAAAATGGCCGGAAATTAAATTGTATTATAATTGAAAATAAAAAGCTTAAAAGTCAGAACTCCACATGCGCCCGCAAACCAAATACATTTACTGGTCCACGGTCTGCATTATAAGCCGGATGAAGGATAAACTGGTAATCGGGAGAAAGCCAGATTTTTTTCTGGAAGGCGTTGATCTTGTAATAGAGCTCGGCTATAAGTTCCGTCGAGTAATTAAGCTGACCGTCGCCAATAATAAAACCATAGCCGCCTGCCGCCAGATAAGCTCTGTGATCTGCTGAAAGTCCGTTGGCTATAAATGCAAGTCCCAATTCGTCGTCCGCCCGTTTCCAGGAGTTGCCTTTAAGTACAGCGCCGAACGAAAAAGAACGGTCGATCTCGGTAAAAAACCAGGTTTCCGTATGTCCATCGTTAAAACTTGTTTTTGCAAAAACACCGAAGTCTTTGCTGAGGTATTGCTCAGCATTTATTCCAAAGCCATATTTATGCCTGCCGTAGTGCTGCGTGCTGTCAACATCAGGTGCCGTAGGATTTTGCGCCAATGCCAATTTGTAATTACCAAACTTGCCATTGTTCAGAAAGGTAAGTATCCTGAAAGCGCCTTTATTGCCGCCTATGGTATATCGCTTTTCAAACTCGAGTGTTTGGGTATTGGCATCGGCTATTTTGGCATCCCAAACAGATTGATTTGCCTGGGTTGTAACAAGGGTTAGTGCAAAACGTAATGTCCAGTCGGGCTGTCCAAGTTCGGCGGTTGCGCCAAGAACGTAACCACGGGTATTGGCAGGGTAGTCCCAGGCCCCATTGTCCATTAATGCCCAATTCATGAATTGACTTCGTGGATCGTGACTCAGGCTATTGTTGTCGAAAAAGTCGGCCATGCCAAACTTGCCGATCACGAGCGAGAAGTAACGTTTGCTTTTTAGCCCGGCGAGTTGATTGATATCATCTTCGATCGTGTCTTTTTCGGTACCCCATTCAAAGGTTTGTTTAAGGTAAAGACGTGCAATGTAGATCTTGTTCTGTACTCCGCCTACCCTGAAAGTTTCACCATTCGGAAATCCGGCAACGCCCAGCGTTTGACTTAATCCTGCGCCGCCCGAGATCTCCGGATTAAAATAGGCTTTGGCACCTTTCCATAGTCGTGTGCCGCCAAAAAGTGTAGAAGTGATAGACGATTGTGTTTCATCTTTTACAGATAAGCTGTTTTTACCCGAATACGGAGCAATTATTGCAGGCTTATATTGGGTTATTATGGTTTGCTGAAAATGAAGGTTGCTGCGCTGTTGCTTTAAGGTATCCTGGGCAATTACGCAGTTCAATAAGGCAATCAGAAGTATAAATGTAAAAGTATATTTTTTCATAAAACGATGTAAAAGTAGTCTGGCAACATTAAGTTGATGTTAACGGGCAATAGGTAAGGTTGATACCGGACCCGATGAACTGACTGCAAACTAACGGCTTATCCGGGGTTACGACTGCCTTAAAGCCACTGATCAAATTTTTTAATGAACCACGATTTAACGGCTTGTGTAAGCAAACAATAACAAAGCAAAATACCTAGCAGCCAGGGGAAAAAAGCAAAAGGCAAGGCTTGCATTTTAAATGCTGCAGCCAGCGGCGAAAACGGTATGAAAATACCAATGGCCATAATTGCCGATGTTAAAGCAACTACCGGCGCTGTAGCCCAGCTTTGTATAAATGGTATTTTACGGGTGCGGATCATATGAACGATCAATGTTTGGGATAGCAAGCTTTCTACAAACCAGCCTGTTTGGAAAAAGGTTTGATGCTCGGGCGAATTTGCTTTGAATATGAACCACATCACCGCAAATGTTGCATAGTCAAATACCGAACTGATGGGGCCAACAAACATCATAAATTTGCTGATACCCCCTGCGTCCCATTTACGGGGAGTAACAATATAATCCTCGTCCATAAAATCCCATGGGATGGATATCTGCGACACATCATATAAGAGGTTATTGATCAGGATCTGTATCGGAAGCATAGGTAAAAATGGCAGCAAAGCACTGGCCCCCAGCATACTGAACATATTGCCAAAATTACTGCTGGCGGTCATTTTGATGTATTTGATGATATTGCCGAATGTGCGGCGGCCATAGATCACCCCTTTACGCAGTACCATCAGATCTTTTTCAAGCAGAATTATATCAGCGCTTTCTTTGGCAATATCGACTGCTGTATCTACCGAAATACCAACATCAGCATCCCGTAGCGCTGCCGCATCATTAATTCCATCGCCCATAAATCCTACGGTATGCCCTTTAGCCTGCAATACTTTCACAACCCGCGATTTTTGCAAGGGACTGAGTTTTGCCAGAATACTGATATCGTCTATCCGGCGGGACAATTCTACATCACTCATGTCTTCCAGCTCCTTGCCCAGCAGAATATTGTTGATCGGTATGCCTACATCCTTGCATATCTTTTTGGTTACAACCTCGTTATCGCCGGTTAAAACTTTAATTGAAATGCCCAGGCGGCGCAATGCCTCAATTGAAGGTTTAGCAGAGGGCTTAGCCGGATCTAAAAAGCCAATAAAGCCAGTCAGGATCATATTGCTTTCATCAGCAACTGAATAGTTTAACGGGCGCTCTTCATATTCCTTAATAGCCACAATCAGCACCCGCAAACCTTCCTCATTTAATTTAGACGATGTTTTCAGAATGGCCTGCCGCATCTTTTCATCCATCGGGATCACGTCGTCGGTGTCTATCTGCAAACTATTATCCTCGCCCGGATCAAAAGCAAAGCTACATAGGTCCAGCATTTCTTCTACCGCACCTTTACAAATAAGCAGGTGTTTGTGATTTTTTTCTTCCAATATCACCGACATTCGCCTGCGTTGAAAATCGAAGGGGATCTCATCTACTTTTTTATAGGATTCGCCTTCCTTCAGGCAGGAGTGAAACTCGACATGCTCCAATACAGCAAGGTCGAGCAAATTTTTTAAACCGGTTTGGTGATAGCTATTGAGGTAGGCCCATTTCATTACTTCGCTATCTTCCAGGCCATATACGTTCAAATGCCGTTCGAGTACAATTTTGTCCATCGTTAACGTGCCCGTTTTATCGGTACACAGTATGTCCATCGCACCGATATTCTGAATAGCATTCAGCCTTTTGACAACAACCTTGCGTTTCGACATGTTAACCGCTCCTTTAGCCAGGTTGGCGGTTACAATCATTGGCAACATTTCGGGAGTTAGTCCAACGGCGATGGAGATACCGAAAAGAAATGCCTCCAGCCAATTGTGTTTGGTAAGCCCGTTGATCAAAAACACCAGCGGCACCATAACCAGCATAAAGCGTATGAGTAACCAGCTTACACTATTAACGCCTTTATCAAAACTGGTTTCGGCCCGTTTGCCAACCAATGATTTGGAAAGAGAACCGAAATAAGTATCGCCACCTGTATTTACGACAATAGCCTGTGCTGTACCACTAACTACGTTGGTACCCATAAAGCAAACATTATTGAGTTCAAGGGGCGATTTTTTATTGGCGCCGCGATCAGCTGAATCAGTTTTTTCAACCGGCAATGCTTCACCGGTCAATATTGCCTGGCTTACAAATAAGTCTTTTGACTGAAGGATACGGACATCCGCTGGGATCATATCTCCGGCCGACAATAAAATAAGGTCGCCGGAAACTAATTTTTTGATATCGATCTCCTGTTTATCATGCCCTTCCCTTACCACAGTAGCGGTAGTTTTAACCATCGACTTCAGCTTTTCTGCAGCCTGGTTACTCCTGAATTCCTGGATAAAGCGCAGCATGGCACTTAAGAACACCATGATGCTGATTACAATAACCGTAGTATAATCCCTATCGGCAGGTGCTTTAATAATGATTACATCAGTAATGGAAGAAATAACGGCCAGTACGATCAATACCCCAATAAAAGGGTTTAAAAAGGCTTCAAAAAACTGGATATACCATTTAGGTGCTTTTTCATGGGCTACTTCATTGGGCCCATAGGTGCTCAATCTTTCCCTGACTTCATCTGCTGTAAGACCTTTATCGCTGGTTTCTAACTGTTGCAGAAAATCTGCTTTACCACTGGCTGATGCTCGTTTTATCTTTAACGTTGAAGCGCCGTCAGATTCATTGGATGAATTGCCGTTCTTTTTGGCCAGAGTTTTATAAACTGAATTGAAATTTTCTCTTTTAAGCATCGTAGTGTGATTTGCCCTGTTTTACCAGGCGGCTTAAAAGCAGACGATCCGGTTAGCAGGAGGTTAGAAGTTCTTTTAAAGTGCTACTCGGACCGGTATCCATTTTTTTAATTTTTAATTTGACGCAAAAATAAGATTTAATTTAATGCAATGGTATTGCATTGATCCTGCATTTGTCACATATTCCTTTTACCACCAATTTCATTTCGGCAGCAGAGAAACCGGCAGGTAATAAAACCTCCGGGATTCTTGAATTTGGCAGACAGAATGTCTCTTTGCAAGTGCCGCAATAAAAGTGTACATGCAGGTCGTGATGCTCCTTTTTATCGCATTCCTCAGGGCATAGCGCGTACTTGGGTACACCCGTTCCGTCTTCTATGGTATGAATCAGGCCGTTTTGCTCAAAGGTCTTTAAAGTGCGATAAATGGTTGTACGATCTGCAGGCAATAATAATTTCTCCAGATCACTCAGGCTAAGGGCATGCTGCTGTTTTAAAAGCTTGTCTAAAACCAAAACCCGCATTGCGGTAGGGTTAATTTTTTTGATGGCCAGCAATTGCGTCGTTTTACCGCTTATTTTTTCCGCTATGTCCATCACTGTATTACCATTGCTTTCGGGGCAAATCTAGGGTAAATTATCTACTTCATCATAAAACTGCTTAAGATACAGTTCCATAAAATGGTGCCGCTGTTCGGCAAGAATTTTGCCGGTTGGGGTGTTCATCTTATCTTTTAATAAGAGTAATTTTTCATAAAAATGATTGATACTGGGCGCTTGAGATGATTTATACACCTCTTTGCTCATATTTAAATTAGGACTGATCTCGGGGTTATAAATTTCTCGGCCTTTAAATCCGCCGTAACTAAATGCCCTTGCTATCCCAATAGCACCAATGGCATCCAGCCGGTCAGCATCCTGCACAATAGCTAATTCATTTGATTGAAAACTAATCTTATCAAAGCCCGATTTAAAAGATATATTTCTGATGATCTGCTGAACATGCTCAATGATCTCGGGTGCAATAGCCATTGATGTTAAAAATTCTCCGGCCAATGCCGGTCCCAATGTTTCATCTCCACCGTGAAACTTACTGTCGGCAATGTCGTGCAGTAAAGCAGCCAGTTCAGCAACCAGTAGATCACAAGGCTCTGATTTGGCTATGTGCCGGGCATTGGTTAAAACCCGCTGTATGTGCCACCAATCATGCCCACCTTCGGCATGCTGTAATGATGCCTTAACAAAAGAGACTGTTTTACTGATGATTTCGTTGTGTTCCATACGGCTATAAAATTAGATGTATTATAGCTGTATTGCATAACTTCATTACACTTTTTGCAGAACCTGCATCCGTTCAGCACCGATCAGCAGGACTGGATCAGTCTCGAGAATTTCTGCAATATGTAGTAGTCTTTCAACGGTTATGCGAGTATATCCCAATTCGATCTTACTATAGGCATTTTGCGATATGCGCAATTTGGCTGCCAGGTATTCCTGGGTATAATTCCGGTGTTCCCGGGTTTTTCTGATGTTAGCAGCTACTTGTTCGATCCTGGTATTAAGTGCATCCTTCATAATTGAAATGTTTAACTGGGTATTTAAGATCAATTACGCAAGGAAGCGCTATATGGTTTGTTTTTGCAGTATTATTTATGGTTCGTTGCTGTAAACTAAGGTTACTGCGGGCAATAAAGTGGCAAGGTTAAGCGGGATTTGATCAGTACCGGTAATAGGTTTGTGCTTTAAATAAAAGTTGTACAACGCCGCCTGATCATCCTTGCTGTCAGCACCCTTGCCATGAAACCTGATCTGGAAAGGGATGACAAAATCGTGTAATTTTTCTTTATCAGGAATGATCCACTTATGATTGGTCTTTTTCATGGCATCAATAACAGGTTGTACCAGGATGGCATCATCAGCGTAGTAGATCACCAGATTTTTCAGGTTACCCTGATCATCGGCAGAAAACTTGAATACTACCAGGCCATTTGCTTTACTGAGTATTATCCCCTGCGAAACCTTTAAGCTATCGCGAAAAAATTGAGTCATTGCTGTTTTGCCTCCCTGAAATGGGAAAGCAAGCTGCTGTTGAGCAACAGCATGGGTTGCCATAAAAAGTGAAGCTATCAATAAGATTTTTCTCATTACAATATCGTTATGCAAGGGGCGCCCTTTTAGTTCCCTCGTAAAGTTCGTATTCCAGCAAACGGCAATCTAATTTGCCATTATAAAACTCAACCCGGCGATTGGCTGCCAGACCTATTTTTTTTGCCAGGTCGGGATTGCCGGTAAATATATAGCCACGGTAACCCTTACACGTTTGTTTCATAAAATCACCAATGCGTTTGTAAGTTGCTTCCAGCTTGCTGTGCGTGCCTAAGCGTTCGCCATACTCCGGGTTAAACATTACAATGCCTTTTTCTTCCGGAACCATTGTTTCGGCAAAATCACAAACGTTAAACTCGATCAAATGTTCTACACCTGCTGTTTTTGCATTTTTTTGCGCAATGTCAACGGCATCAGCAGAAATATCGGTTGCAATGATCTTAAAGCCCAGCTGTCTCTTTGCCTGATCTTTCAGCTTTCGGCGTTCCGTAAAAAATACTTCCTCCTGATATCCGATGATATGCATAAAACCATAGTTCATGCGAAAGAAACCAGGGGTTTTATCGGTAGCAAGTAAGGCGGCTTCAATTGCCAGTGTCCCCGAACCACACATAGGGTTTACGAACGAACTGTTGCGGTCCCAGTTAGTTGCCAATATTGTTGCAGCGGCCAGCGCTTCCAGCATGGGGGCTTTGCCGGGTATTTTTCTATAGCTGTGTTTAGCCAGAGTTTCGCCCGAAGTATCGATAAATATATCGGCTCTGTCGTCCTGCCAGTAAAGGTGAACAACGGTTTTGTTCTGGTCGGCACCTGAGTTTGGCCTGATACCCTTTTTTGATTTGATGCGGTCTACTATGGCATCTTTCACCTTCACATTAGCAAAGAGCGGCGTAGTGATATGCTCATTATTTACGTTAGATGTGACCGAAAAATAACCGCTAAAATCAATCAGCTCTTCCCAGGCTATTTCTAACAGTTCGTCATATAGCTGTTTGGGGTCGGCGGCGGTAAAGCTCTTCAAAAGGTATATAACCTGACTTGCGCAACGCAGATTAAGGTTTAAGGCCACGCAGTCGTTTACTGTGCCTTTTAGCTCAACGCCAGTAGGGAATACCCTTGTGGGTTTAAAGCCAAGTTCTTCAACCTCTTTTTGCAAGTAGGGTGATAATCTCTTATTGCAGGTTATAACTATCCTGCTTTCGGTGTGGAAAACTTCCATAAATTGTTGGCGAATTTATGAATTTAACTCCCCGATTTTATGCCCTAACCATTAACTTTACACTTTTAATTTTTAAAACATATGGAAATTAAGGGCAAAGTACATGAAGTTTCGCCAACCGTACAGGTAACCGACTCATTGAAGAAGCGGGAATTGATCGTTGAATACGTAGAAAATCCGCAATACCCGGAATATTTAAAATTCGAAGCCATCCAGGATCGTTGTAATTTACTCGATAATGTTCGGGTAGGTGATGATATTGAATTGTTTTTTAACCTGCGCGGCCGCCCATGGACCGACAAAACAGGCAAAAAAACCTATTTCAACTCCTTACAATTATGGAAGATCAACGTGTTGGCAGGTGCAAATAACAATACTGCACCAGAATATGCACCACCGGTTGATCTGAGCGCAGCACCTGAAGAAGATGATTTGCCATTTTAAAAAGCTTCTACTCAATTAGGGTTAATTAATATGAAAACAAAGAGCCTCCAGTGTTGGGAGGCTTTTTTTATGGATACTGATCGGGTAATTGAAAGTTGGCTTTTGATTCGGGTTTGTGATGGGTGTAATTTCGAAATGCCGACCGGGAAGTCTAAAAGTAATCACATTCAGCATCGCTCCCTTGTTGACCCTGGCATTATCAAGCTGTTTGGTCTAGCTCAAAAACACAGCAGGTACCAGGAAGATGACGATGATAAATACCGCGAAAATTATCTCAAAGGCTGGTTTATCGAAAGCCTGTTCCATGGTAATACTTAAATTTGGTAGTTCAAAATTAACAAGCAATTCAATACCAAGTTGTTAAATGGATTTTGGCATTTGTTAAAAAGTGTTAAAAGCCCGTTGGTTTGAGCTTATTTGAAATATTTTTGTCTAAGCATGAATAAAAAGAGTTTGTTTCTGATCATAGGATTGATGGGCTTTGCACTACTTGGTGTATTGGCCATGCAATTATATTTTCTCCGGCAATCCTACCTTACCCAATCAGATATTTTCGACAGGTCTGTCAATGATGCGCTCAATACGGTGGTTTCTAAGCTTGCAAAGCAGGATGCAAATATTTTTTTGCGTCGTAAAGCTCATCTGCTAGAGTTGCAGCAACAAAAAGCAAATGCCATTTACGCAAAAAATCAGGCCCTGCCCGAAGTGCAAACTATTGAAGCAAGCAAGCCTAAAAAGCAGCTGACGCTAAGGGAGCGCAGGTTAAATGCCCTTCGTGATAGTTTACGGCAGGTAATAGCGGGCAATAAGCTGGATGAGGAGTTCTTCAATATGGCGCAATCGGGTCAGTTGATGTTGCACGTACGCTACGAGGAATACACTGATGAATTCGGGATCGTACATACCCGAATGACAGACCCAAAGATAATCCGTGAGGCCGGCAGTAAAACAGTGATTAAAAAGCCTGCCAAAATACATAAGTATGATACTGCTTACGTTGACTATATGGACCCTCAGTTTGGCAAACAAACCATACCGGTGGTGCAAATTGATCCTTTATGGCAGCGCGAACAGGATCGCAAGAAAAGCGAGCGTCAGTTTGTTGAAGTAAAAAAAATGCTTGAGGCCGATTCGATACAAAATCTTCAAAAAGGCATCAAATCTAATGTGATCGAAAACCTTGCATTCGAATATCAGAAATCAGACGAGCCTTTGGCAAAACGTTTAAACTTGTTTTGGATCGACTCGCTGCTTCAGTTTGAATTTCATAATAAGGGAATTTTTCTGCCCTATATATATCGGGTCAGTACCTTTAATTCCGATTCGTTATTATTTACGAATGTTAACTATTCAAATGGTGAAAAGCTGCGTGCCGAAGATGCCAGTGCTTACCAGGTGCCTATTTTTAGTAAGGAAGTGATCAATGATCCGGGTAAGATCAGGATCTATTTTCCGCAAAAAAATAAATTGATACTTACTAAAATGACTGCTTCAATGGCTACCTCGGCGGGGTTGTTGCTTATTTTACTGGTTAGTTTTGGCTATACCATATTTTCAATTCTGAGGCAGAAAAAAATATCGGAGATGAAAATGGATTTCATCAACAATATGACCCACGAATTTAAAACCCCTGTTTCTACCATCATGATAGCCAGTGAGGCTTTGAAGGATAAAGAGATCATGGAGGATAAAAGCAGGGTAGAGCGGCTGGCCAATATTATTTTCGAAGAAAATCAAAGATTGGGAAGCCATATCGAACGGGTGTTAAATATCGCCAGGATAGAAAAGAATGATTTCAGGCTCGACATTAAGGAGATTGATGTTAATGAGATGGTTACGACAGTTTTGGATAGCATGGCACTCAAATTGCAAAAACATCAGGTTATCGCTAAACTAAACCTGGATGCAAAGCATGCGATGATAGAGGCAGATGAACTGCATTTCTCCAATGTTTTATACAACCTGATAGATAATGCGATCAAATATAGCCCGGATACTCCCGAAATAACTATTAGTACTTTTAACAGGGATGATCAATTGGTGATACGGGTGGCAGATAAAGGAATTGGCATGAACCGCGACCAGCAAGCGCGTATATTCGAACAGTTTTACCGTATTCCCACTGGAAATCTGCACGACGTAAAAGGTTTTGGTTTGGGCTTAAGTTACGTTAATACAATCGTGAAAAAACTGAATGGTTCTATCAGCGTTAAGTCTGAAAGAGAAAAAGGCTCGGAATTTGAATTGAAATTCCACACCACATAAATTAAACAGGATGAAGAAAATATTACTGGTGGAGGATGACCCAAACCTCGGGCTGCTTTTGCAGGATTACCTGCAGCTAAAGGGTAAGTTTGATGTTATTTTATGTAAGGATGGTGAAGAAGGTTTGCGCACGTTTACCAAACACAATTTCGACTTGCTGATATTGGATGTAATGATGCCACGAAAAGATGGTTTTACCTTGGGTAAGGACATCAGGCGCATCAATGAAAAAGTACCGATTATTTTTGCGACTGCCAAGGGAATGATTGAAGACAAAACCCAGGCCTTTAATCTTGGTGGCGATGACTATATAACCAAGCCTTTTCGCATCGAGGAGCTTTTGTTACGCATTAACGCTTTATTAAAAAGGGTCAGTAATTCGGAGAAAAGCGAAGAAGAAAAGCAGACCTTGTTTAAAATAGGAAATTACCAGTTCGATTATACAACCCAACTGATAGCAATTGGCAATACCCAGCAAAAGTTGTCGACCAAGGAGGCAGAATTGTTGCGTTTGCTATGCCTGAGAAAAAATGATGTTCTTACCCGTGAAGAAGCATTACTAAATATCTGGCATGATGATAACTATTTCAATGGGCGCAGTATGGATGTTTTTTTGAGTAAGATCAGAAAATATTTAAAGGATGACCCGACGGTTGAGATCATCAATGTACACGGCAGAGGCTATAAACTGCTCATGAATTAGCGAAATTTTTCTGCCGCCTATTTAGTTGGAGTGCGCACAAACAAAACGCCGAATACAATACCAAAAATGGTATAAATAGCCGCCAATAACCAAAGTATACCGGGCTTTCCAGGGTCGTGTGCAAGGTATTTTAACAGGGCAAGGCCGCCGATCATAAAATGAGAAAGGTTTGCTGTAACCAGCGGTTTGTTATAGATACCGCCAATTACGCCATCCTTTGCCATCCAATTCAACATAGCGAATCCGAAATATAAACCTCCCATTAATTGGAGTGTTATTACAATGAATTGCTGGAACCCTAAATTCAGGTAGTTAGAAATTTCGATTGGAAAGAAAGTCAGTCCCAAACCTAACGTTGCAAGAAACAGCACGCTTGCGATCATTATAAATTTAGTATTCATGTTATTGGTTTGATTTTAAAAAGAAGTGATGATTTGATCTGTAAAACCTGCTTGTTATTTGATCTCCTCGCCAAAGTTTATAATATTTCCATTATTGTCGAGCACACTAAATTGCTTCATGCGCCAGGGTTTTATACCTAGTTTTCCATTGGGATGAACGATACCAATACGTTCGTATTGGGCATAGATATGGTCAATGCCGGTCACCCTGAGGAAACATCCGGTTGCTTTAGGAATTTCAGGGTCGTTGCAGGGCCACAAGTGAATTTGTATTTTGTCTTTTCCAAAGATGAGATAGCCATCCCAGTTAGCAACTAAGTTGAAACCCAGTTTTTCGGTGTAGAAATTTATAGTTTCATCTGCATTGAGCGAGGCTAAAATTGGGACTGCAGTTTCGATCATGACCGTTATATTTTTAACTAATTATAGATTTCAGGCGAAAAACTTGTAACAAATTTGTTAAATGGGTGCCCGGAAAATTAGCGCTAAAATAGATAAGTTTGTTAATTCATCAACGATTAACTGAACAAACCATGAAACGAAAACTACTATTTTCTACCTTATTTGCTTTTGCCATAACAGGTTCTGTTTTTGCACAGCAGGAGGGTGACCCGGCAACGCTCCAAAAAATCCGGGACGAAGGACTTAATCACTCCAAAGTGATGGAGACCGCATTTTATTTGACGGATGTTGCAGGGCCTCGCCTCGCGGGCTCGCCAGGATTAAAACGTGCACAGGATTGGGCAGTAGACCAGCTTAAAACCTGGGGACTGGTAAATGCAGCTCGCGAACCATGGGGTAAATTTGGTAAGGGTTGGGAAGTTCAGAAAAACTATGCAGCTATCACCGTTCCCTATTATCATGCTATCATAGCAATTCCTAAAGCCTGGACGCCTGGAACCAACGGTGAAATCAAAGGCGACGTGGTACTGGTTAAAATCGATACTACTGCCGATTTCGATAAATACAAAGGACAGCTGGCTGGCAAGATCGTTATATTCGACACAAAGTCAACTACCCTGGCAGGGGGCACCAGGCCAGATCTGACACGTTATACAGATGACGAACTTGATAAAATGGAGAAGGCTGTTGCACCGCCGGCAACGCCTCGCCGTAACGCAGCGCCAAATCCTCAAATGTCGCAATTTATGCGTTTGCGAGCTTTGCGTACTGCAATAAGCGCTTTTTTACAAAAGGAAAATGTTGGCCTGATACTCAGCCAGGGTCGGGGCACACAAGGCACCGTTTTTACCAGTAATGGCGCCTCATTTGCCGACACTGCTAAGGCTGTGGCACCAGAGTTGGAAACCAGCAGCGAAGATTATCTGCGCATTTTACGCCTTGTAAAAGCTGGCATCAAAGTGCAAATGGAAGCTGATATCAAAACACAATTTTTTACAGATGACTTGCAGGGATACGATGTAGTTGGTGAAATTCCGGGAACAGATAAAAAATTGAAAGAACAGTTGGTGATCATTGGTGGACACCTTGACTCATGGCACGCAGGAACCGGAGCTACCGATAATGGTGCCGGAAGTGCCGTGATGCTCGAAGCAATGCGGATACTTAAAGCTATTAATTTTAAACCAAGAAGGACGATCAGAATTTGTTTGTGGAGTTCGGAAGAACAGGGTCTGTTCGGATCGCGCTATTACGTACTCAACCATTTTGGTGATCCTAAAACGATGCAACTTAAGCCCGATCAGGCAAAAGTTTCGGCTTACTATAACCTGGATAACGGTACAGGAAAAATTCGGGGTATCTACCTGCAGGGCGATTCGGCTGCCCGGCCAATATTTAAACCCTGGTTGGAGCAATTTAAAGACCTGGGCGCCGGTACTGTTACCATCAGCAATACCGGTGGTACTGACCACCTTTCATTTGCAGCAGTTGGTATACCCGGTTTCCAGTTTATTCAGGACCCAATGGATTATGGGACTCGTACCCACCATTCAAACCAGGATACTTACGAACGCCTGGTTGAAGATGATCTGAAACAAGCAGCTACCATTGTTGCTACCTTCGTGTTTAACACTTCGCAGCGTGATGAACAGATTCCACGTTCCGAATTACCAAAAGCACAGTAATACATCAAAAAAGTATCACTTGAAAATTTTAAAAACCTCCTGAAAATGGAGGTTTTTTTATTTGCAGAAAAACTAAGGCATTAGTTGCATCTTTAAAAATAAAGTTATACTTTAGATTAGCCTGCCTTTTTAATTGATTAAACCCCAAACGACAATATAAGAAATGGAAATAAAGGAGTTAACAAGGGCTGAGGAACAGATTATGCAAGTGCTATGGCAGCTTAAAAAGGGCTTTGTAAAGGACCTGATAGATGCTTTACCTGAACCGAAACCCGCTTATAATACGGTATCAACCTTTGTAAGGATACTTGAAACCAAGGGATTTGTTGACCATATTGCTTATGGCAAAAGCCATGAGTATTTCCCAATTATCAGTAAAGAACAATATCAGGGCTTTGCGACAGACAAGCTCCTGAATGGGTATTTCGATAATTCGGTAAAACGGATGTTCTCCTTTTTTGTGAAAAAAGAAAAGATAGATCTGAAAGAAGCAGATGAGATTTTAAAGTTGATAGAACAACTCAAAGATAAATAATACCAAAACCATGATCTGGTGGCAATACTTGTTGTTGGTTAATATTTACCTCGTATTGTTTTACGGATTCTACGCCGTATTGCTACGTTCAGAAACTTTTTTTAATCTGAACAGGGCATATTTGGTAACCAGTTCGTTATTGTCATTTTTTATTCCCCTTATCCATTCCCAATGGATCAGCAGGTTATTTATTACCCAGAAAGTTCAGCAGACTATAAACGTTTACTCAAAGCCGATCTCGATTTATCAGCTCAAAACAATTGAAGAATATCATGTTTCGCCTGAGACTTTTTTGCTTATTGTTTACGGTTTAGTAGCTGGTATATTGACGCTCAGGCTAGTTAGTCAGCTGATCTCTCTCCGAAGAATGATCGATCAACCCGAAGAAACAACTGCATTTTCATTTTTTAAAAGAATTAGCCTGGGCAGTAAGCTCGAAGGCCGGGATATTATTGTTGAGCACGAAAAAGTTCATGCAAGGCAATGGCACTCTGCCGATGTAATGCTGATCGAGTTAATAGCCATTGTTAACTGGTTTAATCCAATTGTTTATCTGTATAAACGCGGGATCAAGCATATCCACGAATATATCGCCGATTTGCAGGCTGTAAGAAATGGAACAACCAAAGCTGAATACGCACTTCTTTTGTTAAGTCAGACGCTTAAAACACCAGCCAATCAACTCGTGACACCTTTTTATAATCAGAGTTTATTGAAAAGGCGTATCATGATGCTGCATAAAAATCGTTCAAAATATCGGGCTTTAGTTAAATATGGACTTTCGGCACCGCTGTTCATGCTGATGCTGGTATTGTCTTCAGCTGCAGTTTTAAAATCGCATACGGTCAGGCTATTTAACAGCAGTCCTGATGAATTGTTATTGTCGCCATCGTCTGGTATTACTACTAAAGTGAAGCAGCATGAAACGCTTGTTTCCAGGTCGATCGAACGGCCTGCCAGTATATGGGTCACATCAACCGGGCACGGATTAGCTGGTCTTAAGGGACATCAGACCCAAGGGCTGTTTGCTGATCCTATCTTCTTATCAGTTGAGCAAGAGCCCGAATTTAAAGGTGGAATGCGGAATTTTTACCAGTTTTTGGCTGCAAATCTGCAATACCCTGACGCAATGGTACGGCAGAATGTTCAGGGTAGGGTATTTATTACGATGACAGTTGAAAAAGATGGCTCCCTTTCGGGCATCAGGGCCTTGAAAGATATAGGCTTCGGCGCAGCGGAAGAAGCAATAAGGGTACTTAAATTATCGCCCAAATGGCAACCTGGATACCAAAATGGCCGCCCGGTTAGGGTACGCTATACCTTGCCTATCATTTTTAACCTGGTTAGTTTAAAAACCGAATCAGATACACTTACCAAAGTTACTTATGCCTACAAGGACATTGAACAACAACCTGTAAATAATAAAAGCATCAATAACGTAGACAGTTTGAGCAAAACAACCAGCCTGGTTAGGGCTGATGATTTTGATTTTCAAACAAATGCGCTTTATTTGCTGGATGGCAAAGTAATAGATGGTTTAAATGCTATTAC
>Ga0164297_10000156_pt1 | contig 87798 bp, 82 predicted proteins | sample GEODES058metaG_FD_113539 | JGI IMG/M metagenome (GOLD analysis project Ga0164297, IMG submission 113539) | Dystrophic lake water microbial communities from Trout Bog Lake, Wisconsin, USA - GEODES058 metaG | ecosystem: Environmental > Aquatic > Freshwater > Lake | place: USA: Trout Bog Lake... | reverse complement strand
TGCACCTTTAAAATGCCGATTATATTTGATAATTTCGCCAAAGGCGAAATTATCAATATATAAAAGGTAATTTATCGGTTGCAAAGTAACCGTTACCAAAGCACGTATAAAGAACGCCCACCTAAAGGTGGGCGTTTTAAATGTGCAATGGTGTATTATTTATAGGAAAAAATACCAAAATCTGTATAAAAATAGCATAAAATTGATTGACTTTTCTGGGTTTATATTATGAGATATATATGCCAAAGTGTAAATGCGGTGTTACGGCCTCTTTTGGCTACAAAGATGAAAAAGCGAGTTGTTGTGTTCGTCATAAAATGGCTGATATGATTAATGTAGTGGATGTTTTGTGTTTGGATTGCAATAAACGCGCAATGTATAATTTACCCGGAAAAACTGGAGGTGTTTATTGTATCCTTCATAAAAAGGACGGAATGCTTAATGTGAAAAGCAAGAGATGTGAATTTATTTATGACGGCGGAATACCTTGTTATACAACTCCTATTTATAATAAAGATGGAGAACTGAAAGGCCGATTTTGTATAGAACATAAAGAGTGTGATATGGTAAATGTTACTGGTAAAAGATGTGAAATGAATGGTTGTAGATTTCATGCTCAATTTAATGTTGACGGAGAACAAAAAGGAAAATTCTGTTCTCAACATAAAACCGATGGAATGATTGATATAAAACATCGACGATGCGAATATGATGGTTGTTCAAATGCTCCCTCTTATAAATTTGAAAAAGATACTAGTTGTAGGTTTTGTGCTACACATAAATTGGAAGGAATGATAGATGGAAAACATCAATTTTGTATTTTTGAAGGATGTAAAATAGTTGCTGGATATAATATAATGGGATCAAGCACACCATTATATTGTGGTAACCATAAAAAAGATGGAATGTTAGATGTAAAACATCAATTGTGTATGGAATCTGGGTGTGACAAACGCCCGATATTTAATTATGCTGGAACCAAAAATGGGTTATATTGTGTTAGTCATAAAAAGGATAATATGATAGATATTATTTCTCCTAGATGTAAATCAACTTTTTGTGATAGTTTCTCTATGAAAAAATATGATTATTATTGTCTTCCATGTTATATTAATTTATTTCCGGATAAACCAACGAGTCGTAATTATAAAACAAAGGAGAAATCTGTGGTAGATTTTATATTATCTAATTTTGAAAATCTTTCTTGGATTGCCGATAAAAGAGTTCAAGATGGTTGTTCTAGAAGACGTCCTGACTTGCTCTTAGATTTAGGAACGCATATATTAATTGTCGAAATTGATGAAAATCAACATACTAATTATGATTGTTCTTGCGATAATAAACGATTAATGGAGATTTCAAGAGATATTGGACATCGCCCATTGATATTTATTCGATTTAATCCAGATGAATATTTGGATAGCAATAATATAAAAATAAAAAGTTGTTGGAAACCAAATAAACAATCCGGTGTTTTATATGTTGATAAAAATAAAATAAAAGAATGGAATAGTAGATTATCATTATTACAAAACCAAATACAATATTGGATTGAAAATAAACCAGGTAAAATTGTTGAAGTAATTCATCTGTTTTATGATGGAATGATTCCTACATAAAAAACAAAACAATTTATGATAAAATACGTCCTACATAATAGGTTATTAAAAAAAATTAAATTATTTTTTTTTAATTTTATGTAAGTGTTTTTAAGTTAGGGACTTTTTCCCACGAAATTATTTTCTTTAGCAATAATATATTAGTTGCATGGGCGGAGCGTTAATGCAGTTAGTCGCCTACGGCGCACAAGATGTTTTCCTTACTGGAACCCCTGAGATTACTTTCTGGAAGGTGTCTTACAGACGCCATACCAACTTCGCTATGGAGTCTATCGAGCAGACCTTCTCCGGACAAGCCGATTTCGGCAGACGTGTTACATGCACAATCTCCAGAAATGGTGATCTTGCCTACCGCACATACCTCCAGGTTACTCTCCCTGAGATTAACCAATCGATGACTTCCACCACCGTCGCTGGTTCTGGAGTCTATGCCCGTTGGCTCGATTTCGTCGGTGAGCAGCTCATCTCGCAGGTCGAGGTCGAGATTGGAGGTCAACGCATTGACCGCCAATATGGTGACTGGATGCACATCTGGAACCAGGTCACAATGACCTCTGAGCAACAACGTGGATACTTCAAGCTCATCGGAAACACCACACAGCTCACATACTTGATTGACCCCACATTCGCTCCTATTGCTGGACCTTGCGCTGCCACCGGTGTCCCTACACAGGTGTGTGCTCCCCGCAATGCTCTCCCTGAGACCACTCTCTACATTCCTCTCCAGTTCTGGTTCAACCGCAACCCTGGTCTTGCTCTTCCCCTTATTGCTCTCCAATATCACGAGGTCAAGATTAACCTTGACATTCGACCTATCGGTGAGTGCCTCTGGGCCGTCAACACCATTACCTCCACTGCCGCTGGTTCGCAAGCTGTCACGACTGCTTACCAACAGTCGCTCGTTGCTGCCTCGCTCTATGTTGACTACATCTTCCTTGACACTGATGAGCGCCGCAAGATGGCCCAGAACCCTCACGAGTATTTGATTGAGCAGGTTCAGTTCACTGGTGATGAATCTGTTGGTTCTTCGTCGAACAAGATCAAGCTCAACTTCAACCACCCTGTCAAGGAGCTCATCTGGGTTGTCCAGCCTGATTCCAACGTCGATTACTGCTCGTCGCTTGATCCTTCGCAGCTCCTCTACAAGGTGCTCGGAGCTCAGCCTTTCAACTACACAGACGGAATCGATGCTCTCCCCAACGCTATCCACGCTTTCGGTGGACCTGCCGAGACATCTGGCTCGCAAGCCTTCGTCACCTCGTCTGGTCTTTTCCAGATGCCTGGAGCTTTGGATGCTTCCATCGGATCCGGAAATATCAACCAGGGTGTCTGGTACTCAAGCCAGAGTGGTGGCGGCCTCCAGACCGATGTTCCTTTCCAGTCCCAATACGGAGCTGCCTCCGCATCCGGTCTCTCGGATGCCGGAACATTCGTTCTTGCTGAGACCGCTCTTGACCTCCACTGCTGGGGTGAGAATCCTACTGTCACTGCTAAGCTCCAGCTTAACGGCCAGGACCGCTTCTCTGAGCGTGAGGGTTCTTACTTCGATGTTGTCCAGCCTTTCCAGCACCACACTCGTGCCCCTGATACGGGTATCTGCGTGTATTCCTTTGCTTTGAGACCTGAGGAACACCAACCCAGCGGGTCGTGCAACTTCTCCAGAATCGATAACGCTGTTCTCCAGCTTGTTCTTTCTTCCCCTACCGTTTCTGGAACTGCCACTGCTAAGGTCCGTGTGTATGCCGTTAACTATAACGTTCTCCGCGTCATGAGTGGCATGGCAGGAGTGGCGTATTCCAACTAAACGATTTTATTACCATTTACAGTGTCATATTTTTTATTATTTATAAAAAATATGTGATGATAGTTTTTGCTTTCCCAACTGGGAAAGCAAACATTGTTTTTGCTTTCTAAAAACAAAAGAATATAAAGTGAATGTATTAATAAATATAATGACACAAATCGATATTGTTAAATTAATTGAAACAAATCCAATTACAAAACTATCAACGAATTATAATAATAAATTTTTATTAAAAATAAAACAAGTATTTACTGAAACCCAACAACATATATTTGTTACTTCATTTTATTGTTGGTTAAATTATCACACAAAAAATGATTATGTAATAGATTTAGATAATATATGGAATTGGTTAGGATTTAAACAAAAAGTTAAAGCAAAAATATTATTAGAAAAAAATTTTATAAATGATATTGATTATAAAAAAATTAATATCTCAAATTCAAAAATAAACGAAGAAAAGCGAGGTGGTCATAATAAAGAAAAAATAATGTTAAATATAAAAACATTTAAATTATTATGTTTGAAAGCAGATACAAAAAAGGCTAATGAAATCCATGAATATTTTATTAAGCTAGAAGAAATATTACAAGAAATAATTCAAGAAGAAAGTAATGAACTAAAATTACAATTAGAGCAATTAAAACAAACAAATGAAAAAGATAAAGAATATCAAATACAATTAGAAAAAGAAAAATTATTATTAAAAGAATTTGGAAAAAACTGTTCTATCGTGTATATTATAAAAGTAAAAACATATGAAAATGGACAATATGTTGTAAAAATCGGAGAAAGTCGAAGAGGTATTCAAGCCAGATATGCTGAACATAAAACAAATTATAAAGATATTCTTTTACTTGACTGTTTCATTGTGTCAAAAAGTGATGAATTTGAAAGAATGATACATAATCATATCAATATCAAACCTAATAGAGTTGTTAATTTACCTGGGCATGAAAAAGAAGTAGAATTATTTTTAATTGGTAATGAATTAACATATGAGATGTTATTACAAATAATAAATGAAAATATCCATAAATATAATAATATTCCACTCGACAATTTAGTTGATAAATTATATAATGAAATTGATACATTAAAAGAACGGTTGGAAAATAAATATTCAATTGCTGAGCCAGAATCTGCTATAACAAATATTGTAATAGACGCAACCATTTTACAAAAAATTCTAGATAATCAAATAGAAATGACAAAACAATTACAAGCTCTAGAAAAATCGAATAAAGAAATACTAGAAAAATTAAATAAAAGTCAAACAAAAACTACAACTAATTTTAATCAACCATTAACTACAATAAGTCATAAACTCCAACAAATTAATCCTGAAACAATGACTATTATAAAAGTGTATGATACGGTTGCTCAATGTCTAATAGAAAATAATTACAAAATGAAACGGCCATCGATTGAAAAGGCTATTAATGAAAATCGAATATATAAAGGATTTATATGGGCTTATGTAGACCAATCAAAAGACCCGAATATTATTCATAATACTATAACTATTCGTAAATCTAAAATACAAAATAATGGATATATTGCAAAATTAAATATTGACCAAACTGAAATATTAAATGTTTATTTAGATAGAAAAACCTCCGCAAAAATGAATGGATATAAATCAATTTCAGCTTTAGATAATCCAGTAAAGAATAAAACAATCACAAATAATCATTATTATATCCTTTATGACAAGTGCCAAGAATCGTTGATTCAATCTTTTGTAGAAAAAAGAGGAGAACCTATTTTATATAAAATGGGGGTTGGATATTTTAATTCTGAAAAAAAACTCGAACATGAATTTGTTTGTAAATATGATTGTATTAAACAATTAAAAATAAGTGATAAAACTCTTGCAAAAGTATTAGATTTAGATGTCATGTATAATAATCATTATTTTTGTTCATTGGGAGAAAAACTCATCATATAGATTTATATTCCAATAATATATGTCTTCAAATATTCAGAGAGGTTATATTTTGGTTCATATAATTCATATAAAACCAATATAAAAACCATCACCATAACATATCAAAGATGGCTCAACCTCATACCCACGTAACGACCCAGAAACAACTTCTTCTTGACAATTTGATGGATTTTTACAAAAAAGATAATACAGGAAAGAATCCCCTACAAAAAATGATGGAGGTCATCAATGGTGAATCCAAAATTTCCCTAAGAATTGTCGATTGGTTCGTGACAAATTATGCAAAGAAATATTTCACTGTGTATGAAGTCCCCAAAATAGTCCACAATGAAATATCACAAACGGAAACTGTAAGATTCAAGGTATTTCACGAATATAAACTCAAATTAAAGGCATATGCAAAAAAAAATTTCGACCCCTTTTGTCGTTGGGAACGTATTCAGATACCTTATGATGAGGAATCTTCGATGGAAACCACGATAGGTCAACTGAACTTTTTCAAATGGGCTATCGAGAACCGAATCATAGATTATATTCAAGCACATTATTCAGAAATAGAAGACGATATGAATAGTCGCAATAGCACGTCAAAAAGAAAAACTGCTGTTTCGACTACAGGAGGAGACGAGAACAAAACCCGAAAGAAACGCGAAGAACTTTCTATTTCGGCTTGTAAATGTATCAAGAAGGAAAATGTTAAGATTGTAGTCAAATTCAATTAAAATTAGATTAAAATGAAATGTAATAATGTATAATATATGGACTTTATACATTATAACCCAAAACATTATTTCGAAGAAACAGTAAAAACGTATATTGAACCTCCAAACCAATCAAACCTTTATGACACATATCGAGAACATTTATATATATCCGAACCGTTGTTATTTAAAAATCCCACGCAATCAAAGCATATTACTATACCTTTTTTCATACCTTTTTTAAATTCAACGCCTTCTATTATAATCGATCTAAAAAATCGGCTGTTTTTAGAAATAGAATATTTGGAATTGTTTTATGAAAATATTTCTCTATCGGTTTCTATAGAAAATACATTTACAATAACAGCGGAGAACCTGAAAAAACGGAAAATGCTACTTTTTACACCAGTCATAAAGAGTATTCATCTTACTTTACCCAATAAATTAGAAATACGAATCCCATCAGAATATCCCGATTTACCTCCCGATTTATATATAAATGACATTCCATATATAAATCTGATTAATTGTTGTAATCTAGAAAGAATAAAACGGACAATTAAAAAGTATTTTTTATCAAATTGTATTTCGTGTATAACAATTATTAAATTAGATATGTGGAAAAATAATATGATGTTATCGGACATATTATTTGAAATAGATAAAAATGAGAAAATAAAAAAAATAGTGAAATATGATATTTTATTGGGAGAGTTAATGAGAACCCGAGGATTAGATTTTCCTATTTTTTTGAATATTTTTGTGTTTTTGAACGGCGAATTTTAGAACGTCTGGTTTTATGTTTTTTTGAAACCACCCGGTATCTGAAATCCGGTTCGTCTAACATTTGGAGGAGCTTCTAGTTAGGCCAGTAGTAGTTAAACTAACAAGGTTGAGTTTTCAGAAATATATATATGTAAATAAATGTATATATTTCAAGAAAGCAATGGCCGTTGATTCTTATCCACCTTCATTGGCTCAGGTAAAATGAAAGGAATGCGGTCCATTATGGCCAAGCTTTCAAGTTGTTTAAATTGGGGTTGTATAGGTGCCATTGGTGATACTAAATTCGTGGAACCCGTCCCTTTCAAGTAGGAATCAATGTCAGCGAAATTACGGGATAATGCCGAAGGTCCCATTTGGCCTCCTAGTAGGCCATCTCCAGCATAATGGTTGATAAATGCTTGTCCGTTTCCCTGGTTCTTGTACATCAAATACAATCGTTGGTCTTCGCGACCCATTTCTTCGAATTTATAATTGCCCCTATCATTCTTATTCCTTGTAGATGCCATTTATATTCTATGAATATATTTTCTTCTTGACAACAACTAAGATAACCTTCTTGACAGCTTCACAAAATCCTCCGCAATTGGACTTTCCTTTTCATACAATTCAATAAAATCTGAAAAATAATCGTAGGTTAAAAGAACACATAAACCGGTTTCTTCATCCTCGGATAGAAAACATCCAGCAGCTAGTTTATATAATGACATAAACATAGGATTGTTTTTGGTTTTGTCAAAAATAATTTTCATCCCACGATTTACAGCTTCAGTGTCATAAAGAAGTTCATCATATGATTCTGGTTCGATATCTTTTAAATAGCCCCATGTTCTTTCTAAATAAGTGAGATTCATTTTGAAGTATTTTCTCATGGTATCACGATATTCCTTATTGGATGAATACATAGAATATTCCTAAATAATAAATATCATATTTTATCGAATGATATTTATTTATCAGTATCAATGAGTTTATAGAAGGAAAAGAGGGCGACGATAGGAACGGCTAGAACGGCGACTGTTTGTTCTACGCTTCTTGTTGGAGTTTCTAGCCTTAGACTTCTTGACTTTCGAAGACTTGCGTCTGCGTCTTCCTCCAGAAAGTGTTTTAACAACAACACTGGGGTCAGAATCACGAGCATCGGCTCCGCTTGTAATACCACCTACAGCACTAGAAGCTTCAGCCGCAATTTTACTGTCTAATAAAGAATTGGTTAATAAAGAGCTCATTATATAATATTGGAAGAAATTTATCGGACCCCATTTTCTCTGGCCGAAGCACCACCGCGCGTCCAGCCATTCATAGCAACCTCCTCAACAGAAAAAGCGGGATTAGTAATATGCGAACGCAAATCGTCACGAATAGGATAACTTTGATAATCAATATAAGGTTTTTCAGAGATAGTAGCAACACTCTTTAAATCGCGAATATTCTGGCCCTGTTGAAGTTGGGATTCCAAAGTAGGGTCACCACCACCTCTTCCTAAATAGGGAACTGTGGCAAAAGGACGCTGAAAAAGCTGGACTTTTTCGGTTCCCCTTTCAGATTCAATTTTGTTAAACATCTGGGATTCGACATCAATAACAGAGGAACCAGTTCCAAATCCATTGTTTGGGATAAACCCCGGAATTTCACTAGCAAATTTGACGGCACTATTTGAAGTGTATCCGCTAAAATAATTTGCAACACTGTAGTTTCCAAACCGTGTGTTTTGGACATTTTGCTGTGTTTGGTCAGGAACATCTGCTTTTAAACTAGCCATAGTATTGAATGTGTATCCGTGGAGAGACGTCATAATATAGTATATAATTATTTTTTTACGCCTTATTAATTAGTATATCTATCTAAATTTCTGGCACAAGCAAACAGATTACCTTCTTTACACGACACCATACTACCATAACAAAAATCGGCAAATCCTGCTTGGTCATTCGGAATAGTCGTTGCTGGATTTGAATAAAAAGGCTGTAAAGATTGTTCAAAAACAAATTGTTCTCCTAAATCTGTGAATAATTTCTTCGCTATATCTGGCTGCCCAGGGTTCTGGTCAATTACCAACTGTTGGGCCTGTTGTAAAATCGTCTGGTTTACATTTGTATTAAATGCCGGTGGGGCGGGTTTTTTCTCAGGATTGTAGTCGTAATCTGGGAGCAAAACATTCGAAAATGGATTAGTATCGCTCGGTGTATCAAATGTCTTTATTGGATCAACAGAATAGTCGCTTAAAACAGCTAAAGCAGGATTTTCAAATCCCTCTTGTTTAGCTTTTATATCCGTCTTTTTCTCACGCTCTTGTTTTCGGTAATAATGAAGTGCAAAAATAGCGGCCAAAGTCATTAATCCAATGAATATAATACGAATACTTCGTTGAAATAAATAAAGCACGATAACTAATAATATAACTGCTCTTGAAATCGCATTCAACTTTTGATTATAAGTCATGCCTTCTACAGGAAAAAATTCGGCACTATATAAGAGAACATTCGGGTTCTCCGACCAAAATGGAATTAATAATCCTCTTAATGGTTTATCTAATATATTATTTGATATATCAGTTTCAATACTAAAATCACTAGATATTAACGACATTATATATATTGTTTATTATTTTTTTAGAGGGGTTTTTACACCTTTACTACAAAGTGAATCGCTGAATAATGTATAAATATATCTTTATTCGATATCCGTAGATAATGTGCGTTTTATACATTTTTTATCCATTTGAAATGTCTCTACATTATCCGATTGTGGAACAATTTTTATAACACATTTAGATTTTTCGCCATAAAGAGGCTCAGTGCACCCTTTTTCTGTATTCCTCTTCTTAGCGGTCTTATTTTTTTTCTTAAATTCTTTGTAAGATTTCGTACATCTAGAACGAAAATGTTCATAGCGGTCACGAACATCATTATAAGTCAATCCCGATTTTTTTTTCAACATTTTGTTGATGACTTCGTGAAGTTCATAAATATATTTGGAGAACGTAGTTCTCGATTTCATTGCGTCAGCTGTGAGCGGATGTTTTTTGAAGTTTTTTTTCAAATTGCGTCGACATTTACCACAAGGCAATACATTTTGGAGATTGAGAATAAAATTTCGGTAATAACGTTTATCATCACATGTTGGGTTTACTGGATAATTAAAACTCATTGTATGAAGATAATGCCACATACTAGGCCCCCATACAGTAGTAAGCATACCATCGCCGCTATTATAATCGTCTACTGAATATGGTGTTTGTTTCATTTAACATAACGAGAGATATATTTAGGAGGAGGTATATGTTTATTTTGTCTAAAAAAAGTATCGTTATATTTTATATGGCAAATCTTATTTTATACGTAAATACATTATTAAAACCCTATTATAAATATGCACTTGTGTTTTTTCTACTAGTTGTTTTTGTGACAGTCGCACGATTCGCTTATCAGTCTTATTTTGTGAAGACAAATTCAGTGAAAAATTCGGCTAATGTAGCAAACGCAAACAATATTAAACCTATAACAGCCGTTTATTTTTTCCATGTAGATTGGTGTCCTCATTGTGTAAAGGCAATCCCTGAATGGAATGCTTTTACTGAGATGTATAACAATAAAGAGGTGAATGGACATTTAGTTCAATGCTATGATATTGACTGCACGGATGATACTGGAGATGCGGTTGTCCAATTTGACCCTACTGATGGTTCAAATACGAATATTTCGCCGACCCCGATTAAGATTTCACAATTGGTCAAGAAGTTCAAGATTGATTCATATCCTACAATAAAACTAACGAAGGATGGGTCGACAGTTGAGTTCGAAGCCAAGGTAACGAAGCAGAATTTGATTCAGTTTGTGACAAGTGTTTAATTCGCCGATTCTTTCATGGATTCTTTTATTGATTCTTTCATGGATTCTTTCATGGATTCTTTTATTGATTCTTTCATGGATTCTTTCATGGATTCTTTCATGGATTCTTTCATTTTATTTATAAAAAAATCAATCCCAGTTTTCACCAGATGTTCTCGTTCTTTTTTTCCATAAAGTGTCTTGAAGACATATTCTAAAGAAATTATATTTTCCATTATAAACTGATATGGAAATTCTCTAGAATTGTCATTATTGAACAACCCATTATTGTGTATAACATTATAAATAACCGAAAAAATAATATTAAGAATATTCGAAGACCCCAAAATGGGGATTTGCCGGTAATTTTTAGGAAAATTTCCTAGAGAAATACCGAGAACCTCATCGATGTTCTCACAAACACATTTTGTAATAGGGTAATTTAAAAAAAAACCTCCATCGATATAACATTTTTCTTCTTTTAATAAAGGAGAAAAAAGAACCGGAATAGAGCAACTAGCATATATGGCATCAATTACAAGCCATTCTGGGTGTGTCCTGAAGGATATATCTACTAGTTCAAACCCGTTTAATTCGGTAGTATATATATGGATATCAATGCCATTATACTCGTGTAGTTCTAACATGGTAATATCACATGATAAATCGACGGATTTCAAAAGGGGTTCGAAAATGTTCTCGAAAAAACCGCGATGAATTATTCCTTTTTTATCGAATATCTCGAGAACCGAATGCCGATTGTTTTTCATGACAGTATCCCAAGGACGTTTAACGAAATAATTAATAATTAATTCTGGTTCGATTTTTAGTGCAAAAGCTAACCCGACAATAGAGCCTACCGATGTCATGTAGATTGATTTAACATCATCCATATTTAAAAACCCAGAATGAATGGCTTCTTGTAAAATACCGGCCATAGAAAAACCCCACACGGTTCCACCTGAAAGAACAAGATGTTTTATTTTTCTCTGAGGATATACGACCGTGGATGATTCAGGAGGGTCATCCTGAAGTCCAGTATCTGAAGTATCTAATAGCGAATTATCTTCTTGACAGTTGTTTAAATCCATAGATAAAGGGTTCTCGGCGGGGGTCATAAAGAAAAATATGTGGATAAATCTATATATTTTTTAACTGGTGTATTATATAGAATGTCTTGTTTGTTATACGTGAATGACGAAGAAGCCCATCATAAAGTCAATATAGACGAATTATACGAGAAAAAACACCAGAGGGATTTAAAACAACTGTCGATTTTCAACAAGATTTTAAACAGGATTCATAAACGTATACAACTGACAGGTAGAAATAAAAGGTTAGACAAACATATTTGGTTTACGGTTCCTGAATATATTTTCGGAGAACCGAACTACGACCAGGGTGAGTGTTTGGGATATTTAGTAAGCAAATTGGAAGAAAATGGTTTTTATGTAAAATATATGCATCCGAATACGCTTTTTATTTCTTGGGAAAACTGGATTCCAGCATATACTAGAAATGAAATCAAGAAGAAGTTAGGCGTAGTTCTAGATGAAAAGGGAAATGTAATCGATAAATTAGACGAAAACTTAGAGATAGAAAGCCACGACCCAGCAGTGAGGCTTATTCAAGCCAATGAGAGGAATAAAAAACAATTCACACCGATTAAAGAATATAAACCTACAGGAAATATGGTTTATAATCCAGAATTTTTCGAGAAAATAGAGAAGAAAGTGTCGTTTACAGGGGTCTAGTATATCCCGAAGAAAATTGAAGCATTTATACTTTTATTACATCCCTACAAAATGGATACACGCGTTCTTTCTAAAAAAGTTAAAGATAATGACAATAAAATGAATCAACCCAGAGCATCTGCCATAGCGACCCTAAGTGCTAAACAGAAAACCAAAAAGAAGAAGATTCCATTGAATTCTGTAGATAAAAATAAACTATGGGCCATTTTTGATGAAGACACAAAAACCATATCCGAAAATGTTATGATTGATACACAAAACACCGATAATTGTCGTCTATGTAATTCCGTCCTAATAACCATGGATGACGGATTCCCTACATGTACCAACGACCAATGTGGGTGGATGTTTCGCGATGTTTTAGATTATTCGCCTGAATGGCGATTCTTCGGTGCAGATGACAAAAACGCGAATGACCCTACGAGATGTGGAAATCCAGTGAATCCCCTATTATTGGAATCGTCATTCGGTTGTAAGGTCCTTTGTAATAACCGGTCTTCATATGAAATGAAGAAGATTTCGAAGTGGACGTCTTGGCAATCGATGCCTCACAAAGAAAAGTCGCTGTATGATGAGTTCCAATTTATTACAGTGATGGCTCAGAATGCGGGTATTCCGAAGATTTTCATCGACGACGCAATGGCAATTCATAAAGATATTTCTGAACAACAGATGTTTAGAGGATTAAACAGGGACGGCATCAAGTCGGCATCGATATATATCTCTTGTAGAATGAATGGATGTCCTAGAACAGCACACGAGATTGCTGAGATTTTTAGATTGGATAAAGCGAGTGCAACTAAAGGATGTTCAATGGCAGTCAATATTTTAGCAAATATTGATAGAGGAACTGAGAACAAGAGTGAATTATGTGCAACAAAACCGAGTTTATTTATAGAAAGGTATTGTAGTTTGCTTGGGGTTAATCATGAGTTATCATTACTTTCAAAGTTCATAGCAAATAAGATTGAACAGAAAGCCATAATAACGGATAATACTCCACATGCGATTGCTGCTGGGATTATTTATTTCGTTTCTCAAGTATGTGGATTGAACATATCTAAGAAGGATATAAATATCAAATGCGGAGTGAGTGAAGTTACCATCAATAAGTGTTTTAGAAAGATGGATAGTATTCGATGTGAATTGATACCCCAATGTATTTTAGAGAAATATAAATGAATTACTATTTTTGGATTTAATTTACATTTTAATTTTTGGATTTTTTTATGGAAAAAGAGTATAGATGTCAGATACAACAGAGAATATTACGTATGACATAGAGTCAATTCAAGAAGAGTTCCAAGTGGAGGTCCCTGCAGAGATCCCTGTGGAAGTTCCTGTAGAGGTTCCTGCGGAGGCCCCTGTGGAGGCCCCTATGGAGGCCCCTGTAGAGGTTCCTATGGAGGCCCATGTAGAGGTCCCTGTCCCTGTGGAGGTTCCTGTGGAGGCCCCTGTAGAGGTCCCTGTCCCTGTGGAGGTTCCTGTGGAGGCCCCTGTGGAGGTTCCTGTGGAGATTCCTGTGGAGGCTCCTATGGAGGCCCCTATGGAGGTCCCAGCAGAGGTTCCCGTGGAGGTTCCTGTGGAGGCCCCTGTGGAGGCCCCTGTGGAGGTTCCTGTGGAGGCCCCTGTGGAGGCCCCTGTGGAGGTTCCCGTGGAGGCCCCTGTGGAGGCCCCTGTGGAGGCTCCTATGGAGGCCCCTGTGGAGGCCCCTATGGAGGCCCCTGTGGAGGCCCCTGTAGAGGCCCCTGTAGAAGTCCCTGCAGAGGTTCCTGTGGAGTGTCAAGAAGATATAATACCTACTGTACATGAGGAGGTTCCCGCGGAGGTTCACGTGGAGTGTCAAGAAGATATAATAGCTACTGTACACGAGGAGGTTCCCGCGGAGGTACACGAGGAGGTTCCCGCGGAGGTTCACGTGGAGTGTCAAGAAGATATAATACCTACTGTACACGAGGAGGTTCCCGCGGAGGTTCACGTGGAGTGTCAAGAAGATATAATACCTACTGTACAAGAGGAGGTTTCTGTGGAGGTTCCTGTGGAGGTTCCTGTGGAGGTTCCTGTGGAGAGTCAAGAAGATATAATACCTACTGTGCCAGAAGATATTTCTATTGAAGACCCTGTGGAAATTATAGATGAAGTTTCCATAATCCCAAAACTCATTTTCATTATTCCTTATCGCGACAGAGACCAACAACAAAGATTCTTCGACTTCCAAATGAAAAAGGTTCTCGAAGATTATAAAACAGGAGAATATTTATTTATTTATTCTCATCAGAACGACCAGAGAACATTCAATCGTGGGGCTATGAAAAATCTAGGATTTTTATATGCTAAATCAATATACCCAAATGATTATCAAAATATAACATTTGTATTTAACGATGTAGATACAATGCCCTATACAAAAGATTTAATCAACTATGAGACTACACCCGGAAATGTAAAACATTTTTATGGTTATACATTCACACTCGGCGGAATAGTGTCCATTAAAGGAGGCGATTTCGAGAGAACCAATGGATTTCCTAATTATTGGGCATGGGGATACGAAGATAATGCTTTTCAACTTCGCGTAAAAACAGCAGGGTTAAATATTGACCGTAGCCAATTTTATCCTATTTTGGACCAAAATATTCTTCAATTAAAAGACGGTATTATAAGAGTGGTTAATAGAGGAGAGTTCGACCGTTATTCAGATGAAGTCCTATACAATAAAAATCTCGATGGATTCAGAACAATTTATAATGTATCCTATTCATTTGATAAAACAACGAATTTCTTACATATAACAAATTTTCAAACACCAATCGTCGAAAACCCCCAATTAAATAAAGTTCATGATATGCGAGAAGGTTCGGTTCCGTTTAAACCCAACCCAAAAGGCAGACGCTATGCCACAATGCCGATGGTATTAAGATAGTAAAACACTATATAAAACATTTATTTTATTGGATGCCGGGAGAACATTACACCTGCCGAACTTCAATAAATATGTAATACTAATGAAAAACCCGAATGTATTCGATTTATAAAAACAAATTTATTATGATTATTAAACCATATCTCGAAAAGGATTTCTATTCATAGTTTTGCCAGGTTCTCCCATTTTTATTCCAGAATATGATTTACGCGGTTTGTCCTGTAGAATATTTGAAGAATCGAATACAATTGGTTTCACGTGTTTATATTCAAGTGGATCTATAATTGACTTTTCAGGACCGACCTTATTATTTGAAATATCTCTGACAATTGGTTTCACTGGTTTACATTCGAGTGGTCCAATCACCTGTGGTTTAACAGGTTTACATTCGAGTGGTCCAATTAGAATCGATTTTTCAGGACCGACTTTATTATTTGAAATATCATTGACAGTAGGAATATTTACCTTCGTATCACTAGCCAGAGTAATTTCTGTTGATTTAAGTTGTTCAGTTAATTCGTGAATGGTTTGTTCTTGTCTATTGCAACGTTCTTGTAAAGCACGATAATTTGCCGATAAATGTAAAATTGATCTAAAAGCAACTTGGACATCTTCTTCAAAAGTGGTTATTGATGACATATTATAATATATAATCAATCAAGTTTCTAATATGTTGTCAAAAAGAATTAATATTTTGCAGCCCTTTCGATAATATCATTTCGCAAAGAAACACTTTCACGCGATTGTGTATCTAACCCATTTGTTAACTGATTTGGATGGAGCCGATATAATAATAAAATATCTGGCAAATTATAAATTTGACCATAATTCTTTAGGATTTTCGCCATAAGATTATAATCCTCATGAAGTGTTCTAATACGAATATCGGTTTCGTCATAACCACCGATTCTTAAAATCTCTTTTTTCTTATAACAAATTGTAGGATGGTTAATATACCAACTAGGTCTGCTCTTATAGAATTCGGCCCATGTCATAATAGGTGGATGAGACGTTTCATTAGTAACCTGTTTTTTACAATTATTATCTACATAAAAAAGCCTTATATTGGCGCCACAAACAATAGCTTGTGGGTTCATTTTCATGAAAGTAATCTGTTTTGCCATTCGGTCTGGCAACATCAAGTCATCGGAATCCATTTTGAAAACTATCTCATGAGAACATGCGTTCAATCCACGATTAATAGATTTCGCTGTTCCCATATTGACATCATTTTTTAAATAGACAAACTTAGTAAATCTCGATGTTTTTTGGAATCTTGCTAGTTCCTTAATAAGATTAGACGAATTTTCGGGAGTAGAACCATCATCAATCCATATAACTTCTATTCCAAAATATCCATTTTGAGCGCGAATAGATTCGAGACATTCACGAATATAAAGCGCATCTGTATTATAACTCGAAATAACTACTGAATACCATTCTGAAAGGGGCGGTGATTTTACTCTATCGGGCAAAACGACAGAATTCATAGTATCATAACTCTGTTTTGCTGTGCCCCATTCTTGATATCCATATACTTTTTTATGACCTAAATATTCATCCCCCGTAAAATGAATTGGCAAGAAAAGATGGCTTGGAAATACAGAAAAATCTGGATATTTTCCAGTATTAAGCATATTTGTTAATAAAGCCGGTCCGACACTATACCATGCTCGAGTTTCTTTTATCAACTTTGCTGCTTCAGCTGAAGTAGAAATCCATTTAATTATATCTAAACAAATCGGATGCTTCGGCATAAATCCCATTGTTCCTGTTGCTACAAGACCCTCTCGCATGTTCTCATTTTCAAACGTAGCAAAGGCCGATTTTCCCTCGAATAATTCATCGAAAGGTTCGATACAAATAGAATCAGCATCCACGAAATACCCTCCCATCTGATAAAGAATTTCCCAGCGGATAATATCAGCTTTTCCATTGATTTCAGCAATATCATTAATCTGTTTTTGACAAGTAAAAGATAATCCGCGACGTTGAATCTCTGATTCATTCCAAAGAATATATTCAAAATCAGGATGTTTTTCTTGCCAGGTTCTCATTAGTTTCGAAGGAGCTGGTTTGGGACCTATCCAGATTTGATGAAGGATTTTAGGAATCATTATAATGAATATAAAAATATAGTTTTTATATTTATTCGTAGATAATTAATTCTTGAATAAATTTATTCGATTATCTTGAATGTTATACCTAGTTCAGAAGGGTTCTCCCATATACCGGAAATTTTGATATATAATGGTCCTCCTACAGAATTTTTATAATACTTAATAGAGCCATTTTGTAATTGGTTTTTTAAAGTATAAACGGGAGTTTTTTGGATTTTATAAAATAACATATAATATTGAATTAACTGTTTTTCGATAATACTCATTTGAGTAATTAAATCTTTATGACAAACTGTGTCAAATTGTAGAAAATATGGCGATTTCGAATAATTTAATTTTTTAATAGGTAACTGGAAAAAAAGCCCGTTCATTGTCATGAAGGAATTAGTAAATACGATTTTTGTGAAATACCCGTCCATAATCATATTAATTTTTTTTTCTAGAAAATAAATATTTTTGACAAAAAAATCGGTTGGTTGAAGTAAAATAAGCATTAAGTTGATTCCATTTATTCTTCTATATCATTTATATTATGATGGGGAAGGAGAACTTGTAGGACTAGGACTCATAGTTGTAGTAGAAGTTATAGGAACAGCAGATGTTGTAGGAACAGCAGATGTTATAGGACTAGGAGATGTTGTAGGAGTAGGAGAAGTCGTAGGAGAAGTGGCTGAAGGAGGATTTATAGTAGTAACTGTTCCAAGACTATTTAATGGCCATGAAGGTGTAATTCCTGCACATGACGGAGGGGAAACCCCCATTGGTGACGAAGAACTATATGCCATTGGGTCCATATCAAACCCTTCAGTAAACCATTTATCATTGATAATAAACGCAAGAAAAAATAAAATCAAAAGTACCAAAACACCGACTTTTAGTGTAATTTTCATAAAGGAATATATATTACTACTATATAAAAATGGGTTCAACATATCCTATGGGATTTCCTCAAAAAGAATTTGGATGGAAAGGAAAACCGTTTTCTCAAGTGATAGCAACTATTCAGTATAATAACAAAAATGCACCTACGCTTACTCCTCAACAATTAAGAAAAGCATTACCTCTTAACCTTTATAGAAAGGAAATCCACAATATTGCAGGACAAAATTACGCTAAAAACTGTAGTACTCGTGTTTCGATGAAAATCGCGGATTTTGATAGACCCGGAAACAATATTGTTTCTGAAGTTCAACCCTTGCCATATTATTCAAATGGTTTAGTCGCTACTTTGGATATAAATCCAACAACACTATCAGCTGAAAATGGAAAATGTAATAATATTGCAACAACCTGTGGATTATCCCCGCAAAATAACGCAAGAAAGCGCTGTCGTAGTGCTGGGATGATTCCTCGTAAATTCGACACAAGAAGAAATAATGGGGTCTACGCTTCAAGCACCCAGCAGTATTTGACAAGTCGAAATCGGACCATCAAACAGAATGAATTTAATTATATTCGCAAAGGAACATCTGGAATTATTCCTGGACCTGGATTAGCGGCTTCTAATGTATATTCTCCTGCTGGATTAAGTCATTGTTCTCAACCTTATATTTCTGCAGGAAATAATAATAATATATTCCAATATGTTTGGATTGACGGAACTACATATACAGTTACTATTCCTGACGGTGTATATGATATTGCGGGATTGAACCAAGTATTCCAGACAGCACAGATACAAAATAAAACCTATTTTATTGATTCAAATAATAATAAAATAACATTAATGAATATCAGTTACGATACTCGAAATAATGCAACTGTTCTTTATACCGGAACAATCATATATAGGTCGGATTATATTGCGGCAACAACATGGGCGACTACTTGGACAAGCGGAAACTATAGTTCAATTCCTAATCCTATACCTAATCCAGTTATTTCTGGATATACTCTTGGCGCAACATATTTTATCGTCCCAAATACGTTATTTTCAAATTTAATCGGGTTTGCTACAGGAACCTATTATAGTGGAATCGTTGAAACGACATTTACTGGTCTTATACAACCAAATTATGTTACTCTCTATTACAAACCTAATAATCCTGAATATGGTGTTCAAGGCGCGGTTGACGCAAGCACACGTATTCATAGACTCAAATACAATACTATTACTACGGGAGCAAATGGAATCCGTTCTGCTTATGGAAATGCTGCTGCTAATGCTTTGGCATATGGTGTCAGCGAACAGGCATATACTGCTAAAACTATTGCTGGTGATAAATACACATATACTCCTGTAATTAATCCTATAACTGGTCAAATATGTAAGAAACAATATATTTTTAGGATGTAGATACAAAACCTACCCTAAAGGGCCGGCGTTATAGCGAAGTGGAGAATATAAAAAGGTATAAAATGGATCAAAATAAATACTACATATTTACAAAATCGGTTAACGATAAATAAAGCATATTTGAAGCAAAATTTGTAAAAATCATAAACCAAACATTGATAGTTACGGATTATTATGAAGAGCCCCAAACAGAACGCTGTAAATCACTTTATTCAATCCCTTTAGATTGGATTATAAACGTAAAACCTAAAACTTTATTCAATAATTTCATGGAAATACCTTAATCTACTCATCGGTTCCTCCTAAAAAAATATTCGTAGGTGTATTCAAAGAATAATAGGGGACTTGAAACCTACTACACCAATCCATCGATTTCTGGATATTGGTCTGTAAAAGAGTTTCTATTTTATCCATTTTTGTTTTACTATCTATAAGCGATAATGTATATGTAATATTTTGAATCTGTTTTTGACCAAAGATAGCATTATATTCTTCTATTTTTTTTATAAAATACTGATTGATTCCGGCATCCCTATTTATGAACCTCCCAGGAAACCCATCTGAGTTCTCCATCATAGATTTAAATGCCGCCGATAAATACGGATAAAATCCAGTTATATTGTCATGAAGGAATCCTATACATACAACATATCGTTCGGAATTCGCGTAGCGACTCGTATGGGGTTTCATAATATAGACTTTTTCATAAAAAGACGAGAGTATATAGAGGATATCTACTGTATGTGCCATAAAACAATCGAATATTTTCAGGATAAAATGCCCCCTGTATTTATTGAGACAAAGGGCGAATGCCATCTGCGCAAATAGAAGTTTCCCAATCATTTTTTCTTGTTGGTTGAAATCGAGGGAGAAATCGAAACCCCCGTCGGCAGTAACAATATCCATTTTACCATATTTCGAAACAACATACTCGAAGTTCTCGAAAGAAAGAATATTTCCAGTTCCATCTGCTCCATTTTCTAGGAAAATATTGGAATTCAATTTCATAAAGTTCTCAGATTTCTTCCAACCTGGAATATTGGGGTCGTTTTTCTTTTCGTCAAGAAGAGTCATACCGACATATTTATCTTCAAGACACCTTCGCATATAGACCATGGCTTCAATAAAACCTCCAGGACCCTCCGCCAAATGAAAAGTCCTGATAGGTTCTCTGAAAAAAAGTCGGAATGTATGAATAATTTCGATCATTTTAAAATACGACCTGGAAATAGGTTTATATTTCGATACCGATTTCTTTTTTAATGGAACAACCGTATGAATATATTCATATGGATTCGTGTATTTTTTGAAAGTATCCCACTGTTTTTCGATGGCCGTTATTTTTTCTTTGATGTTGTATAAATAGTTCGATAAAGAAGGTGAATATGAAATACCGGATTCATCGAGATCTTCTTTGACTTTTTCATTTTCTTCACTGTATTCTATTTGCTTATATAAATGTAAATAAGACCTTGGTAACATAAAAAATGTCATATAACTAATGTATATGACATTTTTTGTTTATACCTTTTCCTATATGTTTTACGATTGATATTAACGTTTGCGATTACTACGGGACTTTCGGGATGCCTTCTTCGCACTACGGCGTCTTCTGGTTTTTCCTCCTATCATTATTCCAGGTCTAGATTGAATTCCTCTTGTTGTGTTATCATCACTTATATGAAAACTCTCATATTTACCTTCGGTTATGTTCTTTAATTGGCCCCTATGTATATAAATAAAATAATCTTCTTGTAATTGTTTTAATGTCATAGGACCATCCACATATTTAACCATGCGCCACGTTCCAATTGGTTTAACATAATATTGAAAATTACCATCTTTTTTCTCAAAATCTAAGTCGAATAAATTTTCTTCTACAGAACCCGATTCAATATTTGGGTCTTTTTTTCTAACAACTATTTGTAAATTTCCAGAAACAAAACGATTAAATCTGGGTATATTGTTTATTTGGATTACTTTTACATATTTATGTATTGGTTGTTGTTTATTTTTATCGTATATCGATAAACCTGTATATGGTTCTTTGTTATAATATTCATATGTTTCACTATAATTTTTTAAAGACATGACTAATATATAATAATGTACATATATTTAATTCTCATCAAATTTGATTTTTTGATTAAGATTCTTCTTCTTCAATTCTACTAAAAGTCTCTTCCACGGACGATTGCGAAAACAACCCAGTATCAGGTTTCTGTAATTTAACGCGAATCTTCGTCTTCTTGACCTCCCCTCTAAGAGCAGGACGTTTCTTCAAGACCTTATCGACTTCCGCTTCCAATTCTTCAGTAGACAATCCGCCCTCTTCGACTCCTTCGACACCCTGTAAGAACAATTTCTCTTTCTTTGCCGCATCCACTGACATAACCTTCCGAAAAACGAAATAGCGGTTCAAAAAGGAAACGGACTGCTCGGCACCTGTCATGTAGGGTGCATCTTTATAATCCACCTCCACCTGAGGTCTTCGCCGAATCTCATTCTTCATCGAATCATATAATTCGCTAAATAGTCCCGTCGAATTCGGCAATCCCATCTGTTGTGCCTCATCTTTCGAAACCAGTTTAAAACCATAGTTATCCATCATCTCGACGAAGAACGCAAAGTTCACTAAATATTCCGTCGCAAACTGGTTAATACTCTCTTGATAGACATCGATTCTATATCCTAAAGATGTATCATCATCCGGTAATCCACTATCATTATACTTCTTGACAATCTCACAAATCTTCGATTTATTCCCATCTCTATCCGTCGTCGAAAAGACTAAAGATTCGCCGTCCTTCTTTTTCTGGAGCATCTTGAAAATCGTCTTGCCGTCATAACACGTTCCCACGAAATACCCCTGGTCCCTCGTGCATTCCGCCAAGTTTCTCAAAAATCCATGGAAAACTATCTTATTCTCGAAGAAATAATGAAGAGCAAATTGGCACGAACTAATCTGAAATCCGGCTTCGCCGACACCATACTGAGCCACTACAGCTTTACCAATCACCAATGGGTCTTTAGGACCCTTACCAAAGATGGCATTGGCGACCTTCTTGTCTTTACTATTCGTATCACCTGGGAAAGCCTTCAATGTTCGGATATTAAGTCCACTGTTCCCCACAGTAAATAGACAATCTGGAACTGATTTATTATCCCGGCGAACATTCAAAAATCGAGCACAAGCCCCCTTTTTATTATTATGAATATTCGGGTGGCTTACGTCGATGCCGAAAACAAACCCCAATTTCGCCGCTGTCCATTTCGAAAGGTCGCCACCCATTCCAACAGCATAATCAATGAGCGTATCTCCGCGTCGTCCAACCCCCAATATAAGCGCCTTCTTGACAAACAGATTGTGGAAATCGCGGAGTCCCTGCGTATTGTTCTCTTGGTTTCCCTTGTAATAAACGCCTTCATCTACTACATCCGGAATGCCTTCGCCAGTAGTAATCATCTCTTCTGTTATAGGATAATGAATCGATTTCCAATTGGCATTGGCCACACGATAAGCATTGCCAAACTGTTTTTCTCCATTACGCAACTGCTGCGTCTTATCTGTACGGACACGTAGAGGAATCCAGCGAGAATCGGATGGACGACTCCCATCATATTTGAATTCGACGATATTGTATGCGCTGAAATAATCGCCCTCTTCGGATAACATCATCCCATCTTCTTGTAATTTTATCTTCGTAATATATGCATTGGCATCGTAGGGGTCTGTAGGTCTGAATAATTCGGGCCTATATTTTCCGACATTTTCTTTTGAAGAAGGTTCGACACCATCAAGCATATCTTGGTAAGGATTCATGAACCCGTCGTTTTTCTCTCTATAACCGCACATGAGTTCCAATGTCTTATATTGGTCGATAGCACTAGCACCCATCATATTGATCCCATCTTTGTAAATGTGAGATATCTCTTCTTTACCAGTAGAATCCGTTTTCACAGTGACTAAGAAATCAATTGTGTTTTGGTCGGCGGGTTTCCATTTAAAAGAATGTTCCCAAGTTGCACTGGATGGAGGAGGGGCTTTTCCTCCAGCAGATGTAGCCGTATCACCTCCTACAGGATTATTCGACGGCGTCAAAATGAGACCATCTGTGTGATAAGGATAAAGCCCATCAGCGATTCCCTTCATAATCGACGCAGCACATTCAAATATGGATTTGATGCCGGAGGTTTGCTCGAATCTCTTGCATTGAACGACTAATTTACAAGAATGTTCTATCTTCGGTTTTTCTTTCAAGAACTCGCCACTTTTAGGATTAAACCACACCGAATTTCCCTTCTTGTCTTTGACTTCTTTCCAGATTTTTACTGGTTTCTCGCCCACAATCGAAGAAGGTTTCAAAACAGAAACTAGTTGGTTCAATACGGGCAATCTGTAATTACTCGGGAGTTCTGCTGCTTCTTCTTCCGTCGTCTCTACCGGACAAAATGCCTTATCCCGGAAATTCTTGCCGTTTACAAAATAGACATCGAAAGCAGCATACAAATTCATAGGGTTTCCTAATTTGTCAAATTTCACCAATTCCCCGTCCAAAAGACTATTATAAACCGTCTTTTCTTCGGTCTTCATCCCCGTAAATTGGACATTGAAACGGTTGTCAATCAAATAGATTCGGCCGACTTCATTTATATATAATAATTTACGTTCTCCATCGGCTTTATCAGTTACAGTATAATTTTCCAATACACTTATTGCTGTTGAACCTTCCTTTTTAGGCAAGATATTCTCACGCTGAAGAGTAACTGAACCAGGTCCTACAAAAGCAAAATTGCGAGAGAATTCTTCTTTATTTGTGAAATCTACCCGTCTGAATTCGTATTCTTTCTTCTCAAGAACCAGCTTCATATATCCATTTAGGATATCATCACGTTCGGTAAACGAAATCGGGTAGAAACACTGCTGGATACCGCATAATACGATTCTAATAGACGCACGTAAGGCATTCATAACTTGGTCTACCGTTTCATATTTCTTACCAGTCCCCACATTGCTATTATCGATTTCTAATTCGATTTCATAGGTTTCAGCGGCTTCAAATACACCGGATTCTTGAATCGTATATGTCGGAATAGGAACATTGGAAGGAGGCCTACGAAAATTGGGCCCACCACCATCGAAACCACCATCCATATGAGCCCCTCTTCCTGAAGCAAATTTCTTAGAAGAACGAATAATACTGATATCGGCAAAGACTGGCAAATCGGGATGTGAAAATCGGACACGATTCATAAGACGAAATGTTTTCTTTCTATCCGCCCATGTCTGAATGACTTGTTTTACAAAAGGGGTTCCAGAATGATATGTCTGCTCCAATTGATAAGAAACACGGAAATTCATATCATACATATCAATCGGTCTTTGATAACTGCCATCAGCTTCTTGTGTCGAACTCTTTTTCGTGAATTGGATTTTATTATACATATTCCATGGTTTGTCCAAAATAGATTGTATGCTATTGGTCTGGCAATATTCTTGAACCATATCAAGACCGACTAATTCGGCACGGACATTCGACATCTTGCGCTGGTCTGAAAGTTGGTCTTGGTAATTAATACGCAAATAATGATGGCCATTTGGCAAATCCGTCGTAAACCCGTTTTTAAGAAGCTGTTTGACAACATTATCATAATCTATTTTTGACAACGGGCGACCGCTTCTCGTATTCGTGCCAAAACGGATTTCGAATTCGTTCTGTTTACGATCATTGCGATAATTTGGCGTCCCCGAAGCTAAATATTGGGTTAAACGCTGTTTGAATGCCTCCCCTGCCTCTTTGATTTTATCTTTTTCTTTTGCCCTTTGTTCGGCGAACGAGAAGGCACCTTCGGCAATGGGTTTTTGTTCTAATTCTTTTGTGTTTCTTTCAGACGACATATAATAATATATACTTTGTGTATATATTATTTTAATAATCATTCGTATCAATTTTATAATGTGGTTCATTCTAGACGAGCCAAACAAGGTGTTGCAATAAAGCCCTATATACTTCGTCCTTCGATTTATCATGAAAAGGTATTCCATGATTCTCCGCTAGTGTATTCAGTTCTGCACGTTTATAGGTTGATATGGCACGGAGCGGCTTCTGATAACTTTCTAAATCAAACGACTCCTCACATAGGGTCTCGAGTGTTTTTTCACCAGAATATAATTCGTAGTTATAAAAAGATTTATCGGTGAGGGTCTTAAAAAGAATACACGCTGGATGGTCGGTCGATTGAGGCACAAACGACAGATAAGTCTTCTTGACATCATCGAAGAGATATATCGCGATTTTATAATAAACTGACATTCCTATAACTCCTAGCAATGTAGTTTTCCCTCCGGTCATGTATTCTGATAGCATTTCTTTTGCAGACCCCAAAGTTATTTTTTGATTCGTTGTCTGGAGGTCTTTGAGCTTGGTCATATAGGTTGACCTGATTTTGTTCTTTTCTTCCCATTCTCGATTGTCATATTTGGACCCAATCAATTTATATTCTGTAAGACCGTAAACAGAAATAAAAACATGCCAGAATAATGTGTCTTTTGGAACACGTATTGATTGTTTTCTTGGCGGAATTTTTTGTTCTACTACCTCCTTTTTAATTTTTTCTTCTACAGGGCTTTCTACAACCAAAATTGGTTTGATTTCATCTGTTGGTTGTTCGCCCTTATAAAAAAAGGGTGCCAATCTCTCTAGCTCAGTGGGATGTTCAAATAACTTAATCCCAAAAATACGCTGATTTAAAAAAGTATATGTCATTTAGTTTCTAAAAGAATAAAGCATACTATCTTTAAGTTCTTTTTCAATAAAAAAAGCATTCTTGAAGTCTTCTTTTTGACACTCAAATGGTTTGAGCATTTGCTCTTGGTCCTGAATATATGCTATATACTGATTTAGCTTCTCTACTGTGTCTTTTTTTAAAAAGGCCATATTAATATAAATCCCGCTCTTGTTTTCGTTTATAGTTGTCGGTGCAAATTCGTGAATAATTTTCAAAACCTCAATATGCTGTTCTTTACTAAGACTTTCTATAGTTTTCTTTAAATCTTCTAAATCCATAATAGATGATAGAATAAAAAATTTTTATATTGTTTTTTCATTCAATCTATCTCTATCATTCGATTTCTTTCAATTTCCCTATACAAGAAATCGTGGAATCGTTCAATTCAAAGCGGACACCTATGACACTAACGACCAATTTGGCATTTTCTGTTGCTTTTTCGAAATTATGGTCATTGATATGGTGATCACGAGCAATAAAGACTGTGATAGGCGTATTCTTTTTGAAATCCATGACCTCGGCATGAATACCCGCCTTTGTAATCGTTTTACATACACATTTGATAAGCATACCATCTACAGGATGACAGACCATACACTCATAAGTAGTCATGAACTCGACATAACCAGCATTCACTTTTCCAGAAGAATATGTTAAGATATGAACCGAGTCAGGCCTGACAAAACCTTCGACGATACATTTGCCTTCGGTTTTCGAAACAATGAGACGTTCTAAATTTTGTTTTATATTTCCGCCGACTTCTACTATGGGAAGAACGACTTTCATGGAGAGAATCGATGGAATATAGGGGTCAAAAATCTGCTGTTTCTTTTCTTCTTCGGCTCTACGAGGTTTCTGTTGTTGTCTGCGCATTTTATATACATACAGAAATATATTTAAATCGTTTCAATTTTCCGGGGGGCTTAGCCCCCCTGGACGACCCCCCGCTCTAGAATGGATTTTATTAATATATTTCTTGAGGACCTTTTCTGTGATTGTCAAGAAGATATATTATCGCGTGGTCCCATGACAACATAGCATATTAATCCTTCTTGACACTTTTGGGTTTACCCTTTTAGGATTTGTCAAGAAGGATTATTATCTATAGATCCCCCTACAAAATTGAATAACCTTTTTTAAATTCAATAAAGAATACACTACAGTTCCAATTCCAAAAGAAAATGCAAACTCGTTCAATGACTAAGCGCGTCCAGTTCGCCGTCGATATCGACTTCGATGAGGCCTCCTCTGCTTGGAAAGCCAATAAAGTTCCAAAAGGTAACGGTACATACGGTTATAAATGTGAAAAAGTCCAGCGGAATGGGAAACCATGCAAACATATTGCTAGCCCCTGGTCGGATTTCTGCAAACGCCATCAGCCGAAAACAAACAAATAATCCTTCTTGACACCCCCGAAAATGCTCATGAAGAAATAATATTTATGCGTCCTTTGGTTCAATAAAATAGTGTTCATCAATGGCCGATTCGGTCATAATAAAAGGAGGAATAAAACTATCTTCAATCACCGTCGTATATGCCGGGTCATTATTTCCATCTTTATAAACATGGATGATTTTTCTTTTTAGTTCCTTGAAAGTTTTGTGAGTAATAATATCGCCGATTTTATAACGGGTAGTATATTCTGAATCCATTAAAATATATAAATTCAAATATTTATATAGTTTTCGGGGGGGTCCCCCAAATTCCTTCCTCGATTCGATTCCTAGGAGGAAAATTCCTCGATTTAAATTTTGTTCTCCGTTATAAAAATAAATGGCGGAGCCAAGCGGGGGTCCAGTGCCCCTTCGGGGCACAGCTGGGGCGCCTTTGGCGCCCTGGCCAGGGGGCTTAGCGAAGCAATAGCCCCCGGAAAATTGAAGGTCTTTTTTTGGACTGAATCAGGAGCACTTTTCCCAACACGCCAGTATTTAAACCAATCAACAATGCCTTCTACTTGCTCTTATTGCTGCGGCATCGGCCACAGAATTCGACAGTGTGACAGTGAAAATCTCGAAAGTAAATGGAGAGACGCAATCTATCGAGTGGTTCATGCTCCGACTGACGACGTTCTCTTCAGCCCCGACCATATTGTGCATGCAAAATGGGCTATGAGAAGAGTTAACTCGAAGTTGCTACGTTCCATCTCGGCCAGATTTTGTGGAGGTAAAGTAAGTGAAACTAAGCCAATCGCTATGGATCGCATTATTGGAAAAATCGCTGAAAACTATGACGAATGGGTTCTAAACGACCAATTGCCGATTAGAATGGAGCATCTTCAGTGGGTTCCTCACCCGACTTTTCTAGAAGCCACTGGAGCCAGAGTTGAAGATTTTCAGGGGTTTCGTCAACAAGTTCAAGAACCACAGCCTGTCATCGAGAAGCCAAGAAGGCACATTCAGTTGGCACTTTTGGCTCTGGAGGACGAAGGAACTGAAGATTTAACAGTCGAGGTCGACTGCCCGATTTGTTTAGAAGATAAACCGAAATTTATGATGTTATCGACCACATGCAACCACGAATTTTGCGCTGGATGTATGTGTCAGCATCTGAAGACGTCGAAGCAGACCGCCTGTCCATTGTGCCGGACCGAAATCAAAACCATCTGGGCTAAAGACCCCGATTGCTATGCGGAAGTTCGCAAGGCATTCAGTAATTAGGTAAGCCAATGTTTCATTTGTATTTGTTATTTTTAGAAAAATCGAAAAATAAAAAGAAAAATAAAAAGAATAAAACTGTCAAAAAAATGTGGTCCCCTAAACTGGGGACTCTTTTTTTACATCTTTTTCAACTCATCTTCTACATATTTCTATTTCCTGTAATTTTCTTTTGAGTTTCACGATGCATATCTAAAACGCCGGCCTTATAGTATTGTCCTGTAGGTTCATATTCTCCATCACTATTCAAGACAAAGTCTGCGAAAAACGCATGTGGTTGAATCGTGCTGGCCTCTATGACTTTTTCTTTTTCAACGTAAATTTTTTTTACCGTGAAATAACCATTTTTATTACACCTTTTAACCTTTCAATCGCCGATTTATATATCATAATTCTGCCGAAGGCAGAATTACTGTATATAAAAGGTGATTTATCGGTTACAAAGTAACAGTTACCTAATTACATTAAAAGATGCCGACCCTGGGTCGGCATTTCACTTCGTAGTAAATGTAAAAAGGTGTAAAACTCATAATAGGGGTAAACGTGTATATAGTCGTCGGTAAAGAAGACATAGTATATATACCGGTTATAATAAATTCAATGATAAATTCAAGGATAAAATCAATTTTATATTCTCAAATTAACCACCTTCATTTCATTTGTTCTCTCTGGTCCGAAAAAATAAATAGTATCGGTCGCCTCCGTTTTCCATCTTAATAATAATTCCAAGAGAACACATAATTCGGGTCTCTCGATATCCGTCGATTTATATAGCCCAGGTTCTCCCATTATCCCCGCTATTTTACCAGCGATCATCATTTTCGAAGAATCCGTGCATTTGGCCCCCTTATTATTTCTTTTTTGTGTCACATCTTTGGTCTTGAAGACAATCTCCTTCCCCTTAAAAGGATGCATGAAACCGATTTCTGTCCTATTTATTTTTTCAATGGGGAGAACCAATCTTTCCTTTCGGACACCTTCGAATAATCTTTCATCGGTAAATTGTGCAAGTTTCCATTGGTTCTCCTCATCTTTTACAAAAAGTCTATTTACTTCACCATCGGCCAAGACAACACCTTGTTTTATTTCGCCCATTTCTTCCGCCTCCATAACCAAATCATTGAAATAAAGCCGGACAATGGTCTCATAAGCACTCTTACCAGGATTTGCCCCAGGAATATATAATCGAGTAACAAAAACCAATTTATCAGCCATCGATAGTTTGTCAAGAAAATGGAATATGACATACTTACTGATTAGCTCACTTTTCATACCATGAACGGTTAGCAATTCAGGAACAATTTTATTTGCGTGATTGTACCAATCGCTATCCGTAGCTTTGACTGATAAATCCTTCTTGATCATCCTCTGGACCACGGATTTTAAGTGATTCATTAATTCCTCATATGAAGTGGATGGCTTTGCCACCACTTCGGATGGAGCCATAGAAGGTTCTCTTTCAGGACCATCTTCTCTTTTTGATTCGGCCTTAGCTTCACCTTCATCTTCACCTTCGGCATCCTCCAAAACTGGCTCTATAACTGCCAATGGTTTAAATTCCTTTGGAAGTTCCAGCCTTAGCGAACCCGGTTTATAATCCACAGGAACGGTTCTCTCATATACTGAAATAGTCTCATCCATAATCTCATTCGGCTGGAAAGCATAATATTCCCCTCTAGAAATCAAGTATCCAGACCTCCCATATTTATCGACCAAGCCTTCAAATTTATTCTGGACAAAGCGTGTAAGAGCATAATAAATGTGCTCTATAGGATATTTTTTAATAAAATTAATGGCAGATATCAAATGGTCCCGTCTATAGACCATCCGCTCCATAAATAAATCGCGAATCTTTTTCATAATAACTACCGAATTATTTTTTATGAAGTTCTCATCATATGTATTTTTGATAATCGACCGATGGATCACGCCTACAGGTTTTTTACATTTAAATTCGCAATCAGCCATATAATCACATACTTCGGTTCTCGGTTTATCTCCTACCCTGAATGGAATTAATTCATCACCCCTAGATGAAAGACGGATTTCTATCGACTGGTTTGCTACTTCCTCCAATAATTTCTTTTCGCTGAAATTCGTCTGACCAATATTCAATTGACAATCCACAGCAGTTTCCTTCAAGATACGCGTAACACGACCTATTTGAACCGCCTTTTTCTCAGCACTCCTATAGACATACATATCAGCGGCCTCTTCGTCCCTATCCAGAGAGGTGCCATGAAGATATATCTCTACATTACGGTCTTCGAATTCCAAATCGCAATGGCTGAGATTTCTTACACCACGACCTATAATCTGCTCTATACGATTCATGTTATACCAAGGTTCCAAAATATGTATCTGCCGGATATTTTTAAAATCCAATCCCTCTGATGCCGCCATAGAAATCAAAATGACTTTCACTTGAGAACCGTCGGCATTTGATTTGTTCGTGACAAATTTGAGGTCATCATTGTTATTCTGTGAAAAATCCTTCTCACCTGTTATCATAACATATCGGGCGACCCCTTTTGCTCCCTTTTTTCTGGGCTCCATAGTAATAGCATCTACAGGATCCGCCGAATGTTTGAAAAGATTGCGATTGTGGTCGGGTGTAGAAGCATATCTGGAGAACCCCATGGATTCTAAAGCAAGGGCCATCGGAACTAAACCGCCATCAATGAACTGAGAATAAATAATAATAATCCCATTAGAAGGCCTTCGAATAATATCACAAATATTGGCTATTTTTGCACTATATTTCCCAATGTTTTCCGGAGAAAATATATCGCCATATGTTGCTTTTGTTTTTGGTTTATATTCGTAATCATATCTTCTTGGTATGGGTTTTTCTGTTCTACTAAATTTCAAATTGGCCATTAAGCCTCCTTTACCAATCATAGATTTAATCATCTCTTTCTTGGTGGTTTCTGTTGCGTTCTTAGATTGTCCAGCAATCAATTTGTCCAAAACAGGATTCGGGTAAACAATAATGAGGGATTCCAGAGGGGCCATCAACAAAGTATACCCAAAACTCTCCATGTTCTCGAATGTTGGCATAGCACGCTCCTTACCATTCTTATCGACGGCTACTGTAGATTTAAGTCCCAAATAATCAATAATCGCCTGATATCCTTGGCCCTGATAAGAGCCGATTTCATTTTTATATACAGGAATAAATTGAAGAGGGTCTGAAATAAGCGCCTGATTCATTTGTCTTGTAGGATATTTACCGTTTTCTATGAAGACCCTGGATGGGTCGAATACCTCGGGATAGATCCTGTAGGGAAATACATATGGGTTCTCACCTCTCACATAAGAAATATATCCTGTCAATTTGCGAATGAGAACATCTTTACCGATTTCCTCGCCATTGGGTCCTCGAATCCAATCCCCATCGGGTTGGAAAACTTGGTCTACTTTAATAGCCGGGCGTTTGTCATTTGCATTTAGTAAATTGACCAGCCATATGATTTCATTGTAGGAATTATACATGGGCGTAGCCGAAAGTAGAAGTAGACGCATATTATCGCTTTTTCTCGCGATTTCATTAAGAAGAAGTGATGTGAGTTTGGTTTTATTAGCATCACTGATACGGCTATTATGGATTTCGTCTAAGATAACAAGACGGTTATTGAAATGTGCCTTTATCTTTTTCTCGCGCATTAAAGCGGCTTCTTCTGGAGTATATCCTGCATCGGCCGGAATAGAAATCGCTTTACGGATATAATTGGCAAATTCGCCTTTATTTCCCATAAAAACGTAGAAGTTGTTGATTAGCGACCGAATTTGCGCTATTATTCTATCACGAGTGAGTCCTTGTAAATTTGTAGGATTGATTTCTTTTATTAACGAATTACCAATACAAGTATTCAGGTTCCATGTCCCATCTGGGAGTTGTTCAAGTCTGCGTTCGTCGAATAATTGTAGCCGGAAGTTGTCTTGCACATTGGGCGAAGCCACTATAATAATTCTCTTCGTGATACCCATCTGCTTCATATATGCTCTCATTTCTTCGGCAATTCCAATAGCACTACATGTTTTACCGGACCCTAGACCGTGGTACAAAAGAAGACTATTATAAGGTGTTTGAAAACTCAGGAAGTTTCTGACGAATAACTGATGAGGTAATAATTCGAAAGGCGCATTACATAGACGGTTGGCTTGTTCTTTGATATTCTTGATGGCTCCATCATATTTTGTATCGGTAAATTCTTTTCTTTGTGCAATTTTGTGGCTGAAATTGGGATCATCGAGAGTTGGGTATAACTCATTCTTTATGATATAATCATCGACGGTTCTCGAAGTTGCGTTTGATGGTGATACTGAAGGGGGTCCTGAAGAGGATTCTGATGGTGATACTGAAGGGGGTCCTGAAGAATAATCTGTTACAGAATACATAGATGGTTTTATTTCACCACTTTCATTAATTTCATAATCCACTGATTTAGAAGGAACTAATTGAACTACGTCTGCGTTTTGTTCGGCTTCTTCTTCAATACTACTTAAAGATTCACTCGAACGAACTACCTCTTCTGGATCATCTATGGAGGCTTCTACCAATGCTTCAGCATTGACATCCTCTTCTACTACGGGGACTTTTTCTTCCTCTTCATTTTCCGAATCTGTTTCTGAAGTTTCAACTACTGGTCGAGACTTTGGCATTTCAGAAGGTTTTACTTTTTTTTTCTCACATTCTCCTGTTTTTTTATTTCGTTCATATCCAGGAGGACATCTCTTTTGTTTTTCAGCAGATTTCTTTGTTTCTTCTTTTTTTTCAACAGGTTTCTTTGTTTCTTTTTTAGATGCCTTCTTTTCTTGTTTTTTCGGTGCCTCTTTGTCTTCTTCCTTTTCCTCCGCTTTCAAAGCATTCCTATTTTTTTTAGTCCGTTGGAGTTTCGGGGGTTTTACTTTGTTTCCTTCTTCATCAACAACAATACCCTTATGCTTGTTTCTTAATGATTGTTTATATTTTTTGATTTCTTCCGTCATAGGAACACATTCGCCTGTTTTAGGGTCTTTACGAGTTCCAGGTGGACAACGTATTGATTTAGGTTTATCCATAATTTACAATATATGGATAAAAAACTTTGGTTCATTTTGACTTCAAAATGTTTCAAACCGTCAAAATATAATTCGTCAAACACTTATAAATATCCTTTATGACCCGTTTTTTTTCTAAATTATAAGACCGTATCGAAGCCAAGCATCCATCATAAGATTTCCATTCAATCTTACTCACTTCAGTTTCATCGAAAGGTCTATAAACAGCACTATCAACCTTCATTAAATAATATTTATGTTTATACGATTTAAAATTCGAACCCATAAATATCTCTTCAAACGGCTGCAAATTTTCAATAGTTGAATTCCCTTTATATCCAGTTTCTTCTTCAAATTCACGCAAAGCACATTCAATATCCTTTTCATTATGATTCCGACGGCCTTTCGGGAATCCCCATTCAGCTTCGTCCCATTGAGAACATTTATTCGATTCTTCTATAAGACTCGCCAAAGTATAATTATCGCCATCATGTTTCATTACACCTGAAACCAAAGTATCGAATTTGTCCCTAGAAGACCGTTCTTCTTGAATATACTGTCCCGATTGATTACACCATAGTTCTCCCCATAATTCCGTAAATCCACACGTTAACAGCCCTTTTTTTTCATGAATCGTCATTTCATTCAACAAATTTAAAAGATATTCTTTATTATAAATCGAATATTTTCCTCGCATAAAATCCATAAAGCCTAAAGTATCTTTACGTCGAATCATCAAAAACTGGAAATCACCATCATCAGTCTTTCGGAAAGCGACAATCCCCAAACTTATTATAGGCATTTTACATTGATGAAAATTATGTCCGGATTTACCGCAATTACCACATGACGGTTCCATTACATTATTATAATCCTAACCTTCTATATAGTTTCTAATGGCTTCTTATGACCCAGAAGAATTAGACCCCATGATATGGGGCCCCCATTATTGGTTCTTCTTGACAACTTTAGCGATGGGCTATCCAAATACCCCGAATTCTGTAACGAAGAGAAAATATTACGAATTTATTTCGAACCTCCCTATATTCATACCCAATCCCGAATTGGGAAATAAATTTAGCCATTTACTTGACCGATATCCAGTGTCGCCCTATTTGGATAACCGCGATTCGTTTTTGAGATGGGTCCATTTTATTCACAACAAAATCAATCACCTTTTGGGTAAAGAAGAAATATCTTTTACTGCCGCTTTAGAGAACTATCTTGCAATTTACAGACCCAAACCGGTTGAATTGTCAGAAAGGATTAAATGGCGCAAAGCAGCACTGGTCGGAGTCATCATTTTTATTTTATTCTTTTTGATTTACTTGAATTATAGATAGTAGTGCGGACCACAATATCTCCATATAATATAGACAATCAATGCGTATAGAAATAGTAATTTTTGCAGTAACAGTGTTTTTTATTTTTAATACATACACTGATGGAAAATATTTGAAAATGGCGTTTCAATATAAAAAGTATTATCATATGGCGGCCATTGCATTAGGTGGGTTCGTTATTTACTTCATGGTCAAGAAGAATCCACTTACTATGGGAACTATGTTAGCAACTACGAATGATTATTTGAAATATATGCCTATTGATAAGGGAACATCTTCTATTTTGAGTCCTATTTTGGATTTCACTAGTCGGCAAGATTTCCAACAGTCTCAATCCATATATGGAGGAAATGTTCCGGTTCTCCCAGTAGACCATTTAAAACAACAGCAGAAAATAGAGCAATCAGGTATTAATAGACCAGGCCAGAGAGTCAAGAGGTCAGTCAGTGAAACAAAGAAGAAATTTATTTCAGCTCGCCAAGGATGGAAATGCGGACATTGTCAAGAAACATTAACAGCTTGGTTCGAAATAGACCATGTAATCGCTCTAGAGCACGGTGGTTCAAATCATGTAGATAATTTAGTTAGTCTTTGCCCTTCGTGTCATAGAAGAAAAACTGGATTGGAGAACCTCTGAACCCCGAAATAATATATACAATATATAAATGGCACTATTTTTATTAATATCGTATTTATCTATTCTAGTGGTTCTCTATTTCATATATTCGAACACAGTTTTAGCGGGAAACGACCCGAAGGCTTTCACGAAGAATTATATATATAATATTTTCGCTATAGTGGTTCCAGTTATTGTCATTTTCGGCCTCATTTCAATACTTTCTTTTGAACCCACCACGACAATGTATCTCATTTTCGGCGGATTAACAGCCGCCATTGTAGGTATAATCATCTACTATTTCCTACAGACGACTCTTTCGCAATACATTTTCAATAAGTATTTATTGTATTTGGTTATTGCAGGTATATTATTAATCGGAGCTTCCATCGTTTTCACTATTTTTTCGGGGACGCTTCGTAAGATGACCGGATGGACGGGATTCTTCATTAATTTGTTGTTTTACATTCCATGTTTAATCCGTGATGCAGTCGGTGCTATAGTTGCTGAATACACCAGTTTTTCGAATACACTGGTAATTTTATTTGCTATCGAGGTGATTTTGATTATGACATATTTCTTCATGATCCCCTTTGTAAATAGCAAAATATTCCCTAAGACAACGGTTTTACTGGACGAACCTGTTATGTTGAATACAGGAATGCCCCTGAAAACTCCTGTAGATATTTCGAATAATTTCGGGCTCTCTATGTGGGTTTATGTGAATCCTGGGTCAAAGAATAAACCAGGATATGCCGAAGAATCGCCCATATTTTCCCTTTTAGACGCCTCTGGAAATAACCATATACAGTTGACATATTCGAATGTGGAGCAAGGAAATAACGATTTTATTATGTATATTGGAGAACAAGAATTCCCAATGACCCTACCATTACAAAAATGGCATAATTTCGTTTTTAATTATATAACACACGATGTTCCAGACTCAACCGCTGATGCTACCCCTACTCCTACACCAACTAAAGGAAATAAAAGTTGGGGCGAATACTTATTATCATTTTTCTTTAAGACCCCTGCACCGACTCCTAGTCAGCCTATGAAAAAACAAACAACCGTCGATATGTTTGTGAATGGAAATTTAGAACGGTCTTTTACATATGAAGACAAAATCCCCATAGTGTCAAACAATAGCACTATTTCTATAGGGTCTATAATTGATAATTTAACGGTGGTATCGGATGGTGTCGAATCGGCGAACATGAATAATTCGAATCGTGATGGATTATACGGGTCAATATGTAATATCGTTTTTTATGACAAACCGGTCACAAAAATGGCTCTCATATATAATTATAATTTATTAGTTATTAGGAATCCGCCAGTATAATCATTTTGTATGCCCCTTAGTAGATACATTCTTTTCTACAATGATAATATATATGAACTTTTTTATCATTATTTTAGGAATCATAGTTGTTTTTCTTATTTATTATGTTTATACAATTGTAACGGCAGTTCCTACAATTGTAAAACACGTGGATTTGACTCAGGCGGTTGCAAATATTCCTTCGTCGGCCATATCGGATCCCTATAGTACAAATTACACAATAGGTGTTTGGATATATGTTTCACAATATACTCCGCAAATCGGTCGATTCCTTATGTATGGCGATGCAGCCAACAACGGAGCTAATTCGCTTTTTAGTTTGAGAATGGATACTAATGGAAACAATCTATATGCAGATGTTTTAGTAAATAAAATCGGCGGAGGAAAGACAGTTATGCCTATTTTGTTAAATTTGACACAGGATTCTTTTCCCATCCAAAAATGGGTTTATGTTGTTGTGTCAGCCTCATATAATTATATTGAAGGATATCTAAATGGCAAGTTTATGACAGCCGTTAATATTGGTAATAATACTTCTTATGGAGTCAATGGAATATATCAAGCACAAGCACCGAAAGACCCAAATGCCGGTGCTACATTTTATTTTGGAGGTCTAGGGTCTACCATGGATGATGGAATTACTGTAAGACAATCCGGATGCCCGGTCATGTTATCGCAACTATCTAGGTGGAATACTCCCCTTACAGCGGGAGATATTTACAATAATTATTTGAAAGGAAATGGCGAACAGACGAGTATTTGGGGACCGGCTTATCATATGAATATTAATATCCAACAGGACAAGAGTTCTTATGTTTTGCCTCTATTCTAATCCGGGGGCCTGCTATGCTTCGCTAACCCCTGGCCAGGGTGCCTTTGGCACCCAGCTGTGCCCCATAGGGGCACTGGACCCCCGCTTGGCTTCGCCATTATATTTTTAGAACCACTTTGGGAACCACTTTGGGAATCACTTTGGGGACCACTTTGGGAACCAATTTGAGAACCACTTTGGTAACCATTTTTTGGAGGTGTCAAGAAGATATATTATTCATAGCTTTGCTAAGAATTTGTCATAAAGGTTCAATATGACAAATTCTGTAATTAGGATAAATCATGGTCTAATCACGGATGCCGATAGGTCATGAAGATATATTCTATAGGTTAATATATATTTAGTATGATGGAACCTCAAACGCCATCTTCAGGGACTCCTCCAGGAGCTCCCATAGGATTTGAAAATGCCGGCCAAGCCTTAGCAAACACTGGGACTTCTATTACTAATACAGTATCAGATGCTGCTAAATCGTTCTCTGACCCCGGTCAAGTAAATACTACTAGCACGAGTTTCTTAGATTCAAATGGTATCATCGCCAAATTCGTGTTTTTAATACTAGTTATTATTATCTTTGTGATACTCTTTTTTCTTATAGTGAAATTAATAGGATATTATTCCCAGCCGAGTGAAAATCCTATGTTAATCAACGGCCAAATAAATGCTTCGAAAAAAGTAGTTATCAGCCAAAATCCGGCAAGTAAATCCGCTATTCCCATTCAAAGGTCTAATAACGAGGCAACAGGAATCGAATTCACTTGGTGTGTCTGGCTAAGTCTAAGCCCCGACGGAGTCGGGAATGCCGTTGCACCTACATGGCATAGTCCTATTTTCGTGAAAGGAGACGCAAGTCTTCCAAACAATGGTGTAAATCCTTACTGTTCTATGAATAATGGCCCCGGTGTATATTTCGGAACACCTAGCGAGCCTAATCATCTCTATATTTTGATGGATACAGTCGACACCCCCGCTATTAATAGTCCTAATTTAGTGATTGATATATCGAATTTGCCGACGAACTATTTCCATTTAGCAGTTCGTTGTCAGAATACGTTTATGGATATTTATATCAATGGCACACTTGTTAAAAGACACAATTTGATGAATGTCCCGAAGCAAAATTATTATGATGTCAATGTGTGCCCTTATAACGGATACAATGGCCTCCTCTCCAACCTACAATATTTTAGCAAAGCACTCAATGTCATAGAAATCAATCAGATTGTTAGAAGAGGACCAAATACAAAGGATGTCACGCAGAGTTCATATAATCCTGTTATGGTTAATACTATTTCGACATCGTGGTATAATAGTTTCTTATAAGTATATTTCTTCATGACATTTATAGATAGATATAAATATAATGGGCTCAAGTCTTCCAAATATATGTACAGATACGACCTATTTGAATTCCATTAATCAAAAAAACCGATTTCAGTTATTCAATATTCCGGCAAATAGATATGACAATTTGATGAATAATCCATATGATAAAATAAACCCGAATACTAGCCAACCCTACACAAAATTCGATTTAGATATGCGACGAAAAGCAGAGATTTTGAAATACAACAGCAATCGTATGTCAACCCAAACGAATAACTTAACAAGAGCCCAGAAATTTGCCCAAGCAGTAAATGGTTATTCACAACAGAGAACATTGTCACAAGCATTTATAGCTGCAAATACTGTAAATGGCGTTGTAAATACATGTCCTACAGGGACTATTATAAAAACTCCTTCGTCGGCTAGCGATGTCCCTGGTAGTCTCATGTTATATGATGACCCTACAGTTCCTCTTTATAATTTAATAAACGATAATACGACCGCCGCATATGGTATTATTAATCAATTACAAAACCCTTATCCGAGCGGGTTTCAATATTCGGCACAATCAAATGTCATTTATAATGGAGAACATCCTGCTTCACTTTTTACGATTTATATGTTTAATACCCCTACAAAAACATATGCGTTTTCTTTTACAACTCCGATTTTACTACAATTTTCGGGGTTGCTTAATTCTACTACATTACCTGCCGCTGGAACTATAAATTCATTCCAAATTGTATTGAACTCACTCACGCTTAATGTCAATTACAGTTTGTCGCCAATGAAATTGAATTCAAATATATCATATATTATTAATACTACTTCATTAGATTTGCAACCACTTCTTTTAGATGTAAGTGCTAACCCTCATGTATCTAGTTTCAATGGATCTTATTATTTGGGGACAATAATGGTTTCAAATATTGTCCTACCAGTTGACCTTGGATATATATATGATTTTCAGTTAACCCCTAATTTTTCGACGATTTATCCCGAAAATAGTCAGTATACAACATTTTATTATGAACCAGTGCTTTCATCTGTTTTTAATATTACACAAAATTCTATAATACCAAGTCAGACAAATTGCTCTATAAATCCAAATACGACCGTTGTTATGCCTCCAGGAACGCCTTTTGGGACATTTTCAGTTATTGGAACACCTAGTCTTTATTCTTCATAGTTCTACATCTTTTACATGTTTGCACTTTTACACCTTTTCGCATCTACGATGCGCAAAGTAACCGGACTACTTGTGCCAATCCATTCATTTCTGCCCCCGAAGGGGGAATATTGAATGAGAATTGGTGTAAATATGCAATGGTGTAAATCTCCGATTATATAACACTGAAATCGCCTTTGGCGATTTTTTGGATATAAAAGAACATTTATCAGTAGCAACGTCGCTACACAATACAGTTACATTTGAATCGCCGATTTATAGGTTAAAAAGGTCTAAAAAATAAATCGCTCTAGGAAATATTTTTTCTGCATTATCTCCCCAAGAAGAAACGTCGAACTTTAATTCGTTGATACGGTTCTCGATAAATGTCAAGAAGATTGAATATATAACGACTAGTCGCTCGACATTTTCGATAGATGCCAGTAAATGGGTTTTATGACCATGATACATGAAATCATCTAATACAAATTCGGGGTGTTTTATGAGAACATCGGTATAAACTTTATCGATGGGTTTTTCATAGTATGTCATGAAGGTTTGATATATTGTATTAAACATGGGGAGAATCTCGCGATATATTTTTACATCTTCTTTATTTAGGATTTTATATAGGACTGTCTCCCTTTGTGCTGTTATTTGTTCACGACATTTATCGGAAATCCAATCCAACTGGCATTTATACTGATGAACATTTGAAAAAGAACACATTTGTTCGAGAATATCTTTATCGTTTTTCTCTTTTTGATATTTGGCGTAATTCTTTTTGAGTTGTTCCAATACATTTTTGCGTTCAAAATTCGACTGAATTGCACCATATTTGTCTAGGATTTCCTTTATGACCTCATCCGAACAAGCGGACTCTGGACCAGGCGTTGTAGGAAATAGTTCTCTATTTAAAAGGGCGGTTTGGGTGTTATCTAAAAAAAGGGTTGAATAACACCCACCGCGGACATTATCGATACCCCGCGCCAACATTTCCTTCTTGACAAATATATCGAGGTCTAATGGATGGGTTTCATCGAATTGGTTTATAATTCGAATTGGTTTATGAGTCTTTAAATAATCATATTTGAGAACCGATTCTAGGAAAAAACGCGGAATATCTAACACAGGTTCTCTGCGGGCCAATAAAAATACTTTGGAATTTGCTAATTCTAATAAATATATAATTCTCATATTAAAAAAGATAATAATGGTTTCTTTATTATCTTTTGACTTTCTATTCATTTATATTTACGATTGGTTCTGTGTCAAATTCGGGTTCAAACACATTTGCTGACTAGGGAAGACTTGTCCTGAAAGACATTTATCTTCATCTGACACATTAATACATCCACGGGCCCCATTATATTCACCTACAAGACACCAATTAGATTTGGAAGAGGAGGAACCAGATTGTATCGGGTTAGTAGTTTGATTAGGTTCGGGTTGGTTCGGGGCGATGGTTGGAGGTTGGTTTATTTTTGCGTCTAATGTCGCGCCTGCTCCGTGACCGCTTGCTTTCAAAAGTAAATCTCCTACAGAATGGACTGTTCCGTTCAAAATATCAATACCCGTTTTGGATGTGTCAGAAACAAGGTCTGATGATTTATCAATTACATTACCCGAAGCATATCCTAAATCAGAAAGGCCTTTAGAAACAATCGGATTGAAAATATTGATAAAGTTCTGGAGTGCATTTCCAAAAATAGCGAAAATATTTATTCCTAAAAGTGATAAAACTAGGACGACTAAGAGAACCATAATCAATAGATTTTTTATAGTATCATTTCCTGATGAAGGTGGAGCAGGATTTGTATAAGTTACTGAGGGGCTATCCATTATATTATAGAATTATATTTCTTATTCGTTCATCTTTTTCTTTTATTGTATTTGATTATTATAAAATGGGCTTTTTCAATTTTTTGGAGACATTATTCTTTATTAGTTTAGCCATTACGTTTGTTTTGATAATCATGTTAGTTTATCATTTCAAGGGACGTTTGGTTGTCTTAGAACAAAAGACAAATACTATGTTTGAGATTTTGAGTTCTATGATAAAGGAAATGAAAGATATTCGAGAAAGTTGTTCGGTTGTTTCTGATAAGATCGATACACTTGAACGTTCTAATAATGAATCTGTTAAAGTTGAGCCAAACCCTGCGTTCTCTCCTTCGATGCCTTTCGGTGGTGGAGCAGGTGGGTTATTCCCTCCTGAATTGTTTCGTTTATTTCAGATGGGGGGACAATCGCCTTTTCAAGCAAATGAATATGATGATGAAGAAGGAGACGATTATGAAGGCGAAGAAGGTGAATTCAAGAAGATTGTTGTATCTGACACTGAATTAGATTCCGATGACGATGAAAATGATGTTCGCGTTATTTCGGTGGATATAGATAGTTCTACTCTACCTGAATTAGGTTCTTTAGATGAATTAAAAGAAGAAGATATCGTTTTGGATGATGACGAACCAGAAGTATTGGAAGATGGAGATGACGTAATTGAATTAGATGACGAACTTGAAAACGAAAACGAAGTCGATGTAGAAGGAAAATCAACCGAAAATTCGAATGAATATACCGAACAAGTGGATTACAGAAAACTCGATGTGTCTTATTTGAGAACAATGGTTCTCACCAGGGGTTTAGCGACTGACACAAAGAAACTCAAGAAGTCTGATTTGATTCGTCTTTTGGAAGGTTAAACCACGGTAAAACAAAATATTATATAAAATATATATAATGTTTCAATCAGAACTTTTATCCTATCAATCCGCATATCCTGAAACAAAAGAAACGCTTCCTCCTTCGGCATTAGGATATCATGCTAATAGCAAATATGATGGATTTCCTGCGCTCATGTCGGATGGCCGCACAGTAACTGCTTCATATCAACCCGAAGCTGTTCTCAATGAACATCTTTTAAGAGAAATCGGCGTTGAAACGAACTGGCAATATCGAAATTATCTTACTAAAAACGCAAAAGAAATCATGAAATATAATTGTATCCAGACAGCCACTGATTCGGGATATCTTAAAAGATATGCTGATTTAGGTTCGTCTACATATTCCACACCATTTGTTTATCCTTCATTCGAGAACAAACAACAACCTAAGGGGTATGAAGATAGTGACTTAAAGGAATTATATCTTACACGAGACCAATTACAGGCACGTATGATTGCTCCTGAAATTACCCAGGCGGAGCTTTATAAGAAAAAACTGACATAAATCAATATCGTGGGAATTTCATTAAATAAAATATTTGAAATATATTATTATGGACAATACTATATTTGTATCTGTATTTAATTTGGGATGTATTGAAATTGCTGAAAACCATATTATTTCTTTATTAAAAAAATAACATAAACAACTATTTGGCCTACGTGACAGACGAAGAAAGTTTCAATATATTAAACAAAAAGGGATACAATATAAAATATTATTCTATTGAAAAAATAAATTCTGAAAAAATGGATTTTGGAACAGAAGGATTTATACCAGTGAAGATTTAAAATGGGACGCCCCAGAGGGGCGTCATTTCAAATCGTTACTGATATCTGACCCTTGGAGAATTAAAATGTCCCATTTTAATTCTTCAAGGGTTTAATTTTTTATGTTATATTAGATATAAAATTATTAATGAACTTTTATACCAGTGAAGATTTAAAATGGGACGCCCCAGAGGGGCGTCATTTCAAATCGTTACTGATATCTGACCCTTGGAGAATTAAAATGTCCCATTTTAATTCTTCAAGGGTTTAAATGAAGGAAAAATAGTATGGATGTTAGATGTAGATACAGTTGTTCTACATGACCTAAATATTTTAGTTCCAGAATTTTCTGATAAAGACATTGTTATGCAAAATGATATTAATATGCCATGCTGTGGTTGTATGTTGTTTTATCCTAATAACATTACAACAAAAATTACAGATTTTATGTATAATTGTAAATCGTTTTCTCATGACGGTTCTACAAACGACCAAATTATATTAGCCAGATTATTAATGCAGAATCAAAATTCTATTAAAATACATTTGTTCGACCATGAACAATTCGTAAATGGACTTATTTATTTTAATGAATTGTCAGATAATCCTACATATAGAAAATTACAGTTGGCTTTCAGACAAACTGAAAAACCCTTGTATTTTGTCCATGCTAATTGGATGATAGGTATAGATAACAAAATAAGCGCACTCAAAAATAAGGGACTATGGTATCTGTAAAATTGATTTGATTTTTTTGATAATAATAAACAGCACATATAAACACGCAACATGTCTTCAAACAGCACCGAATCTAGCGTCTCTTTGATGTTTCCAATAACAGCTCACAGAGATCGTCCTATTCAGCCCGATTTATCGTTTCTTGACCAAAGTAGCTCAAATATGGTCTATAGCGCCTATATTTGTATTAACAAAACAGAAGCGTGGGATGCTCTAGCAAAGTTCAACGAAGACAATTTTATGTTTTGCCAAGACCCTTACATAAATGAGTTAATGTATAAGATAAATGATAATTATAACAGTCATTCTGGAGCTTCTCTTGGATGGACTATGCGCCAACTCGAATATATTGCAAAGCATGGTCTCACAGAGTATCGGGCTCTTTATGATAAAAATGTCATTTCTCATCTTTATTGATTTATAAACATAAGAATTACACCTTTTATATTTACTGCGATGAATATACTTATGTAACTGTATTGTGTAGCGACGTTGTAACTGATAAATCACTTTTTATATACAATAATTCCACCGAAGGCGATTGAAAGGTTAAAAGGTGTAAAAGTGTAAAGGTGCAAAAATACATAAATATATTTTTTTATGTGTTTTAATGAAGGTCATTAGTTTCGACGTTGGAATCAAGAACCTTGCATATTGTCTTTTTGAAATCCCTGAACAACAAGGAGAACAAAAGATAACCATTTCGGATTGGAAGGTTATCTCTTTAATGGAATCAGAAGAACCCATTCCAAAATGTAATCATCCGCTAATCAAAAAGAAAGGAAAAAAATCAGAACCAATCCCAGACGGGATTTGTAATCACGCGGCGAAATATAAACAAACAGATATAATCCTTTGTGACAAACACGCGAAAACCGTCGCCGCAAATAAACAATGGCTGTTACCCGAAAATCGTTTTAAAAAGGTCAAGAAGATGAAATTGGAAGAGGTCGTTGAGTTGGCCACATCATTTGGTTTCTCGTCTATGGCGAAACCAAAGAAACCGGAAGTTCTTACATGGGTCGAAGATTTTTTATCGAAGAAATGTTTGATTCCCATTTCAAAAAAAACGAAGAATGCCGGCGAAGCCGATTTGATATCTTTAGGACATTCTATGAAAAAGGTTTTTAAAGATATTTTACCGGATGATATTTCTTGCGTTTTAATCGAGAACCAGATATCCACTCTGGCAAGTCGAATGAAAACTGTCCAGGGAATGTTAGCCCAATATTTTATTATGAGATATGAAGGAATCCGCGTGGAATTCATTTCTTCTGCAAATAAATTGAAAATGTTCTCGAAGGACAAAAAAGTGGAAAATAAAAAAGAAGAAAATAAATCGGAAAATAAAAAGACGGAGGACAAAAAAGTGGAAAATAAAAAAGAAGAAAATAAATCGGAAAATAAAAAGATGGAGGACAAAAAAGAAGAAAATAAAATGGAAGGAGGAGAACATAAAAAAAATACTACAAAAACTCAGGGACAAAAATATAAAGAACATAAGAAAGACGGGGTCTTTTATTGTGAAAAGGTTCTCAACGATAAAACCTTTTTAGGCGGAGAACAATGGGGACAAATCGAAAGAAAAAAGAAGGATGATTTGGCGGATTGTTTTCTGCAGGGCGTCTGGTGGCTTAATAATGAGAATTATCTATGAATATTCCGTTTTGTTCGAATTCTTTTTTTACGACGTAGATTTCTTTTACGAGTCTTTCTTCGTTTTTTTCTACCACCAACATGTTGTATCTGGTGGTCGTCCGATGATAAAATTTCAATTGCGTCAGCATATTGTTCTTCAGGTGATAAATCAGACTGAGTATCTTCATTGCTAACTGTAGCAAATAATTCTTGCGAAAATTTTTCACTCATATCTTTGTTAAAAATAGATAATACTGATTCGTCTAACGGTGTTAAATTTACTACTATAAATAAATAAGTACGTTCTTCATTGTGTTCGTTATCCATTAATTTCATTGTAAAATGTTTTACGTATGTCATTTCACAACATGGCACTAATACCTCAAGTTCCCAACTTATAGGTGATACTAATATAGCAGAATAAGGATATTTTGTTATTAAAATTGGACGAACCATGAGTTCTTGAAATACCATTTCTCTAACAGCGAAATGTTGAGCAACTCTTAAACTTAATGAATATGACCTCAATGGACATTTTAACCCAGATTTAATAGCATTTAAATCTATTTCCATAGATAATCCTGAAAATATAAATTTGTCAAAAATTCCCGAATCTGTAAACCATGTGTCTCTATGTTGAAGTTCTCCTATTCTTAGTATATTTTGATTTAATGTAAATAAATTCTCAAATGTTTTTTTAAATGCCAATTTTAATAATTCTCTACGTAAATTTCTTCCGTCTCTTGCACGTCTAGTAAATTGTGATAAATATTCTTTAATGTCATCTGGAATATATGTAATATCTCTTCCATTAATAAAATGATTAAATATTATTGATACGAAAGGATATACAATTGTATAATGAAATCCTTCTTTCCATTCTGGATTTTGTTTCCACGAATATACTAATTCAGAAAAATAAGGACTCTCGCTACTACTTTGGGCTGATGATAATTCATAACTTGTTTCAAGAAGTCTTGATATTATAGTAGTAAGTCTACCATCTTCTTGGGCTAGAGTATAATAGTCAGCGCGTTTTATGAACTGAGTAAGAGATTGGCTAATAATTTCTTCCTTTTCCGGTGATGATTTTTCCAATTTATATGATGATTTTTCCAATTTATATGATGATTTTTCCAATTTATATGATTTATTTGATTTTTTGCTTTTTGACATATATATTATAAATATCTTATAAGTGCGTAGGACTTAAAAATATTTCTTATAAGAATATCATAAAATGGAAGTCATCGATTTGGGATTAAGCGATTTAGACACTATTTCAATCAACATAGATGATACCCCTTCTTTTGGTTCCGGAATAGAATTATTAATGAATGAAAAGAAAAAGGCACCCAGTGGGTCCATGAACATTGATTTAGGAGAACTCGACAAGTTGGAGAATGAACTAAACAGTCTTTCTGCGTCGGCTTCTGGAGGAGATACGAAAACTCTAGGTGGTCTCGGGAACTCATTCTCGAATTTCTTCGGTCTAGGTTCTTCTTCTTCTTCGGGTACGTCTAAAACGATTAATGATCCGACCACTGGACCCGGAGGAGGGGGAGGAGAACCTTCCCTCGGTCAGGCCACTGCGGATAGTATGGGTAATTCTAAGACCTGGGATGGGTTCTCCAAAATCAATGAAATCCCTCAGACATTCGGAACATCTGGTTCATCTCTTTCTGACAGAGAAAAGCGTAGAAAGAAGCGTATGATGATTAAGAAGATTGAAGAGTGGTATGAGAAGGGTCTCATTAAAAACAACCCTCATTTTACTCTAGAATCTGCATACGAAGAAGTCGAAGATGAGTATGAAACAGCACTAGAAGACAAGCGAAAGAAGGATTCCATTAAATTACAAGGATGGTGGTTCATGACCGCCGTAAATTCCATGGAATATGCCAATGCTGCTTTTAATCCTTTCGATATTAATTTGGATGGTTGGGGAGAACAAGTCAATGAGGATATCGATTCTTACGAAGAGATTTTCGCTGAACTCCATGATAAATACAAGGGTGGTAAATTGTCGCCGGAGATTTCGCTTCTTTTGAGACTCGGGTTCTCTGCCGCTGTTGTCAATTTCTCGAACAAGGCTCTTTCATCGGCCACTCCGGCATTTAATGATGTTATTAAACAGAGTCCGGAATTAATGAAGATGTTTACTAATGCCACTGTTTCTTCAATGTCCCAGGCTAGTCCTGGATTTTCTATGGCGAATAATCTCATGAAAGAAAATCAGGGCCCGTCTAGAAATATGGGTCCTCCTCCTGCTCCAGTAGAGACGAAGGCTATGCCTCAGATGAACCAGCGTCCGGGAAATAATACTATGTCATTCCAACAGCCGCCCCCTAATAGGCCCGATATTTCTATGGGACGCGGAGCAGTAATGCCATCAACAGCAAATACACTTGTTCCTCCCCCGGCACCTATCAGTGGCCGAAGTGAACAACAACCCCAATTCGTTCCTCAACCTTCAGTGAGACAAGAAATGCGCGGGCCTAGCACAGACATAGATTCCATATTGTCGGGATTAAAGACACGCATTGTTCCTGACCCTATTCAGCCATCTCCAGAAGAAATTAACCCTGCGTCCAGTTCTATCAACGATGTTTTGAGTGAATACGGAATGGACTCGATGGTATCAGTTGGTAGTTTGAGGGACATGCAGGATGGAAATATCCCGAGACGCACTAGAAGACGCAATAATAATTCTAGAGGAAATACGGTTTCTTTGGACATCTAAGTAGGGGAACCTACGGTTCCCCCTACTATGCTTTGCAAACCCCTCCCTTTATGAGGATAATTTTTATAACATTTTTTATAATTGTCATAAAAATAAATGATTATTATTTACTTGTTTTATTCCATATATTCTCTTTTGAATTCCTCTACTGTCATAATAGGAATATTATTCGCCTTAGCGTATTCAGTTTTATTCGAAGAATCCTCCTTTGATTTTACGATCAATGTGAAAATGTCTTTTTTCATTGTATCTTCAAGAAACCCTCCCTGATTTGTCACGAAGGATATAATATCCTTATCCCTTACTTTGGACATTACTATCTTTTTCCCCGTGAATGGGCCTTCGATTTTTGGTTCTTCTTTTTTCGCACCTTCTTTTGTGCCTTCTGGGAATTGTGCCAATTTATCTTCAAGCCCACATTCCTTCAAGAATGCCAAGAATTCCGGAATGTTTTTTGAAAATGCCACAGCATTTTCCGGTCCAATCCCTGGAATGGTTTTCAGTTTGGCCTCTTTTTCTGTGCTCGGCACAGGGTCCGTAAGAATATCTGGAAATGCCGTTAAGATGGGTTTCAATTTACGTTCTCCAAGACCACGCCCCAATTTTCCTGAAGCAACCATGATATCAATGAGCGAAGCCTTTTGAATTTTGTGTTTTATGCCTTCTGCCAATTTGTCTGCTGTTTTCTTCTTGAATCCATCTATTTTTTCAAAATCAGCTGCAGTCATCTTAATAATTTCAGCAACCGTCGTTTTCCCAGATTTATAGATTTTATGTACGTTACCCTTCCCTAGACCATCTACTTCTAATGTCGTAAAGAATGCCGTAATATTTTTCTCCTGGACCCCCTCATCTTCCTCCGGTTTTTCTAAGAGAACATCTACATGACTCTTATTCCAGATATAAGGAACCAAAGGCATCTTCGGCTTTTCAGCCGCCGTTGTCACGGATTTAATGTAGGGAATAACATCCCCCGAACGAACCATCTGAATAACAGCACCGATTCCTATATTGTTCTCTTCAATAAATTTGCCATTGAATCCTGTAGCATATTCTATTTTAACTCCTCCTAGTTGGATAGGTTCAATTCTTACACGAGGTTTCAAATATCCGTCTTTACTGGCCTCCCATAAAACATCTACTACTTTGGCCTCCGCTAGTTGGTCAGAAAGAACCATTTTAAAAGCGAACGCATGTTCGGGATTCCCTGATACCCTGGGATGAATTGCGTCGTCTGTTACGATGACCCCATCAATATCATAATCATATGTTGAACGCCAATCAACGAGGAGGTCTGAAAGGAATTTATTTGTTAGGGCTTTTACCACTTTGTTCTGGACAACTCTGAATCCAGCATCTAATAATGTCTTTAATTGCGCACTAGGCTTTAATTTGGGTTCAATCACTTCGTAGGTTACAAAATGGAGGTCCTTAGCTTTTTCATCAGGAGTTTTTCGGTTGATGATTCCAGAAACTAAATTTCGGGCGTTGGCGAATTCCTTTGAATATTTATCAGCAAATATCTTTTTTGACAATACGAATTCGCCTCGCACGGCCATGCCTTCAGGGATGTCAGGAAGGTTTAATATAGGGATTAAATGCGAAATATCTTGGCCAACACATCCATTCCCTCGGGTATACAATCTGTGTTGTTTTTCGCTTGTTTTATTTAATTTTGAACAAATATAGAGACCACTCACTCCGTCCAATTTACATGAGAGAACATAGGGACCTTTGTACTTGACCGTCCAGGCATCTAGAGCCCCAGAATCGGGTTTGATTTTGTCCATAGAAGCCATTTCGAAAGGAAGGGTGACTTTTGAGCCTCTGATGGGCGCACCTACTTTACAAAGAGCGGCCGCCTTGGGAAATTTCTTTTCTGTATATTCCTTTATGATATCGAATTCGTTGTCTGTTAAGACGGGGTTCTCATTGTAATAAGCATCATTAGCTTCGTCTATAATTTCATTGAGTTCTTTTTCTGAAAGAGTTTCTAATACAGGGATGCCTTGTTCTTTAAATTTGACTATTAATTCCATATGTATTGATTGATGATGATTTACTTTTATCTCTTTTATATCCTTCAATTTTGCTGGTTTTTCGTTCTTTTTTTCCTTGTTATTTTTTTCATTCTTTTTTTCAACCATGTTTTCTTTTTGGACCATCTCTTTTATTTCTTCTATTTTGGTTTTTAGTTTTTCTGTTTGTTGGGCCATCTCTTTTATTTCTTCTATTTTGGTTTTTACAGGTTCTTTTCTTTGTTTTTGTGATTTATTTTTTGGTTTTTTTTCAAGAGGTTCTCTTTTTCTTTTTGTGGTTTTTCCTGACTCTTCTGGAGTTAATACTTTAGATAATATTTCATTCGAATCAAACGCAGATTTATCTTGAGGCACCATCAATGGGGGCATTTTCTTTTTTGACTGTTTTTGCACCACTTTTTCTTTTCTTTTTCTGGAGCCCTTCTTTTTTTCTTCGATAGGGGCTTCTTCTTGATGAGAATCGTTTGATAAAAGAATAACTGCACGGCCATCGACTCTTTCTTTCGGGCTCTTATATTGAAGTCCTAAAAAATCGAAAATATCACGTTCGTTCTTGAATGACCTATCAATGGCTGGTGTAAATCCGTGTTCATTCATTGAATATCCCATCTTTAAAGCATGTCCTCTCATAACTACATTGAATCCCTTACTACCAGTAAAATAAAGAATCGAAAATGGGAATTCTGCCGGAGTTGCATAAAGAAAATCTACGCGTCTATAAATGGTGGATTTTGGAATCTTCGCAATAACTAAACATTTATTTTTTCCATGAGAAAGAACTTCAACTATTATTTTCTTTTTAATGAGAACATCCAAGAAATCTTCGAATGCCTTCGGAGATTCTGAAGAAATTATTACATCAATATCCCCAGATGATTCCTGACCCCTCCTGTAGCTTCCTACTATTTCGTAGTTGGTTTTTCCTGATTGAGATTTAAGGGCGGTCTTAAATTCCTTGTCATAAAGAACTATTTCAGACCGAGGAATCCGCTTCAAAATATCATCATAATATTCGAGTCCAATTTTTTGAACGGCATTTAAAACCTCGTCTTTCCGGGCTGCCAATTCGGTGATAGTAGTAATACCCTTTTTGACAATTTCGGAGGCTTTTTTGGGACCTATTCCATAAACATTTGTAAAAAGGACCTCTGGTTTATTTTCGGCTTTTTCTAATGCAGATATTTTTCCAGTCTCTAAATATTCTTGGAGTTTTTGTTTAATAGTTGGCCCAATTCCTGGCTTATCATCAAGGTCTTTTATATTACGAATTTCTGTAGTCATTCCTAGGATAGTTTCCTCGGCTTTCTTATAGGCCTTCGACCTCATATGCTCTCCTATATTCGCCATAACAACTGATAATCTTGATAATAAATTAGCAAATTCCTCATTATATGACATTTATTTATATATTATTGATATATTTACTTATCTAATTATATCAAGAGGAATGAAATAAATAGAAATTGAAGAATGGAGAACAGATACAAAAAATTGATTTGCTTTTTTTGGAATGGATTAGAAGCACCTCTGTCCGATACACGCAACAAATAACAACAATGAACACTGATACTATTGTCGCTCCTATTGTCGCTCCTATTGTCGCTCCTATTGTCGCTCCTATTGTCGCTCCTATTGTCGCTCCTATTGTCGCTCCTATTGAATTGACTAAAGCGATTGTGACCGCTGCAAAGCGTGTCCGCAAATCGAAAGTTGCGGTCGAACCCGAACTGCCATCGATAGTCGATGAAGTCAATGCGAACTTCGGTGCTGGAAACTTTACACAGGAAGCTATTGCTAATCTGTCTAGGGTCTTCGGACGCGAGTTTGTCATCGAGGAGCCTGAGCCGAAGGTCCCTGATACTGTTGAACCTACAGTTCCTGAGACCAAAGCAAAAAAGCCTAGGGCTAAGAAGGTAACCCCTGCTACTACTTTTCATGATTCTATTGTAGGAGGAGCTGTAGTCGACGAGGAACCCGTCGTTCCTGCAAAGAAGGAGACCAAGCCGAAGAAGACCAAAGCCAAGAAGGAACCCGTATCAGTAGTAGACACTGATGAGGAGGAGGCCAAGCCGAAGAAGACCAAAGCCAAAAAAGAACCCGAACCAGTAGTAGATACCGATGAGGCAAAGCCTGTCAAGGAGACTAAGCCGAAGAAGACCAAATCCAAGAAGGAAACAACTGTTGTGGAGGAGGAGACTCCTACAATTGTGGAACCTTCTTCAATTGAGGAACCAGTAGTCAAAGAGCCTAAAAAAAAAACTAGAGTCCAAAAGGCGAAGGCTCCTACAGAGGAATCGAAACAAGTCAAGAAAACCAATCAACATGAGCTGTCTGAAGAAAAATCGGAGCGTTCTTCTACACCGGTTTTGTTAGAACACGATGATGAAGGCCTTCCTGATTTGGAAACGCGTTTGTCTGAGGAGCTCGAAGAAGAGGAACTTTCTGATATTGAAGAAGAATAAATTGCGTGCTTCTATTAGTAGTTGATAGTAGAAATTAGTTAGTTTCCCCGATGAACTCTATTGTAGGGAGGGGTTTAATAGTTAGATAGAAAATATATATAAATATTTATATATATAATTAATATGAGATTTTTATATTTTTATTCGCCATTGTATCAATTTTATCATGAACATATTCAGGACACCCTCAATGAGTTTTTTGATTTAGAACCCGCCCTAATAGAAGATATAAAAGAACTAGATAATAAAGACCAACATCATTTTATAGGATTAACAATAAAAATCGACCTTATTATAGACGCTATAAAAAGATATATGGGAGAAACTATTATATTTTCAGACGCAACTATTTTTATTAATAAAAATAAAAGTCACGAATTAAAAGATTATTTTTTAGGATATTCAGAAAACGATATTACTTTTGTTTTTGAAGAAGGAAATGGACAAAATATTGGAATAATGCAAATAAAATGTTCTGAAAAAACTCTTGAATTTTTTATAAGATCATTGAATAACATGATTAAAGACGGTGAAGTTCATGACCAAAGCGCAATTAAACATGTAATTTTTTATGAGTCCCAAGATCTACAATTAAATATGGGTTATTTTGGAGAAAGAATTATATGTGATATTTTTCATAGTTACATGAAAGACAATTTTTTGATTTATAAATCTTTTATTTCAAATAGAAATAAAACATCGAATTTTAATCAGCGAATACAAAAATTTTATGACCTAGGATTAATGGATTATGATACCTATAATGAATGGACAATAAAGAATGAAAACCAACAAGTCATTTTGTAACCAATATAAAAACATTAAATTATATTATTTAATGTCTTCTCAAACGAATTTTATAGAAGATATCTCGATGTATACCGAGATATATATTTATCCGGCATTGATAACTGCTTTTATGAAGTTATGCCGATTATACAATTCAGTCTCTGACTTTTTCATTAATATATATAATTCGAATGAAAATATAAAGACAATCGTAGATGAGGTCCAATATAATGCGTCATCAGCATATTCCTTCATGATAAATCGTAAGATGGCCCCGAGAGACCCTATATGGTGTTGTTCTGTTTGGTTGACACCGAATGATATCAGTATTACAAGATATTATAATTATAATGAAGAATATTCGAATTTTTTCACGAAATATTTTTGTAACGACCTCTTTGAATTTTACACGGACTGTCATTCGGAATATGCTATGAAATATATTCAATGTATCATTTCATATCTTACAAAAAAACCAGAAGCCATATATCCACTTTTAATTATAAAGACAATTACCCCTGAGAATGTTTCTTTTTTCTCCGTTCGTATCTCAAAATTCCCAGTAGTGCCCTTTGTATATAAGAAGTCTACAGCAAAATTCATTTCCATCGAATATACCCATCCTGATATGGCTGAAGCAATCGAGTTGAAATTGGAAGACGGATATTATGTTTATGAAAATGAACTTTTTACTCCAGCATTTGTATTGCGTCTTCTTGAATACCAGTCTATTAGTTATATTTTTGACAACCGCTATAAGATTCGAATTTTAGACTCGGAATGCAGTATGATTGATTTTGGATTTGAAACCCATCTATTATTAACAAAAGATGGATATATAATGGTGACCGATGATAATATTAAAACAAAAAACGAAGATGACGATACTGATAATGAGGTTGCCGGATATATGGGGTCTTCAGAAGAAGATGATTCGGACGAAGAGGCTCTTTTTATTGACCCTTCGAATAATTTAGGATCATTATATACTCCTTTTGAATTTGGCTACAAAATATAGAAGATAGAATATAAATAGGCGATAAATCAATATAAAGATTTTATATATTATATAGTATAGGTGTTTTGATGGATGCAGTGAGTATTCAATCCCCAAAATATGAATTGAATGATAAATGGAATTTATATTACCATTTACCAGACGACAAGAATTGGGATGCCAACAGTTACACCACGATTTTGGGAGATATTCAATTCGCCGAAGAAGTCTTGGCTATTAATAAATTTATGCCAGAGCAAGTAATAATGCGCTGTATGCTTTTCTTGATGCGCAAAGGGATTGCTCCAATGTGGGAGGATCCTAAAAATAGAACGGGCGGGTGCTTTTCGTATCGTATATTGAATAAACAAGTATCCGATGTATGGAAGATACTGATGTTGCTTTCTTGTGGAGAGACGCTTACAACGAATCCTGCTCATTCAAAACATATAAATGGAATTACTATTTCACCAAAAAAAAATTTTTGCATTGTAAAGATTTGGTTAGATACAACGGCTTTTCAGGACCCCGCGTTTATTAAACAGATTATGAATTTACCCATTCAAGGATGTTTATTTAAAAGACACGAGCCGGAATTTTAGGTAGGGGTCGCTGCGCTGTACCAAGGTTTCCGCTTCACTAATCGGTTTCTCTACTACCACAATAGTTTTCTAGCTAAATTATTTGGACTATATTTATCTTTGGCCCAATCGCCTTTTATCTTACCAGACCTAGTAAGATAATTTTTCCGTCTGGTTTTGTTACCATGTTTGGTGTAATCTTCATAGCCCATCTGACCGAAATGAACAATACGTCCATTTGGTGTCGTTATCATGTATTTTTTATCGCGTTTTGTTGATAGCCCTATTTTTGCTGTCTTACCCATATATTTAAAAGCCCTTCTATAAACTTCTGAAGGATTCGAATATTTCCGGATTTCTTGTGATTTTGTCATATAGATTGTATTGAGAAATTTCCATTGTTCATGTATTGGGTTATCTGGTTCACGTGTGCCCTACAAAGAGGACAAACTAGTGGGGTCATACGCAAGACCATTGTATTAGAACATCCAGCACAGAAATTGTGTCCGCAGCTAAATACCGCCATTTCACCATGTTCTAAATTGTCACGAAGACATACTGCGCAATCAGTCGTCTGAATAACATCGGGAACAGCCCCATTATCCGGTTCCTCTAAATCGATAAGCCATAGTTCATCGGCTACTTCTTGACCGAAGCAAGCCCGATTCAACCAGTATTGCATGTCTGCTCTAACCCTCGTTTTTGAACCCTCATTAAGAAACCCATATTCAGAAGAATCAATGAATTCTCTCGTTTTGTATCCTAAATAGAAATACATATATTGATCTCGAGTATACATTTTTGAAAACTCGCACCAATTCAAATGGTAAATGAATCCACGAAGTAAATAGAGGAAATCGCCTTTGGATAATCGACGCATATGATGAGTTTCTATAAATAATTCTTTTTTGACATTTTGCGCGGAATTCCATTGATATTGATTCAATATAAAACTAAACCAATGGTTAACAGCTTCGTCTACCGTTGTCGCTCTATCCGTATCACATTCAAACGCAATATGTCCATCTTTACGGCATAATTCACAGTAGGTCATTGTTATAAATACTCTTCATGACACCCCTTTAGAAGGAATCAATTTTATATGTATAAAATATATAATGCCGAAAACTCGCAAAAACTATTCTTCGCCATCTTCGCCATCTTCGTCCTCTTCTTCTTCTTTCCACGAAACGACTTATCATGGTATTCATAAATGGTTCGAATATACATTCGAGAAACTAGGCTGGATGATTTTAGCCAAGAGAAATGGATATGATGATAAAATTATGACCTACAAAAACAGCGTCAAGAGACTTCATAAGGCCATCGATGAAAAGATCAAAGTCTTAAAGGATAAAGACAGAAAGCATGATTTGACTATCATGAAAGCCGACGTCGAGACTTTATTGGAACATATTTCCAAAGATTTCGATTAATTATAACATAATATGATTCCGTACAAAATTGATACGAAATCATATGAATAAATAATATACAAAATGACAGAATACACCCAATTAACACTCGATGTTACTCGCCGATTATCCAAAGCCGAAAAGAAAGAATATGGTTTCTTCGTGACACCCCCGAGTATAACTAACCGACTATTATCCCGGATTAAAACCCTTTTTCCACAGCCGTTTATAAATATACTAGAACCATCGTGCGGAACTTGCGAAATTCTTTCGGCAGTTTCATCCGTCTATCCATCAGCAACCGTCGACGGGGTCGAATGGAATAGAACTGTTTATGACAGTATAAAAACGCTCGAATCAGACCGAATACACATAATCCACGAAGATTTCTTGAAATATAATAAACCAGAAACATATGATTTGGTTGTCGGAAATCCGCCCTATTTCGTTTGTCAAAAAGAACAAGTTCCTCTGGAATATCGCCCATTGATTACAGGACGGCCCAATATATTCACTATATTTATCCTTCATGCTCTAGTCCAATTGAAACCTGGCGGTGTCCTTGCTTTTGTTTTGCCGAAGAGTTTCTTGAACGCGGCTTATTACGAAGAAGTCCGTATGTTTATCAAGAAGACATGTATTATTAAAGACCTGCTCGATTTCGAAGACTGTAATGACTTCTTGGATACCCAGCAGGCGACATTCGGTTTAATCATAGAAAAAACCGCAGTTCATTTATTAGAAAGAATCAGCCCATTCTCCGCCAAACTGGGAGATAATAATATCTTCGTGACAAATCCTGAACGATTCTCTAGACTCATTCAAAATTCGACTACATTAAAAGATTTGGGATACTTAGTAAAAACTGGATCGATTGTCTGGAATGAAAAGAAGAAAGATTTAACCAACGATTCGACGAAGACTCTATTGATTTATAATTCGAATGTGGTCGGGAATAAAATCGATATCAAAACTTTCTCGAATGAAGAAAAAAAACAGTTTATTAATCTTCCTGGGATTTCTACAAATGGAGTGGTTGTCAATCGGGGAAACGGGAATTCTGTTTACAAATTGTCATATGCTTTTGTAGATTCAAGTAGGCCATATTTGGTGGAGAATCATTTAAACGTAATAACACATCCTACAAATCAGGATTTTTCGGGGATTATAAAATCTTTTCAGGACCCAAGAACTACGGAGTTTTTGAAAACTTTTATTGGTAATGGCGCATTATCAAAAACCGAATTAGAAACCATGCTTCCAATTTATTTATAAAAAAAATCGGCCCCAACCGATATCCATATTTTTATTTATTTTTTTTATCCTTTATTTTTGTTTTTGTTTTTTATGTAATTTACGCGCATTTCTTTACATAAATATATGCTGATTAAGCAATCAGTTTTACACTTACTTGCCATGATGGATTCAAAATACCATTCGTATTTCTCCATCTGAGAAGCAGCTTGAATTGATGTTTACCAGACTTGACTATAATAGTATTGTTTCTGACAACTCCGCCGTAGCTTAAAGAACTCGACGAGAAATCCGCTTGTTCCAAATAGAACGCCTTCAAAATGGGGTCATAAAGAAGATATTGTTTATCTCCTTGTGTATCCGCTATTGTTCTACCGAATTTCGCCAAGTCTATTTCATCTCCATATTTCTTCAAGTAATCTGCAACTGATTTTTTAATAAGGGCCTTTCTTTTAACAGATTCTATTTTGTTTGCTTGTTTTAGATACTGGAAAAACGAATGGCATCCTGTATTTGTTTGCTTGACTAATTTTATATAGACATCTCGTTCGATCAATGGTGGGGCCTCTTGGTCTAGCGCCAAAATCTGTGGCAGAAAGTTATCATAAAAGTATTCATGATATGAAGGTCCATTGATGATATCCCAAAATGTGGGTTTTTGATATATCTCAGGAAGCTTGTAAATTGACTTGGTTCCAAACTTAAATTCGAGTTTCAATGAATGCATGATGACACCCGATAATAAGTAGTCAACATCAAAATCGTAGTGAAATTTACGACCTCCTTTACGTGTCATCTTATAGGAATCGAATTCGAGCGCACATAGTTCGTAGATTTTTTCATGAAATCCCTCCTTAATATGAGTCCACTTTGTTCCGTATGTTGCGTCTTGATAGAACTCTTTAGGAATCTTGCCTTCAGATAATGCCTGTAGGATCTCTTCTCTTATTTTATTATTGGCATCATTTTTGGCTTTTCCGCCACCCTTAATAGCCTTGTCAAAAAGAGTGATTTGTTGGATTTGCATATTTTGATTGAACGCTGGGAAATATGACTTTAATGAAATGAAAGAAAAAGCAATCAATTTTATGTGCAGGTTTATTTATACGTATATTTATTCTTCTAGATTTCGTAATTCCATTTTTCTCCTCATTTCAGCGAGAACCTCTTTCACGTATTCTCGAATTAAATCGACGACTTCTTTATTGGGGTCTTCTTCGCCAACTTCGTCCGGTAAATCTATAAATGTCTTGCCTACAGGGAGTTCGAATTCCAATTCTATTTGTTTATTATTCCTAGGTAATTCTAGGGGGAATCCTAAAGAGTAATCGATATCATTATATATTCCCTTTGTGACATCTTCTTCAATCTCATTATCCAAGAAGTCTTCTCTTATTTCATTTATTTCTTGTGTCAATAATTCTACTGGTTCTCTTAATTGTGCATAATGTGTCGGATGTTGAATAGAAGCCAAAAACCCATTTTCAATATCTCTCTTAATTTTAGGATCAATATCATTGTACTGGACACGGTCATGTAGATATGCTGAATAAAAAATAGATTTATCGGTATTAGCAATATAATAAGTATAATATACCTTTGTTGTCATGAAGAGAACATTGGTAATAAATGTCGTTGTTGTCTGGTTTCCATAATTATATTTATATATAGTTATCCCACTGAAAATGGTATTTATAATGAATACCAAAATACAAGCATACGACGTTTTTTGATAAATAGAATCGATGGAATATATTTGTCCGCGATAAGTCTCCGGTAGGTTCTCCAATATTTTTGTAATACTTTTATTATCCCTGGCATTCTCTGGGTTTACTTCTAAATAAGAAATCATTCGGTTCTCTCTGATAATTTCGACACCATATAAAGCAACAAATGCAAATAATGTTATGAAATTAAACACAAGACTTGTATTATATAAGTGGTCTTGCCAGACTAGGTTCTCTTTAAATGAACACAGATGACCATCACAATTCTGTGGGACAAACAAAATCAAAAGAGTTGAAACGAGCATTCTGTAAAATTCGATTATTACATTCATGGTCATAGAAACACGTTGCATGAAATCTTGATTTTCTAATGTTTGGTGGATAACCGACTCACGCGACATCGTATATAGTTATATTATATAATCTTCATGACATATACACAATAGGGATATTAAGAAGACGGCGGTAACGGGGCCAAACAGAGTTTAATCTCACCCAATGATGCTACGTCGTATTTAATAATAAGCGGCAAATCATTTCCCAAATACATTTCCAAATGGCTACAAAGCGGTGTACACTTAATAAAATGGCTCAGAGATTTTAGCGAGAATTCACCCTGTATGATTCTAGACGCATCCGTCTTCTGAATAAAATTCATACAACCATCCGACTCTGTTCTCGATATACGAGAACTAGCAAAATTCCCCTCACAAGAAAAAATGAGCTCGCTTCCCACCGATTTTATTTCGATACGGTCCGAAATACCATTCAAATCACGAATAATCTTCTGGAAATCCGCCGTAGGCAAATTAATAACCGTCGAATATTCTACATCAGGAACAATGAGTTCTTCGGTATCGGGTTCTATCAACCGAAGTTTTTGGTTATAACACTGTTTGATATCGCCATTGTCATATTGGAGACCCAAGTGGCTGACAATTCCTTCGTGATAATCCGTCTTTTCAATATACATTGTCAATGTATCGTCATTTGACATTGTCGTTATAACTTTAAAAAGATGGAGTGTATTAGCACAAATGATAATCTTATCGGGACCACAAGAATATTTCTCGAACTTATGTGCATATAGAGTAACATTTACTAGAATAGTATGGGTTTTATCGAAGTTTATTATTTTCAATCCGTCTTTTGTAAAGGTGATTGTGGCGTCTGTAAGAATATCTTTAATTGCAGTTATGGTATTTCTGACAGGTTGTATTTGGACCGTCTGGACGGTTAATACGTTATTTGCCTCGTTCATAATATATTTTCTAAAGGTATTTTCTATATCTTCTTTTTGATAAATATATAAAATGTCATAATTATTTATATGAAATTTTCATCTAGAGTTTTACATAATATACAAACTATTATATTGATTCTTTTTTTATCTATTTTTTTATTATTTATGTGGTCGAATAAACCATCTTATAAAAAAGAAGGATTCGATGATAGTAGGCCGTCTTTCAACAAAAAAATTGACGCCATTTATTATATCAATCTAGATAAACGCACAGACAGAAAACAAGAATTTTTAGATAATTTCAATGAAGTGGATGAGGATAGGATAATGAAAATCACAGGACATCATTATCCAGATAATGGTGCTGTAGGATGTCTTATGTCACACGTGACGGCACTCAATAAAGCCCTATCAAATGGTAAAGGAGAGAACATCCTTATTTGCGAAGACGATTTTATTATAAAAGACATGGACTATTTTAATAAGATGCTGAATTTGTTTTTTGAGAACATCAAAAAATGGGATGTCGTAATGTTGGGCCATAATACAGTAGAATCCAAAGATACTGGGATAAAGACAAAGAATAATGAAAAGATAATTCGAGTTCTCAATTCCCAGACCACTTCAGGGTATCTTATAAAACAGTCGTATATACCAACTCTTCTTGACATCTACGCAAAGGACCTTACAGAATATATGAAAACGGGCAAATGGGGCAATTATTTTACAGACCAATCATGGAAAGTTCTACAACCGGTCGATAATTGGTATGCTTTCGAACCCAGTGTGGGATTCCAGAGGCCGTCATATAGTGATATTCAAAATGGATTTATATCGGTGGAAGTGTGATCTCTTTTTTATTTTTTTTTATTTTTTTTTATTTTTTTTTATTTTTTTATTAGTCTTTCGAAATTGATTCGCTAATTGAATTGGCCGAGATTTTTTAGAGCACCCTTTTTCAAGAATATTGTAATCTACTTGAGAACTGGGGCCTCCTGTTAGGGCCGAACCTAATCTGGCATATCCCCACGATTGCGGAGTCTGATTGGGTCGGCTTCCTGAAGAATAATATGCTCCTTCGCCCTTGTTTATTATTTTCTTTAATGCCCATCGTTTGCATCCAGTTGCATTGGCTAAAGTAGCATTCGGGACCATATTCGGGACACCATATAGATTGGTCGCTCTATATACATGAGACGAAGGCTTTGATTTAAATGAGGCCACGGATGGACGGTTAAAAAAAATACCTTTAGGATATGCTCTTCTTGACCTATTAATAAATGCCTTTTGTTTTATCGCGTCTCTTTTTGATAAAGTTCTTGGGATATATCTTTTTGGGATTTTTCGTTGTAATATTTTTCTTTCTGACATATATATTTTATGACGAAATAAAATATATTGAAAACATATATGAATCAAGACGGTAGACCTATTATTAATCAATTAAACAATGGTGTCATAAATGCACCTAATGCTATGCCATTGAAGAATTTAACAAGTAATAATGAACAATCATTTGAACTCGACCGAAAATTGTTTAAAAAATCTTATAATCCGATAACGAATTTTGCTATTCCTCAAATAAGTAAATCGGTCGTTCAAAGAAGTTCTCCAGCAATACAGCATGGATTCGTTATCGATGGTCCCAAAACAACTATCCAAAAGAAATGGATTGGAGGCAACCGAGATGCGTCGAAAGTAACAATGCACCAGAGACGCCGAGCAACTGGAATTGCACTTAATACTACTGGACCCCAATCGTTCAATACGACTTCCGATAATAACGTAAGAATAGATGCTCTTGCTCGTGTTCGTGGAGGCGGAGCTAGAGTGCCCGTCCAAGTCGGTGCTAAAAATGTCAAGAACTATAATATCTTTTCTCATTAAAAATCGAAATCTTCTTCGTCTTCATCCGAATCGTCTTCGAAATCCGCCATTTCAAATGAAAGATAATCTATGAAATCGTATCTTTCAGCATTCGTAAAGAGCCCCCATATGGCTCGTATTTGTGAATCTAGAGAATTATTTTCATTGAATAAATAATAATACGGTTTATTGGTCGTGTACATAAATGACCTATAAAAAAACTGTGTATTTACTGAATCGATTGTTCCTTCGCAAATATTATAATAAACATAATTGAAAAGTTCATTATGAATGTCGTCTTTCGCCGATATAAAATAATAATTATGAGTATTTTCACTTTCATTTATAAAATCATATAGGATATCAATCGATTGATGGAATCCTTTGATATCATATAATAGGACCGGCTGTTGCGGACTGTAAGAATACGATATTATAATATGCTGGATTTCATTCGGTAGATTCCGGATTTTTCTTTGAAATGGGGATAACATTCGATTATGTTTGTTTATATATTCACCTACCATTTTATTCTTTTTTATAAAAATACTTTTGGAGAACCCCTGACAAAATTGATGTTCTTTTTTTGGATTTAATCAAATACACACTAATTGAAATCACCTTGAATTCATAATAACTGCAACTGATATGGAAGGATATGTTTATTGTTTTTCGAATGAATTTATACCAGGAATGGTGAAAATAGGAATGACTGAACGCACACCAGAAGAAAGACTGCGTGAAGCAAATTGTGACACATGGTCCCTACCCAATTGGAAAATCGAGTTCGCCAAGAAGGTAATCCGCCCATCTGAAAAAGAAAATGCTATACATTCTATATTGCAAGAGAAGCGTGTATCTTCTAGACGCGAATTCTTCAAGATCACGCCTCAAGAACTTCTCCCTTATTTCAATTTAATGGATGGCGAAATGTGGGAAGACGAACAAGAAGAAGATGAAGAACAAGAATCTGTAGGTAAATGTAGAGATATGAGAAAGTGTTTTATTGATGGACAGAATATTCGACACACTATACGCAAGAATTCGAATGGTGAAATTGAACCAGACACTTGGATAGGGACTTATAACGCGACAATTAACGGAATTGTTAGACAAGAGCAAATTTATTCAATGAATAAATTTGCTGAGTCTCATTATAAGGAGAGACGACCCGATAGAACGACTAGCGTGAACGCTTGGACTGCTTGTGAATGCGAGGTTGATGGTGAGTGGGTTTCTACTGCGGATTTATAGTTTGATTATCAAACGAACAACTTCTCTGTATAAATGTAATTATTATTTGAAATAATTTTTATAAAAAAGTTTCTATAAAAAAGTTTCTATAAAAACTTTTTTATTTTTCAATTAATTCAACGCTTCGGCAAATATGAAAATCATAGAAAAATAACCTTCTTGGTTCTCTCATCATATCTCCCGACTTCGACCAATTCGCCCCTCTTTTCCTTCGCCTTCTTATAACTTTCCATATCATAAACAACCAACGATTTCTTATCAACTGCATAACTAACCTCATCCACCTTAACAGCCATATAACTCCTCTTCTCTTTTGCTTGAGCAGGTTTTTCTTGACTATCGCGTTCCAAAGTAGGGTAAGAAGCAAAACTCTGGGGCTCGACTTCCCCAAATCCATAACACACCAATGGTTCTTCTGGATTGTTATTGTAAAGAGAACAATCCATCGCCGTCTCTTTAACAACCGTCAAAATCTGTTTCGTAATCGAATCTTTTATATGAGCTATCTCTAATAAATACTGGTCCGTCGTAAAAGGAATACGTTCCATGATTTCGCGCCCCCGTTTTTCGTCATGAACACCATACGCCAATTTACTCAAATCGTTTATTTTCAATTCCAGATTTTTATCTACTTGTTCCGGAGTGGCCCTACACAAATAAATGAAGATTTCAACAGTTCTCAATTCCTCTGGTAAATCCTCATGACTACAAATACGCCTAGCACGGCCAACAACTTGGTCCACACGCACCATATTCCAATAGGGCTCCATGATATGAACATATCGAGTATTACGCAAGTTGATACCTTCTGCACCAGAAGCCGTAATCATTAATACCTTTATGACCTCTCCGTATAAGTTATCGGCATTACGTTCTCGCAGTCTTTCTACGATTGATGGCGGAACTATGTGCCAAGAACCATTGTAAATATTACGAACAATATCCTTCTCTTCGGCCGTTTCAGTTCCTGTATAAAGAGCGAATCTCGGTTTTTCGGGTTCTTTATTCCAATCGACTATTTCCCATTGATTATCCTTCTTGACCAATTTGAATTCTACAAATCCATTCGCCTCCAGAACCAATTTAAATAACCCGATTCCTTCGAGAGAACGGAATTGACTGTATAGTAAATGAAGTCCTCGGTTCTCTTCGGCTTTTATATTATGCAAGATTTGTAAGTATTTCGGACTATACAATCCTAATTGGTCTTCTGTTAGATATTCTTTGGAACGTGTTCTATCGGGGTCGTATCTCAAGAAATCATATGCTTCACGTATTTGGGATTCGACTGCTATTTCTACGGTTGGGACACCATCAATCGCTTTGCTAACTTCTGCGCCAAGTTCTTCCTTGTTGACGACGCCTTTTTTCACACCTTTTGTCAAACCTTTTGCAACAAGTTTCACAAGAGGGTCTTCCTCGTCGACATCAGGTTTATTTAGGATTGATACTATTGCTTTGGCCATGCCTTTTGACATTTCATTCGTTTCAGGTTCTTCCTCTTCGAAATATTCGTCAGCATTCGGCGCCAAATCGTATTTCGAATGACCACGTGGTCTGGGATGTTCTGCTGGAAAAATGAAATTACATGCCGATCTAGAATAAATACGATATGTGCTCGCCTCTTTTTCATCATCATCTGCAAGTTTTTTTGTTTTCTTCTTTCGCCGTTTTTTTTCTTCTCTCTCTTCTTTACGGATTTTTTCGTATTCTTCGAATTGATAATCGCTCATATCTATGTTTACAATATTGTAATTTGAACCAGCAGGGGTTTTCACGAAGGCTGGTAATAAGGATTCTTGAGCCGACCTGAAATACGATGTAAGACCCAATATACGGCGTTTAAGAAGGTCTATATTAATTAATTCTCCTTTTTCTCCATTAATAAAGTTCTCGTTGAAAACATTTTCGTCATCAGGAAGACATGTGTTTTTGACTAATTTTGGTTTTCCTACAACGCGAATTCCTAGATTGTTTAGAATTTTGGTTAGCTTGGTCTCGAAGACATGATCACTTATATTTCCCATTTCATCTAACCGGACACCGGCATAGTCTTCATATGCTCCGCCTCCTTCGACCAAACTATTCGAATTATCTGCATTCGCTCCTCCCGCATTCGCTCCTCCCGCTAAAGCTCCTCCCTCGTAAGGATTATTCAATTCATTATACCCTTTTTGTAGGTCTCGTTGTTCGTCATCAACCGGCCCCTCATCATCGTCGTATATTTCGCGAATCTTCTTCGTGACAGCCTTTGTCTTTTTTAAACTACGACCCTTCTTTGTTTTACCTCCTTTTTTTCCCGGTTTAGACCCCTTATTGTAAACATTTACAAATCCAAAAGGATTACGTGTAATAACCAATTTATTAGTGGTATATTCAACATAGTCATACATCGTTAATCCTTCAGCTCTAAAAGCATTCAATAATATCTCCGTATTGACTTTATCGTTCGTGGTCGTCTGTAAAGTAAATGTCCAGGTTTTAATATATCCTCGCAACATATTGAACAAAATGGCTATCTCACGCGGTTTATTAATAATAGGTGTCCCTGTCAAGAAGATAACCTTCGTATTAGTTGCGTCCATTAAATCGTGATAAAATCTATATGCTTTGGTTCCCTTTTTATGTCCTGAATTGGCAATATTACTCACTAAATTATGGGCCTCGTCAATAATAACGACTTTATTGTCAAAAATATTGACTTTGCCACCTTTCGACATTTCTTCTAATTTTTCTTTGCGAATACCATTGTAATTGATATCTAGGTATTTATTTCGGATCATTTCGTCGATTTGTTGGTCGACATTTTTTTGATCGTTATCCGATAGGGCCTCGAAATTTGGTCTCTTCGTGACATTCATCAACCAAGCCCCCTTGTGTCTTCTGACATATTCAGGGTCAAGCCCGAGAACTTGGGCTAAAAGAGGCCCTCTGCGAACATCTCCATCAATCGGAACGAACTCCCAGAACTGATTCTTTTTATAAAGGGCATCTCCACACTTTTTGAGTTCATTGAAAAAATTCATTTTGAGGGAAGCAGGGGTCATAAGCACGATTTGTTTTCCCGATTTCATTCCTTCGGCTATTCCAATCGATGTACATGTCTTACCTGAACCTAGACCATGATACAATAACAACCCACGATAAGGTGTGTATAAATTCAAATAATCGCGGACCACCAATTGATGGGTTAAAAGTTCAAAATCTACGGACTGAGTATGTAATGTCTTACAGGACAATTGAGCGCCCTTTTTTGCAATTTTATCGCTGTATATCCGGAATAGTTGGGCTAGTTCCGAAATATATATTTTGCGGTTGTTCATGTAATAATTCGAAACACGAACAGCAAATCTTTGTTTGGAAGGGACACGTTGTAATACTAATTGGTCGCCTATCTTTTCGGTTGTTAAATCGAATCGTTGGTCTGCTTTTACTGCTGTTTTCGTTGCTTTTTTTCCTTTGGTTTTAGGGACTACTTCTTCTACTGCGTCTTCTATTTCTACTCCTGCTTCTACTCCTGCTGCTGCTACTGCTGCTGCTGCCTCTTGTGCTTTCTTTGTTTTTCCTTTTTTCGCCTTCGGTTCTTCAAGTAGAAGACCTTCTTTTTCAGCAGCAGCTAATTCTTCGTCAATCGTTTGTGATGGTTCTTCTGGTAGCTGCTCATGAATGGATTCCTCTTCTTCGCTTTTATTATGACCTCTAGATTCTCCTTCATCTTCTTCTTGATAGGGTTCCTTTTTAGATTTTTTATCATGAACTTCTTCTACCTCTACCTGCGGTTCAGGAGATTTCGATAATAATTTATTTTCTACAGGACGTCTCAGTCTTTTCAATATTAATTTACGGTCTACTAAAGTTTCACCTACTTTATCTGTAAACTTGGGTTCTTCGTCTACCGCTTCTGTGTATGATTCATCTCTTTCCTCTTGTCTTTCTTTCTTTTCGCCTTCTACCAATTCTCTTTTCTTAGGAGATTCTTTGGCCTCAGATTCAAATTCAAAATCAAATTCTTTTTCCTTTTTTGGTTGTTTCTTTTGTTTTAAGTCTGTAAATTTAAAAACAGATGATTTCATATATTATATTCACCTACATTTATTCATAAAAATAAATCTTTATCCTAATCAGCCAATCGTATAATCTAACGAATATTAATTAGTGCCGATTCACATGCCATTTGCTCTGCTTTCTTCTTGATTTTATGCTTACCTTCGCCTAAAAAGACAAATACCTTTCCTTCCACTGACATTTTCTGGTGTATGACATTAAATGAACCATGTTCCGAAAATGGAGTAGAATGATAATGTTTAAGACCAAAAGCAGGTTGTCCTAAACATAAATATACGCCCATATGATACCCACTATCGGCATTATGCTCTGTGACATCCATATAATGCGGCGTTACTTTGAATTCCTTTTGGATTCTCACCTGTAAGATGTTCTTGTAATTGTCGTCAGTCTGTATTAAATTCATCCAATCGACGTGTTTCTCGAAAACGTTTTCTATGAAGATTTGGACCAGTTGGAATCCGGGACCTGTCAAGAAGGTTGATTCGAACCAACCGTCTTCGTCCTTCACCTTTAGATGATTGAAATCGAGAAACATGGCTCCGATGAATGACTCGAACAGGCATCCCAGTTTTTTCAGATTCGTTCGGATTTGTTTCGATTCTGCGTTAGACGACAGAATGACCCATTTATGAAGTCCCATTTCGAGTGCCATCTTTCCTATGGCTTCGTTCTTGACAAGAGCGATTTTCTTTTCCGTCATGAAGCCCTCATTTTCTTTTGGAAATCGGCGGTATAGATAATATTTAGTAATACATTCGAGAATCCCGTCCCCGACAAACTCTAGGCGTTCATTTGATTTTGTAAACAGGGGAAGACAATCATCGGGTTTAGGAACAATTTCTATACTATTTTGTGCGTTTTCTAAAGCGGGTCTACGGACATATGACTGGTGAACGAATGCACGGCGATATAGTGCAAAATTCGCAATAGGCAATTGGATACCATATGCAGCAAGAATTCCTTCGACTTCTTCTTGTGTTATTTCTTTATTTAGGGGGTTATATGGGTCGAAAATATAGACATCTCGGCCATTTTCCCTTTTTTCAATACGGATATCTTCGTCATTTAGCAAAGAATGGTTCATTTTACAGGAGGAGTATAAAATGGTTATTTATGACAAATCACAATCAATTTTATAGGTTCGTTTAGAAAAATATATTTAGTGTATATATAAGATGGGACTTTCTAACGCCGCTAAAAGAGCCAGACTTTATACTTCTTCATCTAATAGAAACCAGGGTGGAGGCCCTACTAAGGCCGGTCTTCCTTACCAAGTCGGACGTACTCATTGGACACCTATTTTCCTTCAGTGTAACCAGTACCAGACCAGATGCTGTAAGTTGGGAACTCTTCAGATCACAACTAATCCTAATACGCATGAGAGTAAGCCTATTGGAACATCTCCTACCATTTCTTACTGGCGTGGTGGAGCTAACTATTAAACTGTTGAATAATACATTTTTATATAAAATTTTATATAAAAATAAATATCTTTATGACATACGCGAAATACGCGAAAATTATGATAAAGCGACCAAAATACAAAAACAACTCGAAAATAAATCTTTTTTGACAAACGATACAAAAACAACCCAAGAAACAACACATAAATGAGATTGATTATTGATACTCGAGAACATGATTTAATCAACCTATGTGAACTTATTATTTCAAATGACCCTAATTATACCACGATGGAAACTGATACTCTTCCTATAGGAGATATTCTAATAAAGACTGACGAAGGCAAGGATGTTCTCATCGCCGAAAGAAAATCTTTGAAAGATTTATTGGCAAGCATAAAAGATGGCCGTTATGAAGAACAAAGCCACCGTCTTAAAAACGCAAGTGGATTCGCTCCTCATAACGTTTTTTATATTATTGAAGGAATGTTCTCTACATTGAGAACTCCTTTGGAGAAAAAACTCATTATTTCGGCAATGACATCTCTGGCTTATTTCAAGGGGTTCTCTGTTATTAGGACTTCTGGACTCCAAGAAACTGCCGATGTATTAATCCAGATGGCCGAAAAGATTGACCGCAATTTTATGAAGGGAATTCTACCTTGGTATTTATCAAGACCGTCATTGTCTTCTTCGTCTTCTGATGTTTCTACAGGTCCTACAAATGAAATAATCGAAGTTCCTTCTTCTATTGAAAAGATAGAAGGTGGAGGAGAACCTGCATATTCGGGATTCGTGAAAAAGGTCAAGAAGGAAAATATAACACCGGAGAATATGGGGGAAATTATGCTCTGCCAAATCCCTGGAATAAGCACGTTATACGCACAGGCTATTCTGAAGGCATTCGGTGGATTCTCTCAATTAATGAAGGGAATCAAAGAGGGGACGGCCAAGTTCGAGAACATAACTTATGAATCCAAGGGAAAACAGAGAAAAATCCCTAAGAATTGCGGTGAAGATATCGGTAAGTTCTTGGGAAAAATCTAAACAGTATTCATGAAAATATACACAAAGTAAAAATGTATATATTTATATAATATGGAACCAATAAAAACACAAATAAGTGTTGGTAAATATAAATTTCAAATAATAGATAACACTTTAGCAAGAGATGAAGACATATATAGCAGAAATTTTAAAATTGGAGGTATTTCTTCAGAATGTGTAAATGTTTCTATAGGATATCGCGATAATATACCTATATCAGCTTCTATCCCATATATTATTTATGACCCTGAATGTTCAATTGAAACTCCATTAGATAGAGGAGAAGGTTCTGTAATTATGATTAAAACATTATTAAATCATATTCATCGTCAATTACCTACATTAACAGACGTAAAATTTGAAGATAAATCAAATATTGAATGTGCTACTGATAGTGAAATTGAAAAAAAAAGTTCACGATTCAGAAAAAAAGGAACCAATGTATATCCGATTCCATTGTATTATTTTTCGATAGCATTTAATGGAGAAACGTGGTATGAAAAACATTTTAGAGCAAGACACAGAGACATTGAAAAACACGCAAAATATAGAGATACTGTAAATATGTTATTACATGATAAAGTAACCAAAGAATCGACTCCTTTTATACAATTTTTGAGAACATCCCAGCCACCTATGGAAATTGTGGATGAATTAGAATCATATTATAGAGGTTCAGCTACTTTTGGAGAGTTTTTTCAATCTATTCCAAGAGAACATAGATGTAGACTTGTTCGTGATTGGATTTCTACCTTCATGGCACATTATTTGCGAGATATATTTGATAACACTAATTGGATTATAGAATTGCCAATTCGTATGTCAGGAGGTAGAAAAAACACAAGAAAATATTATTGTCCAAAAAGCAAAATACGACATTCTAAAACATTTCGCGATTTCGGAGTTTCGGTATTAGATATATGAAATCGTAAATGTTGTCCAAAAAAAGGGGGGTAAAAAATTTTTTTTTGCCTCCAGAAAGGGTTATATCAATATATCTTCATGACAACCCGGATAATATAATTATTGTTCGAAATCAATAATTATATATAAGTTAACCTAAGCAAAAATACTTTTTTGAGAACTCAATTTCAAATCATGAATATTATCGCTTTTTTCTTTGAATGGACCACTTGCTGAAGGCGGAACGACTTCATCTTCTTTATATTTTCCCGAATCAACAGCCTGTTTAGTATACAGAACACCACCCCAGTTATCGTCCATAGGGTTCTCCGAAAGACTCTGGCCCTTGTATGTAGAATCATGAAGAGCGTCTAAAGTCGTGTATCTACCGATGAATTGTCCTGTAGGGTCAAATCCAGCATGCTGGTTCTGGTTCCAGGGACCATTTTCTACAGAAGCATCTGTTATTTTAATGGGAGGCTGACTCATCGGTTTTTGAGGATTAACAATGGAACTCTGTATAGGAAGCCCACCTTGGTTATTAAAGACATCAGGCCTTACACGAAAAACTGATTGGCCTTGTGTATTGTTTTCTTCTTGAACAAAGAGAACGGGGCAATGAATACCTTTCTTTCGTTGTACGTCTAAATAATTGATATATTCGTCTAAATTGTAAAAGGGGAGAGGATTGACACCGGGTTGTTGTGGGAGTCTCGAGTTGTATAGGAGGAGAGAATTCCCGGATTTAATTAACATATCGGGACAGTCGATTGTGGTAGGACCTTGTAGGTCTTTAGCAGGGTCGAAAGATTCTTTTAGCGAAGCAAAAGGCGAATTTAATTGGAAATCCACTACATGAACTTGGTGCGTGGCACAAAAATAAATACCGGATACGAATGACATCAATAAGAAAATAAGAAAAACAGTGGTTATAGGTTTCATTTATATTAGAGGGGGATTTTTTATTGTATAAAGTATAATACATGTTTATTTTTATTATAATAAATAAATGTACACTATATTACATTGATGTAATTAATGACAATTTCCATGCAACACATATACGTAAATCAGGGGAATATCTTGAAAAAGATAATCCCCTATGAAAGTAATTTGATGGAAACAATATACCTCTATTATAAAATGTATCAATATTTATTGTGTATTTATCAATATTTGGTAATTTAAATTGAATATATCCGTCAATAATGTCTACCATCGATTTTTCATAATTTGATAAATATAGACAAAATGTATAACAATCGTCATTTATATCGTCTTGATGAAATGAACCTGTTTGACCAAATGTTTGACCGTTTACATATACGCGGTTTACAGTAAATTTATTATTTGTTATTACTTCTATTTTATTTTTAATAATTTTTGTAAAATAATCAATATTTGATAATTCCATATACCAAAAAGGCGAATTAATTATATTAGAATTAGTATTAATTGATTTATGACCCCATTCCCAATTGGATTTATAAATATACGATAAACATATTGATAATTCTTTTTCATTCAAAAAATTATCATAAATTTTTATATTATCAATATCCATAATATAAAATGAAAGATACTTTTATCCTTTTTATACCTTTTTACATTATCCACTTCGCTATAACGCCGACCCTAAATGGTCGATATATTTGAATGTAATTAGGTGTAAAATCAGTAAACGTGTAAATGGTGTAAAATATTCTATAAAATATTCTTTTTATTTTCTTTTGAATTTAATATTATATTTTTAACAGTATTATTAACATGTATGTTATTATTAACATATATCCATCCAGTAATTATGTATTTATCATCAGATATAGGAATTCTTCCACAATGTGGAAATGTCCAACATGCAGGAAATAATACTAATTTTCCAGATTGTGGTTTAATTTTATAACTATCCCAAAACTGTGTTTCTCCTCCATTATTAACGTCATTCAAATACCAAATAAACGTAAATATTCTATATCGTTCTTTTTTAAAATCATACATAGCATCAGTATGAAATCTATATTTACCTTTATTTTTTTCATATCTTTGTATCATTAAAGAGTCATACTGGAAAAAATAAGTATTATTTAAAAAGTCTAAATCATTTATAAAATTATATTTTATATTATAATTATCATTTGAATTAACTAATGAATTAATTTTTATAATATAATTTTTGATATTTTTATGTAATTCTTTTTTTAAAAATTCACTGAGCTTATACCATTCGTGAGATGGATCTATATCACTTGGTATTATATAATCAATTGTATCTTTGACATCTATATTCATACCGCCAGCTGTTACGCCTTTATAATGATTAGATGAATTTTTATTATATAATTCTATTATATCTTGACATAATTGTATAGATAGTGAATGATCATTAATATAAATATAATCCATAATTTATATTAATTATATTAAAATATTTGTTTTTATATATAAATAATGAGTTATTTTTATAAAGGAGTAAACATAACAACATATATAGGACTTTCACAAGACTTAAATAACTTCACTCAATCTTATATAGATAGAGGAACTCAGAATCCATCTACATATTTTCAAGGTATTCAAAATTTATATTTAGCAGGTAGTAATAGCAATATCGAAAAATTAAAAAGTAATACTGATGTATATACATATGGTTCTCAATCAAAACAATTAACGACTGTTTGTATTCCACCTTTTGTAGATAATAATATTAGTACTCAACTTACTAAGCCGTCATGGGCGAATCATTGTTCTATAATATGCGTAGGTGCTGGAGGTGGCGGTGCTGGAGGAACGCAAGGTTTTCAACATCAATCCGGTCAAAGTAAAAATAGTCAGGATGGTGCTGGAGGCGGAGGTGGTGGCGGAGGTGGTATTAGCTATTTAATCGGTACAAATATACAAGGTGTAAATACTCTAACATTGACTGTTGGAACAGGTGGTTCAAAAGGTAATATGGATACAGTTGGAGGTGATGGAAATGCTTCTAAGGTTCAATGGCAATCGATAGAGATCTCTGCTAATGGGGGTGGTGGAGGATATCTTGGCAGTTCTAATGGGGGTGGTGGAGGACCAGGAGGTTCAGGTGGATCAGGGGGAGGGACTAGTACAGGTACTACATCAGGTATTAGCGGAAGCACTGGAGGAAACGCCGGACAACAAACCATAGTTGATGGGGGTTCAGTAAATAATTCTGCTTATCCAACATATATACCAAGTTTAACTACATACGGAAGTGGTGGATATGGAGGTGGATGTGGCAGTTCAAACGGCACATATCCAAATACATCGGGTGGTAACGGAAGTAGCGGTATAATACGTGTATATTGGCTAACTGATATTTTAATATAATACGCTGTATTGATTATTTTTGTATCAAACTAGTGAATAACATTTCAACGATTGGTTTATTAATGTATATATTATGAATAATAGTTGTAAATTAATTAAAAATATAATATTACTTAATATTATGTCATCATTTACCGAATATTCTATATATAACTCTAAAATAGAAGAATTAAATATATTGCAAGAATTTATATGTAAAAATAATGAAAATATAGAAAATAGATATAATACAAATACATTTTTACTTGACACTTCTCAAGAAAATTTTTCGTTAATAGAAAAATATATTTATGAAATAGCTATGTTTCAATTTAAAAATTTAAATATAAAATACAATTCAGATAAATATTATATTGAGTTTTGGTGGAGAAATGATATTTTTAAATCGTTTCATATAGATTGTGATGAAAAGTATAGAAAGGAAACAAATAAATATTTACTACCATTATTATCAAATGTCTTTTATCTGTCAGATTCATATTATTCCACTATACTAACAAATATAGAATTAGAAGATTATAAATATAAGGAATTTAACAATCATAATATTTCAATTTCGTTATCAAAAAAAGGAAAAATAGTTAGTTTTGATAGTCGATATTTTCATGGAGTTTCAAATATATTCGAAGATATTGATCCTGGAGTTACAACATCTGGTAGGTCAACTATAATGATTAACTTATGGAATAAAAAACCAAAAGATATAATATATTATAAATCAAATGAAACTACGAGATATGATAAAGTAAGTATGATACAATTTATGAAAGAACCTGAACCAGTATATATAGATTATGATACAAATTATGAAATATTATTTGAAAAATTATTATATGAAAATTATTATTGTATTTTATATAATTTTGGTAAAGAACTCTATAAAAAATATAATGATATTCAATCTATTATACAAAAATCAACATTTATTTTTTCAGACAAGGACACTTCAAATAAAGATATTTCAATAAACCCTGTATCAATCATTCAATTTATGATTGACCCGTTTTTAATAAAATACATTTATACAACGGATATATGTTTATGGATTTTATTTGAAATGAAAACACATAATAATATTGAGATTAATACCGATATGGTAATATTTAATTTTATATTAATCTCATTAAATAATTCAATACTACCAAAATTATCTAATAAATATCAAATTTTGAAAAAATTAAATATTTCTAGTATTATATTTACTTCAAAGATCGAATTTGAAGAATTGACTACAGAAATATACTCTAATAAAACACCTATAAATTATGAGAGTGATTATTTTTGTATTATTATTGCTTTGGAAGAATCAACAATAAATTATATAAATACGATTTATGTATTAAATATTGGCGATATATTTATTATTACAAAAAATATGAAAAAAAATATAAAAATTGATGACAAAAAAATTTTATTAATTAACCTTGAATATAACCAATAAATCGGCTTTTCAAATATTCAGTAGAATAACTCTTTTTGGAAATAACTAGATGAATAAATATATTTTTTATTGTAAAATAATAATATTATTCAATTTAGAATTGTTTTCATTTACAACAATATTATTTGTTAATCCCCATAAACTAAATATATATCTATATGTGTCATTATTCACATCAGATACACTATGCGGATGCGTCCAATATGGTGGAAATAATAAACAGGATCCCTTTTTTAATCTTATATTAAAATCTTGATTTGGGAATGAATATATTCCTCCATCATAGTTATCATTTAATGAAACTACAATAGTTAAGACGCGTGTGGTTTTAAGTAAAGTATTTTTATGTAGTGGATGTTCTATAGTTTCACCAAATAACCCATCAATATGTTCTCTTGTATTACCATACACTTTACGTAACTCAAAAAACGAAAATGAATCAATATTAATATATGGGAATGTTAATTTAATAAAGTTAAATAATTCACCTATAGTATCAATTAATTTATTTTTTATAGATATATTTTCAGGATTTATAGTATTGTAACACTTTACATTATTACCATCAAAATATGTTAAATATTTATATGTTAAATTATTGTCCATTTCATATATTATTTGAGAACATAATGATATATCAAAAAAATTATTAATAAGATATATATTTTTATTTTTAAATTCTATTATTTCATTTTCACTGTATTTATATTTTATTATTTCATAATTTTCCATAATATAAATATAATAAAAATACGCTTTATATTTTCTCTCCTCCCTTTATATATGCCAATCATTCTAGGAAAAGTTCATGCTACTTGGTGCGGGTATTGTCAACAGTTAGCTCCTGAATGGTCCAAATTAAAAACATCCCTAAAAAATATCAAATTCGTTGATATTGAAGAAAAAGAATCCAATAAAAAGCAGCAATTTGAATCTAAAAATGCAAAATCGTTGAATCTCATAAATGGTAACCCGCAATTAGAAGTCAATGGATATCCTACTATTTTCAAGATTCACCCTAATAGAAAAATAGAATATTATACTGGCCCGAGAACAGCACAGGCGATTAAATACTGGGTTCTCCCTCGAAATAAAACTATCCGAAAAAAAAAGGTCTTTAATAATAGAAATAAAACATACCGCGTCGTTAGTTTTAGACAAAAATATATTTAATATATATAAATGAGCGTTCCAGTTGTCCCTACACCTCTTCCGACGACACCTCCTATTATTGCTAGTTTCAATTACAATGTCAATTCGCTCGTTTTGAATTCGACAATCACTTTCAATGTGGTTCTTTTAGACACAAACAACGTCCCTGTTACAGTGAAACAAGTTACTCTTGCCGGAGAAGATTATACAAATTGGGGAAATGATGATAATTATGTTATCCAATATATTTGCAAAGAATTGGGTCTTACACCATTGAATCCTATACAGACCCCTCCTCAAGTTACTGTCGACCCAGTTGTCCCTGTCTAAACCCTTGCACTTTGTAGTAGAATTAAAATGTCTTATTTTAAATCTTCACTGGTATAAATCTTCACTGGTATAAATCTTCACTGGTATAAATCTTCACTGGTATAAATCTTCACTGGTATAAATTAAATTATATGATTATTCATAAATAATCATGTAGGTATAAAATTGAACAATAATCCATCTAAAAATTAAAATCATATACATCACAATGACTGAACTAAAAAGAACCGTCGGCAAATCATTCCGTCTATTAGACGTTATTACTTTTGATCACAAAGAAGAAAAGGAATCAGAATCAGAATCGGAATCGGGCTCATCAGACAACGAAAAAGCCGAATTCTATATCCAGATGTTTGGATTAAATGAAAAGGGCGAAACTTGTTCGTTGATTATAACCGATTTCAATCCATTCTTCTATGTGAAAGTCGGCGACAAATGGACCAAACAAGTAGCCGATTCCCTTTTAGCAGAAATGAAAAAGAAAGTCGGTAAATATACAGCTGATTCCATAAAATCCATCCAGCTAGTCGACCATAATAAACTCTACGGGTTCAGCGGCGGTCAAAAATCGAGATTTGTCCGAATCACATTCGCGAATATTGCAGCATTCAACAAAACGAAAAATCTATGGTATCAATACGATAACGAGACCAACCAGCGTAAATCCAAACCGTTTATTTACAAAGAAATTGCGCTAGAGTTATACGAGAGTAATATACCGCCTCTCTTGCGTTTCTTCCATATCCAGAATATCAGCCCTTCTGGCTGGGTTGTCATAAACACAACTAAATGCAAAATACCGCCCATGAAAACAACCACATGTAAATACGAATACATTTCTTCTATTAAAAACATCAAGCCGGCGCCAGAGAAGGAAACCCGTGTTCCTTACAAGATTTGTAGTTATGATATTGAGGCGAGTTCGTCCCACGGCGATTTCCCACTCCCCAAGAAGTCCTACAAAAGATTGGCTACGAATTTGGTCGATGTCTTTAATACTCAGACCCAAATCATGGGGTCAAACCAGGCAATGAAAAAGAAGTTTTTGACGAAGGCTATTTTGGCGGCTTTCGGGTATGATAGGCTAGAAGATATCGACAGAATTTACACGATCGACCCGACTGACAAGGCTGATATCAAAGCCAGAATTGAAAAACTTCTGACAACCCCTGTCCCTTCAGTCCCCGTCGATTCAAATACAATCGAATCCATTTTCGAGAGGGTCTCTGCTGAAGCACAAGCAGGTGGTCATGTAGGAAATGATAACGACGATTCTGACGAGGAAGCCGAAGAGACCGAAGAGACCGCAGAAGAAACCCCAAATCAAAAAAAGAAACCACAAGCAAAAACAGCGGGGAAACCCAGGGAATCAAAAGTCAAACCGGAATTATATCTACATGACCTTCTGTCGAAGGACGATGAGACCAGAGAACAAAAAATCATAAAAACCAACACGCTTCTTACAACCCAGTTCCCAAAAGTGGAAGGAGATAAAGTGACATTTATAGGTTCAACCTTCTTAACATACGGTTCAGATGCGCCTTATCTAAACCACTGTTTGGTGCTCAATTCGTGTGACCCAGTCGAAGGAGCAGAGATTCAATCTGTCGAATCCGAACGCGACCTCATACTAGAGTGGAGTCAGCTAATTCAAAGAGAAAATCCGGATATCATTATCGGCTACAATATCTTCGGGTTTGATTACGAGTTCATGTTCCAGAGAGCAAAAGAAAATGCGTGTGACGAAGAGTTCCTCAAGTTGGCTAGAAGAACAGATGAAGTATGTGGTAAACGGGCGAAAGACGGAGAACTTCTTCTTGACAAAACGCAGATTAAAATTGCCAGTGGTGAATACGACTTGCGATATCCGGCTATGACAGGAAGGCTCCAAATCGATTTATATGCTTATTTCCGTCGAGATTTCAATCTGTCGTCTTATAAGTTGGATGACGTCGCTGGCCAGTATATCAGCGATGAAATCAAATTCACGCAGATAGCCGACGGAAAAACATTTATTTACAGCAAGAATTTGGCGGGGCTTCATGTAGGTGATTTCATACATGTCAAAATAAATAGTTTCTCGTCGGACTATTTCAATGGGGGCCAGAAGTTCAAGGTCCAGGACATACAATATGGTATTGAACACAACGCTAAAAAATACAATGTCATTTGTGTTGCTGGTGAGCATATCATTCCTGAGCCTTCTGGTTCCATCGTTTCGATTGATTGGGGAATGGCGAAGGATGATGTGACACCGCAAGACATTTTCAGATTGACTCGTGGTTCTTCGGCAGATAGAGCAATCGTCGCGAAATACTGTATTCAGGATTGTAATCTGGTTCACCATTTGATGGGTAAGTTAGATATTATTACAGGATATACCGAAATGTCTTCGATTTGTAGTGTGCCTATTAGTTTTTTGGTCTTCAGGGGCCAGGGGATTAAACTTACTAGTTATGTAGCAAAGAAATGTAGAGAAAAAGATACTCTTATGCCTGACCTAGAAAAGATGAATGGTAATGAGGGGTATGAAGGAGCAATTGTTCTGCCACCGAAATGCTCGATGTATATAGACAATCCAGTGGCCTGTGTCGATTATTCTTCTTTGTATCCTAGTTCAATGATATCGCAAAATTATTCGCATGATTCCAAAGTCTGGACCAAAGAATATGATATGGCGGGAAATCTAAAGAGGACCACAGGAGAACGCGACAAATCTGGAAAATTTATTTATGATAATATGCCCGGATATCATTATATTGATATGGAGTTCAAGACCTACAGATATATTCGAGCACATCCTAAAGCTCTTGCAAAAAAAACACAGACGGGCACGAAAGTCTGTCGATGGGCCCAGCTCCCAGATAATCAAAAATCGATTATGCCGAGTATCTTGACAGAGTTATTAGATGCTCGTTCGGCCACTAGGAAAAAGGCGAAGACGGAGCCCGACCCATTCATGCAGAATATTTTGGACAAACGCCAACTCGGATACAAAGTAACGGCGAATTCTCTTTATGGCCAATGCGGAGCCAAAACGAGCACGTTTTATGATATGGATGTGGCGGCTTCGACGACCGCTACAGGACAAATGATGATTACTTATGCAAAGAGAATGATTGAAGAAATTTACGGCGATTCTGTTTATGAAACAGCAAAAAACGGTCCCGTAAAGTGTAATGCGGAGTATGTGTACGGTGATTCCGTAGCAAATTATACTCCGGTTACAGTTCGCATCAACCAGATGAAAATCCAAATTCTGACAATAGAACAATTGGCAGAATTGTATGGTAAAGATAACTGGGTTCAATGCGAAGAACCTGGGAAACAGACCAAGGAAATTTGCGAATTGACAGGGGTAGAGTCTTGGACTGAATCCGGATGGACCAGATTATATCGAGTCATTCGGCACCGATTGGCGGACCATAAAAAAATGATTCGCATATTAACTCATACAGGATTAGTCGATGTAACTGACGACCATTCACTTGTAAAGACTGATGGCTCGGAAATATCACCGAAAGAGTGTATTATAGGGACAGAATTATTGCATAATTCTCTTCCAGCTCCTATACATGATTCAGCCAACGAAATCACGATTGAAGAAGCCGCTGTAATGGGATTCTTCTTTGGGGATGGAAGTTGCGGAAATTATGATTGCCCTTCAGGAAAAAAGAGTTCATGGGCGCTGAATAACGCGTCAATCAACCTTTTAGACAAATATCTGAATTTATGTAAGATAGCCTATCCTCAATTTGAATGGGCGGTCTTGGACACTATTGAAACCTCTGGTGTTTATAAAATTTGTCCCAAAACAACTACATATGGGGGGATTGCTAATTTTGTAAGAGAATATAGAACAAAAATGTATTATAATTCGGCCAAGATTATTCCTGTAGAAATAATGTCTGCTTCAGTAGAAATCCGGCAGGCATTCTGGGATGGTATGTACGATGCCGATGGAGATAAAGACGCAAAGGGATTTATTCGTATAGACCAGAAGAATCAAATCAGTGCGTCGCATATTACTTGGCTTGGAAATAGTCTTGGATGGAAGACTTCGATTAATAGTCGTGCCGATAAACCAAATGTCTATAGAATTACACTAACCAAATTAAAACAAAGACGAAATGTCAATGCCATAAAGAAGATGAATAAAATCCAGTATGAAGGTTATGTGTATGACCTCACTACGGAAAATCATCATTTCGCCGCTGGCATTGGTAGTCTAATCGTGCATAACACCGATAGTGTATTCTTCACATTTAATCTCACGAATCCCGAGACTGGCGAAAAGATTCGAGGAAAACCTGCCCTAGAAATGACAATCGAAATCGCTCAAGAAGCCGCCCAGTTATGTACGGCCTATTTGAAACCACCGATGGGGCTTGCATATGAGAAAACTCTGATGCCTTTCATCCTCTTGTCCAAAAAAAGATATGTGGGTATGCTCTATGAAGACGATCCCAATAAAGGATATTTGAAGTTCATGGGATTAGTTCTTAAGAGGCGTGATAACTGCGACTTAGTAAAAGACGTATATGGCGGTGTGCTTCATCATCTTATGAATGGTTCCAATATAAAGAACGCAATGGATTTCCTTTATAAATCCCTGGAATCTCTTATTAATGGTGAAGTTCCTATGGATAAGCTTATGATTACGAAGGCATTGCGAGGTGATTATAAAAATCCGTTTGCTATAGCCCACCGCGTATTGGCCGACAGAATCGCTCAGAGAGACCCTGGAAATAAGCCGAAACCAGGAGATAGAATGAAGTATGTTTATGTTGTAAATAAGACGGCGAAATTACAGGGCGATAAGATAGAGACTCCAGAGTTTATTATTGAACGCAAACTCAATATCGATTACACTCATTATATAACGAACCAGCTAATGAAACCTCTTCAACAGTTGTTCGGGTTGGCTATTGAACAAATCTGGGAACTCCAAAATAAAGGAACGGCTATTAGTGCTTTCAAGAAGGATATGGCAGCACTAACCGCTGATACCAACGGAGACATCGAGACCTTCATGAAAAAGCGAGAGAAGTATACATCAGCTAAGGTGAAAACACTTCTGTTTGACAAATTCCTGGAGAAAATCTATAATAAACAGAATGGAATTCGAACGATGACGGAATTCATGACAAAAAAATAAAAAATGGGTATTAATATATATATCAATATTATTCATGAAATTTATACCAGTGAAATTGTTACTGATATCTGTTAAAATATGAAAATATATTTAAGGGTGCTTACGAACGACCAAAAAATATGTTTCAAAGAATAAAACAAATAAAATAAAGAAGATTTACAAATAATTTTTATATAATTTACTCTATATAAAAATCGGCGTTTCACTACGTAGTAAAGGTGAAAAGGTGTAAAAAGACAGAGGCTGTTTTCAAGAAATATAAAAAGGTGGGTAGGAGAACAAGAAGAAATAAAAATAGTCAAATCCGGTATCTACCTCCGGAAATATCAATAGGAATATCAAAAGTATAAATTAATTCATTGAATGGACTATTTTCAGGTAGATATTGGAGTTCATTATTTATGAAACTTCTTACGGCTGTTGCTAAGATATTTGTTAGAGGAGAAGTCGATGTCGAAGCTGAAGCAGTAGTTGCTGAAGATGTAGATGGCGTGGGTTCTGTTCTAGAACCATTTAAATCTTGATTGAGCTCCTCATTAAGTTCTCGAATAACATCGTCAAATTCAGTTTCTTCTTGACCACCTACCGATTCTCCTTCATCTTCTCTAGAATTAACCGGCCTAACATAAGTTCGAATATCATATCTACAAACAGGACAACGAACATTCCGTTGGAACCATTCTCTTATTCCACTTTCTTTAAAAATGTGTCCACAGTGAATAATTCTACACACACGTTCTCCTTCTTGAAAAGGTTCTAATGTAATAGGACAAGCATTATGTGTCAGTTCATTTGTAAATTGAATATATTCAGTTGCGTTTTCAATTTGGAGAGAATTCGGTCTAACAACTACTGGTTCATATAAAACATTATTCATGTTAAATTCTCTTCTTGGTTCGTAGTGCCTATCATACGTTCCAAGATAATTACTCCAAACAGAATTCAATGTATTTCTATGTGTGTTTCTTATAGGACGACGAGTATTTGTGCTACTTGATACATGATTTGATAACAACGCTAAATAAGTTGCCATATTTTGATTATATTCATGAACATTATCGCCATAATCACGCACATTTCGTTGGTAGTACATAAAACTCTCGTGAAAATTACTATTGAATGAAATATCCATTTAATAAACATAAAGATTAATTTTTATGTATGTTTACCCATATAATGAATAAATCAAAACCTGTAGGATTAGTAGGGTTAGTAAATTTAGGTAATACATGTTTTTTAAACTCATGTTTACAAGTTCTCAACCAAATTACTGAATTACATAATATAGTCGAAAAAGCAACCCCAAAAGCACAAGATTTGCCAGATTGCATTATGTTAAAAGAATGGCTAGAACTTCGTCAAATAATGTGGTCGGGGAATGGTTCTCTTTCTCCCAATAAATTCGTTCATATGGTCCAACACGTGGCATCTATAAAACAACGCGATTTATTTACAGGATGGGCTCAAAATGATATATCAGAATTCCTTCTTTTTTTGATAGAATGTTTTCATAATAGTATTTCACATAAAGCAAATATCCAAATAAATGGGAATCCAGAGAATGAGAGAGACAAACGCGCTATAATCTGTTATAAATTGATACAAACAATTTATGCAAAAGAATATTCCAAAATAATGGATTTGCTTTATGGTGTTTATATGACCGAGATAATCGACTCCGAACACCAAAAAATCCTATCTACGAAGGCAGAACATTATTTTATTTTGGATCTACAGATATTTTATAATAACACAGTTTGTGGTAATATATATGACTGTTTCAATCTGTTTATTATGCCAGAATTAATGACTGGTGAAAATGCTTGGTTTAATGAGGAAACGGGTCAAAAACAAACTGTAAACCGTCAGGTGAATTTCTGGAATTTTCCAGATATTTTGGTAATTACTTTAAAGAGGTTCTCTCCTGATGGAGTAAGAAAACTCCAACATTTGGTAGATTTCCCATTAGAAGATTTGGACCTATCAAAATATGCAAAAGGATACGACGCCTCGAAAAATGTATATGATTTATTCGGGGTATGTAATCATTCGGGAGGCGTATTGGGAGGGCACTATACGGCTTTTGTGAAAAATCATGAAGGCATCTGGTATCATTATAATGACCAAATGATAGAATTAATAAATAATCCACAAACAGTCGTTTCTCCAGCGGCATATTGTTTGTTTTATAGAAAAAAAATACCTTATTGTAATATATAATGAATGATATACCCATTGCTACATTAGCTAATACAGGACCAATATCAAGTATATTCACAAACGAAAGTTTGTTATATTTATTGATATTTTTAGCCATTTACGCGGTCGTGTATTTCATTTTAGGTATATTTTATGGAGGTTCGGCAGAAAGCGGACCATTGAGAATCGTGCGTATAATCGATATTTTGGTTCTCTTATTTGTTGTTATCTTTTTAGTTACACAATACTGGAATGTAACCCCGCAGACATTCGGAGTTCAGTTATCTGGGTCTTTAAGCAGTTTCAAAGGATTCGCTGAGAACCCATATTCTATTTTTACGGTTGTTGTATTTTTATTGGCTTTTTATGCTGCTATTTATGTTGTACAAATTCCTATGAGTTCTCTGGCAAAACCTGTAACTATTATGATTGTAGAAACTGTAGCTATTTTGCTTTTTGTAGGCTTGCTTATTATTGATTTTTTTAAGTATTTATTGAATATTGATCTTCTTGATTTTATATTTGACATGCTTATCAAAAAACTGAATACTCCTGCTCCCACTACAAAGTCTCCTTCTTCTTCTGATACTCCTACAGAAACTATACCCCAATGTAAACCAGCGACAACACCACCAGAGACGGGTGAAGTGTTCAATATCAGAAATAATTTATATACATATGATGAAGCTAGAGAAGTCTGCTCTATATATGGAGCAAAATTAGCTACATATGACCAAATAGAAAAGGCATATAATAAAGGAGGCGAATGGTGTAATTATGGATGGAGCGAAGGACAAATGGCGCTTTTCCCTACACAAAAGGCAACATGGGATAAATTACAACAAGGGAGGTCTCAATGTACTTCGAAAGATGGTAAAGGCGGACCTAATAACGCATGTGGTCGCCCAGGTATCAACGGAGGTGTCATAAAGAATCCAAATATTCGGTTTGGCGTAAATTGCTACGGAAAAAAACCGCCGCCGACGGATTCTGAGAAAAAATTGATGGACGCAAATGTAGAGAATAAAATACCCGAGACCCAAGCCGACCGCGATTTAGCAGCTAAGATGAAGGTATGGCAAGAGAACGCCGACAAATTTTTGCTAGTCAATTCGTTTAACAAATCGAAATGGACTGCAGAGTAGGTTTGCTTTGCAAAACCCTCCTATTCTGTCTCTTCTACTATAAGTATATAATCCCTAGAAATCATGTAGTGAATTATAATATAAAAAATACATTATAATTAGTTTTTACACCTTTTAACCTTCCAATCGCCGATTTATCGGTTACAAAGTAACAGTTACCTAATTACATTAAAAGATGCCGACCCAGAGGGTCGGCATTTACTGCGAAGCGACTTCGTAGTAAATGTAAAAAGGTGTAATAATAGTTATGAAAACATCATAGTGTAAAGTGAATATGTTTCTACTATGTTATCGGAAAAAATGTTATATAGCAAAACAAACAATGTATATATCCTGTAAGAATAATAACACTCCATTTCGGTTCTAGATTCATCGCTACATAATATATTAAAGAAACAATCCCTATCAAAAAGATAGCTTTGAATATTATTTGGAATCCAGTATAATCTGCCATTTACATTATT
>Ga0164297_10000153_pt1 | contig 88179 bp, 69 predicted proteins | sample GEODES058metaG_FD_113539 | JGI IMG/M metagenome (GOLD analysis project Ga0164297, IMG submission 113539) | Dystrophic lake water microbial communities from Trout Bog Lake, Wisconsin, USA - GEODES058 metaG | ecosystem: Environmental > Aquatic > Freshwater > Lake | place: USA: Trout Bog Lake... | reverse complement strand
TTTTTTTTGATGATTCTTAAAGGAATTAACAAATAAAGATACATGCAGATTCTTGCTTTATAAATAAATCAAAAATGCTGTGTCAATTTTTTTTTGATGATTCTTAAAGGAATTAACAAATAAAGATACATGCAGATTTTTATATAAATAAATAAAAAAATTAGATAGATTTTTATATAAATAAAATCAGACAAGTTTTATTCATTATATGCCTTATAATCAGTGTAAATTTCATCTTGATATGTATTAAATTTATTGCTTGTATTACTATTAAAGTTGTCTAATCCATTTGTTATATTTACAAATTCAGAATGACTAACACACTTATCACTAAAGTTATTAGGATGATTATTTTTGATGAATTGTGATTCTTCAACTATTTGATTTTCGTGATAGTTTTGTAATTCTACTGTTTTTTCTAAATCTTGTTTTCTTTTATTTTTTTTATGTTTTTTCTTTTTATCTTTTTTTATTTTTTTTTCTTCTAATTCTAGATCTTCTTCTTCAATTTCTATATCTTCTTTTAATTTATTTATTTCTTCAGTATCAAAATACTGATCATCTAAAGATTCAAATGGTGTTAAATGACCAGAAATAAAAATATGATCTAAAATCAATATAAATAAAGTTAATACTACTGAATTAGCTAATAATATCTCAGTCGACATTATATTTTGATGTTTCAAAAATAAATATACTATTACAAAGTATGTTAAATGTTTTAATGCAGGGTGATATTTATATTCCATATATTATAAAGAAATATATTTTATATTTTTAATTATATAAATGCTTTAGATGTTCTTTTAGATCAGTTTCTTCTTTCTTTTTATTAGAACAATATTTACTATATGCAGTTTCTAAATCATCTCTTGTTAAAATTTTTTTACATTTATAGTTTTCATCAATAACTCTAGTAGCATGTGTCATTTTTGAATTCATAACTAGTGTTTCTATATCTCCACCAAAATTAGTAAATTTATCTTTATTATCCTTAAAGAATGTTTCAAGATATTTTCTATCTACATCTATATCAAGACGCCAATTTAGTTTTCTAATTTTTGTATAGAATATATCAGTCATTTCTTTTTCATCATAACCATCAATTTGAAATCTAAATGGAAAGCGTCTACGCAATCCGCTATTAACGGAGAAAAAACTCTTTTCTAATTGATCAGTATATCCTGCAAGAATTACTATGAGTTTTTTCTTTTTCTCTGTTAGATTTTGATTTATTGTATCAATACATTCTTTAGAAAATGAATCTTTTCCTTCATTGTCACCAAGTGAATATGCTTCATCGATGAATAGAACACCGCCTTCTGCTTCATCTATTACCTCTTGTGTTTTATGTGCAGTATGACCTAAATATTTACCAATCAGATCGGTTCTACGTACTATTTTAAATTTCTTTGATGGAATTACACCTAATGCAGAATAAACATGTGCTAAAATTCTACCTAATTTAGTTTTACCAACTCCAGGAGGACCTTCAATACTAGTATGTAACATATCAGATGTAGTATTTTCAAAACCTTGAATATAATATAAAATCATATCTAAGATTTGAGATTTTACTTTATTCATACCTATCGTATTTTTTAATTTTTCTAATGGTTCAATAAGATTAACTATTTTTTGTATATCTATATTGTATTTTTTATTATTATATATGTAATATTTTTTAATTTTTGTATTATCATTAGTAATATCTTGTTTATTATCTTGTTTATTATCTTGTTTATTATCTTGTTTATCTTTATCTTGTTTTTCATCTTCATCTTCTAATTCGGATTCTTCTGAAAATACTTCATTTGTCCCGATTTTAAATATTTTAATTTGTCCAAATGGCCCAGTAATAGTATTTTTATTTTTTTGTTTAATAGTATTATTATTATCCTTTATATCAAAAATATGTTTCATTATACTATTTGTAATTTGATCAATTTTATCATCTACATTTTTTATTGTTTCATTTGTTTCATTATTATTATTACTATTCTCAGTATTATTCTTATTGTTTTCTGTTTTATATTTTTTACCAATTGTAATTATATCGTCTATTGATTTAATATTTATATTAATTTTAATAATATCATCATTTTCATTATTTTTACTATTTATACTTTCAGTATCAGAATCATCACTATATAATTTACTGTATACATCTATAGAATTATCAAATTCATCTTCACTATCGATTAATTCATTTTTCTTTTCTTGTTTTTTATTATCTTGGTTAAATATAGATGATAAAAATGGAAATAGTGGTACATTACCAGAATCTTTATTTCCAGGACCAATATTAAAAACTTTTGTTATTACCATATCATTATCATTATTATCATTATTATCATTATCATTATTATCATTATCATTTTTATCATTTTTATTATTCTTATTCTTATTAATAATATTATATGGTCTATATCTTTGATTTTTTGATTTTTTATCATTATCATCATCTGATTCATTAAAAAGTCTGTATGGTTTATTTTTTCTTTTATTATTATAATTATTTTCTGTATGATTACATGTATTATTATCATTAATTTTTTTAAATGCATCATTTATACGTTTATCAAAATGGTTATACATTCTATCATATTTTAAATTCATTTTATTAATTTGATTAGTAAGATCTGATAACTCTTTTTTTATTTTCATCATTTCTTTTACACTTTTGTCTATAAATTGATTTGCGATAACAAAATCATTTCTTTGTAATTGTTGTATAATTTTAATTTGTTGAAGTTCTTCCTGCATATTAACTAATATTGATTTAATATAACTAAAATTATTATCATTTACTTGACGATTAAATTGTGGATTAAATTGTGGTGGATAATAATATTGTTGAAATGGATATGGCATAAATGGATAACCTGGTTTATTTATTGGTTGTGTATTTTGATTATAGTTATTATAGTTATTATAATTACATTGACAGTTCATATTATCACACTTATAACCATCTATATGTTGATTTGTACTTTCTGACATGTATATATTAATAATTAATATATTATTATTCTTTATATATATAAATGTCAATTTTTTTGATTTATAAATCAAAAAAATTCAGGCAATAAAAAACAACTATAAAATTATTTAAATATAAATCAATATATTTATACATATAAAATATGTATACTTACTGTGATATATATGTTAACAATACTTTTTTCAAATCAACAGATGATCTAAACTATGCTGTTTATTATCTATTGACAAACTATAAAGATAATGTATATTTTCTATTATACACATATAGTGATGAAAAGTCATATAGTATATTAGATAGTAAAATTAAAATAGTAGATAATAAGGTTGTAAAAATAATAGATGATAAATATATATCTACTTATTCACCATACGATACTTATTTATTTCAACGATCTGAATTATCGCGATTATATTTATTATTTTATAATAATTTGTCAGATAATCAAGATAATTGTCAAGATATTAAATCATCACAGAATAATATAGAATTAATTAAACATTATAAAAAAAATCAAATACATAATGTAAAGCCAGTTTTTAATAAAGAAGAACCAAAACAAGAAGTAACGAAACAAGAATTATCAAAAGATACTGATAAATTATTATTATCTGAAGAAGAATTATCTAATATTGAAACACAACTTAAAGAATTAAAAAAACATAGTAAAGACCTAGAAGAAATTAAAGCTAAACAAGAAGAAGATTTTTTAATTCAAGACTGTCATGAAAGATATAATAAAACACAACAACGTAAAAAAGAAGAAAGAGAAAAAAATAATTATAATACATTCATTTATGATATAAGTCTATATAATAGACTTAGTAATGAAAAATATCCTATTCCCCCATCGTTATTTTCAGCAAAATATTATATTATTGAATATCTTTATAAAAATAATTACTTTGATGATGAAAAAGATCTTAATAATGTATCACAAGAATTATTTACTATATATCAACATTTATACAACTATATAAACAATAAATTTATTATTGATGATAAAATTTCTACTGATGTAAAAGATATTTTAGAAGATTTTAGATTATCATTACCCAAATGGGAAGTTTTAACAGATAAACAAATTATGAACAATATTAATAATGGTAATAATGGTAATACACAAAGTAATAATACTATTTTCAATCAAGAATGTGAATATGAACTTGAGAATGAGAATGAAAAAGAAGAAGAACTTTGTGGTTGTGGATGTCCGCTTTCAGTTGAGAAGGATATTGAAATACTTTATGATGGTGATGAAGCTGATGATTTAGAATGTATTAATTCAGATAATAATGATGATAGTGACAGTGACAGTGATAGTGATAGTGATAGTGATAATCAATCTTTCACAAGAGTTGAATCTGATAAGAATGAAATAGATACTATTATAAAAGAAGTGACTGATTATTTATTATATATATCTGATCAAGAAAATAATAAATCTTTAGAAGAAAAATATGGAAATAAATTTAATGTGATAAAGTTTTTATTTAGTGAAGGTTATTTTGATAAATTGGAATTAAACAGCTCTATTATTGACTCATATGATGTATATAACGTTATGTGCGACTATGCAAATAAAAAACATATACCTGATGAAATAAGTGTATTATATAAAGATGAATTTGCTTTATTTGATAAATTAAAATAATTACTTGTTAAAAACAATACTCTTCTTTGCAAAAATAGATGTATTCTTTGGTGGAGCTGTAATAACAGTTGTTTGTACTTGTTGTTGTACAGGTTTCACTGTTTGAACTTGTGTTGGTTGTGATTCCTTACTAATCAATGTTCGCAACATATCACAGAACTTTGATGATTCAGAATTCTTTTTCTTGATAAGATTAATTGCACGTAGAACATTATCATATGATGTATTCTTTTCTCTAATTTTTGTAACTTCCTCCATTGCATGATCATATTGCTTCTTTTGATCAAGAAGACGATTTGCAATCTTTTCTTGTTGTCGATCATCATCTTTAGCAATAGCAATACGAAGTTGTGTTTGTGTTGCATCAATTTCAGCACGTAGCTTTGAAATATTATATTTCTTAGTATTGCGTGAATAATACACTTCTGCCTTTTTAAGTGTAACTGCAATATATCCATACACTGGAAGAAAATATTCTTGTGTAATCAAATCACTTACATTAATATTCTTCTTACCAGGTTGTGAACTTACAGGATAATCCTTAAAACGAGAATAATCATCCTTTAGTAGATTGTAAATAGTGTTACACAAACGTGTACGTGCTTCATGTTTTCGCATTCCGCCTGTACGCTGTGCTTGTGCTTGTTCTGGTGCTTGTTCATCTTCACTCTCATAACTTTCTTGTTGTGGTTCTTGGGTTGGTGGTTCAATAACAGAATCATCTTCCCAAGACAAATATACGACTGGCTTAAGATTCGCAATAGCCTTCCTTTGGGCAATAATATTTTCATCATCTGACCACGTATCTTCCTCCCATGAATCATGAACAATAACAGCCATATCTGTAAATATGTATAATATAACATTAATTTATTATATATAGACTATTATTTATTTCAATTTTTATTTGATGTGATTTTTACACCATCGAATGAAAATTCAGGCAAAAAATACTGTATCAATTTTTATCTTTATTAATTTAACAGTAAATATATAATATATATTAGATGTCACTTAATTTAGATTTAATACCAAAAGAAGAAAAACAACGTATTGAGGAATTAAATAAAATATTAAGATATTATCATGAGAATGATGTACCAAATGAAATAATAAAAAGAATTAATAAAAAATTTAAAACAACTAAATATAATTCATTTATACGAACTGAAGAATTAGAAAAAGGTATGATGATACGTGCAGTTGATTTAGATATTACAAAAATATCAACTATGGGTATTGTAACTAGATTTATAAAAACTACAAATAAAGAACGTGGTAATATATTGTTATATAATCCATATAATAATACAGAAGGTACTAAATTTTGGAAAATTAATCCTGAACGATTTTATTTGTTTCATATTGAAAAAAATACATATATAAATGATCAAATGAAATCTTTAATTAATGAATATAAAAATTTTACCAATAGTAAATTAATTAACCAATAGTAAATTAATAATAACTAATGATAAAAAAGAAATCAAATATAAAGTATGTTAATACAATAACACCAATTACAGAAATACAAGATATAACAGATACACCAACTGATGATGTTATAAAAAAATACATTAAACAACAAGAAAATACTAATTCAAAAGATATTTTAATAGAAAAAGAACAGAATATATTAAAGAATAAAGAAAAAAAAGAACAATATAAAAGACCAGCTATGACATATACAGATAAATTATCAAAAATACAAATTGGGGATTATCTTATTGATTATGAAAAGATAAAAGATGTAAAAGAATTAAACGATGTTCAACCAGGTACACATATACGCTACTTTGAAATGAAAAATGGTGAATTAAAGTTTAGAACAGGAGGTACATTAACAGTAAAAACAGGATTACCTGATTATATAATTTTGGCAAATGGAAATATATCATGGTCAGTACAAGTAAAACCATGTATATTTTATAAAAGAATAACTATAAAACAAATAAAAGAAGAGTATGAAGGATTAATATTAGAAAAAAATAGTCAATTGATTGGATTACATAAAATTATAAAAGAACAATCTACAACAATAAAAGATCTTAAAGAAACTATTAAAAAATTAAAAAACAGTTAACCATTTGTCATTATTTACTATATAATGTCACATAATTCATCTAATAGTTCAGTAAGTGATAATGAATATGATGATTCTATTGATTGGTGTGGTAGAATTATTAATAATAGATATATTATCTTAAATAAATTAGGGAAAGGTTCGTATTGTACTGTATGGAATGTATATGATATTGATACTAAAATATTATATGCCTTAAAAATATATAATGAAGAAGATACAGATGATGCATTACATGAAATAAGTGTTATGAATGAAATAAAAAAATTAAATATACCAAATGTTCTACTATTTAAATCATCATTTGAATATATTGATAAAGATAGTGATGATACATATATTATGCAATTATATGATTTGTGTGGATATTCATTATATTATATTATTAAATTATTGCGTGATGATTTTACAACTGATATGAATCTATATACTAATTATGTTAATTTTGTATACAATATTGTTTCAAAGTTAATGTTATCATTAACTAAATTAAACGAATGTGGATATGCACATACTGATATTAAACCTGAGAATATTTTAATTAATATACCAACTCTAGAAAGCATGTTAATCAGTGAATATATGCATAAAACACATCTTAAAAAAATAGATATTAAAAAGAATACAAAATCAAAAATAAATATAATAGAATCATTAAGAAATGATACTATTGATTTTATAAAAAAATTAAATATTAGTAATCAAGATATAAAAAACTATTTAAATAATTTTAATTTTTCAATAAAAATAGCAGATTTTGGGACATCAATGAGACACGGAGATCCTACAATATATAAAAAACATACTCAATATTACAAATCACCAAAAATTATTTTAAAATACGGTTTAGATAATACATATGATTTTTGGTCATTGGGATGTACTATATATGAATTATTAACAGGAAAAATACTATTTGATGTTTCAGATTATGACTTAGAAGAACAATATGGTGATATAGAAGATAGAAATTTAATGTATTTAATTTGTTGTACACTAGGATTACCTGATAATAATATAATAAATAAATCACCAGTTAAAGATTTATATTTTACACATGATAATAAGTGTATTCGTGGCTATACAATATATAAAAAACAATTATTCATAAACGATGTATTAGATTTTAAAAAATACATAAAAAGTGAAGAGTCGCTAAACAAATTTTTTTTCTTGATAAATAAACTCACCACCTACGTACGGCATAATACATAGGAGATGTCCAAGTTGTATCATTGACATTATACGGGATTCGTCCCATAGTTCTGTCATTTGACGAATAACTAGATGAAGTAGGAGATGAAAAACAATTGTTCGATGACATAGCAGACAACATCATGTATGTATCCATAGATGATGAACCGTTATTTCTACATTCATAACCAGCCATAATGCTGTTATATTCGGCATCAATCATACTAGCAAAACTCATCTTCAGAGAGTAATAATGATAAGAACGATATATGTTTTTTCTATGGGTTTATTAGATATTCTATTTTTTCAATTTTTTATTATATAATAAGTATGGTATCTTTATGACAAAGTAATTTAGTATATTTGATTTTTGCTATATAAAACCGCATCAAGTTTTTATTAGTATATATAATATATAATATATATTATATGGATATTAAATTAACTGATATATTTAATATAAGCATAACCCCGTCTAAGAAAGGATATAATAAAGATTATATGGTATTACATATTAACCATGATAATATAGATGATTATTTAACTGCAGTAAATCAGTATAATGGTGTTTATATTTATAAATTAAAAAAATCAAAAAAAATATACTATTGTTTTAATAAATTAGGTCTTGATATTGATAACTATGTAGAACTCGGTAATTATATAATATATGATACAAATAATGTTAATATTTTACTTATAAATAAGAATAAGACAAAAACAACAAACAAATATAATCTTATTGATACTATAGGTGAATTATATGTATGGAAACCAGTTTCTATTAATAATAATTATACAAATTTGGGAGTAATTGTAACAAAAAATAATTTAATACCTAATGAAGAAATTGGATTGATACCAAATGAATATATTAAAATTTTTGATAATTCATATGCAGATATATATCAAAACGATTATAATTTATTAGGATCAAAACGTGATAATAAAAAGAAGATATTAACCTATAATATTATTAATGAGAATAATGATAATATTAGTAGTGATAGTATTAATACTTTAAATGATACACACCAAGGAAAAGAATTTGATTACACACATAAATGGGATGTATATCAAACACAAACATTTATATTGATAGAAAATGATAATCCATGGTATAAAAATAAAAAAAATACAATTCCAGAAGAATATATCAATAACAATGATTATTTTAAAATGGAATATAAAAAATGCGATGATACAATTATTAATGATATAGAAGTTACTAACAATATTAATACTGAAAATAAATCACTATTTAATAATACAAATTATATTATACTTTTTATGCTTATGGTTATAATATTATTATTTATTTATAATAGATATGGTATAAGAAACTTTTAATTATATAGCAATAAATATTATTATTTTTACTTATAATAAAGAGTAATTTAATTTAATTTATATGTAATAATATTATGGAATATAACATTCTTTATAATATTAATGATAATAAATTGGAAATTGTAAATCCAGAAGAAATAATGGATAATATTTATTACTTAAAATATAGAGTTCCTACATTAGATGATTTAAAAAAATCTACTATAACTGATAAAAAATATAGAGATATTAAAATTATAGATATTAAAAAATATATTAGTCAATTAGAATTCAAAATGCCATTATACGATGTATATACATCAAATATATATTTAATAAATAGAGAAAATTTATATATTAGAGTAAATTACAATCATTATAGATTTCCATCAAAATCAGTATTAGATGAATTATCAAATGAATATAAAGAATTAATTAAAATAAAATCAGATGATATTATGCATCAACGTAAAATAAAAAAATATACATTAATCTTTGAATTTATGGATAATTTTGATATTAAAACATTAGAAGATACATATTATAGAATGATATATAAGTATTCTAATGAATTAGGTAAAAATATTTTTTTTTGTAAAAGACCTAGCTTTAATAAATATATTCACAATACAAAACCATATTACACAACAACTGAAATAGTTAATTTAGCTTTAAATATGAATATTGATGTAGATATAACTGATAAGAATTTGGATCTAGAAAAATTATGTAAAATAGTTAAAAATAACGATATTAATTATAAAGTTATACAAACCCATCAGAAATATATTATTGATTCTGATTTATTAGGACTTACACAATATTATACAGTTCAAGGAAGTTATTTTATTAATTCTTATCTAAGAAAATTAAATGATTATCCTTATCGTAATATATTTCTTGATGAAATAATTATTCCTATGTGGAATTTATGTATTAAATCTCCAGAATTTGATAATGATTACATTTTATATAGATTCTTAAATACTGATTCACATTTAGAGAATTTAAAAATAGGTGATATATTCCAAGACGATGGATTCTTAAGTACAACAAGAGATCCATTTTATAAAGCTGACACATATCAATTTGGATTTATATTAATGAAAATAAAAATACCAAAAAATACAAAGGGAGTTGGTTTATGTATTGAAACTGTATCACACTTTCCAAATGAACAAGAAATATTATTTGCACCAAAAACAAAATTCAGATTAATATCTAGAGATTCAAATACTGTGTATTATCACACCGATCCAAAGTTTTCATCACAAGTTAAAACAAGATATGAATTTGAATGGGTTGGAAATGTTGAAATAATAAATAATAAATTAGTAGATGGTAGAATTGATTTTGATGGTAATATACAAGAATTAAATTTTTTAGAAATAAAATCATCGTCATCAACATATAGTTTAGATGAAAAAATTAAATATTTTATTAATAACTATACAAATGAATTAAAATTATTTTATTCAACAATTGGTAAGAATAAATTTTTAACATGTTGTGAAAAATATAATAGTATTGGTGCATATAAAGATTTTTATGCAATAAATACAAATAATGGATTCAGTATGTATAGTTTATATAAGAACTATCTAGTATTTTTTATTGAATTAGGTGAAACTGACAAAGGATATGAAATGCATGTTAATTATTATGTAAAATATAATACTTTAAATAAAGAAGATATGTTTACAGCAGAAGAATTTATAAATTTTATATCTTCTATTGCATATTATTTTGATATTGATAGAGTAGCAATATATCCAGAATATAAACCTTGTTTTTCAATATTAAAAGATAAATTAAAAGATAAAAAGATATCACAAGACATTACACAAATAACTGGTAATTATTGTTTAGATTTTTATAAATATATAAAGAATAAAGAAAAAAGATTCTTTATGAAAAACATTAATATATTAGAATTACGATCTGTTTTTAACTATTATGATTTAGATTTACTATCTGAAATAAATGTTTTAAAAGTATTAAATAAATCTGATGATGAATTATATCAATTATATGTTAAGACCTTCTCTATAGAAAATCCAAAAGGTAAAATGTCTGATTTTTTTGTATGGATAGTTGATAATAAATGTTATCTTATAGAATCTTTAGTTTCTAAATTAGAACGTTTATATAAAGAAAATAATCCATTTAAAAAAGATATTTACACTTTAAATGCAATTATGTATCTATATAATAAAGGTTTTATTAATGTATATGGTGGATCAACATCTGATATTGATTTTACAGATAGAAAAACTTATTATATTCCAACTAATGAATATAGAATAGGTAATACAAGAAGATAATTATTCATCTTCTTCATCTTCTTCAGCACCACCATCATCCTGTTCTTCTTCACGTATTTTAAGACCATATACATATACATTATTTTTTCCCTTTTCTTCAACTCTATAATCTCGTGAACGTAAATATTCAATAAATGTATCATAGTTAGGAGCTTTACCACTATATCTTAGTTTATAAAATTCTTCAAATTCTTGATATATAACACCAAGCATAGAACGTTGTTTTGTACTTGTATTTTCTGTACATTTATTAAGGAAGTTACCAAGACGATCATTACTAGCCATATAATCACTTGATCTTTCTGTAACTTCTTTTGGTTCACATAAACCATCTTTAAGATATTCTGGATATATTTCATTAATTAACATCCACATAAAATTTTGTTTCCATTCTTCAGTTTTTGTTCGTTCATCAATAGTATAATCTTTTAAGGCATGATATTTGTTATTAGGATCAAAATCTTCTGGATCACAGAATTTCATTGCCCATTTTACAACACGTAGACGACGACGAAGACCACCATCAATATCTAATTCTGGTAATTTATTTGTTGCAAGAATATATTTAGCTTGTGGTTTAAAATACATTTGTTCTTGATATAATGCACGTGCACTAATAGTATCATTACCACAAAGTTCTTTAAGTTTATCACCTTGAATCTTTTGATTTTTTGCAGCTTCTTGAAAAGTAATAATACGTTTTCCAACTTTGTCAGCAAGATCAGGTGATGCATTACTAGAACCTTCACGTGGTTTTGTAAGATATGCAATACTCATATTTGAATAATAATCGCCAAAAGCATATTGACACATATTTATAGTAACCGATTTACCATTACCACCGGTACCAATCCAGAACGGAAATTTTTGATCTTTTGATGTACCATCAAGACAACTTGATATAAATCGTAATACATATTTTCTTACTGCATCAATTGGTAAACATGATTTAAAGAAATCATGTATTTGTTTTAATATATTTGTATCTGGTCTTTCTATATAATCATATCCAACTGAAAAGGATATATAATCTTCTGGTACACCATCACGAAAACCAAGTTCATCTTTGTTTAGATTATAAACACCATTATTAAAACATATTAAATGCATATTTGAATTGAGTTTTTCCTTAAATTTAGGATCAAAAAATTTATGTCTACATGCTTTCATAATATTTTCTTTATATGGTACATCTTTTAATTTATCTATTAGACTTTTACTATTTCTCATAACACTTGTTCTAAATTCCTGTTCTGTTGGTATTATTTTTGATTTTTCTTCTTCTTTTATTTTATTTAAACGATGTACTTCACTCATTGCACAAGTAATCTTATTTGCAATATCAGATGATATTCTTTCATATAGACTATTTGCCTTTTGTGATCGATGCCATCTATGTTCTTTAAATTCATACCACTCTTGTTTTTCAATATCAGTACATGCGTATTGACCTTTGTACATCATATGTATATAATTAGCTACATCATCATGTGAACAACTTGCTAATCTACTTAATATTTCTTGATTTACATCACTAATAATACGATCAAATTCTTCTTGATCATCAGAATGAGCCCATAGTCTAAGAGAACCTATAGAATAACCTTCATTCTTTGCACCTTCCCAAAACTTTTTACATGCTTTTTCATCAAATTTATCTTTACCTGCTTTTTTTGAAAAATCAATAAATGCATCATATAATGAATCATCTACATTATGTAATGCCCAACAGACATTTCGCCATGATTCATAATCAGTTGCTCTTTTTTTACTGAGAATTTTTGTTAATTCACGTGCAAGTCTAATATCTCTATCTGTTATATTATCGGAGCGTTTTTTCTTTGTTGTTTTTGTATTAGTAGTTGTTTCTTTTGATTCAGATGTATCTTTTTGTTTAGTTTTCTTATAATATTTATTTTCATATATTTCTTGTATTTTAGCTTGAACTTTATTTGTAATTGGTTTTAATAAATGAGATGGTTCATCTTCATGAAGTCTCATTGAAGTTAAATCTATAAGATCATTCCAATCCATTATTTCATCATAATCACGACTATTTTGTTTATGTGAAGCACTTGACTTAGATGATTTAGTACTTATAGAATCATCTTCACTATCACTATCAATATCTTCTGGAAGAATTTTTTTGATAGCATGATTATATACACGTGTAAGTTTGTATGGGTCACGTCCATCTTTTGCACAACCATACATTAATACACCATTTGCTTCAATAACTGATTTATCAAAGATTTCTGATAAATCATTTGTATGGGGTATTTTAGAAACATAATTATCTTTTCCTAAAATTTCCATAAATTTATCATATACGAAATATCTTGAAGGAATATCTAATATCATTTCAGGATACATAATATGAAATCCATCTTTATAATCATTTTCTTTTCCCTCTGTTGGTTCATATTTTTCAAATACATATGCATTAAATACATCTGACGTTTCATCAACATCAAAATAACTTTTAACTATATTATTTATACGACTGATTGTTTCTTTTACAAATTCATCATCATAATACCTATTTGATCGTTGTGTATGAAAATCAATATCAAAATAAAATGGTGCTATATTTGGAGATCTTTCAACATATGCACCTACATTTTTTTTTCCAAAACGTTTATATAATTTTAAAAATGTATTATAGTCGTCTTTTGGTATACTCCATGCACCTCTTACTTTACCCATTGATGTATGTGTTAATTCTTTTCCATCACCAGTTCGTTTATAATGCTTATCCATAAATCTTTCAAATTCATTAATACTTAATAGGTTGCAAGAATCGCAATTAGTACATCCTGCATATAAACAAGTACAGTTCTTATTATCTCCTTTACATTTGCATATAGTCTTTTTCTTTCTGTCTTGCATTATTTATGATATATATTTATAGCCTTAAAATAATAAATTTTATATATTTTTAAGTTTATTTTTCAATTTTTTTTAATACCCGTTGTTACTTTTTTATATAAAGTAGTAGCATTATTACATAAAAAATTGATTAATAATAAAAAATTGATTAATAATTGATTAATATAAATAAATATTTAATATAATAATAATAATATATAATATGCAATTTTGTCCTAAATGCTCTAATATCATGGATATTAGCAGAACTCCTCCTAAATCAATGCTTGGAGTTGATCCTACAAGTTTGAGTATGTCGACTGATAATAATGATATTATTAAAAAAGTTATAACAATGTTTAAAAATTCTATTCCTATAACAAATGAAAATATAGAAGAACAACAATTACTTAAACATCCTGATTATATTGCTTTAAAAGATAAAGAAAAAAAAGATTTGCTTAAATTAATTAAATCATCAGAAGATGATGGATTAGCTGCATACATAACATGTAATAATTGTTCATATTTTGAAAAACTATCATCAAGAACTCTTGTATTAAATAAGATAAGCAAGAATACATCAAGTATAAATGAAGTAAATGATTATTCACAATATAAACATATGCGTTATGATAATACATTACCTCATACACGTGATTATATATGTAAAAATAAAGATTGTAAATCACATAAAGATAGTACTCTTAAAGATGCGAAGTGGTTTAGACCTAATAAAAATTCTTATGATTGTTTTTATGTATGTTGTGAATGTGGTGTTGTATGGAAAATTGCTTAATTTTTTTTAAACATTTAATTTATAATGAATAAAAATATATTATATAAAAATGTTAAAATTAATAATTTAAAAAAAATCACACTTACACAAAATGAATTACAAAATGACAATATAAATAATAAAGAAGATTTAATAATATCTGTATTAAATAAATCTTCTGGATTTTTTTCACAATTATTTTTTATGTTTAATCATTATCTATATTGTTATAATAATTTTATAAATTTTAAATTAGAATCGTCAAATTGGTTATTTACTTATAAAGATGGATGGACTGATTATTTTGAAGATATAAATTTACAGTTTCATCCACATATAGCAAAATCACATAAATATAATCATGGTAATGTTATATTTAACTATACAATAAATGATTATAAAGAGATTATAAATAAAATTTATAAATATAATAAAACAACAATTAGTAAAATAAATAGTATTAAACAAGAATTAGATCTTAATGATAATAATTACGATTCAATCTTTATAAGAAGAGGTGACAAGTTATATAGTGAGAGTATTTTAATTAATGCATTAGATTTTGTTAAATTATTATTAACTATTAATCCAGAGTGTAAAAAGATATTTTTACAAACAGATGATTATAATACTTTTATAGAAATAGATAATTACTTAAAATCTATCAATAGTGATATAGTATTATTAACTTTATGTGATAAAAATAATAAAGGTGTTATAGTATTTAATATATATAAATATAATTTTATTGATAAAACAAGTATATATAATCAAAATAAAGAATATATTAAAACAATTTTATCTGATATTAAAAATACAAAATCAGTTCAAGAAATGAATAATTGTGAGATTTATGATCATACAATAAATATGATAGTTGGCCTTGATATTGTATGCAAGTCGAATATTTGTATAACAGATTACCAATCAAATTGTTCAAGATTTATCAAATTATATCACAATAATATAAATAATGTATATAATGTGGTGGATAAAACAAATTCGTTAGATTTAACAAAGAAAATATGTCCATCATATTCATTTTAATTTTTTTTAATTTTCATCAGACGTCTCAATATATGATGTGAAGTATTAGAATTTATTATTTGTGAATGATATTTAGTACCATCATTATTACCATCATTGTTTCCTTTTTTTACCATAAATTTATCAAAATCGTGTAACTTATATTCGATATTATTTTGTTTTAAATTACAATTAGTATCATATATTTCATCGTTTGTATTTCCAACATATTTAAATAATTTTTGTTTAGATGTATCATCTAATTTAAATAGTATACTGTTATCATAGTTATTTATTAAAAGATCTTTATTATATTCTATAAACAATCTTTTATTGAATCCGAACATAGTTAAAATTTGTTTTTCTATAAATTCATTATAATTATCTAAAGTTATATCATCATTAATAAATATTTTATTATTTATAATTTCATTATATTTTTCTATATTATTTGATAATTCTAATATATAGTCAATTAAATCATCTATATTATCATAATCATACATATATATTACTCTTTTTTTATTTATTATTGTAAATGCATCTTCTGTTCCAAAATATATTGGAATAGAATTTGCAAGTATGGGATTTATTAATTTTTCCGTGAAATAACCTGGTTTTATATTGTTTTCTATTGCTAATACAAACTTATAATTAGAATATAACTCAACCGCTATATCATAAAATGTATTTTCTTTATTATATATAAATCGTGTTGATTGATTATTCATATTGTTACATGATTTACCATATGAATCGACTTTCATTCTTGAATTAAATCTATTAAATATATCAACTCTATGTTTATAATTTACTTGATACATAAAGCAACATTCTTTTTTATTATTAAAATCTATATTATATCTAATATCCTTTTTTTTACGTTCATTCAATGAAAATAACATTTGAGGTACTGGTATTATTATACTATTTTCTCTCTTTATTGTTGTCCCAATTATAATATCAAATTTATTATAAGTTATATTATGTGGTTCTCCTGATAATAAAATAACTAAAGTATGATCATAAATTTGTTTGTATTCATTAAATTGTTCATTTACTTGTATAAAAATATCTGGACTACTATTACTAGTATTATTATTATCGATATCTACATTAAACATATTACAAATATATTTTACTGTTCTATAATACCAATCATATGCATTCTTTGTATATTGAATAGTAATATTTTTTTTTAATTTAATATTTTCTATTTTTTCTAAACTTTTTAAAAAATCTGTAGTCATTTAAATATATTTTATAAATATATATTTTTAATATTGTATTAACGTGTTATATTGTTTCTAAATTATTTAATATATTATTTAATGCAATATTTGAACAATTTCTATGAAAATCTAAATGATACGAATGTATTTCTGAATCTTCATCATTTGTTGCTATAAAATTATACTTATATACATATGTATTTAAATATTTGTAAATAAATATATCAGAAACTTCTAAATTTTTATTTATTTTAAATTTATTGTTTTCATATAATGCAATGTTATTAAATTTATTTATAGCATTTTTTGTAATAATATAACATACTGCCCCCCAGGTTTTTTGTAATTTACTATTTAAAAGTGTATATATATTATCATAAATGAAATAAGATGTTTTATTAATAATTAATATATCAAAATCTTTTGGAGCATCTTTTATAATCTTCTCTAAATTAATTGTAAAATATTTTACATTATTAAAATTAATATCATCTTCACATATCATAAAATAATTACCATCAATATCTTTTAAATAACTAATAGCTTTAATATGTGATAAACAACATGCAATTTCGTAGTTTGTCATATTATTATTTTTTTTATATTCATTTAAATCTTCTGTTTTACCATCTATTGCAGATATTTTACTATTTTTAATATTTAAATATTTTAATAATTCTATCATTTTTTGATATCTACTATGAGATCTATCCAAATTAATCCATGCTATATAATCAATATAATTTATTTTATCATTAATATTAATTATACTTTGTTCTCTTTGTATTTTTATATTATTATTTATATTCATATTTGTATTTGTATTATCTATATATTTAAAAATATCTATATTTTTTAAAAATAGATTTCGTTTATATAATGATAGTTTTTGATTACTTAAAATACTAGAATTGTTAGAATTATAAGAATTATCAGAATTGTTGGAATTATCAGATTTGTTGGAATTATCAGAATTGTTAGACTTAACATAATTGTTGGAATTATCAGAATTGTTTGAATTATCAGAATTGTTAGACTTATCAGAATTGTTGGAATTAACTCTATAACGATTAAGATTATATAAAAGATGTAATTTCTTTGACATTATAATATATATTAAATAAAAAAAATGAATAAAAAAATCAATAATAATATTTAATATATTATTATATATTAATTAACTATAATGTCGAGAAAATTAATAGAAGAACTAGTACATAGCATCACCGTAACCCCAACAAATAACTTATATGTAAAAAATATACAAGATAATAATATAAATATTTCCAAACTAGATTCTAAATCTGATTTTAATCAAACACATGACAATAATGTTGATAATCCTGATACAAATAAAAAAAATAAATTAAGATGTTTTACATGTAATGTAAAGCTAAATATTACCAATAATACGGTATGTAAATGTGAAAAAATATTATGTGCTAAACATAAATATTTCAATGAACATGAATGTAATTTTGATTTCAAAGAATTTGATAAAAAAATATTAGAAAAGAATAATCCTAAAATTGTTTCAGATAAAATATTAAAAATTTAATTCACTAACCTTCCATTTTTCTATATCACCATTTGGTAATTCCCGAAGAATTATTAATGGTATAACTTTATTTTTAAGTTCTAATCTAGCAACATCTTTTGGATTCATGTGTTCTAAATCTTTTATCATTGGTTTTGCTCCTAGAGATAACTGACGTGCTCTTTCACCTAAAATACGTACTCTTTCAAAATCAAATAAAAATGGTTTTGTTTTTCTTTCTGAAGGTTTAACATATTTATCTTTTTTAGAATCTTCAAAATTTTCTTCATCTTCGAAATTATCTTCAGCAATATCTTCTATATCTACATCTATTGTATTTTTCTTTTTAGTTAATTTATAAACACATTGATCACTATCTCCATCTTCTGTATTATCATCGTCTTCTTCTTTTTCTTTATTAAATTCTTCTTTTTCTTCTTCTTCATCTTCAACCTCTTCTATTTCTTCTGTTTCTTCTACATTATCATCATTTTCTTGTTCTTCTTCGGATTCAAAGTCATCTTTATCTAATTTATCAGGATCATCTTTTGGTTCTAATCCACCACTTAATGTTGTATTTTGATCCTTATTTAATTTAGATTTATTATTTGTTTCTTTATGTTTAAGTTTATCTGATGTTGTTTTTGTTACCATTATATATTAATATTATATATAAATAAAATATTATAATGTTAAATAATCTTAATATCAATTTTTATTATTGTCTATAGACAATAATAAAAATTCAGGCAAAAAATTCTTTAAATTTTATTACGTCAATTTTTATTATTGGTCAAAGTTAATAATAAAAATTAAGGCAAATTTTTTGCTTTATAAATAAATAAAAAATCTTACGTCAATTTTTATTATTGTCTTTTTATTATTGTCTATATATAGCAATAAGATAACCTTATTTTTTAATTGGTCTACTTCTCTTAAATTTATATTTATTAATTTTACCAGCATCTGCAATTTCTTTTATTTTTTCGAGTGTTAAATCTTTTATTTCTATATCTGATGATAATTTTACATTTACTGGTTTTAATGTTTTTTTAGATGTATCTTTAATACTTATATATTTTCCATATGGACCTTCTAATACAACATAATTTATTTTACCATCTTTACCCTCCCATAAATTTTTACTAGATTTTTCTTTTAATTTATCTTCTATTACTTTAATAGTAATATCTTCTTCATTATCATTATATGCACCTAAATTTATAGAACTATCTCCATATTTTGCATATAATCCAAATTTACCTTTATATAACTTTACTTCTTTATTATTGATCTTACCAAGTAATTTAGGATATGATAATATTTTTAATGCTTCATCTAATGTAATACTTTCAATTGTATTTGGTAATTTTAGTGGTCCAGTATTTATTGCTTTTCCATCTTTTTCTAATATAATAACTGGACCATATCTACGAACTGTAGCTATTATAGTTGAATCATCTTTATCTTTACCAACAATGCGTTTATTTTTATCAACATATTTTACTTTGTCTTTTAATAATTTATCTATGATTGGATGAAAATCTGTATTATAGAATTCATCCATAAGTTTTGTCATTTTTAATGTACCTTCAGCTATATTATCTAATTTCTTTTCCATATTTGATGTAAATTTATAATCCATTAAATCAGGAAAGTTATCTACAAGATATTCTGTAACTATTTTTCCAATTGCTGTTGGTACTAGTTTTCCAGTATCTTTACCTATATTAATATCATTTGTGTTTTCTTCTATATTTTTATTTTTTGAATTCCATGTTAAAGATAAAGATTTTTGAGTAATACCATCATTATCCTTTTTCTCAACATATCCGCGTTCTTGTATTTTAGTTATTATTGCTGCATATGTAGATGGTCTACCAATATTTAAATTTTTTGGATCTAATTTATTAACTAATGATGCTTCGTTATATCTAGGTAATGGTTTTTGATAATCTTGATTAACATCTAATTTATTTAATTTTAATATTTCATTAATTTTAAATACTCTTGATGTTAAAGTATCTTCATCTTGTTCATTCTCATTTTCTATATTTTGTATATTATAAACTTTTAAGAAACCATCAAATAATATAGATGTTGTATCAGTCTGAAAATAATATTCTTTTAATTTTGATATAGATATCTGTGTCATTGCTACTGATAATTTAGCAGGTTTCATTTGTGACGCAATAGCACGTTTCCATATTAATACATATAATTTAATTTCATCGTTGCTAATTTTAGCTGATTCAGTCAAACCAGTAATCTCTGAATGTGTTGGACGAATACATTCGTGTGCTTCTTGTGTATTATTTGATTTTGTTTTGTAATTTTTAGGTGAATGATAATCATTACCATATTTATTTTTAATATAGTCACCAATTGTTTTAATAGCTTCACTGGATAGATTTATCGAATCAGTTCGCATATATGTAATATGACCAGCTTCATACAAGTGTTGTGCTGCCATCATTGTACGTTTAATAGTGAATCCAAGTTTTCTTGATGCTTCTTGTTGTAATGTAGAAGTAGTAAATGGTGGTGATGGATTTTTCATTTGTGTTTTTTCACCTTTTCCTGATATTTTAAATTCTGATTCAATCATTTTATCCATTAATTCACGAGCTAATTTTTCTGTCCCTATATATGATTTATAGCCTTTTATTAATGTACCAGACACAATTTCATCTGTTTTATTTTTAGTTTGTTCTTGTTCACTATCACTATCATCATCATTTATTATATTGTCTTCTATATCTAAGTTTGTTTTTGGTTTTTTAATTTGATATAGATTTGCTATGATATTTTTATAAAAATCAGCTTTAAATTTAAAATTAAAATCTATGTTACCTTTAAGAAAATCTTGTATTTCTTGTTCTCTATCTAGTATAATTCTTACTACTACTGATTGAACTCTACCAGCTGATAAAGATTGACCAATACTTTTCCATAATAATGGTGATATTTCATATCCAACTATACGATCAAGCATACGTCTACTCTTTTGTGCATCAACTAAATTATTATCTATTTCTCTAGGATTCTTTACTGCTTTTATAATTTCATCTTTAGTAATAGAGTTAAAAGTTATTCTCTTATTATCTTTAATACCGAGTACATGAGATAAACTCCATGCAATCATCTCACCTTCTCTATCTTCATCAGTAGCAAGTAATATATCAGATGAACTTGATGCTAGTTTCTTAAGATCTCTTATTACCGATCCTTTTCCATCTAATGCAACATATCTAGGTTTAAAATCATTTCCTATATCGATTGACATTGTTTTTGATGATAAATCGATAATATGACCAACTGATGCAGTTACAATATAATCAGATCCTAATATAGATTGTATTTTTTTTATTTTACCTGGTGATTCTACTATAACTAAAATTTTACCATCAGGATTTAATTTTAATTTATATGGTACTATTTCAGGTTCTTCTTCTTTTTTTGTTTTCTTTTTTTTACTTTCTTCTGGTACACTTTCACTAGTTTCTTGTATTTTTTTAGTTGTTTCTTTAGTTATTTCTTTAATTACTTTAATTTTTTTAATAGGTTTATCTGTAGTATCATCTTGTTTTTTATCTTTTTGTTTTGTTTTTCTTTCTTTAGTTTTTTCTTTATCAACAATAGTTGGTTCTGATGTTTTCTTTGGTGGCATTTAAATATAATATATTGTACTATTTATATTATTAAATAACAATACAAACTATTTTCATTTTTTATTAAATATAAAAAAATTGTATTTTAAATTATTTAATTATAATGATTTAATATAATATTAATATTATAATATAAATGTCTCTAAATCCAGAATTAATACCAGTTAAAAAAGATAAAGAAACTATTCGTAAAGATGTATTAACAAACATTATTAAAATATTTCATAATAGAGGATTAATAGATAATAAGAATTTACAAAAATTATTTGATGAAATTAAAAAACCTAAGGATGACGATATATATAAAATATCTCTAACAAAGAATATAAAACCAGATAATACAAATCAAGATTATGTTAAGAAATTTGATGGTTCAAATATAATCGTTAAAATTATTCATCAAAAAATTCAGGGTATTGCAAAAGTACCTGTAATAAAAGAATTTATTAATCAATATCCAAATAACCATAAAATATTTATATTTGATGGAATATCTGATAAAGTTAAAATATCACTTATGGATCTAAATAATGTTGAAGTATTTACAGAATCATTTTTGTTAGTCGATTTAATTGATCATATTGACTCTCCTCGTTATGAAGTATTATCTGAAGATGAATCAAAAGAACTTTTAGAAAGCTATATTCTTAAAAAAAGAGAGATGATGAAAATATTAACAACTGATCCTGTAGTTTCATATTTTAATCTTAAAAGAGGTAATATAATTCGTATTATTAGACCATCTGGACAATCGGGTGAAAGTATTGCTTATCGTATTGTTGCCAAAGGAAATTCTTAATATCTGATATTTTTTCTTTCCCCTAATTTTTTTGTATTATTTTCATTTACAAATGGTCTTGATATTTTTTGATTATTATTTCTATATGAGTTATTAATTACTTGTGCTTCAGAGAACATTCTATCAAATAATTTTTTAGATGTTTGTGTAAATCTTTCATTTTCTTCTTTTTTATTCTTTCTTTCATATAATTTTTTTATATCTTGTTTATAATCATCGTTTGTTTCACTATCTATATCATCTGATTCAGTAAGTTCATATATATTATCAGATTCTATTTCTTGTGTAATATTTTCTTTTTTTATAGCAATACTATCTTTTATTTTTGTATTTATATTATATGATATATATTCTTTTATCTTAGGATCAATTGGTTTTTTACTATATAACATATTCTTTAATTCTGATAAATACATATCTTCTATATTTTTATCAGTATCATATAAACTTTGCATATTCATTTATAACATATAAATAAATTAATTTTACAAAATAAACATATTAAATATTATATGGATTTTTATGAGAAATATCTAAAGTATAAAAGAAAATATTTAGAACAAAAAGGAGGGTTAAAACATAAAAGTTTTATTACTCAAGTTATTAATAGAATAAATACAATAAATAATCAAACTATTGTAGAAAAAACACAATTTAATAATAAAGTTGGTGGCGGCCATGGTTCTTTATTATTAGGTTCATCAAGTAGTTTTAAAGGAGGTGAAAAAATGATAAGAATTTTAGTAAGTGCACAATATAGATCAAATAAATCAAATATCAAAATATCAAGTTTTGGTGGTGGATCAGAACCAGGTGAAATAGCTATACATACTATGATTAGAGAAACAATAGAAGAAATATTTAATTTTATACCAAATAAAAATATAATAGTAAATATAGAAAGATATTTATTAAGTGATAATGTAATAAATGATTATTATATTTATGATAATGATGGTTCATATACTTATATATTTGATGTAAGTATATTGGGTAACTTTATTGATATAATAATTAAAAATGGTATTAATAGAATTAGTTTACCAGTTCCACATGGTATTGAATTAAAATTAATTGATTATTTAGATAATTCAACTTTTAACGATCTATCATCTGTAGATTCAACACAAATAATAGGTAGTGAAAATAAAAATCTTACAATAAAGTTAACAAGATTTATGTCTGATAGAATTATAGATAATTATCGTTTTGTTCATTCATTAAATGAAGTTTATTATATATCATTTCCATGCTTACATGATATAATTAATATATCTAAAGATCATAATGAATATTACTTATATAACTATAAAATAAATAAAAGATTTACAATAGAATTTTTAGCTTATTTTAAACGTATGCTTACATTTCCAATACTTAAACAAATTTTAGATGTATCTAAAACATTTTAATCTTTTTTAGTTCTAATACGTGGTGCTACAGCCATTGCCATAAGCTCTTGTATTAAAAGTTTAAATGCATATGGTATCATTATTTTAGATATCTTATTAACATTGTTACAGTTTGGACAATAATAAATATCCGATGGTGATGGTTCTGTTTTATTTTCTTTACGTGGTGCACGTTGTGCAAACAAACCACAAATATCACATACATATGTTGCGTATGCATCAGAGTTATACATCATTTTTTCATTCAAGAATTTAGAAAGACCATGTGCTATAAGTGCATCACGTTCCATCTCACCTAATCTCAGACCACCATCTCTGCTTCTTCCTTCAGGTGGTTGTCTAGTTAACAATGTTCTAGGACCACGTGCACGTGCATGCATTTTGTCTTCTACTTGATGTTTAAGACGTTGGTAAAATGTAGGACCGAAATAAATCTTAATTTTAAGTTTTTCTCCAGTCATACCATTATATAATTCTTCGTAACCTTTTGGATCATATCCAAGTTCGGTTAATCTTTTTTCAACTTGTTCTATATTAAATTCTTCAAATGCTGTACCATCACCTTCATAGCCATCTAATGCAGCCACTTTTCCTACTAGAGATTCTAATAGCTGACCTACTGTTTGACGGGATGGAATGGCATTTGGATTTAAAATAATATCTGGTCTTATACCAAATTTATTATATGGCATGTCTATTCCTGCAAGTTTGATTCCACATGTTCCTTTTTGGCCATGGGTCGAATTACCACACCATACAGGAATACCATTTCTTCTAACGTAGATTACACCATCATTAGTTGGAACAGTGCAACAATAAACTTTTCCAGTATAATGTTCATATTTATCCCATATATTTTTGTTTTTATCTTTATTCACAAGAGGATTATTTTGTGTTTCAATTATTGTCATACGATATGTATCAACAGTTGTTTTAATTACTTTTCCAGCATAATTTCCAGTTTTACAATATGATTCATGACCAGCTTTATATTTTACAGCAATATTTGTAGAATAACCAGCATGTAAACATAATCTTTGAAAATCATCTGCTAATCGTTTAGATGATGTATCATAACGTTTTGTTCCATTTTCCATAGTATGACCATCACCAAGAAGCATACCGTTTATTAACCACTTACATTCTTGTCTATTTAAAGACCATACCCATTCTGGTAAATATTTATTTACTGCTCCAACACTATATGGTTTCATGAATTCAACTAATTGTTTATCACGAACTGCCCAGCTTTTTTCAATTTCATCATCTGGATAACATTTATTTTTATAAATTCTATATCCCATTTTATCACACGCTATTTGTAAAGCATCACGAACTCTTTCTTTATGTGCTGCAAAATTAACCCCTCTGGTATATTCGCAACAACCTTCTGCCATCCATATACCAAAGAAGGTTAAGAATGATTCAATATCAAGTTCTCTATCTGGAAAATCTTCCCATTTTGTTAATATAAATTTATCATCTTGTACATTACTATCACCTACGTCTATTTCATCGCAATTCTTAAGATATCTTTTTTGTTTTTGATAAATATCTTCTGCTTTTTCTATTTTATAATTATAAGTATCACGACCACCAACATACATGCGATGATTTTTAGTAACTCTTAGATTTACTTGATTTGATTCTACAACATATATATCTTCATCACAATCATATTGTTGTACTTCAGATGGGTTAATATATTTTAATGTTTTACCATTTATAAGACATGCTACTTTATGATCAATAGTAACTTTGTCAATTGATACCCAACCTTGTGTTGTTAATACATCATGATCTGGTGTATAACAAGCAAATTTATCACCAACACGTGGTGTACGCGTTGATCTAACTAAAACTTTACGTGTTGGATAACCATCTTGATCTTGTATATCAATATATACTCGATCAATTACACCAGGAGCACCTCCTTTATACACTTCTGATGCATCTTTAAATTCTTTATTAGAGTTACCAATATTTTGTATTGGTGTTACTTTACCAATAATAATATCATCATTATTTATAATAGTTTCTGGTGGTACATATCCCTTATCATTTAATTTATCATAAGATCCATGTCTCATACCTACTACTTTAGATGAATCAGGCTTCATAAATATATCATCTTGTGCAGTAGATTGATTTTTCTGTGCTTTTGAAATATATTTTTTATAAGTAGCTGATCTAAACATACCTCTGTCAACAGATGCAGCATTAAAAATAAGTGAATCTTCCATATTATAACCTGTATAACATGCAATACCTACCATAATATTTTCACCTGCTGGTAAATTATCAGAACCAACATATTTTGCTGTTCTTGGCGATACTAATCTTCTGTGAGGATGATATAATATATATGATATATCTGTACGATCTCTATAATTAGAGAGATAGATACCCATTGCTTGACGACCTTGTGAATATTGGAAAATATTACGTGGACCAGGATTTCTATTAGCGAATGCAGTACATGCTGATAATTCACCTAATAGAAGTTGAGGATGAAAATCACAATAATTTATATTATCAAAATATAATTCATTATATCTATTGTTTGATATTTTATCAGTTACTTTTTTAGATAATTCTTTTGATTTTTCCATTTTTTGTCTCATTTCTTCTACATTTTTAACTCTTGTTTCAAACATATAATATGGTTGTGATTCAGTATCAACATATTCAATGATATCAGGATATTTATCAAGTAATTCATCCCAAGAAGTTATTTTTGTTTGTTTATCTGCTTTATTTAAAGATATTTTATTAATAATCTCTTTTGTTACTTGAATAACATTGTTTTCAACTCTCATAACTGGTCTAACAAAACGACCAGTTTCGCAATATATACGAACTTCATTATTCTTGTAATCTGGGACAATAGATGTATTTTGTCTATCAATCATATTTTTACGTTTCATATCCATAAGATTATTTACAAATTCATATGGTTCATTAATACATCCTAACCATTCACCATTTAAGAATACTTTTGTCATATTTCTAATTTCTTTAAAAGTAAGATCTTGGAGATTGGTTATTTTATTGATTATAATATTTTTCAACATATTATATTGATCATATGACATTAATGTTGCACTTGAAACAAGTGAAAAATGTTTAGTAACACCTACTTTAGCATGTTCTGGAGTTTGTACAACACATAAGAATGGTACAGATGATGCATGTAATTGACGAGGGCCAATAAGTTTAGAACTAGAAGCATCACCACTTGGTGAATCAATACGGCGTAAGAATCCTAGAATTTGTAAATAAGTATAACATTGCATCATCTGAGCAACACCCTTTTTACGTATCCATGCACCGGTCATAAGTGATGCTTTAATACCTTGTTCAATAGTATTTGGTTTAATTTGATTGATAATATTTAATGGTTTTTCATCATTATCATTACGATTATCAAAGAATTTTTTACAATCACTCATCATAATTTTAAATCGTTGTTTAAATAATTCCATAAGTAAATCACCTGGAAGATCAACACGTTTATTAATATAAGAATCACGATCATCAACTTCAGATCTGCCAAGATAGACTTTAAGAAGTTTATTAATAATATAACCAAGATAATATGCTTTTTCTTTAAAACCACCACTTAAATGTGGGATAAAACTATTTGTTAACAAATGTATTAAATGCATTCTTTTTTGTTTAAGCTTTGTATCTAAATTTGTTTCAGTATATTTTCTTATAACTTTTAATTTATTAATAAGATAATCTACTGCTTCTTCACTTGTTTGTATTCTTTGATGATTTTCATTTTTACATGCTTCTAGTGAAATACGTAAAACATCTATCATATCATTATCATTATCATCTGTTACAATCATATTAATTATATCCTGATCAGATTGTATTCCAAGAGCTCTAAATAATACAAATACATTTACTTCTTGTAAAATTGGAACGCGTATGGTCATTTGGCCATCAGATTTAATTTTAACATTAAGTACTTGCATCATATCATTTGGTTTATATGAACGTGAATTAACTTGAACAATATGAGAAGGAACACCTGAATCTTTTTTTAAGAATACGAGTGGTTTATTTTCAACCATACGCTCTTGACATATTACAACTTTCTCAGATCCATTTACTATAAAATAGCCACCAGGATTAAATTCACATTCATTTAAATCATTATCTTTATATTGATTTAATGAACAATATTTTGATCTCATCATTAGTGGTATAGTTGCAATTGGAACACCAACTTCTTCAACCCCAGTTATTGTTTCTATTCTTTTATCTGTAAGAATATCTATTTTTTCTTGATATTGTGAAATATCGGCAATAATTTTAACAGAATAAGTAAGATTTCTTTGTCGTGCATCAGAAGGAAACATAGGTTCAATTCCATTTGGAAGTTTAGGACCTATAATACGAACGTTCTTAAAACGAAATTTTCTTTTATATACTGTATCATGTGTTATTTTTTCATTAAAAATATGATCAGAATCTTCCAAAAATATACGTACGTCTTCTTCTAAAAATTTATTATATGAATCATATAGATGACGAAAAATATAGTTCTTTTTATAAAAATATAAATCCATCATATGAAATATATCATCTGTTGTTAATGAATTTAAATTAGATACCTCTGTTTTTGCCATATTATATATTGTATATTCTTATTTTTATATATTTTTAATTAAATTATTAAAAAATCAATTTTTTTATATGATACTACTGGCTTTAAATAAATTTGTTCTATCTGTCTTTTACGCAAATGAATATATAAAAAAATATTTAAAATATATACTTTAGATATTTATTATTGATAAATATCTAAATTCTATGATATGATTATTTATTAAATTATTATTATTTAATAAATCATAGTCATCATCCCATTTAAATAATGATGCTCCTGCACCACAATGAGCACCAAATGGATTTATTTCGATTAAGTTACAAATACAATTCTCCATATCTATATAAACATCAAGAATACATGTATCATATGGAAGTTCATTTATAAAACTAATATTATTTAATGCTTTTTCTATAGTTTCTAATTCTTCTTGTGAATAGTTAAAAAGTTTTTTAGATTGTTGTGATATACCTGTTATTTTATTATTTACAACAAATATTCTAAATTCGTATCTTAAATCTATCTTATCATCCCATTTTACAAGAATTAAATATGTTTCTTTATCTGTTCTTTTATATTCTTGGTCAACGAATAGTTTAACTGAAACTAAATGTTTAAGTATTTCATCAGCATTATCAAACATATTTATTGATTTTTCATTTTTTCCAGAAGTACCTGATAATTTAATAAAATATTTTGTACAAGGATCAATGTTTTTTTCAATTTGCTGTTTGAAAGTATTGATTAATTTATTATTACTTAATTTATTATTATTACATTTACTTTCATATAATTCAATTAATGCATGTTTTATCTCTGGTGTTATATGTATTAATTTTACTTTTTGTGGACCGTTCTTCAAAGCAGGATTATACCATAAATGATAATCGAAAGAATCGATATATGTTCTATACATAATATATAAAAATCTATCACTATTATCTAATTGTTTATCATGTGGTATTTCTACATCTTCGATTATAAAATTATTATTTAATCTTTTTTTATTAAATCTTTACAAAATGGAGTTAAAGATTCCCACCATGTTTTATCTATAATGTTTTTGTTATCTCGAATAATATATGGACTATATTCATAAAAATTATTATCTTTATATGATAATTGAGATAAATCTGGATAAATTGGTTTTCTTACTAAAGACATTTTATTATTGATTATTTTATTATTGATTATTTTATTATTGATTATTTTATTATTGATTATTTTATTATTGATTATTTTATTCAATTTTTATTCATTAAAATATATAAGTTAATAAGTATAGTATTTATTATTATTATGGATGAACAAACATCAGTTAACACAGTTGAGAATTTTACAGAACTCACACAAATATTTAATGAAAAAAAAATAACATCATATTCTGAAACTACATCTATTATTGATATAATCAAAACAACATTGGATAAATCACATCTCGATACGGGATTCTTTATAGTTGATCTATCAATAGTAATTAATCAATATAAAAAATGGGTTCATTATTTACCAAGAGTAAAACCTTTTTATGCTGTAAAATGTAATCCAGATGTATTACTTGTTAAAACTTTAGCAATTCTTGGAGCTGGTTTTGATTGTGCTAGTAAAAATGAAATATCTCTTGTACTTGATAATACAAATACTGATGCATCAAAAATAATTTTTGCAAACCCCGCAAAAGCAGATATGCATTTACGCTATGCAAGAAGTGTTGATGTTGATCTAATGACTTTTGACAATATGTATGAATTATTTAAAATTATTAATTATCATCCAAATGCACAACTTCTAATAAGAATTAAGGTAGATGATTCACATTCTGTTTGTAAATTTAATTCTAAATTTGGGGCAGATTTAGAGGATGTTGATGGACTAATGAAAATTGCAAAAAGTATTGGTTTAAATATAGTTGGTGTTTCTTTCCATGTAGGCTCTGGTTGTCGTGATGTGATTGCATATAAAACAGCAATTGAAAAATCACGTAAAGTTTTTGATATAGGTAAGGAAAACGGTTATACATTAACAATGCTTGATATTGGAGGCGGATTTCCTGGAACAGATGATGCAATTATTAAATTTGAAGATATTGCTAATACAATAAATAATGCTATAAATATATATTTTTCAGAAAATGATTTTCCAGAAGAATATGGATTACAGATTATTGCAGAACCTGGACGCTATTTTGCATCGGCATCACATACACTTGTCCTTAATGTTATAGCTAAAAATAAAACTATAAATAAAGAAACTAAAGAAGCCAGATTTGCATATACATTAAATGATGGTGTATATGGATCATTTAATTGTATTATGTTTGATCATGCAAAACCAGTAATAAAACCATTTAATGAAAGAGATGGTAAAGTATATGATTGTGTTGTATATGGACCAACATGTGATTCCATGGATACTATATCAGAACATTGTAAATTACCAGATCTTGCAATAGGAGAATCAGTTTATATAGAAAATTCTGGAGCATATACAACTGCAGCAGCATCTAATTTTAATGGATTCCAACGGACGCCATGTGAATATATTATACGATATTGATAAAGAGGAGAAATATAGTTCACAAAGGCTTGATAAAAAATTTATTTTATTTTTTCTGACGCCATGTGAATATATTACTAATTAAAATAACTATAAATTCCAATCAATTTTCTTGTCAAGAAATGAATTTATTAGGCCAAAATGATCTTGATCATTAAAACACGAATAAGATTTAAATTGTTGATGGGCACTTAAGCCAGATGGATGCGAACTAATTACAACATGATGTTTATCTAAATCGATTAAGTCTATCTTTTTATAGGCATTGCCACCCCAAAGTACAAATACAATCTTATTTAATTTATCGGATATATATTGTATTAATCTATCTGTGAACCACTTCCATTCTTTTTGATGACAGTTCTTTCGTCCATCAATAACCGTTAATGCTGAATTTAGCATAAGACATCCTTGATAGACCCAATAATCTAAACATCCATGATTTGGGATATTTTCAATATGTTTATTTTTCAATAAATTTTTATATATATTATCTAAAGATGATGGTATATTAATATCAACAGGAACAGAAAAAGACAATCCATGTGCCTGTGGACAAATTCTATCTTTATATGTTTCATGATTAAAATATGGATCTTGACCAATAAAAACAACTTTAACATCTTGGAGTGGTAACATTGCAAAAGTTTTAAAAATATAATTTGGTTTTGGATATAATAATTCTGGATTATTACTTTCAAGATATATTCTGATTGTACGTTGGATTATACTAAATCTTTTATCGTTAAACAATTCATTGAATATATCATTCCACGATATATCTATTGGGGATTTTGTAATATTATAATCGACAGTCCAAATCTCTTCTTTTGAATATTTACGTTTTGTTATTGACATAATTAATTTTATGTCAATAAATCATTATTGATAAATAGATTATTTTTCATTTTTTATTCATTAATTATATATTTATCTTCCTTTATTATACATATCATCTAAAAATTTTAATTTATCATAATTTAACATTCTATCACCAATAACAATAGTTGATCTATCACTACCATTAATTGATATTTGATTTCCTAAAATACCAACAACATTATTTACATTTCCTGATTTTTCTGTTGTAGTTATATTAAATGGTATATTATTAATAGTAAAATTATTTTGGCTTGATAAATTGTCACTTGTTATAGTTAATAAAGGATCATTAAGTGTAATTGGATGAACTTGATTTGTTTTATCTAAACATTTTACATCAAGTTCTTTAGACATATTAAATGATCCATTTACAAAATTTCCAATTGAATATGATGGTGTTTGTTGAGTTGTTTTATTAGATGATGATTTTAAATTCATAAGATTTGTATATAATCCTTTTTCTATTTGTAATTGTTCTTGTTGAATTTTTAATAATCCTGATTGTAATGGTATATTATGTGCTTCTGTAATAATATTACTAATTTTTTTATTAATTTGTTTATCTAAACTATTTATTTTGTTTACAGTATTTGTAGATTGAGTTGGATTTGTTTGTAAATTTGTTTGTAAAATTGATTTTTGTTTTACTAAATCAACAAGTTCTTTTTCATAATCAATTTGTTTTGTTATTTTATTATTTAATTCATTTTGTTTTTGTTCAAGTATAGTAAATATATTGGATTCATCTATATGTTCATTAGTTTTTCTTAATACGAAAACCAATAAAATTATAACAATAAATATTAAAACAATTTTTATAGTACGATTCATTATATAAATAAAATTATATATTATTATTATTATTTTTAAATGTTCATTTTGATTATTAAAAAATTGAAAATAAAATAAATAGATTAATAAAATAAATAGATTAATAAAATAAATATGGCAACAGAAACAGCTTATAAAAACTATCAATATTCAGATGAAGTAGGGTTTGATAAAAAATATAAATTATCAACTATTGTTCAAGAAGCGCATAAATATAATTCAGAACAAAATAAATGGAAATTTAATCCATTAAAAGAAGGTTGTTTTGGTTTTGATAATATCGCTGTATCGTTATGTTATACTCTAAAAAAAATTAAATCGCAAGAACGTCTTGAAGATTTATCAATAGAAAAAATAGCAGATTATGTACATAGAGCATGGTGTAAGAATTATATTTATTGGCGAGATAATCAACCATGGAAAATAAATAAATGTTATACACCTGCATCAAAACCATTAGGTGATACAAATAGAAATAAATTATGTGAAACAGATTATTGTGATCTTCCTGAAGATGAACAACAAAAAGATATTATATTTGCAAAGTTTATTAAAAAGAAATTTATTTAATTTATTTAACTAATCGAATAACTTCTTTATTTTTATTTGAAACTGAATTTTTATTTGCAATAAGTTTTATTTTATCTTCTTGTTTTATTTTAACTTCTTGTTTTATTTTAATTTCCTTATCATCTGTATTCGATGTATTTTTATGATTAATACCAAATTTATCCATACGTTTTCTAATATCCTCTGTTATTATAGTTGCTTGATTTAATTTATTTAATTTTTCTAGCAATTTATTAACTTTATTATCATCTATTAATATATGTTTTATTTTTTCTAATTTTTTATAAGTTTTACTAATGGTAACATTTGATACACCAAATATAGTTTTTAATGATTTTTTTGTTAATGTTGTTATACCATTCAATTCTGCCATTATCAAAACACTTGTTGCAGCAATAGAGAATTGTGTATGTTCTGTTATAATATTTAATTTATCTATATTTTTAGCTATTTTAATTGCTTGGTTTGTAAATTCATCTTTAATATTCATCGTTGTACAATATTTTTTAACATATTCTTCTGATCCTATAACATTTATTTGTACTGGCATATTTTTGATTCCTAATAACTTTATAAGACTACGAATACCTTTATTTAATTCTTTTAATGTTAAACCAAATTGATCAGCTATATCTTTTGTGGATATAGGTGTATTATTTTTTTTACAAGCAATCCAAATAGAACCACCTTGAATACCCTTATTGTTTTTACCACGTGTAATAATATGTTTACCTTCATTTATACCAGATGGATGTTTACAACTTTTTGCTGCTTTATAAAATATATTTGCTGATTGTTGAATATTTTTTGTTAATCCTAATTTATCACATTTTTCATTAATAATTTTAAAATCATTATATAATGCTCTTTCACGATATGGCATTGCATCCCAATTTTGTAATTTTTGTAAATTACCACGAATATTATATGGTAATTTTGTTCCAAGTGAAGACAAAGGTAATAGTTCATTTGTAACCTTATTATATCTTTTCGTCTCCTGTTTACTATCATCATCATACATTTTATTATCTGGTGCATAATCATATAAATTATTTATTACTTCTCCACAACTACACACAACAATACCATTAGTATAATCTTCTATGAATTCAGACGAATTGCACCGCGAACACTTGGATCTATCACATGTTTCATTTTCTGTTGTTACTACAATGTTATTGTAAATATCTTCAAAAAACTTATCACAGTTTAAGTTGTCCAAATTATCTAAATCGTCTAAATTATCTATATATAAATTGTGTGTCATTAATTAAATCTTATATAATTTATATTTTCTTAAATAAATTTAATATTTTTCAAATTTTTTTTAATAAAAACACACATATAAATATATTAATTATATTTTAATTTCATTTTCATTTATATATCTTATAATACTATATTATATATGGAAGCAATATTATTTGTTAAAAATTTTAAATTTAATGATATTGGACATTGGATGTTTAATTATGCTGCTCTAAAAGAAATTATACCATCAGAAACTAAATTAGTTTGTAATAATAAAGATTTTGTAAAGATATTTCCAAATATACCATATAAAATTAACTATGATATATTAGTTAAATATAGAGAAAATGAAAATAAATATTCTAAAATACCTTATGAAAATGGTATAATTTTGATTGGAAACTATTATGATCTTAATTATAGCAATAAAATATTTAATAAATTGGAAAATGATTTTAGAATAAATGATTATTATACAAAAAATATTTTTAATATTACTCACAATGATTATTTAGATAATACATTTATATTTATTAATAAAAGAGAAAATGAAATATTATCTGACATAGATACACAATATTTTTTAGATGCGATTAATAAAAATGATAAAGATACTAAATATATTTTATTTGTGGAATCTGGATTGGAATATATATATAATGCCATTAAAAAAGAAAAAATAAATATAACAAAAATAATAAACTTTAATTATTTTAATTATGTTTATTTATTAGATATAGTTCGGAAAGCAAAAAATATTGTATTATCAAATTCATTAACTCTATTATGGCAATGTTACTTATCATATGATAAAAAAGATAAAATAATATGTCCAAAATATTGGTTTACATATGAATTTGAAAAATTTAAAAACCACAATATATTTTTAAAAAAATTTATTTTAATAGATAATAAAATAAGTGATGAAGATACTTATAAAAAAGATAAAATAATTAAAAATAAATCGTTTTTTGATAAATATTGTATTAGTCCTAAATTAAATCCTTTAGATGGTATTGGTTCAAATATGTTTACAATTGCAACAGCTTATTCTCTAGCAAAAAAAAATAATTGTGAAATAATAATAAATGATACTATACCTTTTCATATTGATAAAAATGATAAAACATTGCCACTAACAGTATGTGATGTATTTCCAAATTTATTATGTACTAAAGAAAATATTATATATCCATACAAATATTATGAACACTTTTCTACAAATCAACCAGATATTATTGAATTTAAGGCAGGATTAGAAGTAAATGGATGGTTTAGATCTAGAAAATATTTTGAGAAATATCGAGAAGAATTAAAGAAATTATTTGATTTTTCACCATTGATAAAAGACAACGCACATATTATATATGATAATATATTAAATAAATATAAAAATATTACTGGTATACATATTAGAAGAGGTGATTATTTAAAAGTTTATTTTATAAGACCTCTTGATATTGATTATTATACAAAATGTATTAATGACATGATTAATAAAAAATTATTGGAAAATACATATTTATTTATTTTTATACAGGATAAAGAATCAGAGGAATGGTTTAAATCTAGTGATATTTATAAAATAATTTGTAATACAGATAATAAAATAAAACATGAATTTATTATGACAAATCAATATATTACTATTTATTTAATGACACAATGTAATAATTTAGTAATAGCTAATTCTACATTTAGTTATATGGGAGCATTTTTAAATAAAAATAAAAATGTAAATGTATATTGTCCATATTACTGGTATAATACTAAACATACAGAATATCCTTTTATTAAAGGTATTGAAAAATACATATACCCTGAAAATTGGATTACTATAAAATAATTTATTAATTGTTTAATTTATTTTTATTTGTGCAATAAAAAATGGAAAATAATAGGTTATAAATTATATAAAGATAGAGGTGGAATAGATGCAAAAAATTTAATACTTTTTATAATGATTTTATTAAAAATAAATATACAAAACATTTAATAATATTAGATAATGCAAGATTTCATAAATCACAATTTGTAAAAGATAATATATTAAATTCAGTGAAAAAGGTGTAATATATATGATTTTCAATTTTTTAATTATAATAAAAATAAGAAAATAATAGTAATAATTATAAACTTTAAAAAACTATAAAATAGTTATCTATATAAGATATTTCTTACAATCAAATGTTTTATCACCAACGTTGAATTTTTTGTTAGTATCAATTAAAGCATATTCTAAAATTTCTTTTATATTTTCTATTACTATTACATTAAATTTTTTATCAATCAGTTTATTGTTCTTTTTAATAATTTTTTCAAAGTCTTTTTCATTTTCTTTAGGAACAAAAACTAATTCTACACCAGCTTTTTTAGCCCCAAATAGTTTACTTTCAAGTCCACCAATTGCTGTAACTGCACCATTTGTTTCTATTTCTCCAGTCATTGCAATATTGTTTTTTATTGGTAAATTTAATATTTTTGAAATAAATGCAGTAGTAAACGCAGCTCCTGCAGATGGTCCATCTTTAGGTGTTGCTCCATCTGGTGTATGTATATGTAAACCATCTGGATTATTTTTAATAAAATCATTGATAATATTTGATTTTAATATATTTGTAGCAATTGTAAAAGAAAACTCTATAGATTCTTGCATAACAGTTTTTTGACTACCTGTTAATTTTAGTTTAAATTTACTAGTACCATTAAATGTTTTATATATTAATATTGGTAATATACCACCAATACCACTATCAGTTGCATATAAACCATTAATAATACCTATTTGATGTGTAGGACTTACTTTTTTAATATTAACATTTGCCTTTTCTAATAATTTATCTATCAATTCAATTGTCATTATAATATTCTTTTTATTGTTTTGAAATACACCATTACCATATATTCTATCAAGATTTATTTTTAATAATAATTTTTCTAATTTACGTTTTAATCCTCTTACTCCTGCTTCATAAGTATATGTCTCAATTAAATGTTCTATACATTTATCATCAAATTTAATTAAATCATTTGAAAAATTAATCTCACTTGTAACTTCTTTTAGTAAATAATTTTTAAATATATTAATTTTTTCAAAACTAGAATATGAATCAACATTTATTTGTTCAATACGATCTAATAAAATTTTATCTATTTTAGATTGATCATTATATGAAAAAATAAATAATACCTTACTTAAAGGGAAAGTAACTTCTTGAAAAAATTTATCATTAAAATTATCATTTGTGTTTGGATCAGTAATATGTATTAATATATTCATTATTTCATTTATACCATATTTTATTCCTGTTTTATCTATTTCATCCATAAATATAATACATCTTGGAGAACCAGCTTGAACCATTTTTCTTATAATTAATCCTGGTTGGGCATTACTATAAGTAAAGGAATGTCCAGATAATACAGATGCATCATCAATACCACCAACATTTATTTGAGCATATGGAATTCCTAATATATCACCTAATGCTTTACCAAATAAAGTTTTACCAACGCCAGGAGGACCATGTAATCCAATACACTTACCAATACTTTTAGGATTAGATATCCATTTAGCGATTAATTCTATAATAGTATCTTTACATTTATCATGACCATAAATAATATCATTCATTTTTACTTTAGAATCATCAATAAATTTTTTAGATAATTCAATATCATTATTTAAAGTACTAAAAATATCAGTATAATCTGAGCTAATCCATGGATAATCTATTAATGTCTTAACATAATCAATATGTTTATAATTCTCAGATGATCCAGATTTTATTTCATCTATTTTTTGTAATGCTGTTTTTTTAACATAATCAGGCATTGCCTTATTTGTTAATATTTGTTTTTTGAAATCTATATCATTTGTATTTATAGAGTTAATTTTATCTAATTCTTGTAACATAATAGTATCAGATTTCTTGAGTTTTATTTGACTGATAAATTTTAAATTCTTATATATCAGATCAGATATTAAAGTAGGTTTTGAATTATTATCTATTGATTCCTTTTGATCTTTTGTAATACCAAATAATAAGGCTGCAATATTTATAGATGTTGATGAACCGTGTAATAAGAATTTAATAATTTCGAACTTTGTAGTAATATCTGAATGGATAAATTCATTCATAACACCTTTAAATATCATATTTGAATATTTAACATATTTTGTATAATCTTCATTTATTTTTTTTTTAATATTATTTTCATCTATTATTATTATTTCTCCAATTGATAAATTTTTTACATATGATAATTTAAAATTCTTATCATAATCTATATATTTTTCTAATTCATTAATAATGAATTTTTTTTTATTAAATAAAAACTCATTACATATTTGACTTGTTCTAATATATGAATTTACTGAATCATTCTTTAAGAATCCATTTATTTCTAAAACAGTTTTAAATTTATTTATTCTAAATTTAATTTGATATACATTACCTAATAAAAGAGAATATTTATCTTCTATATTTTTTCTATGAATAAATTCAAAATAATTATTCTTTTTATCTAATCTCTTATCATCTATATATCGTGAACTAATAGGAATAAAATAATTATTGATAGATTCTAATTTATATTTATCATCATTTAATGTTAATTTTATTAAATTTTTTACCCCATATAATTCTATAATTTCATCAACTGTAGATAATCCAATAAAATTACATATTCTCTTTAACATAATATCTATTTCTCTATAATCAATAAGTTTTAACTCTGGATAAAAAGATTCTACACAATTATTTTCTTTTAACATATCTATTATTTCTGTTATTGTATTAAAATCTGATTTATTACAAAATACTTTATTTAAAATATTATTATCATATTTTATTTCTGTTTTAATATCAAAATCATTATTATCACTATTATCATTTATGGAATCATTCATTAATGTTGGATATAATTGAGACGTGATTTTGTTATAATAACTATTTAAATTATTGATCGAGTCATTAATTAAAATATTTATTTTCTTTTTATCATCTGTTGTTAACACAAAATTATCGTACAAATTATCCACATGTATTGATAGATTATTAAGAAGTGATGTTTTGATTCTATAATCCTTTTTAAGATAATATACAATTATATCACGGATTGTAAAGAATTCCATTATAATATAAATACTATAAAAAATAATAATATTAAAAACATTAAATAATTTATTGTTTTATATAAAATTTATCAAATATAAAAAAAATATCACTATAAAAAATTTCCTTAAGTACTATTTGACTGCGTATCTTTTTAAATAAATAATTATATAGGTATTGTATAATAATATGTCTGAATCAACAAAAACCCAAAAAGCTACCAAATCAACTAAAACTGAAAAAGTAGAAGCTGCACCAGTAGTTGTTGCTGCTCCAGTTGTTGAAGATAAGAAATCCAAGAAAACTAAAACTGAAAAAGTAGAAGCTGCTCCAGTAGTTGTTGCTGCTCCAGTTGTTGAAGATAAGAAATCCAAGAAAACTAAACAAGAAGAAGTTAAAGTTGACACAAAATCAACTAAAACAACTAAATCAAAGACATCTAAAGCATCTAAACAAGAAGATGCTGAAGAGAATGATCCCCGCAAACGTTATTTCCATTGTGTTTACAAAAATGCTGATGGTGAAGTAGTTCGTGCTGGTCGTTACTCTGGTAAGAAACCAAAACAAGCTGCTCGCAAAGCTCTATCACGTGTTGTTGATAAAAATGAACTTCAAATTGGTCAAAAGATTACATTCCTTATCAAAGAATGCACTCGTGGACGCAAGAAGAAATCATATTCTTATGAAGGTTCTCGTGTTCTTCTTGATAAACCAGTTGAAGTTTCAATCAAGAAGAAAGATGGAACAAGTGCAAAACTTCTCTATAAACATGATAATGTTGTTAAGAAAGTAGCACTTACAGAATGTGCTGATCTTCTCGATGTTGAATTCAATGATGAAGAAGAAAACGTTCAAGAAGCTGGATCCAAAAATGTTAAAGTTGTTAAAAAAGCAAAAGCAACTAGTTCAAAGAGCGCTGATACAAAATCAACTGCTTCTAAGAAAACATCTAAATCATCAACTAAATCAGTAACTAAAGGATCAACAAAATCTGCTAAAGTTGCTGCTAAACCAGTTGCTAAACCAGCTGCTAAAGCAACAAAATCAAAAAGCAAATAAACTTTTTATTTTTTAAATAAATTATTTTATTCTATTTATTATTTTAAGATTTATTAAATATATAATAATTATATATATGTTGACAACACAAAAACCTCAACCTCAGCAAGTAACTAATCAGAAGGTACAAGGTTCTTCGGGTGAAAAAGAACCACAACAAATACAAGTAAATCATGTCGTAATCGAACAACCCAATAACTCTATATTAATTGAACATTTACATGATAAAAAAGAGTATATTTTTAAAGACAGTGCTAATAATATAATAGGTAGTTTTAATGTATACCAACTATTCAAATATTTGAATAGTGATATTAATGAGTATTTACCAGAAATTAATTTAGGAAATTCAAAAGATGTTATTGAAAAATATATTTATTCATTAGACATTGATACAAATCATAAATATGAATTAATATCTCATTTAGATTCACCATTCACATCAAATATAGAAATGATTTTAAAATTATACAAAGATATAAGATTATTAGATGAATTATTATTAAAACAATTAATAGATAAACCATTAGATATAGCATCAAAAATAAAAGATAGAAATTCACAATTTATATATAATATCTTACAAAGAATTCTAAGACTATCTAATACTATTATTGATAAAATTGATAATAAAAACAATAAAGATGAATTATTAAGATATAATATTGGTGCTGTATATAAAATGACTGAAATAGTTAAAGAAGATATACAAATTAAAACATTACAAATTGAAAATATTAAAACAGATATAAATAAATTATTGCAAATACAAGAAAATATGACATTAAAAATGAATGAATTAAAATCTTCATTAGATCAACAAAGTGATGAGTGTAGACATTTAATAAAACAGATATCTAAACAACAAGGTGGATCAAAATCATCATCTAGATCATCATCAAAATCATCAACTACAACATCACAAAATAATTTATCAGAGACAACAGTAACAAAAAGTATATCATCAAAAAAAACAAGTATACAAACAGAATCATCTCAAGAACTAAGTCAATTAAGTCACACACCTATTCACAATGGTGGAAAGAAATCTATAATATCTGAAAACTTGAATACATCAGAATTTGATAAATATAATTTTTCAGAATCAAGTATAACTCCTAATATAACAGTATTAGATAAGTCTACAAGTGCAACAAATAAAACACGTTCATTTAATGGATCTTATAATATATCATCAATTCTAGTTGATGATACTGCATCCTTTATATTAACAGAAAGTGTTAAATAACTTTTACCATTAATATTTTATTTACTATATAATATATGGATTCAGTATCTATTAATTTATTGTCACAAAGCATGAATTACGAAGAAGATATAAAAACACTAATTAATAATAATCAAATTGAATATAGTAAATTACAAGATAATTTAAACTTAATAACTGATATTATAAAAGAATTATTAGAAAAATCAGAAAAAATATCATTAGATATAAATAAAAAATTAGATATACATACAGAAACTATTAATATTTTTTTTGAAATCAATAAAAAATGTTATTAATCATTTTGATCAATCATTAATTGCATTATTTCATTTTCTTGTCTCATTTTTAATAAAGTTTCTATATCTGTTCCATTAGTGTCATTTGAATAATTAACTACTATACTTGAACTATTTAGAACATTTACATTAAAGTTTATTCCTTCATTATTATTATATATTTGTTGACAGAATTCATTAAAATTATCTAATTCTGATTTATAATATTCATTAGTTTTGTTATCGTCATCTTCATATAATAATTTAAATATTTCATCTAATTTATTATTTATTATACTTAATTGTTCTGATTTTAATGGTATTTTCTTTTCATCAATCATTATTTTTAATGTTAAAGCACTGTTTTCTAATTCACCTTTTGGATTTGCTGAAGATTTTATTAATTCACCTTCATTAAATAAATCTTTATTCTCATATTCCTTCATTAATTTATCACATGCATCATTAACATCATCAATTTTCTGTTTATATTCTATTTTTGTTGGTTTATCATGTACATGCATCCATAGTAAAGTATCATCAATAAAATCTTTTAATTCATTTTTATGATCTTTATCTACTACAAAACCATCATTACATATTATATCAAATATTGAGTAACATAAATCAAATAATGTTTTTCTAAGTTCTGATATTTCTTGTATTTCTTCTTCAGATATAGTATTTTGATTTTCATTTTCTGTCATATTAATTATATTGTCATCATTTATATTATCTTGATTTTCATCATTTTCATTCTTATATATATCTGTAAAATTTTGTTGATCATTTGCTTTAATATCATTATCTTTTTCTAATACACCTCTTACTATTAAAGTACCATATCTTTGTTTTACATTTTCTAATGTTTTTTCTAATTCATCATCTGATCTTTCATAATATTTCTTTTGTTTTAACCAATCAATTAATATTGTTACATCTTCTTTTATTACTTTTTTATTTTGTTCACTTAATTTAAAATGTGAATTATCTAAATTTGCCATTATATTGCAACATAAATCATCTATTTCATAATGCATCATTTTTTTTCTTCTTTCTATTTCATCTCTAATTTCTAATTCTTTAGCTTCTTCTACTAATCTTAATATATCTTGTTTTGTTAATCTACCTTTATTAGAATTAACTATTATTGATGATTTTTCTTTAGATTTTGTATCTTCTGCTGTTACTGTTACTATACCATTAACATCTACTGAAAAAGTTACATCTATCTTTGGTATTCCACGTGGTGCTTCTTCTATATTTGTTAATTCAAATTCACCAACAAATATATTATCTACTGTTAATGATCTTTCACCTTCATAAATTTTAATTATAACTGATTTTTCATAATCACTATCTGTCGTATATGTTTGTGTAATACTATATGGTATTATAGTATTTCTTTCTATTAAAACATCCATTACTCCACCAACTGTTTCAACACCTAGTGATAATGGTGTAACATCTAATAAAGTTAAATTATCAGTATGGGGATTTAATACACCACTTAATATAGCTCCTTGGTAACCTGCTCCTATAGATATAGCCTCATCTGGATTTAATGATAAATTTGGTTTTTTTTTAAATTTCATTTCTATTCTATTAACTATAGATGGCATTCTAGTCATACCACCAACTAAAATAATTTCATTAACATCATTATAATCTATATTACAAGCATCTAGAACATCTTCAATTGGTTTTAAACACAATAATAATAAATCACTACATATTATTTCTAAATCACTTCTTGTAATTGAAAAAGATAAATCTTTATTATCATAAAAATTACTTACTTGAATTATAGTTTTTGATTTTGTCGATAATATTTTTTTTGCATTTTCACACGATTGTTTTAATTTTTGTAATGATAATGAATTTAGATTATTTAGACTAGTGATACCATATTTATGTTTGAATTTATTTAATGCAAAACCTAATAATTTATTATCAAAATCAGCTCCTCCCATATGAGTATTACCAGCAGAGCCTAAAACTGTAAAAATATTTTGTCCATTATCATCAAGTGAAATTTCAACAACTGATACATCTAATGTACCACCGCCAAAATCATATACTAATATATTCAATACTTCATCTTCTTCTAATTTTCTATTTGTTAAACCATATGCTATTGCAGCTGATGTAGGTTCATGTATCATACGTACCACTTCTAAACCAGCAATTGTTGCAGCATCATATGTTGCTTGACGTTGAGCATCTGTAAACCTAGCAGGAATTGTAATAACTGCTTTTGTTATAGGTTGCTTTAAATAAGTACTTGCCATTTGTTTCATTTTCATTAATACATTTGCTGATATTTCTTCTGGTGAAAATGTTTTAAAATCATTATTATTTCTTAAATCAGTGTTTATTGTTGATAATAATCTAATATTATCATTATCATCACTGATATATTTATAAGATAAAAATTCTTTTTCTTTTTGTACTATATTATCTGAATATTTTAATCCAATTAATCGTTTAACTTCATAATATACATTATCTGAATTTATAACACTTTGATTTTTTGCATCATAACCTACATATTTTGATATATTAGTAAAACCAACATAACTAGGAATATATTTATTTCCTTTTTCATCTGGTATTATTTCAATTTGATTATTTTTATAAACACTACAACATGAATTAGTAGTCCCTAAATCAATACCAATAATATAATCAATATATTCATCTTGTTCATTAATATTTGTTTTTATAGTATCTTTTTTTTTCATAAAATCTAAAATATCATTATAATTATCTTCATTTTTATCTTCATCTTTAATATATGCTTTCTCCATATATTAAATGTAAATTATATTAATATTAGTAAAATAGCGTAAAATATTATTGTCTATTTTTATATTTATTTTTTATATCTTCACCAACAGTATTTATTTTAGTTGACTTTATATTTGAAGTATTGTTATTATCTTCATTTTTAATAGTTTGTATTTTTATCTTTTTCTTTGGTGTATTTTCTTGATTTGTATTTAGTTCATTTGTTTCTGATTTTGATATCTTTATTCTACTTTGTTTTTTCTCACCAGATAATAATTGAACTATATCACTTTCTTTAATATCATCAATATCTATATTTTCAATTATTTCTTCAAAATCATTACCTAATTCCTTTCTTAACTCATCTTCTATACTTTCAATCTTAGAAGATTTCTTAGTAGTATTTTCTTTTGTAAAGTTTTCAACCTCTTCTTGTGTTAATTGATCATTTTCTATTAATGTACTTATAAAATCATCAATCATTTTCTTTTCTTTATTTATTTTCCGTTGTTCTTTCTTATAAAAATCTTTAAGTTCTTCTGAATTCTTTGGGTTATATTCAAGTCTATATCTATAATTTTGTACATATTCAAATTCTTTTTTATATTTATTTTTTTTAGAGGATGAGTATAATACTTTTAATTCATCATTATGTTTTTCAAGAATTTGAGATAATAATTCAAATTCAGCTTCTAGCAATAAAGAATCTGAATCAATGTCAGTTACTGTATGAACTCTTAATTCTTTTTTATCTTTAATATTTGTATTAAATATATCATCTTTATAATATTTTTTAAAATCTTTGTTAAATAAATCCTTTTTAATAATATTTTTATATGGTTGATTAGTTCTAGACCCCCACCAATCTTCTAATAATTTATTTGTTTTTTTATCATATTGAGTAATAATTTCATTATAAGCCTCATCTAGTTCTGGTTTTTTAGTTTTATTTACAACAAGTGGACAAATAACTAAATCAGTAATTTGTTTTTTATCCATACCCATTTCATCAATATTTCGTGCTCTTTTAATTTGTTCTAATCTATTCATATTTATTTTATTATAGAATGATGCATCTCTCGAATTTGCAACAAAAGAAGGATTATTATTCAATAAAGGATTTTGATTAAAAGGATTTGTATTCTTATATGTATTAAATCTATTAACAAGATTATTATTCATATTTCTACTCATTAATATAATAAATTATTATAAAATTTATATCCATAAAACACACTAATTATATTCTTATATTATATGGACAAATATACAAATGATATAATAAAATTTATATCTACTAATAAACAATTTATTAATAATAAACAATTTATTAATAATGACATTAAAATAGAAAATAATTTAATCATAAAACAAATTAATGATTGTTTAACCAGTAACATAACAATACCTAATTATTCAATTAATAAAATTAAAAAGTTACATGATTTAGAAGAAGATATGTTGTTATACACTTTTTTTAAAAAATATAATCAAGAAATTAAATCTAAAGATGATTTTATTAAATATTATACATTAAATCAACATAATCTCAGTATTAATCAAATAAATAAAGATATTAATACTAATCAGCAATTATTGAAATTATTCAATGATATATATAAACGTAATGATGATAGACATGAAATATCTGAAATATTTTATAATAATACTTTTGTATCAATTGATGTATTACAAGAATTAGAATCATATGATTTATCTCATATATTAATTAAAAATGATACTTATAGATTATCATTATATTATTATGACATTGATGATATAACTATTAAAGAATATTTACAAAATATTATTAGTATTATTTTTTTAATTAAAAAACTAAATGATAAATTTGATCCAAATAATAATCAATCATATAATGTTATAATTTTCCTAGGTAATCAAAAAAAACTTTTAGTTTCTGATACAATTACACCATTATCAATGAATTCTGGTTCAAGTATACCAACTGTATATGCATCATTATGGAGAAAAGAAGAATATGAAAAAGTATTAATCCATGAGTTATTACATTATATTAAGGCTGATTTTTATAGAAATACAAGTGCTTATGATAAATTAGATTCATATATTACCGAACTTATAAATATAGATGGTATTAATAGTCCAAATGAAGCATATAATGAAACATTAGCTGGAATTATCAATATGTGTTATAAGAGTGCTAAATATAATAAAAATATTAATGAGATTTATAATACAGAATTAAATTTTTTATTATTACAAAGTGCAAAAATTATATATTTATTTGATGGTAATAGTATTGATGATATCTATAATAAAAAAATAATTATTAAACAAACATCATCAGCTATATCATATTTATTCTTGAAATCAATATTATTTTATTATATATTTGATATATTACAATTTATTGAAAATATTAATTTTAAATGTAATAGTAATGATAAAATATTAAAATTTACTAAATTATTAAAAAATTTAATAGATAAAGAAGATTATAAAATATTTGTAGATAAATATATAATACTATTAAAAAAACTTGTAAATAATGATAATCAAAAATTCATATGTAATACAATGAGAATGTCAGTTTATTAATAATAATAATGCATTACATTTTCATCAATATAACTAAAATTATTTTTAGCAAATACATAATTTGATCCACTATCGGGTAATATAACAACTTCAATATATTTGATTCCTCCCTTGTTACAAAAGTCTATTACTCTTTGTACTAGTTGTGAAGAAAGATTTTGTCTTCTATATAACATATTTGTATGAACATAATTAATAAAACATTTATTATCTTTTATTGTAAAATATATCATTGCAACATATGATTCATCTTTATCTAGAAGTAAAAATATATGATCGTTTATTTTCAGATTAGGAATAATTATCCCATCGACATTTTTTTTAATAATATTTTTTATATTTTTACTATATGTTGTTATATGATTAAAGTCATAATTCATTATGTTTTGATATATTAGTATATTAATATATTAGTAATAATTATAATTCAATTTTTTTATTAATTAAATAAAAAATTGAATTATATAGACTATACAGATATAATGTAATAATAATAACTATAATTATGAATATTGAAGGACATACTTATTTATTCTATGATAAATATTGTGGTGATCATGGATATGATAACTCGATAACTAAAAAAATGGATATTCCTGATCTATATAATGGTTCTTACAAAGTATATAAAAATCAGGATGCTATTCGTCAATTTAATAAATTTGGTGATCATCTATTACCTACTAATTTAGATACATCATTCTATGATATATCATTTTTTGTTATTTCAAAACAAAATAATACAGAAGAACAAAAGTATTTATGTATTTGTGTTAATCATAATAAACTTAAACAAAACATCGATAATATACCAAATATAGATTTCCTTATAAATGCATGTTCATACCATAATTCATATAATACAAAAACAACAACTAATAATAAATCTATAAATGAAGAAATTAAAATTAAAGCAGCAGTTGCAAATACTGACCTGACTGATCCAATGATAGAACAACCAAATTATTATACTTTAAAACTATTTGATTATCAAAAGAAAACAATTAAATGGTTAGATGATACTTATAAAAAACACAAAAAAATAAATTATAGTTTCAATAACGAAATTTTCTTTGGAGATTATGTGTATGATACTATTAAAAAAAAATTTATTCCTATTGAAAACAGAAAACAAATAGTTTTTAAAGGTGGTTTATTAGCTGATGAAATGGGTCTTGGTAAAACATTCGAAATGATTACAATGTCTTTATTAAATCAAGCTAAAAATATTTCATATTTCCAAGATAATGAACAACTATTATGTAGTCGCGCTACTCTTATTTTGAGTCCAAACCATTTATCAAACCAATGGATTCGTGAAATTAAAAAAATTATTGATCCAAACTATAATATTAAAATCGTATCATTGTTGACTAAAACACATCATAATAAAGTAACATATATTGATTTACTTGATGCTGATTTTATTATAGTATCATATAACTTTTTAGGAAATGAATGTTATTATGAAGAATGGTTTAAAAAAATAGATACAACAATTAAAAAGGGTCAAACATATGTTAATTCTCAAGAATATAATGAAGACAAAATAAAAGAAATTATAACAGAAATAACAAACGATATTAAAAACAATCTAAATAAACTATTTAATGTTAATCCATTTATTAATTGTATAAAGTTTAAAGACATTTTTATAGATGAATTTCACGAAATAATTACTCTTGAAAAGTATAATTATATATTAAAATTAATAAAATTATTAAATGCAGAAAATAAATGGATTCTTACAGGAACACCATTTGATAAAAGTGATTTATGTTTAAAAGAAATGGTAAAATTTATAACAGATTATAAAATAAATAATATAAATCATGTTATGGAAAATGAATATGTACGTGATTATCTACTTAATCAATTTTTCAGAAAAAATACAAAATTATCAGTTAAAAATGAAAATGAATTAATACCTATTGTAGAAGAAATTGTTAAACTTAAATTTACGCCTATTGAGCGTGCAATGTTCAACGCATATATTGCAAATTCAAATATAGATAAAAAATCAGTTTTGGTAAGACAATTATGTTGTGATCCTCGTATTGTAAATGAACTAAAGGATGAATTATCTACTTGTAAAACACCTGAAGATATTCAACGTACTATGGTTAAACATTATAAAAATGCAATGGAAGAATCAGCTAAAAAAGTACGTATCATCAAGTATAGAATTAAAAAACATGAACGTAATATTAAAGTATCTGAGTTTCGTAGATATCGTAAATATCTTAAACAATTAGGAAATCAAGTAATTATTGATTATCCAGAAAAGATATTTGATCCAGAGTTTGACAATAATCCAGTTGATATTGTTCAAGATATAGATATTATACCAGTTGATAATTCAGAAGATACAAAAGAAACAAATGATAAAATAGATAATACTAAACCATATATAACAATAAATGATAATACAATTAAAACATTTATTAAAAGTATTAATGATTTATTATCTAAAAATCCATCAACAGTTCTTGATAATATGAAAACATATCTTAATATTCTAAAAGTAGAATTAACCAAAGAGGAAAAAATATATGAAGGTAAACGTTCAACATCTGAATTCTTCACAAATATGATGCAAAAGATTAATAAAATAATGGAAAAGAAGAAGAAACAAGAAGAAACCGGTGAAGAACTTGATCCAGATGATGATGAACTATGTAGCGTATGTCTTAATGAAATTAGTGGAGATGACGCAGGTGTTACAAAATGTGGTCATATGTATTGTTTTCAATGTATTAAAGAAATGATAAAGACCAGTCCTAAATGTCCACAATGCATGAAACCATTAAAAGAATCTGATATTAATATGATATCATTCGAGAACTTAACAGAAAAAAATCAAACAAAAGAAATAAAAGATAAAGTTTCATTAATTAGTAAAATTGGTACAAAATTAGCTAATCTAATCTTTTATATTAAAAACTGTAAAGAGAAATGTATTGTATTTTCTCAATGGGATGATTTACTTAAAAAAGTGGGCGATGTTCTTGATACATATGGTGTTAAAAATGTATTTTGTCGTGGAAATGTTTGGACACGTGATAAAGCTATACGTGATTTTTCAACCAAAAATGATATTCAAGTAATTATGTTATCATCTGAGAGTGCAGCAGCAGGAACAAATTTAACAGCAGCAACTAAAGTTATATTACTTGATCCAGTTAGCGGTACATATGAATTTAGAAAGAATACAGAGGGGCAAGCAATTGGTAGAGCTCATCGTACAGGACAAACTAAACAAGTAACCGTCGTACGGTTCATTATTAAAGATACTATTGAAGAAGAAATATATAATGAAAATATTATTGAAGATGCAAAGTTTAAAAAAGATATTAAAATGACTATATTAACAGATGACAACTTAAATCTTGATTCAGAAGAAATATTAAAAATAGCTAATGAAGCGGATACTAATATTAAGAAGAAAGAATCTAAACCAAAGAAAAAAACTACAACAACTAAAAAAGTTAAAAAAGAATTATCTGATAGTGATGATGATAGATTAATTAATAAATATCATCATTAGTTTGTGTATTATAAATATATGCATTATCTACACAAGTATTAAAATTACAAATATGACTTGCACATTCTGAACCAAAATTACAAACAGCACCATTGGGTGCACCTGTTTTAGTTTCTTGTTGTGGTTGTTCTGGTTGCATATCAATTGGTTTATATACTAAATCATTATCTTGTATATTTATTTGTTGTGGTTTAGAAACAGAAGTAGATGTTATACTTGTATCTGGTACACAATAATTTTGAAAACATTTATATGGATTACCCGATGCATCTGGACAACAAGTATCTCTTCCACGAACACATTTATCACCAGGATTCTTATTACAATCTAAATTTTCTTTTATTGTTTTTGTAGCAAAAAATACAACTATTATAATTATAATAACTATAACAACAGCGATAGTTTCTTTAGAACTAAATTTATTCCACATAATATATATTATTATTGTAGAAATAAATTAATAAATAACAATTTATATATATTACTTTAATTTATATAAGTAAATACTACATATTTTTTATTATATTATGCCATCGGATTTATCGAGTTCAGATACAGATGATACTAGAAGTACAAATATAGATGATGATAATACATATATTGAAAAAAATTTTGATCCAGAAATATTTTTTGCTGATAATCCTAGACAATGTAGATATTTTAAAATGATTCATAAATTTTTTAGAAAATGTGATTCCCAGCTAGTTGAGAAAATGGTTAAAATAATAAATAAAGATAAAAGTAATAAAAAGGATGATGAAAGTTCACAAAAAGATTCAACATGTATATCTTTGAGAGTTCTTGAATGGGTTGTTACAAAATGTTCAAAAAAGAATGTTGATATACAAATAGATGATAAAGAATATTTTAGTATTAATATAATGTATAAAGCCCAATTAAAAGCATATAAAAAGAAAAACTTTGATCCATTTAGAAGAGATCGTAAATTTTGTTATAAATATGATAGAAAAGATCCATCTAAAACAGTAGTTACAACATTAGGACAATTAAATTTTTTTAAATGGGCTATATCAAATAATATTATAGAGTGTGTAGAAAAACATTACCCTGTAATTATAGAAACTATGAATAAATCAAATAAAGATGATAAAATTAAAAAACTTAGAAAGAAGAAAATAAAAGCTAGAGAAGAAGAATCTAAATCATCTAAATCATTAATAAAAAAAGCAAAGTCAGATCCTCCATGTTTTATAGTAGAATTTGATTAATCATTTCTAATTATATTTCTTTCTTTTATAGTAGCATTTAATACTTGATGAGGGGTATTATTTTTTTCCATAAATGAATTTAATGCATTTGTATCTTTTGGAAAACATAATCCACCATATGAAATATTTCCATCTGGTCCTGGTATATCAGTATGCATCGGATTAATCCAATTATTATTTAACATTAGATTTTTAACAGTGTTATAATCTATATTTAATTTATTGCATAATAAATATAATTCAGTAAAAAATTGTACTTTAACTGCATAAAAAGAATTTGAAAATAATTTAACACATTCAGATATATTTGAATTACAACAAGATATTTTTGCATCAAAATATTTATTATAAAAACTCATAACAGTATTAATATCTTCTTTATCACATGTATTATTTATTCCTAAAATTATATGTTTCTGATTCTTAAAATCATCTATTGCTGTTCTTGCAGTTAAAAATTCTGGATTATGTATTAATTTTAAATTATATATCTTAGACATATTATCTATAGTTGTCGGTTCTAATGTGGATTTTATTAATATTATACCTTTATATTCATTATTATTTAAGTATAATAATGTTTTTTCTAATTCTGTAATATCATATTTATTTTTTATATCATTGTATGGTGTTGGAAGACATATAAATACTATATGTGATGCTAATAATTTATCAATCGTTCCAATATTTTTATATAAATCAAATAAATATAATTCTATATCAGAATAATCTTTTAAAGTCATATATATTGCATTACCTACAAAACCTAATCCACATATACCTATCTTATATGTATCCATTATAATTTAATTTTATAATAATTTATTATTATAAAAACTTACTTTTATTAAAAAAATAACTAGTGATTCTTCTCACTTATGATTAACTAATCCGTACATATTTAATCATCTTCATCAGAAGTATTATTATCTATATCTATTTCAATTTCTTCTGATTCTGATAAAGAATTATTTATTAATCTATCATCATCTGTTTTAGTAACTTTATTATCATCTTCTTCATCTGTTTCATTATCTGTTCCATTACTATCTGATAAATATTTTTTATTATGATTATCTTTTTCTTCTTCAGTATCTGTTTCACTATCAGAAGAATCAATAAATAAATAATCTAGATGATCAATTCTTTTAGGTTTTATTTTTCTAACTTTCATTTGTCTAACTATATTTTCTAAATAAATATGACCATCTGATTTATCAAATACAATTGATGTTAGTTCTAATACTATTTCAACTCTTGCATTATTTTGTAATATATTTGTTGCATCATCAAATGATAATTTTTTCTTTTTATTTTCATATATTTCTGTTGAAAAAGTTTGATTAGTAGTAATACCTAATACTAATATATCATATACTGTATCTTTACCCGTATATGTTGATGTAAATTGTCTATAATTAAATTTTGTTTTAAGTCTTTTTGTTATTTTTCTTTCTTGTATAACACTTACTACATGCGCATCTATGTTATCAAAAATATTTTTAATTTCTTTCTTTTCTCTGAGATCTAATATAATATTATTGTTAGAAAAAGATAATACATTTAATTCAGGTATTCTTATCATAACCGGTTTCATTTTCTCAACACTAAGATCTATTTTAATAAGATTATCATTTACTTCATATGGATCATGTATGTTCATTTTCTTTACTTCAAATTCATCTAATCTTGTAAGCATTATATTATTTTATAAAGATTTTAAATATTATAAAAACACGCGAAAACAATTAATTATATTGTTGATCTTATTCTGATTTCCATGATTAGTTCCAATGATGTGATTGTGGTTGTTGTTGTTGTTGTTGTTGTTGTTGTTGTTGTTGTTGTGGTTGTTGTTGTTGTGGTTGTTGTTGTTGTTGTTGTTGTGGTTGTTGTTGTTGTGGTTGTTGTTGTTGTGGTTGTTGTGGTTGTTGTGGTTGTTGTTGTTGTTGTTGTTCTTGCTCTTCTTCTTCTTGGAATCTCCTAGAATATTCCCAAACAGGTGCACGTGATTGTGATTGTGCTCTCCAAGAAGATTCCCAAACAGGTGATTGTGCTTGTGATTGTGCTTGTACTTGTGCTTGTGCTTGTGATTGTGATTGTGATTGTGATTGTGATTGTGATTGTGATCCCAATGAATACTCCCAATCAGTTGGTTGTGTTGGTGTTTGTGGTGGAGCAGATACAACCATATCAGTTGGTTGTGTTGGTGTTTGTGGTGGAGCAGATACAACCATATCTGTTGGATGTGGTACTGGTAAATAATATGTATCGTCAGTTCTAGAAAAACGTTCACATAATGTATTAGTTACAATCCCTAATAATGCTTCTAATTCTGGATAAAATTTTTGACTTATTTTATTATGGAACAATAGTGTTATAAGAATTATATTCTTTATATTTAAACTAATCGGTTTACATTTACATGTACTATCTCTATATGCACATTTACATGTATAATCATAAAGTTCAGTAAAGTCTTTATTATAATTTGTTAATATATCTATATTATTTGATAAAGGTAATAAAACTATATTATTAATTAAATTAATTATAAAGTAATGTGTTATATCAATATAATTTAAATTAATACCGTCATCAACATTCATAAATTTTATTTTTTCTCCATAATTTGTTTTAATAATATCTATTAAAGATACAAATGATAAAATTGGCAGACATGGATATATATTAATTAAATACCTATTCTCAGCAGGGATATAGTAATATGCACAATACTCACTATAATAAGTAATTAAACATCTGTGTTTATGTAGTATGTCTTTTAAATCAGATGGTTCATAATCTTTATTATCAATAGTTATTTTATTAGATTTATCAAGTAAGTCATTATTTATAACAGTAATATATGATAACATAGATTCATTATTTATTTTTATTAATTCATTTAATGCGATTATTAAATCTTTATAATATTTAATATTTAATCTATAAATCCTATCCATTTGTTTAACATATTTTATTGGATAATTTTCAGAAATACTTAATTTTATATTATATGTACTTTCATATACTTCTCCTATATTTGAGTAACTTATTCTTAATATATCTTGCAATATACTATCTATAGAAACTATATGATTATTACGAATAATCTCATTTATTAAATTAAAATCTGTATCATATGAATGATATAAATTTCTATACATTGCTAATGAAACAAGTCTTATAGATGTGTATGTATGCATGTATGCTCTATAAAAAGTTTTAACAATATATTGTATTATTTTTATAACAGTCATCATTGAAGATAAAATAAATATTAATTTACTATATATAAGTTCATAATTTGCAATATTATATATAGTTATATTAGGCATATTTATTTTTCCATATAATTTTTCTAAATTATAATCACTTGGTTGTGCCCAAGTTACAGTAAAATAATCTCTAGTTGATATACTATCAAATGTATGTATTCCATCATTACCAAATGATGATTTTAAATTAAATCTAAATAAATATATTAATAAATAATTTATAAATGTTTGTTTATCTATTTTTTTATAAATTGGAAAATAATTATATATAAAAGATTGTACACAGTAATAGCGACCATCATCTACATTATTATTTCCAGAATCTTTATCTTTAACAGGTATATACACTAAGTTACCAATATGTCCTGGAAAATTTGTTCTTGGTCCTGTTGCTATATCAGCGTGTATTTCATATTCAAAGTTTAATGGTACATTAGTATTTTTTAAAATAGATTCTATATATTGCCTGATATTTTTTTTAATTGTATCATTATTTGTAATTTTTTTATCTTCTATTAATTTTAAAATATTAGTAACAAAGTTATTTTTAACATTAAGATTTATTGAACTGCCACTTAAATTTAAAACTTTTGGTTCTAAATCATTAAAAAAATAATTAAATACTTGAGTTGTTGCGTAACATTGTGATGTAAATGAACTATCAACAGATGTAAATTGCAAATATGAACATGTATCAGAATTTGTTCTTAAACCCGTATTTATAAATTTTAATGATCTAAATATCGGATCACTATGTGATACAAAAAACTTTATTAAATAATCATAATTTAAATCAGGTATTGCTATTTCTCTAATACCATCTGATAAATTTTTAAATCCTCCAACTTTCTCCTTTAAATCTAAATATTTTTTTTTATATTTTAAATACTTATCTTTAAACTCCATATTTATATTATATTTATAAAATAATAATAAATTAAATAAAATAGTAATAAATTAAATAAATATAATCTATTTTTTACTTGTTTTAGCTTTTGGCTTTGGTGATTCTTCACTTGATTCATCTTCTGAATCACTCTCACTTTCTGATTCAGATGATGATACTACTTTCTTCTTAGCATCCTTTTTAACAACTTTTGGTTCTTGTTTTGTATTCTTAACTGGTTTATCATCTTCAGATTCTTCCGATGATGATTCTGAACTTGATTCTTGTTTAGTTACTTTCTTTTCTTCAACTGGTGTTGCTTGTTTAATTGTTTTTCCAATTGGAAACATACGTTTACGATATTTATCTGCATTTGATGCTCCTGAACGTGGTGCTTCTTCTGTAATAACTACTTGAAGAATGTTAATATCAAATGCACAATCACGTGGCATTGCACGTCCCTTCTTATCTGTTTCAGCTACTTTCTTAACACGAAATTTACTAAATTGTAGAACAAATTGAGCAGTACAATTCCAACGAAGATGTTTTTCAAAATCTGTAGGATATTTAAGATCTTCAGGATCTTCTTTTTCACCAAGGAATAGTGTTGTTGTTAGTTCACTTGGTTCACCTTCTTTACGATCTTTATCATATTTACGAGCAAAACGAAGTTTAACACGTTCGTATGGTTCATATTGTTTTTGATCAGGTTTTTGTTCAGCATCACCTGCAGAAACAGAGAGTTTAACCATTGGTGCATACTCTAGCATTTTAAGTGGTTCTTCTTTTTTATCACGTTTAAAATATACTGTCTTAGTATCAATGTTGTTATCTAATTTTTCATCTGAATCATATGTGATTAGTTTATCAAAGTGTTCATCGATTTGTTTAAGTGCATCGAATAGTTCTTGACAAGCTGGTTGTGTTGAATCAATTCCAAGCCACATAAATTCACGTTTAGCATCTGTTTTACGCCATTTATCATCTAGACGTGGAATACCACCTTTTGTAATTTTAATTGGTCCTGTTTTAAGTGTAAGCTTGTCTTGTTTCTTACCATATTGATAAACTGGAAAAGCATGATAATGAGCATCAGCAGATCGTTTTTCATCAATTGGAGGAATAGTAAGTTTCTTAACATCAAAATCTTTACAATCAATTGAATATGTTTCTTCAGACTCTGAAAAATCAGCATCGGAATCTACATTACGTTTAGAATCGGTTTTAGAGGCAGGCATGATTATATATAGTCATATTATTAAATCACTTGTTTTTAAATAGTTTAAAAGTCAATTTTTTTTTATAGCAAAAAAAAAATTCAGGCAAGTTTATGATTCTGGTATATATCATAAAGCTTTGCGTCAATTTTTTTTTTGATTAATAAAAAAAATTCAGGCAAAAAAAAATCTATATTGTTTTAATAATTTCCATAATATTATTAATAGTTTTTTGTTTACTAGTTGTAAATTTATTAACATATATCTTTTTATTCATTTCAATAACAGGTATATTTATTTTGTCTGGTTCTATATTAAAAATTTTATTTAATATTAATTGATTATTATTATATAAATAAGTAAATTCACATGTTGCTTTATATTTTGTATATGTAATATTTATATTATTTATGTTATATATTATTATTTTATTTTGGTTTATTTGATTTAATCTTGTTAATTCACGAATAAGCTGACTATCAGATTTCTTCTTATCAATTATTATTTCAAATCCTATTTTTTTATTTGATTCAAATATACTTTTAACAAAGTAAATATATAATTCACCGCTTAGTATTATATCCATTATTATATTTTATAAATTAATAACATAAATAATAAATTAAATAAAAATCAATTTTTATCAAACTATATATGTAGTATATATTAATGAAAATAGTATTAAACAAAAAATAGAAAACAATGATGATTTATTTACAAGAAATATTAATTTATCAAAAATAGAAATTAAAGATAATAAATATTTACCATATGATTATGATATTTATCTTAAAAATTATATTACATTTTAATTTTTTACATTTTAAATTTTTACATAGGCATAAAAATATTATCATTATCTTTATTTACAATATCTTTTGCAATATTATCAGTAATGATATCTGTATATTGTTTATATTTATTATCTTCAGTATATTCTGATTTTTCTATCAAATCCATATCTAATATTACATCACAAAATCCTGTACCACCTTTAATTACTTGACCAGCCATAACACGGGATGAAACACCTTTCATATGATCTGTTTCATTAAATACTGCCGCAGTTAAAATTTGTTCAACTGCTTTTTCAAATGATGCACGTCCTAGTACATCCATATCTGATTTATTCATACCGTGTCTATCTATTGACATCATCATTCCGGTACTTGTCATTAAATCAGCAAGAATAGATAAGTGAGTATAACTTACAACGTGACCAGCATGTTGATAAGCATCATCTAATTCTCGAATTAATCTGGCTCTGGCTATTTCTATACCAAAGTTTTTATATACATCATGTATATCATTTGATATTGAATTTAATATATCAATTCCATTAATATATCTTATTTCATTAAGATTGACACCAGATGTATATATTATATATTCATCATTGAATTTAACTTCCTGATCTTCATTATCATATGTAATCATACGTTCAGATGCAATAAGTGGAATATCAGTAATTTCGTCAATTCCTTTAAGCTTAAATTTATCTATAATATGATCAATGAATTCAATTAATGTTTCTCTATTAAATGGATCTTTAACACGATCAACATCTTTAACATTAAATCTTATATGTAATACAGGTTGTATATCATTATCTGAATTACTTAAAATTGCTAAATTAGTTATTTTATTAATAACATGTTTTTCTTCTTTTTTCATATTCTTTATATCATTAAATCTAGTTTCCCACCAATTACAAAATTTACTCTTTATATCTAAAAGTGAAATTTCTTTATCTAACATCTTCTCTTTTACTAATTCTATTCTCATCAACCAAGGTAAACCAGTAATATTTGATTGACAACTATTTTTAGTTGCTTTCTGATTATAATATACATTTTTAACATTGTCAGCTTTCATTATAGAATCATCATCATTTGGTGTTGGATCATAATATACATTAATACGACCACGAACATCACCAAATGTTGTATATTTAAGATTTGATGCAATTTTATGTGCCATTTCTTTACTCTTCTTATATTGTTTATCTAGACGAATAGATAATTGAGGTGTTTTTATGTTCTTACTTACACTAAGAATTTCTTGAATTCGTGGTACACCTGATGTTAAAGTTTTCATCGTTGCTAAACCAGCACTATGGAAAGCATTCAGTGTCATCTGTGTAATTGTTTCTCCAAGAGCTTGGGCTGATAAAATACCAATCATTTGACCTGGTTGGATTATACTTGCATTATATACATTTATGATATCTTCTATTATTTTATCAAATTGAACTTTATTTAATTCAAGATGATTTATACATGTCTTTGGAGACAATGCATCATATAACGCCATTTTGAAAAATGTCTTAAATCTAATTTCATCTTTATTTTTTATGGAATTTTTATTTTTTCTTTCTTTTTCAGACATCATCAAAAGTGATGTATATTCATTTAATAAAATTTTATTCAGTGTATCTCTAATATAATCTGGTTGTAATTTATCAGATTTTGATGATTTAAGAGCTTTATCATTTGCAATTGTATTTATGATACGGCTTAAATTTATTGGTAAAAATGGATTTGTTTGTAAAGCTTTGAAATCACAATTTGCTTTCATCATGATTGTTCTAAATTTATCTCGCATATCTTGCATTTCTTTGTAAAATTCTTCATTATCTTTTTTAGTAAAGTTTTTAAAATTAGATAATTCCGAATCAGTAAATTTATGTTTATCAGCTAGTTCTTTATTGCCATAATTAATAAATCTTATATTATATCTATATTGTTTAGTAGTATCGGCACCACTATCGCCATATACAAGTTGTAATATGCCATTATTTGCTGTTCTAACACATGAATCATATTTAACCATAATATCTTCCATAGATTTAACTAAACGACGTTGTGCATATCCTGTTGTTGCAGTAATAACTGCTTGTTCAATAATACCTTGACGTCCAGCCATTAACAAAAATGAGAATGATGGAAAATCTAGACCTTGTAAATATGGTTCTCTAATTAATCCTCTAGATTTAATACGATCATCGTTCTGATGGAAATATGCAAGTGTTCTAGAATTATATTTCTTTGGTGCAAGAACACCTTCAATAGCTTGAAAACCTAGACAACCACTAATTTGTGCAATATTTGCAGTTGAACCTTTTGATCCAGATGATACCATGATATTAAAGTTATTTTCAGGAGACATATTCTTCATGATTACTTTACTTACCTCTGAAAGTGTATTTTGCATTTCTTGCATAAGTTTAAATTCAAATACATCTCGTTCCATCAGATTTGGATTGTTTTCAATTTCAGCAATCATATTATTTACTTTTTGTTCTTTTGTAGCAAATAATTTATCTATATCTAATCTTATATTGTTTGATATACATGCATCACCATATCCAACTGTAAATCCATTATATAGATTAAAGTTATTAATAAGACGTTGAGCATTATCAATAAATCGTTTTGTTTCATCTGTTCCATAACTATCCCAAACAATTTGATGAATAGCAAAATTCTTCTTTTCACCAAGAGCATCTTTTGTTAGACGTCCATTTAATAATACTGAATCCTTAATTTCGAGATTGCTATCTTTAATATTAATTCCAGGTGGAATGATCATACTAAATAATTCATGACCAGTATAGTTTTTATTCTTTTTAAATGTATCAAGTTTCTCAAAACTTGTATATGAAATAATATTCATACAATTACGCCAATTAATACGCATTGATGGTGCTGTTAAATTATATGCACCTAACAAACCATCTTGTGCAAGACCAATACTTGTACGAGAAGATGATGGTGAAATAATTTGTTTCTTTACATCTGCTAATTCTTCAAGTTCTATTTGTGTCTGTAGTGATTGTGGTAAAAATATATTCATCTCATCTCCATCGAAATCAGCATTATAAGGCTTAACAATTGCTACTGATAAGCCAAAAGTCATTAATTCAGGATTATTAATTACTTTAATTTTATGACCCATCATACTCTGTTTGTGAAGAGTAGGTTGTCGATTAAGTAATACTATATCACCAGTCTGTAAGTGACGTTCTACTACATCTCCATATCTTAATTCAACTTGTTCTTTTTTAATACGTAAATCTAATGGTCTAACTGCTTGACCAGGTACACTGCTTCCTACTTGAAATACAAAATTAGCACCTGGATAACTTGTTCTACCCCTTCTAACTAATGTTGTTAGATAATCTATATTATATGGTCCTACTACTTCTGGAAAAGTTAATGTCATTGCAACTTTAACAGGTATACGTACTTCATTGTAATCAATAACTGGATCAGATGTAATAACAGTACGAGCTGTAAAATCTGTTCTCTTTCCCATAAGATTTGATCGAATACGACCTTCTTTTGATTTTATACCAGGTGCAAGAGATCTTTCTTTTGATTGATCTCCTTTTTGTGATGATATTTGATCTTTATCAAAATATGATGCTATATGTATTTGACATAAGTTTGAATTATCATTTGCAAATTTAGATACATTTTCACCACCAGATTCACGTTGTTTCATAATACGGTAATTTGATCTTACTATATCAACTAAACGATGTGTTAATCCATCTTCCATCATTGCACCTCCCAAAAAATCTCCTTTTGCTGCTGGACGAATTGCAAGTGGTGGAATTAAAAATATTGTATGAATCATATCTTCTGGTCGAGTTCTAAGTGGATCCATACCAAGAATAATACAATCATCATTACTTATATTTTTTAATTTTTCATATACTATTTCAGGAGTAAGTATAAGTTTTAATTTTTTCTTACCCATTCCTTGCATCGTTTCATCTTTAATATTGTCAAAATCTGTTTCTGCAACCATTAAAATAGTTGCTGTAGTTTTTTTTATTTCTGATCTAATTTTTGATACTGTTGTACCACATTTTGGACAGCTAAGTATATTTTTAACAGCATTATAAACTTCTGCTAATCTAGCTTTTCCTGTTTTTGATTTTAATATATCATTTATTTTATTTTCATTTTGATGTATTAAAACACGAGAACATTTAAGACAAATACAATCTAGAATCTTCTTAATATGTCCTAGATAACCTATATGAAAAAATGGTTCAACTAATGTCATATGGCCTGTATGACCAGGACAAAAATTAGTATCAAACCCACATGTTGCGCAGTTGGTATTTATATCAATTGTTCCTAGACGTGGATCAGCTAAACCTCCTTTACGCGGTTCTCCATTTTCATATAAATCTGGAAATTCTGTTCCAGGATTGTCTCTACCAAAAGCCGATTTATTAATAATTTCTTGATTCGGTAAAACATTAAAATCTATATGATCTATTTGTTTGATATGTCCATCGTATGCATATATAGGATTGTCCATGTATTAATATAATTAGTTAATATTAATTTAAGTGATATTATATTAATTATATAAAAATCAATTTTTTATATACTTTCATAAAAACTGATAAAATTGATAAAAATTGATATTTTAATTTTTTATTATTTCATGTTTATATATTTAAACATTCTACAATCAATATATCTATATGAGTACGAAAAAAAATACTGATATAAATACTGATATAAATACTGATATAAATGATGATATAGACTTTAGTGTAACTATTGATATTAATGTAAACGAATCAAGAGAGAGAGAACTACGTAATAAATTAGAAGAAAAAACTCTACCATGGGTTAAAAAATATAGTCCTATATCTATTGATAATATAATTGGTAATAAGAATATTAAAGATTCTTTTAAAAGTTATCTAAAACAAAAACAACTTCCACATCTTTTATTACATGGATCTAGTGGTACGGGTAAAACATCTATTATAAATGCATATGCTAAAGAAGCTTATGGTGAGTATTATAATTTTATGGTATTGCAAATAAATGCTTCTGAAGAAAGAGGTATTGAAATAATACGTAATAAAGTTAAAAATTTTGTTATTACAAAGTGTTTATGTAAAACACAACCATTTAAATTAGTAATTCTTGATGAAGCTGATTCGATGACATTTTCTGCTCAATCTATGTTACGACGTATTATAGAAGATTATACAGAAAATGCTAGATTTTGTTTGATTTGTAATAAAGTTAAAAATATTGATCCAGCTATTCAATCACGTTGTACTATATTTAAATTTGCAAATCTAACAAATAGTGATATGAAAGAACCATTAATATATATATCTAAAATAAATAAAATAAATTATGATAATGATGGAATTAATTTTTTAATAAAAATATCACGAGGTGATATGAGAAAGGCAATTAATAACTTGCAATCAATAGCAATGTGTTATAAAAATATTACATATGATATAGTTGCTATTTTTTTCGGTTATCCATCAATTAAAGATATACAAAAAATATATGATATAGTTAATAAAAATAATTTAGAAAAATCTAATAAATATATAAAAGATATAGTTGTAAATAATCAATATTCACTTCTAGAAGTAATCACTGAAATACATCAGTTTATTTTAGATAAATATATAAATAATGAACTTAAAATAGATAGATTTACAAAAATAATAAATAAATTAAAACAAGTTGAATATAATTTATATTCTTGTCCATTAGAAGATTTAAGTATTGCTGCTTTTACATCATGTTTTTACTGATAAAATAATTTATTCGTAAAAATAATTTACTATTTTTTTCTATTCTTTTTTTCTATTCTATAGTTATATATTCATGGCATCACCATTAGGTATTGGTATTGGTGTTATTTATTGGGGACTTTTACAAAAAGCGTTATCTGTTTACTATGATAGAGAAAAAATAGATAATATGTGTAAAAATATTACTCCTAAGAATGATACTTCTAAAAATGATTCTTTCTTTGAGAAATATGATAAAGATTGTGAAAAAACACGTAGTGAAAAAATAAAAAACATTGATAGAGCAACATTTATTCCAACAATGGTTATTTCAATTTTAACAATTATTGGTTCTGTTGCCGTATATAAATATAATGATGTATTGTCACATGGGTTAGGCTTAGGTTCTATAATGTCAATAATATACACTGTTATTGCAAATTGGTATAGATTTGATGATAAACAAAGATTAGTTACTTATTTTATATCTTTTGTTGTATTATCTTGTGTTGCATTAAAGTTCTTTACAAATAAATACAAATAAATAAAAATTGATAAATATATGTTTTAAAGAGTTAACAATATAATATTTATAGTATATATACAATGTCAAGTAAAAAAAGTACAAAATCATCAGTTAAACTTACTAAAACAGCAAATTTATTTGCAGTACTAGATAATATCGATTCTGATAGTGAATCACATAAAGAATCTACCATTGATGTTGTTAAACAAATTAAACAAGAACAACAAGAAAAAATAAAACTAGATGAAGATCTTATTAGAAGTGGTAGTGTTGTTGTTATAGAAGATACAAAACAAAATAATACTTACGATATTGATAATGAAAAAATGCTTAATATTAGTGAAAATATTAAAGTATCAGAATTTGTAGCAACAATTAAACCAAAATCACGAGAACATGGACGATTTGATGAAAAAATGTTAGAATCAAAAGAAGTATATGATGATAATATAAATTATGGCGATATTGGAAATGATCTAAAACTTAATTCTCACTGGACTGTTTGGGTACATAATGCTGATAATGCTGATTGGACACTTAAAAGTTATCAACCTCGTTATCTAATAAATAGTATAGGATCATTTTGGAGATTTTTTAATAATTTTCAATTTTATGATAGTATTAAAAATCAAATATTTATTATGAGAGGTGAAATAGCCCCAATTTGGGAGGATGTTAATAATAAATTTGGTGGTATTTGTTCAATCAAAGTTGATTCAAATCAACGTGGTTTTAAAACAGATATATCAACAGAAATATTTATTGCTATTTGTATGTTAGTAATGAATGAAACATTTATTCAAAATAATGATGATATTAATGGTATATCATATACAGTAAAGAAACGTGGTATTTTAATTAAACTTTGGACAAAAACTTTTCATAAAGATGAAACCTTTGTTAAAGAATTACCAAAACAACTTATTAATAAATTTAATACCGAAATTCAAAAACAAATTAATGGGTCTTCTAATAATATTTATAAAATGTCAATACAATATAAACAAATTAAACCAGAATATGAAATTAATAGCTAATTATTTTATTAATAGCTAAGTGTTTTCCATTTATTTATTAAATCATTTATATCAGTACATTCAATATAAGTTTCTTTATTTGTTATTAAATAATATTTATTAAAATACTTTTTATTAGTTATACTTAATTCATATATTATTGTTTCTAATTGATCCGGATCATCATAATCAATATAAAAACATGAATTATTGCCACCATAAAAATATGTCATATTATTTGATATATAATCTAACATTATTTTTGTAGGATAGTATCCTTTAACATATAATGTATCACAATCATAAATATCTTGTTGTAATTCACTAATCATATTATATTTAATATTAGTTGAAAGATAATATTTTATAATTTGTTTTGTTTCTATATGTTCAAATACTATAAGTGTTGGATCAATGAAATTTGTATGTTTTGTTTTTAAATATTCTGTTCTTTTATTTTCTTTTATTGTTGAAATAGTATATCCTTCCATAAAGTGATAATATCTTATTGGTATAAATTTATGTTCATTATATCTTATTAATAAATTTTTAATATATTCATCTTTATCTATACTATATTGGTTTATCATACACAAATCATTTAATGTATAGTCCCATTGTGAACGTGGTTGTGTATCGATTAAAATAAAAGTAGTGTCTTTGTTGAAATATTTTAGATATTCAGTATCAAACCATGGTCCCATATATAATACTTGTTTGGATTCCATTAATATAAGTAATTAAATAATTAAATAAGCAATTAAATAAGCAATTAAATAAGCAATTAGTTCATCAATTTTTTTATAAAAATACTATATTTATAAAAAAATATTTAGTTTATTACTAAGGTTATTGTTTATATTTTACTTCAGATTGTTTATAAAATGGATCAAATTTAGAACTATCATAATCTGCATGTTTATTTACTAGTTTTTCATTTGCTGGATTAAATCCAACTGTCATTGTTCCATATGATGCTACTTTGTAACGAATAAACATAATATATTCATTCTTAAGTAGAATTTGAATATTTGTACTTAAATTCTTACATTTATTAAACATACATATATCATTAAGATCATATATTTCACGAACAATTACTGGTTTATTCTTGTTTCTATTGGGATTTAATCTAATAAAAACACAATCATCTTTGCCATCTGGATCATGTTCAAATTCTCTTTTAGCTCCTTTACATTTAAATTCTATTTTTTTATCAGTACACTCTATAATCATAAATTGACTATATGTTGATAATTCTTTACAAATATCGTGAAAATCTTTTGTTTTCATTTGTATATTAATGTCAAATTCTGGAGGAAGTGGAGCAATCTTACGTTCATCTAGTTCCATAAGTTTGAAATCATAAATAGATCTACTCTTTTTCTCATTATTTTGTAGTTCTATATTAATAGTTTGTTTATTCTGTTCATTAACATAAAATGTTACTTGTCCTTCTTTATCAATATTTTTTAGAATATTAAACATATTTGTTGGATCCATACCAATTGAAAAAGTAGGTTTCGAACAATCAAATTTAAAAAAGTTTTCAGCATCTAATTTGATAATAATTACTATACTCTCATAAGGATTAATTTCTACTATTTTTATACCACCCTTCTTAGTATCATTTTTATCTATCTTTTGTAATGTTAAATTATCATCTTCATTTGATGACTTCTTTTTATTTGATGTACTATCTTGTTCACATTCTGATTCATCTGAACTATTTTCACTATCACTCTCTTTCTTTTGTTTTTTCTTAAGAACTATTTTACTAGTTTTCTTTGGTTTCTCATCTTCAGATTCTTCACTCTCTGATTCATCTGTAATATCTTGTTTTTCATTATCAATTGGTTTTTCTGGTTTAATATGAATTATTTCAAGTTCATGTAATACATTAGATAGAATTTCAAAGAGATGTTTAAAAATTGATATATGTTCAATTGTATACTCAAAGATACGACCCTCTTTCATAATTATATATTACTTTATACTTAATATCTTATATATATTTAAGTCAATCTTAAATTTAATCAATTTTTTTAGATATTACTGATAAATTTAGCAATATTTAAAAAAGTTGAAATTTACAACAGATTAGTAATCCCATAAGGTTTTATATTTGAGCGGGCGTTTTTTTGATACATTGCACAAGTTAGCGAAAGCGAACAGTACAACAGTATCCAACGACGTCATACACTACCACACAAACCACACACACCACAGCGATGGCTTCGCCTGTTCTTGATGACTGGGACGTCGATGAGGAGGTCTTTGATCAGCACCTCTCCGAGACGCGTCATATTCAGGAAGAGCGCGAACGACAACAAGAGGAAGCGAAGCGCAAGATCGAACAGGATAAGATCGAGCAACAGCAACGTGCTGAGTTGGAAGAGCAGAAACGCATTCAATTCGAGCAAGAGCGTCTCAAGAAGATCGAGGAGAATGCCGCCAAGCAGCGTGCGCAATCTCGGTCACCTTTGGACGATGCTGTCGACATGATCATCGAGGATGCACACAAGTTTATCAATCATTCCGATGAACATCATCCACCTATGCCTGGCGAGGAACGTGAGCTCATGATGGTCATGAGCCGGAAGACTGCTCACGCTATTGTCAAGCTCTTTGAGACTGATCCTATCGGTCTCCGCAAGCAACTCAAGAAGCAATTTGCAAAAAAGAAGAATGCTGACACAGAGTTGGTCATCTACGATCGTGCTTCCCGCTTCTAACTTCTCTCTCTATGTCACACTTTGTCACACTTTGTCACACTTTGTAACACTTTGTAACACTTTGTCACACTTTGTCACACAATGTCCCAGTTTAGTCAATATGTCTATATGTCTATATGTTAGTTTTTGTATATCCCCGCCAATTCTATGTTACAACCTCTTTATTTATTACATTTTATGTTTTGATTTTTAATTAATTGATTTTTAATAATCTTATAAAAAATCTAAATAAATAATATAAATGAAAAGTTTTAAACTCGTGAATCCTCTTATTATTGGAAACTTTAATACTGAATATAAGGCTGATTCTGGATTAGATGCTATATCACAATTCTGGAATGATCTATCACCACATATAACAAACAATGTACCACAATTATATGTTACTTTACAAGATGGTACAAATAATTTATTACATTATAAAATCTCAGAAAAACTTGTTGGTGGATCAAAAATGACTGATTTTAATATAAGTGAATTTAAATTAGATTTAACACAATCACAAAAAAATAACTTATTAGAACAAATAAAAAAAGTAGAAAATAAAATAACAAAACAAGTTGGTGGATTAAAACATAAACCAGAAAGAAGCAGACATAAAGATTCATCTTCTTCATCATCATCTTCTTCTTTAGATTCTGATGATGAAAATGATTATTATAATTTTAAAAAATATAGATCATTAACACAACCTATTGCTATGTGGTATTATACACCATCAATATATAGAGTAAATAGTATGTTTGTTCCAACATTTACTACCCCAATAGTTCCTTATGTTAAATTATGGCTTCCAATGCTTTAATTTCATTATAATTTTTATTTATGTGATCTATTAAAATATTTTTTATATCAATCATTGTATTATATTTCGGTGTTGAAATGATAAAATTATAATAATCGTATTTATTTTTAAAATTAAAATTCATTTCTATTTCATCCCACATTTCTAACATGGTTTTTTCATATTCTATCATTTCTTTTTCTATGTTTGTTAATTGATCTATACAATCATTATATTTATCGTAAATACTTAGATCATCATAATTTTTAATTATATTGTTTAAAACTCTATTGTCCATATTATTATTAATATAATAATATATACTTAAATTATTTTGATTTATATTGTGGTATTTCTTCATCACTATCATTATTTTTATCTTCTTCTTTATTTTTTTTAATAGATTTTTTAATATCTTTTATTTTATCTTTTGTTCGTTTAATATATGTTTTTGTTTTAGTTGGTCGATTTTTATCTACATTGTCTAATACTGACTCTAACAAATTTTCGATTATTTTATTGTCTAAATTAATTTGTTGTTTTTTTAATCCATCAATAACTGATGATTTAATATTATCAGTTTTTATAGCCCCCTTAGATACTGATGTAGTCTTTGTTAATTTTGCTGTACCTTCTATTTTAATAAAATCTTGTTTTACATTTTCAAGATATCCTAAAATATAACCTTCCATATCTTCTTTTTGTTTTTTTAAACATTTAACTTGTTCTCTAATTTCTTTTTGTTTCTCTTTTATAGAATCATCAATTTTTATATATTTTATTATTTTTTCTGTTAATTCTGTTTTAAAAAATTTTTCTTGTCCCTTTCTTGATATTTCATCTGATGTCATATTATCATAATCACTATTATCATCATAACTTGATACATCACTTGAATCATGATCTTCTTTTTGGGGTTTTTTTACATCTTTATTATTATGTGTTGTTTCCATTTTAATTTTAGAACTTTTCATTTATATATAATATATGTTTTTATTCTTTAATATTATATTATATGGAAATATATCCAGACACATATTATAAAAAATATTTAAAGTATAAAATAAAATATAATACATTAAAATCACGACACGCATTAAATAATTTACAAACAAATAATTTACAATCAGGTGGTGCTAATTCGCGTTATGATTGTATACCGACAAATAAATTTGTTGATATATGTGTAGATAAAGAAAATGGTAAATATAGAACAAAAGAAAGTTGTATTAATGATTGTGAAAGTAAATATATTAAAAATGAAATGCAACAAGCAAAAATATATCATGAAGCATTACCATTTTATTTATTTATTAAAGATATAATAAACAATGAGAAAATAACTGTTTATTTAAAAGGTGGAAATGTACTAGGTTTGAAATTATTAAAAATGATATATGAGAAGTATAAAAATGATGATATTAAATTTAAAAAATGTTTTGCTGAATTTTTAAAACTTGATTTAATAAAGGATTGGGATTTTAGTGGTTATACACCAGATAATATAACACCTGAATATAGACAAAAATTAGATAAAATAGGTTTAAAATATAAATTACATCAAAGAGCTAAAACTTTTTGTTTATATCAAACAAGAAGACCAATACTATTAGAAGGTAAACCATTATTTGAAATATCTATTTTAGATTCTGATGGATATTCTAAATTAGAAATACCACTCACAACTATGAAAGTTAAAGTTAATGAATATAATTTAAAATATGTATTTATGTTTTGTGTAAGTTTTTTTGAATATAAAAATACAGGTAAAGAATTTGATTTTAATATTATGAAACGTATGTTAGAAAAAATAAATATAATAATATATCCTCATAAAAATGGTATATATGATGTTAGAAATGACTTTGATAAAGGTGGTCTAACTGATGATATGATTAAATTTATAAAAACATTTGATGATTTTGATAAGAATTTACCACAATTTTTATCCACACATATAGAGGATCCATACAGAATGTTATATAGATTAGTTGAAAAAAATATTAATAAAAATAATAAAATCAAAGATTTCTTAAAAGAACAATTAAGTATTAATGATCAGCATTGGTTATTTGATTCTAAATGGATTGATAAAATGATAAAGTTATTTTGTGAAAAATTAGGTGAAAATTTAGTATTTATTTATAAGAATGAATATACGAATAGTTTAAATATAAATAAATCTATTGATAAAGTACAAGAATTTATGGAAGGTATTTCTTTTAATAGAATTGAAACCGATTATGAAACATTAGGTGAAACTGGTAAAAAATTATTAAAACTTATATTTATGCCATTGATACAAGAAATTGGTAAAGAAAATATTAGTAATTATGATGAAAGTAAAAATAAAATAATTAAGTTTATGAAATTCTTGATAGCAAAGAATTCGAATTAATATTATTTCATATTTATAATATACCAATCATTATAGTCATTATTTAATACTTCTATCAACAATGTAATTACTGATTCTGAAAAACAACAATTTTTTTCTCCATTTTTTAACATAAAGAATTCTTCATAATTAGATATATCTATATTATTTATATCTGATTGTAAATATATTTTATTATCGAGATTCTTATATTTTAATAAATCAGTGTAAAACATTTCCATTATATGATTAGTACTTTTATCATCACTAAAATCTATTCCATCAAACATATTTTTTATATTCTTATCTGGATATGTTTTTTTATAATATTCTATATATTTATTAACTAAGTATTCTATTTCCATATAATTATTAGTAGTTAATTTAATTACTAATAGTTAATTTAATTACTAATAGTTAAACAGTATTAATTACAATTTTTTTATGTTCTTAAGTACATATACCTCTAGCATTGACATCAGGTTCAATAGATGAATTAAGGAATGGTGATACAAATGTCTTAGGGTTAACTGGGTTACCACGGATATCAAGTGAACCATTTTTACGTGATGTAATAACTGTATTAACACCAATTGGTCTATAAATATTAATTAAATGACGATTTTTAATCTTTTGTGGTGTTACATCTTCAAACCAATCTTGTTTCTCTTCTTTAGGGAGAAGAGCTGATGCATTGAATTTTTCATCATCAGAAAGTTCTTTACGAGGACCACCAGGATACATTTCATGTGTTTCACCTTTATCAGAACGTTGTGTACCTGAATATGATGCTTGTGCAGCTCCCATATCATTTGGTAAAAAGTTATTATTATCTGTTTCATTGAGAGGATTTCCTTGTTCGAAGAAATCATCTAAATTAGATGATGCAGTAAAACGATTACCACTTGAATAATTGGCTTGTTTATATTCATTATTTTGAGCACTGTTTTTAGATGTCATTTTTTGTAAAAGTAAATTATCAGTATCATGTTGTTGTAATGTTGGTTCTTCTTTAAGGATAACTGATGACATTGATGTATCTACTGATTTAGTGTCAGTATTTGTTACTCCTTTAGATGCATCTGATACAGTTTCAGCGCCTTCTTTTTGTATATAAACTAAATAAAGTACGACTATTACCACAATACCAAGAATTAATGCTTTTTGTTTTCCTGTTAAATTCATTATATATAATATGTTAGAAAAATTTATTTAATATAAAATATTTATCTATATTAAAATAAAAAATTTGTATCAATAAAAATATATATATATTATATATATATATTATGGATTTTATGTTAGATCTAACTGATAATAAAAGTATAACAACTGAAAATACATTTTCTTTTAAACATAATGATTTAGAAACAGTAACAGAAAAAAATACTAATTTAGTTGGTGGTGGATTATTTTGTGGTGATGAATTTACATCTATTTTATTAGAATGTTTTGGTGATGAAAGACCTGATGTTGCTTGTTATCTTTTATGTAAAATGAATAAAGTTCCAAAAGAAATAACAAAAAAAGATAATGCTAAACGAAATATTATGCATTATTTCACATTATATGCATCACATGGTAATATGGTTGTTCATTTATCAAAAATAATTAAAGATAGTGGTAAATCAAAAATTAAAAATGCCTTACGTGCACAAGATCAATTTGGAAATACACCATTACATTATGCTACAGAACTTGGTTTTAATAATCTAGTAGCTTTATATGTCGAATATGGTGGTGATTTAAAAATTAAAAATAATAAAGGTCTATATATAGAACATGAGAAAGATATTAAATCAGATAAAGATACTAAATCGGGCAAACCAATTGATGTATCTATAATAGTTGCTTCTGAATCACCTATATCCGATAATACAATTAAACGTAATAATAGATTATTTGCATTAAATAACATCGATAATGATACACCAGTTACTTCTTCACTAGCAGATATTTTAAATACATTATCTGCAAAATCACGTTCAGCACAATTATTTTCACCTACACCAATTTATGATACTGATAATTTTATAAATGAAGTACAAAAAAAATGTAAAAAACCACATCCTATTGCATCAGTACCTAAAGTGGTTGTAAAACCAGTTCAATCTTTGAGAATTTCTGATGATAGTTTATCTGTTAGAACAGGTGACATAATTGATGATATTCTAAATAAATCAAAAATAGTATCACAAGAAGATATTGAAGAAACTATGAAACCAGTAAAACAAAATAAAAATATTGATGAACTTGTAGATCATATTATAACACGTATTTCACCTGTTTCCGATAGTGATGCATCTGTAAAAACAGATAATATAATTGGTGCATTATTACCATCTCAACATATGAATATGATGGGTGGTGGGAAAAAAAAATCATCAAAAAAGAATTCATCAAAGAAATCTAAAAAATCACGTCGTATTATAAGTCAAAGTAGAATTAACACCTTTTCTGAAGTATCACCATTAAGTGATAATGCATCAGATATATCAGATATAGCTAGAGTAATATCTCGTCAATCATCGGATATACATGAACGTGTTATTACAAAAATAATTGAATTATTAAAATTAAATAAAGATAAAGCTGAAGATGTTCAAAAAGCACGTAATTATAAAGCAGCTGTTTATAGAATAGTTAAGGAAAAGAATCCTTTATTAAATAATTTTGATAGAGCAGTAGAAATGGAAAAATCTGTAACACTTGATTTCCTTAAAAAAATAGATATAGATAAAGTTACAAAAGAAATAGAAAAACATTTATCTGAAAAATCAGTATCTTCATCATCTAAAACAGTAACAAAATCATTATCATCATCTGATTCAACTACTGAAACACCTAAAAAAGAAACTAAAAAAAATAAAGAGACTAAAAAAGAGAAAAAACAAAAACGTTTATCAGATTTTAGTTTGAATTCATTCTCATCTATATCATCTCTTTCTAGATCACTTAATAATTCTAAAGAATCTAAATCATCTTCAAGTACAATATCTTCTTCTGATTCATCTAGCAGCTATTCATCATCAAGTTCATTTTAATTAAATTTCAATATTCTAATTGATTTTACAATAATATATAATCCATAATGATTTTCTTTAATATAAACCCCTTTTATCATTAAATCTATTTCACAATCAGAATTTTGAATATTAATTAAATCTATAAACATTTTTTCATCATTTTTTGTAACAGTATTTTTTTTCATAATATAACATTCTGTTGATTTTGTACAATGTGTTCTAATTATATGTCCTAATTTACTTTTTTTTAATATTGGTGTAAAACCATTATTTGTATATAAAGTTGATAAATGATTTTCTAATCCACTGATCTTACTTATTATGTTGTTATTATTGTTATTATCATTTAATAGTTCTAAATTCAATATAATACCATTATTATATTTTTCAATACCAAATGGTATATATGCTGATGGTATTTTTATTGTAATATTTTTGGAATCATATAATATATTTGAATGTAATTTATTTGATGGTACTATTTTAACATTTTTTATATTAATATCTATTATATCATTATTTTCTTCCATATTATTAACTTATATTTTTTAAATTAGCGTTTAACACATTAATAATTTTTATTCTATTAATATAAATGGAATCATTTATAAATGCAACTACTACAAATATTATAACTGCTATGACAAATGAATTGGCAAAAGAAAAAACCAAAAAAAAAATAATAAAAAAAGTTATACAACCAATATTAGAAGATATTAATAAAAAATATTACCCACATTTCATGGCAGTCCTATCATTACTTATTATAATGACTATTATGATGATTGGATTAACAATAATTATATATACTAGTAAAAATTAATTATTATATATAAATTAATTTATTAATATAAATCATCTTGTATAATTTTTTCTATGTGAATAATATATGAACACATCGGATTTATTAAACACAAATAAAATAATAAGATATGCTGTTGTTTTAGCAGGTATTTTTGTTCTATTAAAATTAACACCATCTACATCTATTACTACAAAAGATTCCTTAGTTACAACACTTGTTTTATTCTCATTATATGTTGTTATTGAAAATGTATTTTCAAAAAAATCATTTTGCGGATCTGAAAATTTTAATAATACAAACACAACTTTACCATTACCAGTTGTAAATGTACAACCTGTTATGCCACCAGTTCAACCAGTTCAACCAGTTCAACCAGTTACACAATTAGTACAACCTGTAACAATAAATACTCCTGTTGTAAAAACACATTCAGATGCTGCTCATCCTGGAGAATGTAAAGATTGTGTTAAAAAAGTAATCAATTCAGATGGTATGGAATCATATGTTTATAAAACACATGCTCAAAAATACGAATCTGGACCAACAAGACAAGATACTGGTGTAATGCAATCAGAATTACAATATACTGATTATAATATATTACCTGTTACTCGTGAAGATAGTAAATTATATGAATATGGATATTCATACTTACCACCAGAAAAATGGTTTCCAGTTCCACCCCATCCTCCAATTTGTGTAACTGAAAAGAAATGTCCAGTATGTCCAGTTACAACAACTGGTACACCAGTAGATATGAAAGAATGGAATGATTCAAGAAGAATAACACCAGGAGATGTTATTAATATTGATTATGCCAAAGATAAATTAAATTCAGGTAGATAAATAATCACAATGTTTAAATTTTTTTTCTAATTCTATTTTTGATAAACCTATCATATCTTCAAAAGATATTTTTTTTTGTTCTTGTAATAAGTAATATATATAATTTATTCTAAAATAAAACATTTCCTCTGATTCATAAATATATCGATCAATATAAAATATCTTATCATTATATAAAATTAATTTTTGTTCTTTCATAATATAACTTATTATATATTAAATTTATTATTATATACTATTTTTTTCATTTTTTTATTTTATGTCTTGTGGTAATAAATGTTATTTATAGTGAACATTTTTATTATATATAAATCATTACATACAAAATAACATTATCATATGATTTTACTCATTTATGATGGACAGAGCCGTACGTTTATTTTAGTTATATTTTTTAAATTTTAATAATATATAAATGGATTTTAAATTTTTAGGTATTTTATTGATAATAATATTGATTACTTTTTATTTTATAAATGAATTTAAATTATTAAAAATTCATCTAAATGATATTAATGATAATACAAATAAATTAATAAAAAATAAATTTCATAATATGTTAGGTGATATAAAAGAATTAAATACTGATTTAGTAAATCAAACAAAAAAAATTAGTAAGATTCATTCATCAAAAATAACAAGTATGTCTAACTATTTCACTGATTCTGATAATGATGGAAAAAATATATTAAATTATCTTTCTGAAGCTAAGCAAACAGATAATATGTTTAAAATAGATTTTGATAATATTAATGATAAAGAAATAAACAATAAAGAAATAGAAAATAAAGATGTATTAAATACTGATAGTGATAATATTAGTAAAATATCTAATTTAAGTACAACATCTATACTAGTATTACCAAATATTAATGATAATAATAATAATGATGATGATGATGATAATGATAATGATGATGATAATGATAATGATAATGATAATGATGATGATAATGATAATGATAATGATAATGATGATGATAATAATGATAAAAATAATACTGTTGGTAAAACATGTACAATCGAGTTGAAAAGTTCCTTATCTTCCACAACAGACAAAAATAGTAATAAAATCATTAAAAATTCCATTAATTCAGAAAAATCAAATAAATCAAATAAACAATACGATGATGATAACAAATCAGAAATATCAACCACATCATTATTACATAACACAAATAACAGACAATCTTCCTCCATTAAGGACAATGTCTCTAACAGATCTAAATCGTCTGAAAACAGATCTACTGAAATTAAAATCAAAACTAACGAAGTCCCAATAAATAAACAAACAGATACTATTTCTATAGAAAGTATGCAATTAAAAAGTATGCATGAATTAATATCATTTGGTTCTAAAAAATCAAAAGGATCGAAACCAATGGTAAATTTAGGTATTAAGAAAGAAGTAGAATCAATAAATTCAACAAATGTAAAAAATTTAACAGAATTAGAACCCATAGATAAATATTCTAAAACTGAATTAGAGAACATTGCCCGTATTTTTGATATTCCAACATTTTGTAAAAAAGATGGAAAAAGAATTTTATATAAAAAAGAAGAACTTTATTTAAAAATTAAAGAAGAAATAAATAAAAAATCTAAACAATAATTATAAATGAACTTTGCAAGAGATAACTATTACAAAGAATGTCCAGCAATGATGGATTATTCACAAATTACCGATTATAGACAACCTTCAGTTAGAGAAGAAAATATAAGAAATATAAATAATATAGTTTCTGAACACGAATATAGATTTTTTTTACAAAATCAAGCTGCTAAAATAATGGATACTGAATGGGGGTTATTAACAAAAGAATTTAATTGCAATCCTAATGTATGTATTCATAATTCACCCACTAGACAACCTGTAGGAGACCAATTTAAAGAAATGAAATTATACAATGAAACACGTAGTGGTAAAGTTAATACCGAAGCTGTTCAATGTAAAAAATTATCAGATTATCGTATGTGTTAATCTTATTTAATATAAATATTTTTTATTCTTTTTAGTTATTTTATAAAACATTTTTCATATAATATTATATATACTAATATATAATGAGTCGTAATCCAATTATAAGAAAACCATCAACATTTGGACAACAACAACCTGTACCGAGAAATTTAATGATAAACCGTACAATATTTCCTAAAACAGAATATGATCCTCTAATTATATCACAACTATTATTAAAAGCAGCTAGTGAAAATAATCTTATTGATATCAAAAAATTTATTATGGAAAATGGTATTACTACAAATGATATGATGAATGAAGATGGACAAAGTATATTACATCTTATTTTATTAAATCAAAATTTAACAGATAGACAAAAACTTGAAATGGTTAGATTCTTACGTGATAATAATACGTTAATATCATCATATGATAAATTAAATCAAACACCTCTACATATCGCATCTAAGTTACAATTAGTTGAAATTGTTAAAGAATTAATAAATGCAGGTCACGATGTTAATGCATTAGATGTATCTTATAAAACACCATTATATTATGCTATTGTAGGTAAATCTATCGAAGGCCCAGATGTAGTAGATAAACCATTAATACCAAAATCTAAATTAAAATTAAAATCAACTGATATTCAAGATATTACAATAAATATGGTAAATTTTATGAATAATACACCAAATATCAAACAATTTTTTGATGCTCAATATAATATTTTTAATAATTCGCAAGATATCTTTAGATCACAAATTTATGATATTATGCATACTCCGAAAATAAATGATAAAATTACTGAAATATTAATCAATGATAAATTAACAGAACAACAAAAAAATTCTCGCATTATAGAAATCACATCTGAAGTTAATAAAAAAGTAAAATTATTTTTAAATGATAGATTAATTAATGCTAAGAAACAAATACATTTGGAACCAAATACTGAAAATGGATGGGGGCCAACTAACATGTTATTTAATAAAATTATGGATAAAAACAATCTTACTGATTTCTTAGATGAAAATGCAGAAGAATTATCTAAGTTAAAATCAGCTATTAATGATAAATTAGTTACTAACAATAATAAAGTACTTGATTTATTTAATTTAATAAATATGGAAAATCAAATTTTATTTGATTTAAATAAAAGTTTATTATTTATAGATACCTTATTAAAATCTATTAATTCTTTTGGCAATACAATGCCAAATGCTACAGGTCAAGTCTATATAGATAAAATAAATAATATTGATGATTTATTAATGCTTAATAATGAACTATTATCATATTTTACATATGATACAACTACTAATACAGATTTTGATAAATTATTATATTCTGGTTCTTTAGAAAAAACAGAATCTAAACTATTTGATCTAAGTGATAATATGGTCGATGGAATACCATCTGGCGATTTTGATGATTCATTAATTTCAGATTTAGATATTGATTTGAATACAATATTACAATCTCAAATATATTCTAATGAAATTACAAAAATTTTGAAAGCATATGATAATTGTGTTACGCATAATACTCAATATTATCAAGGAGCACCCTTTTATGATCCGGCTATTCCAAATAGTCAATTTGTAGTTTCTATAGATATTATTATGAATCAAAATCCAAATATATATTCTATATTAAAAAAATATATATTGCATTTAAAATTAACTACAAAATCACTTAATTCATTTTTACAAAATATAAATGATATTAACAATATGGTTGATTTAACAAACTTTATTTCAGTATTACAAAAATGTATTATTGATATACTTAGTTTTACAAATGAATCTGTATTGTTTTTAAATGAATATGATAAATTAATAATATATTTTAAAAATATTAAAAAACTTATAGAATCTAAATTAAATAACTCGCATCAGATAATCATATATAATAATAATAAAGGTATTAATGAATATTATAATCCAGAAATATTTTATTTAGCATATTTAGATAAAATAGATTCTTTCTTAGATCAATATAATAAAAATAAACAAGAATATCCTATTAAATTATTTAATATTATTAAAGGATACTATGATATTTTAAATGATATTATTAAATATACTAATAAAAAATCAGCTATAGAAGTTTACAATAATTATTTCAATAAATTTGATTATTATACAATATTATATGCACGTAATACAGATTTAATTGATAACATTATGTTTTATGATATATCAAAGTTACCTGATTTTTTTACATCATTTGATAATTTTAAAAAATTTATTACCATAACAGATGATATTGCTATACAAAAACTTAATAAAACAAAGTTATTTCAAAAATATGTAATACAAGTATCTCAAAAACAAATATATATTCTTGTTAAAAATGGTATTGCTATACAAAAACCTATGGTAGGTTTTATTTCAAATATTAATGATTATGACGTTGAAGTTAATAATTTATCTTTAATATATGGAGAAAAAGGTAATCCAAATTATTCTCTTGATGATAATGATGGTTCAAAGATTGGTAAATATGGTATTAGTAATGCATTACAAATAGATAAGAATCTTTCATTCGGTATACCCATAATATCAGAGTTATTAGATAAATTTATTTTAACACAAAAATATATTGTAACAAGATATATAATTGATTCTATATACACATATATTTTAAGTAAAATTCCAGCAGCATTACCTCCTGAATTAGAAGAATTAGAAAAATTAAGATCAAGTATATTATCATTATCAGATAACATATCAAAGTACACAAAAAATAATCCAGATGATGTAAGTACTGTTTTAATAGTTATAGGTAAAATTATTGATAAAATTTTTAATGAAAATTTATCTAATATAATAAATAATACAACTAATAACTTTGGTTATAGATATAACCAAAATGTAAATATGCCACAATATAAGATAGCAACCATAACAACATTGAACAAAATTGATATAAATGATATAGATTATGATAAGTTATCATCAAAAATAAGTAAACTTATTAAGAAAAATAAAAAATTATTTCTATATAATATTGCCGAAGATGTTACAACAAGAAATAAATTTGATAAATCAAATTATAAATTTATGGGTTCTAATATAAATGATGAACCAAATGGTTTATTTATGGAATTTAATATGGATATATTAAAAATATTAGTCAAAAATGGTGCTAATTTAAATGCCAGAGATAAAGATGGAAATACTCCTTTGTCTATTGCTATTTTACAATCAAATACTGATGCGGTTACTGAACTATTAAAATTAAATGTATCTGTTTCTACTAAGAAATCAAAAAATAGATTAGGTTTTAAACCATTAGAATTAGCGCAAAAAATAGTTAAAACAAATATTGATAACTTTTATTTTGAAATAAATGAAACTTTAACCGAGATTATCAAAGAAATAAATAATGATCTAATTAAATCAACAAATGTAAATCATAATCTACGATTTAATAATATAATCATAAAAATGATGTTATATATTCTTAATCATATATGGTATTCTAGAATAAATAATTATTATAATAATTTATCTAAAGATGATCATGATAAAATAATGTCTTTCTTTACTGATCAAATTACAGTTTTGCCTTTACTTGAAAGTGTATATGATGCACCAGTATCCTATCACAAGGGTGTTGAATCTGTTATTGATACAGACACTATGCAAATTGATAAATCAATAAAAGATATAATAGATATAGAGGAACAACAAACAAAGATTCGTGGTGATATTGGTAAAACTACTATATTTCATGATGATGAAATAATAGATTTAACAAAAAAACTTGATGATAAAAAATCTGAAACTCAAAGAATATTAGATCCATTATTAGAAAATCCTCAATTAGATAAGATAAGACAAAAAAATAAAAAAGATAGTATTGTTAAAAGTGATATATTAAATAATCTTTATCAAAAAATGTCATTAAGTAGTTATCCATTACAAATATATGATGATATTGTAAAACAAATATTATCTATTGGAAGTTATGATTATAGAACTTATACTAGTTTATGGGAATATTTATTTGAAAAACAGAAAAAAACTAAATTGTCTGATTCAACACAAATTATTGATAAAATTTTAGGTATGTTAAATACTAATTTACATAATGATAACATTGTTAAATTAGCTAATGCTGGTTTGGCAGTATTACATACTGATATTAATAATTATTTTTCATTACCTATATATTATAATGATGCAAATTATCAATTAACAATTATTATGAATATTATTATTCATGTTATTAAAAATACTATGATGGTTAATCTTTATCATATAATTATTAAATTATTACGGGCAGAAATAGAATTAAGCTATCCACAACAAGATAATGAAGATGCTGTAGATTTTGATAAACGTATAGATAAATTACTTAAAAAAGTAATAAATGTAGAATTAAACAATATATCATTAACATCATATTTATTTGATATCTTACCAGAAAAAATAGTTAAAATAACACTTAATATTTATGAAGATGATGAAGATGATGATAAAAATACAAATATTTCTAAACTATTATTATTCATCCATGAATTGTTATCTGCAAATACTGTAGTTCCATTAAACAAAGATACATCTAAAACATTAAATGTATTAAATAAATCTATATATCCTTATTTTAAGGTATATCTAGAAATTTATATTAAGAAAATGAAGAAAATTATGGATGGTTATTTATCTATGGTTTCTAATTTATATACAAAATTAAATATATTAGATAAAGTATTAGTTAAATCTAGTATGGAATAAAAAACTTATGTTGAAATCTAGTAGTCATCAGACTCATAGGGATCTGGTGCGTTCCAAGCATTTGGTGATAAAACAGGAATCATTCCAGAGCCATGACAATATGTGAATTTACAAAATTCGAAATCAAGATTCTTGTCTTCTTCGCGAAGATACTTTCTAAAATAGCGAATACTATCATTGAGTCGTACAAATACATTGTATTCATAGCGCAGTGGTTTGACCAAAGCAAACAACAGACATGTGCAATCTGCAGTAGCGATTCTACGCTGAGTGACTGTGAAGAGACGTGAATCAAATAGATCAAATGGCGCTGTTCGCACATAGCTGGTTCCATCTGTACTAGCTTCCTGTAGAAGCACTGTGAGGTCTTGTTCACATGATTGAACAGTGATACTCAAGTTCTTGAATTCAAGTGCGACTTGTACTGCGCGAAAGACTGCACAGAAGATGTCATTGTTGTTGAGGATTACATCACCTACGGTGATCTTCTTCATATTCGGAATTCGACGGCGGAATGGAATGCTGGTTGTTCCCAGTTCATCTGTTGAAACCAGCAAGCGAAACAGGTTCGCGGCAATGAGAAACATAGCGATCGTCTGGTGAATCACGCTTGCTACCGAACCGTCAACCACAACCTGGGAGTACATGCGATCCATCGTGTTCGATGCAAGAAAGAATAATTATATTTTATTTCATTATGGTTTGTTAGTGAATTATTTATTTCATTTTTTTTTTATTTAATTAGAACTTTTTCTATTTTATCAAAGTTCTCGTAGAAATAATAAATAATTTCAATTAGAACTTTTTCTATTTTATCAAAGTTCTCGTAGAAATAATAAATAATTTCAATTAGAACTTTTTCTATTTTATCAAAGTTCTCGTCGAATTAATATTTGTCAATAATGGCATATTATCTAATGTTGTTATTTGTATTATAAATGAATGATCATTACCATTAAAGTCTACTAGTGTATTATCTGGATTATAAAATTTAAAGCTTAATTTATCAACTAAAAATATAGGATCGTAGAAATACATTCCAATATCTGTTTTTTCATTGTTTAATATATTATCTTGTGTGATTCTGTATTTTGAAAATAAATTATTTTTTGTATTTGCATTTGTTAGTTGATTAGATAAATCACAATACATTAAAAAATATGTAAACTTATATAATTGTATTGCCTTATTTTTTAATATTATTATATTCCCATTTGCATCTGAATTTACTTCATTTAAATATGGATCAGAATTATTTATTATATAGTTATAATCAGTTATTGATGTAACATAACCTACATTTCTAAATCCTAATACAGTACCGGCAGTATCTGAATAATTAAAATACATTTTCATCGGTGATGGTATTAAAACAATCACATTTTGACCACCATTAGTTGAATATTTTTGTTGATTTAAATTTATATTTTTTAATATAAAACTATAACGATTATTATCTATTATTGTTATAGTGTGTTCTGTATTAAGAAATTGTGCAGGTATTCCTAAATGATCAATAAATCCTGAAAATAAAACTGTTGATGTTTGCGTAGTTATCCCATGATTTGGATGATCAATTACAATAGTGTATGTTCCAACACCAATACCTGTATCATTTAAATTTATTACTGGATCTACGTTATTTATTGGTGTTTTTAATGTTTTTGATTTATAACTATTAAAAGTTATAACATTTGTATTTGTATTTATTGATACTTTAATATTATAATTTAAATCATAAACAAAATTTATTGGATCTACTGATCGTGTTAATTTAGAAAATTGTGTTTCTATTTCTGTTTTTAACGTATCATATGTATATAATCCTTCTGTTAATTCAATAAATTGTATATTTTCAATATTTTCCATATTTTGAAAATAAATACGATTATTTTTACTTGATCCAGTATTATAAAATGTTTTTGCTGGATTTATAAAAGTAGAATCTATTAACTTTATTTCTACTACATTATTATATACTTTATTTAAATTTATTGTATAATTATTTTGATCTGGATAACCATATACTGTTTGACTAATTATACTTAAATATATAGAATCTCCGCCAAAGTTATTATAATAAAATATCGAAGAATTAATTAAATTTGAATCTATTGGCGGATAAACCTTTGTTGTTATATAATTATTTGTATAATTTATTGTTTCTACTATTTGAAAACCATTGATATGTTCGCTATTAATAGGATAATCGGCATTTATTTCATTAATTGGTATAAAATTATAATGATCAAAATCAAATGTTATATTATAATTATTATTTATATTATCATCTGTAGAAATAATATTTGTTCCATCTGATGCAAATGGTAATAATATATAAAATTTATTTGGATCAAATATCACACTTGTATCATTTGGTGGTAATAAATATATTTGATGTTGATTATTTATAAAAGATACTGGTACATTGCCAATATATGGGGAGGTTGGATCATTACTATATTGAATAGTTTTGGTATATATATTATTTGATGTTGTATTATATGGATTATTATTTTGTATCTTATAATAATTATTTTGTTTAACACCTTGTACACCTGAAATTCTTACAAAAACTTTACTTGTATCAAAATATTTTTGGTACAAATTTAAATTCTTTGTTGAATAAATATTTGGATTAATGTTTACTTGAATATAACTTTTATTTTTTATAAATGTTAATACTGTATTACCACCTTTATATGCACTATATACTTGTTCTAATGATTGTACACCTGTTAATGAAAATTTATCACCTATATTAATATTCTTTATTTGATCAGATGTAAGACTTATTTGCAATGTATTATTTGATATACTTAATGGATCTGTACTTAATTCATATGTTACAGATGGTATATTTTTAGGAACCTTATTTCTATTATAACTATCTATGTTTATATATTCAATATTATATCGTACATCAACATTATTATTATCTAATCCTTTTTTTCTCAAAAAATCTAAATATGGATCATAATCTACTTCATCTATTTTTATTATATTATTTGTATTATTTTGATTTAATATTTTTGTTGCTGGTGTAAATAATGGATTTATTTCATTTGTTGTTTTTTGAATTTTATAATTAGTTGTACCTCTATTTTTTAAAATTTCTTCTTTTTCGTTAATATAATCTTCATTATCTACTAGTGTTCTATCATAACCCATTATTACATCTTTATCATAATTTATTGGTCTATCATATATTGACATATTGTATATTATTATATAATACTTAAATTATAAGTGTTTTAACATTTTAGTAAATTTAAAAAATCAATCATAATTCAATAATACCACAATCAGATATAACTATACTATCATATGGTTTGTCTTGGTTATCTGTCTTTGTATTATTAATTTTTTTAATTATTTCAAATCCCTTTATTACTTCTCCGAATACAACATGTTTATTATCTAAATGTGGTGTTTCTTTTGTAGTAATAAAGAATTGTGATCCATTTGTATCTGGTCCACAATTAGCCATCGATAATAAATATGGTTTATTGTGTTTTATTTCAAAATTTTCATCTTCAAATTGATTTCCATAAATAGATTTCCCTCCTGTACCATTATAATTTGTATAATCACCTGTTTGTATCATAAAATCTTTTATTACTCTATGAAATGGTGATGTAATATATTTTCTTTGTTTACATAATGTTTTAAAATTATTACATGTCTTTGGTACAATATCCTCATATAATTTAATTAGTATTCTACCATTATCTTTACCATTTATTTCTACTGTTATATATACATATTCTTTTTTATTGGATATTGTTTCTTGTATTGGATTGTTTTTAATTATTTTATTTATTTTATTGCTATTGTTTTTATTTATTTTATTGCTTTTATTTATTTTATTGCTTTTATTTATTTTATTGCTTTTATTTATTTTATTGCTTTTATTTATTTTATTGCTTTTATTTATTTTAT
>Ga0164297_10000151_pt1 | contig 88777 bp, 72 predicted proteins | sample GEODES058metaG_FD_113539 | JGI IMG/M metagenome (GOLD analysis project Ga0164297, IMG submission 113539) | Dystrophic lake water microbial communities from Trout Bog Lake, Wisconsin, USA - GEODES058 metaG | ecosystem: Environmental > Aquatic > Freshwater > Lake | place: USA: Trout Bog Lake... | reverse complement strand
TGACCGCAACCCCCAGCTTCGCCGACTTCCTCCGCGAACAGCTCGCCCCCCTCGGCCACATCGCGCTGCGCCGCATGTTCGGCAAGACCGGCGTCTTCTGCGACGGCGTCATGCTCGCCATGGTCGCCGACAACACGCTCTATTTCCGCGTCGACGATCACAACCGCGCCGCCTTCCACGAAGCCGCCGCCGAGCCGCCCCTCAACTACGAGAAACAAGGCGTCCTCATCGACCTCTCCTTCTGGCGCGCCCCCGATCGCCTCTTCGACGACCCCGACGACTTCCTCGCCTGGGCCCGCCTCGCTCTCGCCGCCGCCCGCCGCATGGCCGCCAGGCGCCCGCCGCCCCGCCGCGCAAAAAACCCCTTGACATCGTCACCATAAAAGACTAACCATGGACCTGTGAACCCCGCGCCCGCCCCGTCCGACCTAAGCCGATCCGCCCCCGAGTTGGGGCGTGGCCTTCGCGCGCTCATCGAGTCCCTCACCGTCCTCCTCGCCCGCATCCTCTTCTTCCTCCCCGGCCTCTCCTCGCTGCGCCGCCTCCAGCGCGACCTCACCCGCGCCGCGAGCGCCGTCGAAGCGCTCATGGCAAGCCTCGCCGCCGGCACCCTCCCCACATCCCCGGCCGCGCCAACCTCGCGCCCCCATCGCACCCCGCCCGCCGACACCCGCCGTACGTCCTCCCGCGCGCCCGCCCGCGCCCGAACCTCCGCGCCCCGCGCCAAACCCGCCGAGTCGCCCCCCGCGCCCGCCGCCACACCCCGCGCCACCCCCGCCGCGCCAATTCCCGCGCGCCGCATCACGCCGCCCCCGCGCCACACCCCCCTGCCATCCCGCGCCCTCCGTCCACCCCACCGACGAAGACTCACCGCCTGACCGCGGACGCCGACTCACGCCCTATTCGTTCCAATATGACAACAATAAAGACATTATCTCCTCCCCCTCACCTCCCCCGCCACCACCTCCCCCAAAACCGCCGCCATCACGATCCCGCCGCCAACCCACGTCCCCACCCCCGGCATCTCCCCGAACGCCGCCCACACCAGCAGCGGCGCGATCGGCAGTTCCACATTCCCCAGCAGCGACGCCCGCGTCGCGGAAATCAGCCGGCTCCCCAGCGTCAGCAGCAACAGCCCCAGCCCGAACTGCGTCACCCCGAACAGGGCCAGCAGCAGAAACTCAGACCCCCCCACCGCCCCCGGCCGCGCCAGCGGCCACACCACCACCGCGCAGGCGAACGCCGACAGGCACGACCCCGGCAGCATCGACACCGCCCGAAACCGCCGCACCACCACCATCATCCCCGCCATCAACACCGTCATCGCCAGCGCCAGCAGGTTCCCCGCCAGATGCCCCGCCTCCACCGCCGCATCGAACATCACCACCACCCCCGCCAGCGCCAGCCCGCTCGCCGCCAGCGTCACCCACCCCTCCCGCTCCCGCGTCCACAGCCAGGCCAGCGCCGCCGCCACGAACGGCGCCGTCGCATAGATGATCGTCACATCCGCCACCGTCGTCAGCCGCAGCGCGTTGATGAAACAGATCGTCGCCACCGTAGAGCATCCCCCGGCCAGCGCCCCCGGCCACCCCATCGCCCGAAACGCCCCCAGCGTCCCCCGCCCCTCCCGCCAGGCGATGAACCCCAGGATCAGCAGCCCGCCGAACACCCCCCGCCAGAACAGCATCGTCCACACATCCGTCGCCAGCAGCCGCGTGAACAACCCCGCCGTGCTGAACGCCAGCGCCGACCCCAGAATCAACAATGCGCCCATCGCCCCGCCCCCTCTGTGCCCCTCCTCTCTAGCTGACCCCTCCTGACAACGTTGTGTCAGGAGTGATACGCTCCGGCAGGGAGGAGCCAGAAATGCGCCGCGCCGACCGCCTGTTCGACATCCTCCTCGCCCTCCGCGCCGCCCCCGGCCCCCTCACCGCCGACACCCTCGCCGCCCGCCTCGAAGTCACCCCCCGCACCATCTATCGCGACATCGCCACCCTCCAGGCCCGCCGCATCCCCATCGAGGGCGCCGCCAGCGTGGGCTATCTCCTCCGCCGCGGCTTCGAGCTGCCGCCTTTGATGTTCACCGTCGACGAGATCGACGCCATCGCCGTCGGCGTCCGCATGCTGAAGCGCCTGCGCGACCCCGGCCTCCTCGATGCCGCCGAAAGCGTGCTGGCCAAGATCTCCGCCGTCCTCCCCGAGGCCCTGCGCCCCGGCGTCGAAAGCCCCGCCTTCTTCGTCTCCGACGGCAGCAACGCCGACCCCGCCGGCATCTCCCTGCCTGAGCTCCGCCGCGCCATCCGCGCCTCCCGCAAGCTCCGCATCGCCTACACCGACGCCGACGGCCGCGACACCATCCGCACCATCTGGCCCCTCGCCCTCGCCTACTACGTCGACGTCACCCTCCTCGGCGCCTGGTGCGAACTCCGCAATGACGTCCGCAACTTCCGCATCGAACGCATCCGCGCCGCCACCCTGCTCGACACCCGCTACGACCCCGCCGGCGGCGCCCTCGTCGCCCGCTGGCGCGCCCTGCAGGAAAACGCGCGCTAGCCCCTTGGTGAACACTGAGCGGTGCCGATCGCACCTGCGATAACCACGAGCCACCATGGACAGCCGCCCCCACTCAGGTAACGATGCGGGAAACCGGGAGGAGTCAAACATGCGCGTAACCATGGGACTGCGCGACGGCGACTGGCGCACCGCGGGGCCGCTCGCCGCCCAGGCCGAAGCCGACGGCGCCGACGGGCTTACCACCCCCGAGCTCGCCCACGACCCCTTCATCCCGCTCGCCATGGCCGCGCTCACCACCTCGAAGGTCGAGCTCGCCACCTCGGTGGCCATCGCCTTCCCCCGCAGCCCGATGATCACCGCCAACCTGGCCTGGGACCTCGCCGTCCACTCCGCCGGCCGCTTCACCCTCGGCCTCGGCACCCAGGTCCGCGCCCATAACGAGCGCCGCTTCTCCGTCCCCTGGATCTCCCCCGCCCCCCGCCTCTCCGAATACGTCCAGGCGCTGCGCGCCATCTGGCGCTGCTGGGAAAAGGGCGAAAAGCTCGATTTCAAGGGCAAGTTCTACAACTTCACCCTCATGACCCCCGAGTTCTCCCCCAAGCCCACCGGCCTCCCCATGATCCCCATCATGATCGCCGCCGTCGGCCCCGAAATGCAGAAAGCCGCCGCCCGCCACTGCGACGGCGTCCGCCTCCACGGTTTTGCGACGCGCCAATACGTCGAACAGGTCGTCCGCCCCCTGCTTGCCACCGAGCTCGAAAAATCCGGCCGCACCTTCGAGCACTTCGAAGTCACCGGCGGCGGCTTCATCGCCACCGGCCCCGACGACGCCGCCGTCCAGGCCGCCGCCGAGAAAATCCGCTACCGCGTCGCCTTCTATGGCTCCACCCCCGCCTATCGCGGCGTCTTCGACATCCACGGCGTCAGCGACCTCGGCGTGAAGCTCCACGACGCCTCCCGCAAAGGCGACTGGAAGAACATGGCCGCCATGGTCGACGACGACGTGCTCGATCTCTTCTGCGCCCGTGGCCCCTACGGCAAACTGCAGAACGCCATCGCCGACCGCTTCGGCGGCCTGGCCGACGCCGTCTCGATCGACTTCCCCGAAGGCACCGACACCGCCACCCGCCGCAAGGTCATCGCCAGCCTCAAGGAAATCCCCAACGGCTTCCGCGGCTTCAAAACCTCCTGGGAGGCCCCGCCGAAGCCCGACGCCGCCTAGCTGTTGATCACGGCCGCGAGGGCCGCGAAACTCTCCTCGATCGTGCTCGGATCGTCGCGCTCCTGCGCCAGCAGCGCCTCGATCTGCGGCGCCAGCCGCACCGCCGCATCCGCCTCCGGGTCCGCCCCCGGCCGATGCGCGCCGAGGCGGACGATGTCGGCGATATCATTATAAGTGGCCAGCAACGCCCGCGCCCGCCGCGCCACCGCGTTCTCCTCGCCCGAATTGCACCCTGGCACGGCCCGCGACAGCGACCGCAGCACATCCACCGCCGGATACCGCCCGCCCTCGCCAATCCGGCGGTCCAGAATGATATGCCCGTCCAGAATGCCTCGCACCGCATCCGCCACCGGCTCGTTGTGATCGTCGCCCTCGACTAGCACGGTAAACATCGCCGTAATCTGCCCCGTCCCCTCCGGCCCCGGCCCCGCCCGCTCCAGCAGCCGCGGCAACTCGGCGAACACCGACGGCGGATACCCCCGCGTCGCCGGCGGCTCGCCCGCCGACAGGCCGATCTCGCGCAGCGCCAGGCAGAACCGGGTCACGCTGTCCATTAATAGAAGGACACTCTTGCCCTGGTCGCGGAAATGCTCCGCCACCGTCATCGCCGTGAACGCCGCCTCGCGACGCATCAGCGGCGGCTGATCCGACGTCGCCACCACCACCACCGACCGCTTCAACCCCTCCGGCCCCAGTTCATCCTCCAGGAAGTCCCTGACTTCCCGTCCCCGCTCCCCCACCAGCGCCAGAACGGCCACATCGCAGGCCGTATGCCGCGCCAGCATAGAAAGAAGAGTCGACTTGCCCACGCCCGACCCGGCGAACAGCCCCAACCTCTGCCCCTCGCGGCAGGTGGTAAACGCATTCAGCACCCGAACCCCGAGATCGATCCGTGGCCCCAGCCGCGCCCGGCCGGTCGCCTCCGGCGGATTGGCGCGAACGCTGCGGTAGGTCGGCCCGGCGCTCATCGCCCCCTTGCGGTCGAGCGGCCGCCCCAGCGGGTCGATCACGCGCCCGATCCAGTCGTCCGCAACCGCCAGTTGATTCCCCGGCCGATTGAGCCGCGCGCGGGCAACCGCGCCGGGGAAGATCCCGTCTGTGCTGCCGAAGGTCATCGCGCGGGCGGTAATACCATGAAATCCCACGATTTCAGCCGTCACATCCCGCCCATCCCGAGTGGCCAGGGCAATGCGATCGCCCAAGGCGACATGGCTCGCAAGCCCCTCGACCTCCACGGCGAGACCCGACAGGCCGGTCACCCGGCCCTCAACCTCAACGCAGGCAAGGTCAGTCAGGCGGGCGGCGGCGGCGCTGGCGCGGGTGGCGAAAGAGGTCTGTAGCATTCGATATGTCTCATTAACCGGTAAATGCCTTACAAATTACCCTAACCAGGGACTTGCGTCGGTGATTTCCGCAATTTATACGCGAGATGATGAAAAAACCTTTGCTTTAGGTGCGAACATCCCATAAATCACAATCATTGATTGCAAAGGAGAGCGGTATGCGTGTTCTTTTGGTTGAAGACGATCTCACGGCGGCACGTGGTGTCACCCTGATGCTCAAATCCGGCGGCGCGGTCGTCGACCAGGCCGACACCGGCGAGGAGGCGCTCGAGCTCGCGCGCCACTACGACTACGACATCGTCATCCTCGACCTGATGCTGCCGGACATGGAGGGCTACGAGGTGGTCCGCCGCATGCGGGCCGCCCGGGTCGAAACCCCGGTTCTCATCGTTTCCGGCCTCTCGCGGCCGCAGGCGAAGGTGAAGGGCCTGGCCATGGGCGCCGACGACTTCCTGACCAAGCCCTATGACAAGGCCGAGCTGCTTGCCCGCATCCAGGCGGTCGTGCGCCGCAGCAAGGGCTTCAGCCAGCCGAGCCTGCGCGTCGGCGACCTGCAGCTGAACCTCGACAGCCACGAAGTGACGGTGAACGGCACCGAAGTGCACCTCACCGGCAAGGAATACGCCATCCTTGAGCTGCTCACGCTCCGCAAGGGCATGATCCTCACCAAGGAAGCCTTCCTGAACCACCTCTACGGTGGCATGGACGAGCCGGAAATGAAGATCATCGACGTGTTCATCTGCAAGCTGCGCAAGAAGCTGGCCCAGGCCGGCGCCGGCAACCTGATCGGCACCGTCTGGGGCCGCGGCTACATGATGCGCGAGCCGGAGCAGCGCCAGGTGTTCGCGCCGCTGCCGAGCGCTGTAGCGCCCGAACTGGTCGACGCGCGCGACGCCGCCTGAGCCTGCAAGGTGTCAACGCTCCGACACGCCTGCTGCGCCAATCCCTCCCGCCCGGCGTGGATCTGCCGTCTGGCCTCGCGGCCGCTGGCTGTCTCCGCCCGGGCCGGATGCGGGGCGCGCACATGAAACGCCAGGCACGGACGCTGGACACGATGATGCGGATGCGCCGCATGGTGGTCGAGGAAGCCCGGCGAGACCTGCTCGCCTGCATCCAGGCCGAGACCGCAGCCGCCGATCGCGAGCGGGCGGCCATGAACGCCCTGCACGACGAGCGCGACCTTGCATCCGCACCGGACACCGATGATGCGGCCGTCGAGGCCTTCGCGCGATGGCTGCCGGTCGGGAATAAGGCGCTGGAGACGGCGCGCGAGGCCCTGGGCCGCGCGGTCGGCGCGTCCACCCAGGCCCGGGCGCGGCTGAATGCGGCCCGTGCCGCCGAGGAAGCGGTGCAGCGCCGCATCGAGACACTCGCGGAAGCCGAGCGGGAGGAGTTCCTCCGCCGCGAACAGGCCGAGTTGGACGAAGCCGCCCGCAACGCCGCCAGAGCCTAGATCATGATTGGTTTAGGTCAGATCAATCGTGACCTAGCGACCTATTGAAAAAGAACGAGATTCACGCTTTCTGACCCATCGGCCTCAAGGGATCCGGCTCTGGATCGTGATCGGTTCAGGTTGAACCGATCAAGATCTGGCAACTGATTGACCAACAGCGGGATTGCCACATGCTGACCGGTCGGCCTCAAGCGAACGCGCTGTAGGCGATCCCCAGGCGCCGTCGGATTTGCGGCGCGCCATACCTGCCGATGTCGTCCCGGGCTGGTATTATGGCCCGTTTCCAGCCAACTTGCCGCGCAATTGAGCGGCAGCGCCCAGGCGGGCGGGACCGATGGAGATGGCGAGCCTGCATGTCGGTCTATCCGGACTACCCCAACCCCGATCTTCTGGATCGCATTCCACTCGACGCCACCAGCGTGCTTGACGTGGGCTGCGCCAGCGGTGCACTCGGGTATGCGTTCAAGCGCCGCAACCCCTCGGCCCGGTATTTCGGTATCGAGGCCGACCCGGACGCCGCCGCCATCGCCCGCCGGCGCATCGATGCGGTGTCGTCGGTCGATGTCGAGGTCGAGCCCTGCCCGTTCGGCGACACGACATTCGACTGCATCATCTATGGCGACGTGCTTGAGCACCTGCGCGACCCCTGGACGGTGCTGCGCAAGCAGGCCGCGCGGCTGACGCCGGGCGGGGTCGTGCTGATCTGCATGCCGAACGCCGAACACTGGAGCCTGGCCGAGCGCCTGCTGCGCGGCACCTTCGACTACGAGGACCAGGGCCTGTTCGATCGGACCCACCTGCGGTGGTTCACGCCGGAGACAACGCGCCGGGCGCTGCGTGAGGCCGGCCTGATTCCCTATGACATCTCGTCGCGCATTTTCGATGCTCCGGCGGCGCATGCCTTTGTCCGGGCGATGCGCCCGGCGCTGGAAACCCTTGGTATCGACCCGCAGCGCTATCTCGATCGGGCCACCCCGCTGCAACACGTCTGGCGCGCGACGACCGCGCCGGTGCAGCCGATGCATCTGATTTCATCCATGCTCGCGCCGGTCGGCGGGGTCAGTCATGTCCGCGTGGTGGAACCGATGGCCGCCATCGCAACCGCGCCTGGCTTCGTCACCCGCATCACCGAGAACATCGATATCGACGACGTGCCGACCGATGGGCCGCGGATCTTCATCTACCATCGGCCCCTGCTCGCCGGGGACCGTGGCCTGGCGGTGGTGCGCCGGATGCTCGACCGCGGCTATGTCGTCGTCTGCGAGTTCGACGATCACCCCGACTACATCCCCGTGCTGCAACGGCCGGACGTGCAGAATTTCCGCGCGGTGCATGCGGTGCAGACCTCGACGGCGCCGCTTGCCGAGGTGCTGCGGGCGCAGAACCCGGAAGTGAAGGTGTTCCCCAATGCGATCGCCCGGCTGCCAGAGGTGCGCAACTACGCGACCCCCGGCCGGATGACGTTGTTCTTCGCCGGCATCAACCGCGAGGACGAATGGCCGCCCTATCTCGATGCGCTGAACGCGGTGGCACGGCTGGCTGGCGAGCGGCTGCACTTCCAGATCGTCGCCGACCGCGGCCTGTTCGACGCGCTGCAGACCCCGCACAAGAATTTCACCCCGCTGTGCGACTACGAGACCTACCAGGAGCTGCTGGCCAAGAGCGAAGTCTCGTTCATGCCGCTGCAGGACACCCCGTTCAATCGCTGCAAGTCGGACCTCAAGTTTCTTGAATCCTCCGCCCACCGGGTGACGTCGCTGGCGAGCCCGGTGGTCTATGCCGGCTCGATCGAGGACGGGCGCACAGGGATCCTCTTCCGCGATCCGCCGGAATTGCAGCAGCGCCTGATCCGGCTGGTCGCCAATCCGCACCTCGGCCGGACGATGGCCGACGCCGCGCGCGGCGTGATCGCCGGGCATCGCATGCTGGCCTATCAGCTGGCCGACCGGGTGGCCTGGTATCGCTCGCTTTGGGAGCGGCGCGAGGACCTGCACCGCGCGCTGCTTGCACGCGTGCCGGAGCTTGCACATCCGGCCGAGGTGCTGCATGCCGGGCGTTAACGCAGCGGTTAACGGCAGGGCAGCATGATACGAGCGTTTCTGGCGCAGTTGGGAGCACTATGGACCCGGGTGCGGGCGCAGATTTCCCGCGTGCTCGCCTATGTCGACTACGGGCTGAGCTTCCTGCGCAAGAACAGCCAGATCGTCGAGGTCTGGCCGCAGGGCGAGATGAAGCTGGGCCCGCGGATCGTGATCTTCATCCACTATGACGGCCAGGGCGCGCTGGGCGACCATACGCAACACTATGTCCGCTCGCTCAAGGCGGCCGGGTTCTCGGTGGTGTTCGTCACCAACTCGAACAAGCTGCGCCGCGATGCGATGGCGACACTGCAGACGCTGTGTGCCGGTGTTATCGTCCGCCGCAACATCGGCTACGATTTCGGCGCCATGCGCGAGGGCCTTGCCTACCTCAACCTGCCGCGGGCGGACACCGAAATGGTGGTGCTGGCCAACGACAGCATCTATGGCCCGCTCGGTCCGCTCGACGACATGATCAGCCGGATGGACCTGAACAAGGCGGATTTCTGGGGCGCCACCGACAGCTGGCAGCAGCGCTACCATATCCAGTCCTACTTCCTGGCGGTCGGGCGCAAAGTGTTGGAAAGCAAGGCGTGGAAGGATTTCTGGGCCGAAGTGCGGCCGGTGAAGTCCAAGACCTGGGTGGTGAGCCGCTACGAACTCGGCCTGTCGCAGCGGATGGTGCGCGGCGGGCTACGGCTGGCAGCGGTGTGGCGCTACCAGGACCTGATCAACAACGTGAACGCCGCCTGGCTGATGGAACCGCGCAAGGAAGGCCCGCAGACGGCGGAGCCGATGGTGCAGATGCGCTACATCCACGCCCACCGCATCCGCCACAACGTCGCAACGCGCACGCCGCTCAATCCGACGTCGGACCTGTGGCGCCAATTGCTGCAAGCCGGGTTTCCGTTCCTGAAACGCGAGCTGATGCGCGACAACCCCACCTTCGTCGCCGACCTGATCGACTGGCGCGACGAAGTGCGGAAACAATTCGGCGAAGTGCCGGAAGCGATCGAGGCGGATCTGCGGCGGGTGATGCGTAATCGGGTGCCCTGAGTCAGGAAGGCTCCGCCGGCTCAGGGCCACGGGCCCTGAGAACCCGTTCACTCTCTTGGCTGTGGATGCGGCCTTCAGTCGCAATCCCACGATCTCGGGGCGGGGAGTGGCGAAGCCCATCAATCCATTGCGACTGCACGGCGGTTCGTACGGTCGCATGGTTCGAATGCCTGCGGCGCTAAAGAAGCAGTTCTCAACTGAAGAAAGACGATCCAGCCGCGTGAGTGGATGGGGTTCTTAGGGCCTCCAGGCCCTAAGCCGGCGGAGCCTTGCTTGCCTTCAGCCTGTGTGATCAAGCGCCGCGCGGAGGGTGGCTGCGTCCGATCCGTTGATCATGTTTTCGCGGAGGAAGAGGTCGATCAGCACCAGGTTGACGTTGAATTTGAAGTCGTCGGTATCGCGGACGGTTTCGAGGACGCGGTGGGCGGGCCAGAGGGTGAAGGATTCGACTTCGCCGTCGGCGGGGGTTGGGGTGAAGGAGTCGGGGAGGGTGATGTCGTAGCAGTGGAGGGTGTCGCGGCGGAGGCCTTCGGGGCGGTCCATGGTGTAGGTGAGGGTTGCGGTGTGGCGGGCGGTTTCGGCGAGGTGGGGGGGGATGGCGGCTTCTTCGGCGGCTTCTTTGATGAGGGTTTCGTGGGGGGTGAGTCCGGCGGGGGTTCCGCCGGCGACGATGTGGTCGAGTTTGCCGGGGTCGAGGGCTTTGTCGGCGGCGCGGCGGGCGATCCAGATGTGCAGGCCGTCGGGGCGGCGGACCAGGCCGTGAGCGTGGATTCCTTCGGCCATGACGCCGAAGGCGGGGAGGGCGCCGCGGTCGATGGTGGTGAGGGCGGGGCCGCCGGGGGTGGCGCGGACGTCGAAGGCTTCGCCACGGTGGCGGCCGAAGCCGTGGCGGGCGACGGCGCGGGCGATGGCGGGGAGGTCGCCGGGAGTGGTGAGGGTGATGGTGGTGGGGGTGCGGCGGATGGGGACGAAGGATTCCAGCCTGTCGGCGAGGGCGGGGGTGATCCAGCCGATCTGGTGGGGGCCGAGGAGGAAGGGGAGGCGGCCGCCGGGGAGGGTGGCGGAGTTGCAGGCCTGGATGTGGCGGAGGAAGCGGTTCATGGCCTGCGGTTAGCGCGGATCGGCCATGTCGCCAACCGGGCGGGTGGTCAATCGTCCGGCTTTCATTGCGGGGGGTGGCATGCCACATCGGGGGCGCGTGGGTGTAGACGGGGTATGACGGGCAGATGAGACACATGGCGGGAGCGGCGGGAACGGCGGCGGGGGAGAAGCCGGTTTCGGAATCGCGAGATCATTTGCGCACGGTGGCGTCGTTGCTGCCGTATCTGTGGCCGAAGGGCGACATGGCCTCGCATGTGCGGGTGGTCATCGCGGTCGTGTTCCTGGTGGCCGCGAAGGTGGCGAACGTGCTGGTGCCGATCGCGTATTCGCGGGCGGTGGATGGGCTGGTGTCGGACAAATTGCCGGGGGGGACGGCGCTGATCGTGATCCCGGCGGCGCTGATCGTGGGCTATGGGTTGCTGCGGGTGTCGGCCTCGGCGTTCGGCGAGTTCCGCGATGCGATTTTCGCGACGGTGCAGCAGCGGGCAGCGCGCAATGTGGCGCTGGGGACGTTCCGGCATCTGCATCGGCTGTCGCTGCGGTTCCATCTGGACCGGCAGACGGGGGGGCTGTCGCGGGCGATCGAGCGGGGGACGCTGGGGATCCAGAATACGCTGCGGCTGGCGGTGTTCAATGTGATCCCGACGCTGATCGAGGTGGTGATGGTGACGGCCATCATCTGGGTGGTGTTCGACTGGCGGTTCGCGATGGCCACGGGTGTGGCGATCGCGCTCTATCTGGGGTTCACGATCAAGTACAGCGCGTATCGCGTGCAGGTGCGCCGGACGATGAACGAGAGCGACAGCGAGGCGCAGACCAAGGCGGTCGACAGCCTGCTGAACTACGAGACGGTGAAATATTTCGGCAACGAGACGCATGAGACGGCGCGGTTTGACAAGGCGCTGGCGCGCTATGAGACGGCGGCGGTGAAGAGCCAGGTGACGCTGAATCTGCTGAACCTCGGGCAGGCGGTGATCATCGCGGTGGGGCTGACGGTGGTGATGATCCTGGCGGCGCAGGGGGTGCGCGACGGGACGATGACGGTTGGCAAGTTCGTGCTGGTGAACACGTATCTGATGCAGCTGTATCAGCCGCTGAACATGCTGGGTTTCGTGTATCGCGAAATCAAGCAGGGGCTGGTCGATATGGAATCGATGTTCCGCATCATGGCGCTGAACCAGGAGGTGGCGGACAAGCTGGGCGCGCCGCCGCTGCGGCCGGTGGCGGGCGAGGTGGTGTTCGACAATGTGCAGTTCGCCTATCGCGAGGACAGGCAGATCCTGAAGGGGGTTTCGTTCCGGGTGCCACCGGGGCGGGCGATCGCGATCGTGGGCTCGACGGGGGCGGGGAAGTCGACGATTTCGCGGTTGCTGTTTCGTTTCTATGACGTGACGGGCGGGCGGGTGATGATCGACGGGCAGGATATCCGCGACATCACGCAGGACAGTCTGCGGGCGGCCATCGGGGTGGTGCCGCAGGATACGGTGCTGTTCAACGACACGATCCGCTACAATATTGCGTATGGGAAACCAGGGTCGAGCCAGGCGGAGATCGAGCAGGCGGCCAAGCTGGCGCAGGTGCATGATTTCGTGCTGCGGCTGCCCGATGGGTATGACACGCGGGTGGGCGAGCGCGGGCTGAAGCTGTCGGGCGGCGAGAAGCAGCGGGTGGCGATCGCGCGGACAATCCTGAAGAACCCGCCGATCCTGATTCTCGATGAGGCGACGAGCGCGCTGGATACGCGGACGGAACAGGACATCCAGTCGGCATTGCGCGAGTTAGCAGAGCACCGCACGACTTTGACGATCGCGCATCGTCTGTCGACGGTGGTGGATGCCGATGAGATCATCGTGCTGGATGAGGGGCGGATCGCCGAGCGTGGCACCCATGCGGGGCTGCTGGCGCAGGATGGGCTGTATGCCAAGATGTGGGCGATGCAGGCGGAGCAGAGCGAGAGCCCGGTCGAGGCGTGAGGGGCTCAGTTGGTCGGACAGGAAGCAAGAAACGTTCTTTTTGAAAAAAGAACCAAAAACTTTTGTCGACTTGTTCCAGCGGGATTGATCAGAGGGGAGCGGCGAAGCCAGTGAATTTCGGCTTCGCGCGTGATCCTGGCTCGTTTCGCACAAGACCAATCGGAGAAAAGTCTTATTGCTTCTTTTTCTTCAGAAAAAGAAGGCCTTCCCCTCCTCGCCCCGGTGGTCTTCCGACGCACAAGGGCAAGGAGAGGAAGTATTGGTTCAGTGAGCGATAACGAGGTCCGCCGAGGTCAGCACGGGGTGGGTGTCGAGGGTGGCGAGCCAGATTTTGGCTTGGGGGCCGGTGCCGTCGGGGTCCCAGAAGAGGGTGCCTTTGGGCTGGTTGTAGATGAATTGGCCGGTGGCGGCGGTGGCTTTGGTGCCGGCGACGAAGATGGCGTTGGTGGCCATGCCTTCGGTGAGGCCGCCGCCGAAGCCGAGGGCGGAGAATTCGAGGGTGTCGGCGGCGGGGTTGAAGTCGAGGATGTGGTCGTGGCCTTCGGTGGCGGCGAGGTAGCGGAAGATGTCGTGGCCGGCGCCGCCGATGAGCTTGTCGACGCCGTTGCCGCCGACGAGGGTGTCGTTGCCGTTGCCGCCCCGGATGACGTCGTTGCCGTCGCCGCCGGAGAGCAGGTTGGCGCCGTCGTTGCCGAAGAGGGTATTGTTGAGGGCGTTGCCGGTGCCGGCGAGGTCGCCGGTGCCGGTGAGGTCGAGGCGTTCGACGTTGTCGGGGAGGATGAAATCGGCGCTGGCGTGGAGGATGTCGTAGCCGCTGCCGGCGAGTTCGACGATGGTGTCGGCGCTGTTGCTGACGATGTAGCTGTCGTTGCCGGCGCCGCCGGCCATGGTGTCGTGGCCGGTGCCGCCGTCGAGCGTGTCGTTGCCGGCGTTGCCGATCATGTTGTTGTCGGCGCTGTTGCCTTTGAGGACGTCATTGCCGGCGCCGCCGACGACGTCTTCGATCGTCGTCACCGTGGCGGCGCTGAGGCCGGCGGTGATGGCGCTGACGACGTTGGAGGAGTTCGAGGTGAGGGTGATGACGGTGCCGCGGCCGAGGTCGTTGACCAGGCCCTGGTAGGTGCTTTCGTAGCCGCCGGCGATGGCGAAGATCGGGATGATGTTGGCCGCTTCGAGGGCTGCCTTGACCTGGTCGATGACCGGATAGTCCTCGCCGGTGCCCGGGGGCGTGCCGTTGAGGACGCCGTCGCCGTTGTTGGGGGTGAAGATGCCGCCCATGGCGCCGTCGCCGGCGACGTGGAAGGGGGCGTCGGTGAAGAGCACGACGAAGTGGGCCGAGCCAGAGCGGAAGCCGACGTCGGACATGTGCAGGCCGAGCTGCATCAGCGCTTCGATCTGCGCCTCCGGCCCGTCGTTGCCGTTGTTGGCGACGAAGTTGGTGTAGTTGGTCTCGAGCGTGGCGACTGAGGTGCTGAGCGCCATCGGCATCTGGTAGACCCAGTCGCCGGGGTTGCCGAAGGGGCTGATGCCCTTGTCGCGGAAGGTGGAGACGCCGAACTCGGTGTTGGACTGCACGCCCTGCAGGGCGCTGACGATGCCCGGGATCAGGCCGCGCACGGTGATGATGTCGTCGGCGAAGGAGCCTGTGAGGTCCTGCAGGAATTGCACGTCGAGCGGGAGTGCGGTGCTGCCGCTGTGGCCGATTTCGACATCCTCGCCCTCGACGTGGCTCACGGTATCGCCGCTGAGGTCGATGTAGCTGTCGCCGATGGCCTGGGAGGCGTCGATGGTGTCGTGGCCGAGGAAGTCCTCGATATGAGCGCGGCCGCCGTGGAGGACGTAGCGGTCGTTGCCGGAGCCGCCGGCGAGGGTGCTGTCGCCGGACGCGGCGACCAGGACGTCGTTGCCGTCGCCGCCGACGAGGGTGTCGTCGCCGCCGCCGCCGTTGAGGGTGTCGTCGCCGGAGGAGCCGACGAGGTCGTTGTTGGCACCGTTGCCGGTGACGTTGTGCGGGCCGGTGCCGGTGAGCACCAGGCTTTCGATGTTGGCGGACATGGTCCAGTCGACGCTGGCATAGACGGTGTCGTCGCCGCCGCCGCCGGCTTCGTTGACGATGTCGGTGGCGCTGTCGACGTAGTAAACGTCATTGCCGCTGCCGCCGGCGAGGGTGTCGTCGCCGCCACCGCCGTTCAGCGTGTCATCGCCGGCGCCGCCGTCGAGGCTGTTGTTGCCGGTGGTGCCTGTGAGGGTGTTGTCGAGCGTGTTGCCGGTGCCGTTGGCCGCGGAGCCGCTGAGGGTGAGGGCTTCGAGGTTGTCGCCGAGGGTCCAGTCAACGCTGGCGAACACGGTGTCGTTTCCGCCGCCGGGGAGTTCGGCAATGACGTCGCCGGCGCTGTCGACGGTGTAGCTGTCGTTGCCGGCGCCGCCGGCCAGGGAGTCGTCGCCGCTGCCACCGACGAGCGAGTCGTCGCCGCTGGAGCCGGTCAGGGTGTCGTCGCCGCCGGCGCCGTCGAGCGTGGCGTTGCCGCTGCCGGCATTGAGGGTGTTGGCGCCGTCGTTGCCGGTGCCGGTGGTGGCGGCGCCGGTGAGGATGAGGGTTTCGACGTTGTCGGGCAGCGTCCAGTCCAAGCTGGCGATGATGACGTCGTCGCCACCGCCAGGCAGTTCGCTGATGGTCACCCCCGGTTGGTCAATTAGGTAGGTGTCGTTGCCGCCGCCGCCGATGAGCAGGTCGTCGCCGCCGCCTCCGACAAGCGTGTCGTCGCCGGCGCCGGCGTCGATGGTGTCATCACCCAGGCCGCCGTCGATGCTGTCGTCGCCGCCGAGGGCGCTGACGCTGTCATTGCCGGCGAGGCTGCTGATGGTGTCGTTGGTGTCGCCGACGGTGTGGTAGCCGCCATAGCCGGCGGCGATCGTGTCATCGCCGTTGGTGCCGTAGATGTTGGGGTCGGGCTGCCAGGAGGGGTCAGCGTAGACGACGGAGACGGATTCGCCGGCGCCGGGTGAGCCGATGATGAGGTCGGACACGCCATCGCCGTTCATGTCGCCGGTGACCGCCACGGAGGCGCCGGTGAGGCTGCCGGCAGAGCCGACGATCTTGGTGCCGCCGATGCCCTCGGCGACGAGGGAGAGGTCGACCATGCCGCCGGCGCCACCCCAGACGACATAGACGGCGCCGGCGTTGAAGCCGCCTTCGCTGTTGTGCGAGGCACCGATGACGAGGTCGGGGATGCCGTCGCCGTTGAGGTCGGCGCCGCCGGCGACCGAGAGGTTCACGAGATCGCCGGAAGCCTCGGGGATGATGGTGTAGCCGCCGACGCCGGTGGCGACGTCGGACAGGTTGACGTCGGCGGTGCCGGCCTGGCCGAAGACGATATCGGCATGGTCGCCGCCGGGGGAGCCGATCAGGAGGTCCGGCTTTCCGTCGCCGTTGACGTCGCCGACCGAGGCCAGGGCGCCGCCGGCGGCGTCGCCCGCGTTGGCGCCGATGATGCGGAAGGCGTCGGCGCCGATGCTCGCGAGGTTGACGGTGGTCGTGCCGGCCTTGCCGAAGACGACGTAGGCCGCGCCGGAGCCGGCGCCGCCAAGGCTGCTGCCGGGAGCACCGACGACGATTTCGGGCAGGCCGTCGCCGTTCATGTCGGGGACGGAGGCGAGCACGCTGCCGGCGAGGTCGCCCGCGGCGGCGCCGGTGATCTTGTAGCCGCCGGCGCCGAGGCTGGAGAGGTTGACCAGCGAGGTGGCGCTGCGGCCGTAGACGACGTAGGCGGCACCGGCATCGGTGCCGCCGGCGTCATTGCCGGGGGCGCCGACGAGAACATCGGGCTTGGCGTCGCCGTTGAGTGAGCCGATGGCGGCCATGGCGGTGCCGGCCTTGTCGCCGGCGGCCTCACCGCGGATGGCGAAGCCCTTGCCGGCGGCCGTGGCGGGGTCGGCGAGGTCGATGCCGCCGGCGCCGGGGAGGCCCCAGACGACGAAACCGACGCCGGTGTCGCCGAGCGTGCCGCGGTTCATGAAGGGGGCACCGATGAGGAGTTCGGCCTTGCCGTCGCCGTTCATGTCGCCAACCGAGCCGACGGTGGCGCCGGCGAGATCGTTGGCGGCGACGCCGTCGGCGATGATCTGGGTGAGCGTGTCGCCGAGCGTGACCGCGGTACCACCGGTGCCGGAGCCCATGGCGACGAAGACGCGGCCGGCGTTCGGCGCCTTGTCGGGGCTGCCGGGGCTGCCGACTATGACGTCGGGAATGCCGTCGCCATTGAGATCGGCGATGCCGGCGACCCAGGGCGTGGCGTAGGGATCGCTCAGGGCAGCGGCGAAGTCGCCATGGGTTTCGGGCAGGATGCGGTAGCCACCAAAGCCGGAGGCGATGGACGAAAGATAGATCTTGTTCGGCGTGGTCATGGCGGCGCGCTCCAGAGATCGGGCCGCACCTGGGGTTACGCGCGGCCCCCAAGGTTTGGGCGGCTTATACGCGCGCGACCTGAACCGGACCTGAAAGACGACGCGCAAATCCGCCGTGCCGGCGGCGGACGTCAAAGGGCGAGGAGCGGCAGGTTGATCCTGCTGGGCCGATCGGCATCGACGAAGATGGTGTTGACGGCGATGCGGCGGCGGCGGGCGGCCCCCTCGGGTTCGCCGGTGTTCGGGTTGACGTCGTATTTGGGGAAGTTGGATGAGGAGATGTCGAGGCGGATGCGGTGGCCGGCGGCAAAGAGGTTGGCAGTGGGGAAGAGGCGGATCCGGATACGGGTGATCTCGCCGGGGGTGCGCAGGCGTGGGGTGGTGGGATCCTCGGCGTAGCGGAGGCGAACGATGCCGTCGGCGAGGAGAAGGGCGTAACCCTGCGGGTAGTCGGCGGAGCCGGGGTAGACGTCGATCAGCTTGGCGGTGAAGTCGGTGTCGGGGCCATCGGTGGCGACCCAGAGCTCGGCTTCGAGGGGGCCGGCGACCTGGACTGCCTCGGGGAGAGGCTCGGTCTGGAAGACGATGACGTCGGGGCGGGAGGCAAGCGGGAGGTAGGGCGGCGTGCAGCCGAAGAAGTCGGGGGATTCGACCTGGTTCCAGGCGCCGCCGCTGGCGACGGGCTCCATGGAGGTGAGGGAGCCGCCGATGGTGGGGACGGGGCGGGCGGGGTCGTAGTCGTAGGAGACCGGGGGCGCGCCGGCGGCGGGGGCGGCGGGGTCGAGGCGGCCATCGGCGTGGAGGTGGTAGGCGGTGGGGACGGCGTCGGGCAGGGGCCAGTCGGTGGCGGTGATCCAGCGGCCGCCGTGGTCGAGCTTGCCGGCGACCGTGCGCCGGCCGGAGCCGCCGCCCATGACGAAAAGGCGGACGGCGGGCTCGGGGTTGGAGGTACCCTTGATGACGCTATCGAAATGGCGGAGGCGGTATTGGCGCCAGTCGCCGGCCCAGGAGTCGATGGCGGCAGCAGGGCCGAAATCGACGTCGCCGAAGACGGTGTCACTGCGGTCGCCGTGGGTCCAGGGGCCGAGGATGAGGCGCTGCGGGCCGCGGGGCTTGAGGCCGAGGTAGTTGCTGGTCGCCGTCAGGGGATAGGCGTCGTACCACGAGGACATGTGGACGCAGTCGGCGCGGCTGTAGGTGGTGTGGAATCCCTCGGCCCAGATGCCGACCTGTTGCCAGTAGGTGTCGAAGGCGCCGTGGCGCCACTGGTCGAACAGGTAGGCTTCGTAGGCGGGGTGGTGGCGCAGCGGCGAGTGGCCTGGCTGCCAGGGCATGCGGGTGAACCAGTCGCGGATGTCCTCGGCTTCGAGGGCGGCTTTCATCACCGGGTCGGCGGCGGCCTCGGGGGAGAGGATGGCCTGCTTGTGGGCCCAGGTGGCCTGTTTCAGCTCGAAGGCGCCGGACTGGCGGATACCGGCGATCCAGGAGTTGGCGAAACCGCCGCAGTCGAGCACCTGGGCGACGACACCGGGGGCGTCGAGACTCGCGAGTGCGGCCTGAGTGTGGGCGGCGTAGGACAGGCCCATGGTGCAGATGCGGCCGTCGCACCAGGGTTGGGCCGTGATCCAGGCGCAGCAGTCGTAGCCGTCCTCGCCATCGGAGAGGTATTTGACGAAGACGCCCTCGGAGCCGTGGCGGCCACGGTTGTCCTGGAAGACGACGGCATAGCCGTGGGCGGTGAAAGTGCCCGCGAGGTCGGCGCGGCTAATCGGCGTCGGGTCGGCGGCGGTGCGTTCGCTGCGGCTGACGAGGTCACGGCCATAGGGGGTGCGCTCAAGGACGACGGGGAAGGGGCCGGGGCCGTCGGGCAGGTAGACGTCGGTGGCGAGGCGGATGCCGTCGCGGGTGGTGACCTTGTCGGTCCAGAAACGATTGCCGGGTGTGGCCATGTCAGGCCTCCTCAAGCTCCGTGCTGAGCGTCCGGAGTTCGGTGGTGTGGCGGTGCCTGGTCTTACCGGCGCGGAGGTCAGGAGCAGAAATGATCTCGACCATTTCGCCGCCCTGCATGACGCCGACCATGGGGCAGAGATGGGCGACGACGGCGAGGTTGTGGCTGACGAGGACGTAAGTGAGATTGCGGCGTTCCTGCAGGTCGGCGAGCAGGTTCAGCACCTCAGCCTGGACGGAGACGTCGAGCGCGGAGGTGGGTTCGTCGAGCAGCAGCACCTCGGGCTCGGCCATCAGCGCGCGGGCGATGGCGACGCGCTGGCGTTGGCCGCCGGAGAGCTGGTGGGGGTAGCGGAAGCGGACGGAGGCGGGCAGCGCGACCTCGGCGAGGGCACGGAGGATGCGGGGGTCGTGTTCGTCCATGCCGTGGACGACGAGGGGTTCGGCCAGCGCGCGATCGACGGTCTGGCGCGGGTGGAGCGAGCCGTAGGGGTCCTGGAAGACCATCTGCACGCGGCGGTAGAAATCCTTGCCACGTTTCGTTTCCAGAGCTGTGCCCTTCACGTTCATCGTTCCGGTCCAGTCGGGATTGAGGCCGGAGAGGGCACGGAGCACGGTGGATTTGCCGGAGCCGCTTTCGCCGACGATGCCGAAGCTGGAGCCGGCGGGGACGCGGAAGGAGATGCCCTTGACCGCGTGGACGTCGCCGAAACGAACGTGGAGGTTCTCGATGTCGATCATGCGAGCCAGGCCGGATCGCGGGTCATGACGGGCAGACGGTGTTTCGGCTGCGAGAGCGTGGGCAGGCAGCCGAGCAGGCCCTTGGTGTAGTCGTGTTTCGCGTGGGCCAGTTCGCCGGCGCCGAGCTGTTCGACGATGCGGCCGGCATACATGACGGCGACGCGGTCGCAGAAATGCGACACCAGCGGCAGGTCGTGGCTGATCAGGATCAGCGCCATGCCGCGGCGGGAGACGAGGTCTTCCATCAGGCGGAGGATCTCGGCCTGCACGGTGGCGTCGAGCGCTGACGTGGGTTCGTCGGCGATGAGGAGTTCGGGATCGGGGGCGAGCATCATGGCGATCATGACGCGCTGGCCCATGCCGCCGGAGAGTTCGTGCGGGTAGGCGCCGAAGACGCGGGCGGGGTCGTTGATCTTGACCTGGGCGAGCAGGTCGAGCGCGCCCTCGCGGGCCTCGCGCGCGCCGCCCTTGCGGTGCATGCGCCAGGATTCCGCGATCTGCTCGCCGGCGGTCATCACCGGGTTCAGCGAGTATTTCGGGTCCTGCAGGATGAGGCCGGCGCGCTTGCCGCGGATGGCGCGCATGGCGGCCTCGTTGGCCTTCAGCACGTCGATGCCGTCGAAGGTGAGCTTGTCGGCCGTGAGCATGGCGTTGCGCGGCAGCAGGCGGAGGATGGAGCGGGCGGTGAGCGACTTGCCGGAGCCGGACTCGCCGACGATGCCGAGCTTTTCGTTGCCGATGGTGAGCGAGACGCCGCGCACGGCCTGGCTGATGCCCTGGGCGGTGGGGAAGGCGACGGAGAGGTTCTGGATGTCGACCTGCATCAGCGGAGGCATCCGGACAGAGGAAAGCAAGGCTCCGCCGGCCAAAGGCCTTGAGGCCTTTGGAAACCCATCCACCTCTTGGCTGGATCGGCGACCTTCGGTTGATAACGTCTTTCTTCGCGCCGCAGGCAATCGAATCCGCGAACCGGACGGGCCTTGGTACGGTCGCAATGGTTTATGGGCTTCGCCATTTTCTGCGGCGAGATCGTGGGATTGCGACCGAAGGTTGCCGATCCAGCCGAGAAAGTTGATGGGGTTCTCAGCGCCTCCAGGCCCTGAGCCGGCGGAGCCTTGCCTGCCTTGTGCTGCCTGAACATTCGCATCACCGCTGCTTAGGGTCGAGCACGTCGCGCAGCCCGTCGCCGAGGAGGTTGAAGGCGAGCGAGGCGACGAAGATGGCGATGCCGGGGATGGTGGGCACCCACCATTGCTCGAGGATGAAGCGGCGTGCGGTGGCGATCATCGCGCCCCATTCGGGCGAGGGCGGCTGGGCGCCCATGCCGAGGAAGCCGAGCGAGGCGGCGGTGAGGATGATGGAGGACATGTCGAGCGTGACGCGGACGACGAGGCTGCCGAGGCAGAGGGGGACGACGTGGCGCAGCACGATGCGGGCGGCCGAGGCGCCGGTGAGGCGGACGGCGGCGATGTAGTCGGTGTTGCGGATGGTCAACGTCTCGGCGCGGGCGAGGCGGGCATAGGGCGGCCAGGCGGTGAGCACGATGGCGAAGATGGCGCTGGTGGTGCCGGGCTTGATGGAGGCGACGAAGGCGAGGGCCAGGATCAGGCGCGGGAAGGCGAGGAACACGTCGGTGACGCGCATCAGGATGCGGTCGGCAAGGCCACCGAAATAGCCGGCGATGCAGCCGACGGCGAGGCCAAGTGGGGCGACGAGGATGACGACGGCGACGACCATGCCGAGGGTGACGCGGCCGCCGTAGAGGATGCGGGAGAACAGGTCGCGCCCCAGCTCGTCAGTGCCCATCCAGTGCTGCCAGGAGGGGCGGGCGAGGCGGTTGGTAAGGTTCTGGATGCCGGGATCGTAAGTGGCGATCACGGGGGCGAGGAGCGAGGCCAGCACCATGACGATGACGACGATGAGGCCGGCCATGGCGAGCTTGTTGGCGCTGAAATCGCACCACAGGCGATAGCGCCCGCCCCAGGCGGCCTGGGCGCGCGAGGAGGGCGTGTCGGTCAGCAGCCAGTCGCGCCAGGACTGACGGGCGGGGGCGGTGGTGCTGCTCATTTCACGCGGGGGTCCAGAAGTTTGTAGAGCAGATCGGCGAGAAGGTTGAAGGCGAGGTAGGTGACGCCGACGACGAGGGTGGCGCCGAGGACGGCGTTCATGTCGGCGTTAAGCAGGGAAATGGTGAGATACTGGCCGAGGCCGGGCCAGGAGAACACGGTCTCGGTGACCACGGCGCCTTCGAGCAGGCCGGCATAGGTCAGCGCCATGATGGTGATGAGGCGGACCGAGATGTTGCCGAAGGCGTGCTTCCAGATGACCCGGCTGGCCGAGAGGCCTTTGGCGCGGGCGGTGATGACGTATTCGCCGGCGAGCGCGTCGAGCATGAAGGCGCGGGTCATGCGGGCGATGAAGGCCATGGCGAAATAGGCGAGCACGGCGGCGGGCTGGATCAGGTGGGCGACGGCGTCGCGGAAGACATCCCAGTCGCGGGCGAGAATGGCGTCGATGGTGAGGAAGTTGGTCACCACCGGGATCATGTCGTCGAAGATCAGGTTCTGCCGGCCTGGCCCGGGCGCCCATTGCAGGGTGGCGTAGAACACCAGCAGCGAGAGCAGCGCGAGCACGAAGATCGGCAGCGAGTGGCCGGCGAGGCAGATGACGCGGATGACGTGGTCGATGCGCGAGCCCTGCTTCACCGCGGCCAGCACGCCGACGGGAATGCCGATGGCGGCGGCGAAGAGAATCGCAACCGTCGCCAGTTCCATCGTCGCCGGGAAGAAGCGTTTGATGTCCTCCCAGACGGTGTGGGACGTCATCACGGAGCGGCCGAGATCGCCGACGGCGAGCTTGGCGAGGTAGATCCAGAACTGCACGTAGAGCGGCTTGTCGAGCCCGAGCTCGAGCCGTGTGGCGGCCACCACGTCGGCCGGCGCGCGGTCGCCGACGATGGCCAGCACGGGGTCGATCGGCATCACCCGCCCGATCAGGAAGGTGACCAGCACGAGGCCGAACAAGGTGATGGGGACGCTGGCGGATGTCGCCGCCAGCGCCCTCAGCCGGGAAGCCGGCATATGGTGCCGATCAGGCCTTGCTCACCTTGTCGAAGGTCTGGCGGATGCCGAGCGGCGCCAGCACGAAGCTCTCGACATTCTTGCGCATCACCGCCCACTCGGTGCTCTGCAGCAGCAGGGCGAACGGGCTGCGCTGATGATGGTCGCGCTGCATCGAGGCATACATCTGCTCGCGCACCTTGGAATCGGTCTCCTTGATGGCGGCGATGGCGCGGTTGGACAGATCCACATCCTGCCAGGAGTTGCGCCACGCCAGCGTCTTGTTGCGGGCGGTGTCGGCGTTGTCGATGTTGACGCAGAAGGTCTCGGCATTGGTGTTGGGATCGAAATAGTCGATGCCCCAGGACAGGATCGCCGCCTGGTGCTGGCGGGCACGGTAGCGGGTGATGACCTGGCGCTGTTCGCCGGCCTGCAAGGTGACTTTGACGCCGATCTCGGCGAGGTTCGCCTGGATCGCCTGGGCGATGTCGCCGGACGGCTGGCCGTTGTAGTGGTCGATGGTCAGCTCGAAGCCGTTGGGATAGCCGGCCTCGGCCAGCAGCGCCTTGGCCTTGGCGACATCCTTCTTGAACGGCTTGTCGTCGATCGCGCCCATCATGCCCTTGGGCACGAAGCCCTGCTGCACGTCATAGGTCGTCGGCACGATGTTCTTCTGGATGCCGTCATAGTCGATCGCCCATTTGATCGCCTGGCGCACCGGCTGCTTGGCGAAAGCGGGCACGTTCATGTTCATGCAGAGATACATGATGTAGCTGCGCGGCGCCGACGTCAGCTTGAACGCCGGGTTCGACTGCGCCGCCTTCAGCTGATCCGGCAGCAGGTCGCGCGCGATGTCGATGTCGCCCTGCTGGAGCTGGAGCTGCTGCGCCGAGGGATCGACGATGTGCTTGTAGAACACGCGCTTCGGCTTGGCCTTCAGCGGCGAGTGCGGGTTGGCATCGAGCACGACGCTCTCGGAGGCCTTCCAGTTGCGCAGCGAGAAGGGGCCAGAGCCGGCCGAGTTCGTCTTCATCCAGACGCTGCCGAGATCGCCGTTGACTTCGTTCTTCATCACGATCGCCTTCTCAACGACCGAACCGCAGTTGGCCGACAGGCAATACAGCACGAAGCTGGGGGCGAACTTCTCGGCAATGGTGAAGGTCAGCGTGAGCGGGCCGGTGGCCTTGATCTTCTGCTCGACATTGTCCTTGTTGGCACCGAACTGGTTGATGATGAAGGCGGGCGCCTTGTTCAGCTTGATGGTGCGCTGAAGCGAGAAGGCGGCATCCTCGGCGGTGATCGGATTGCCGGACGCGAACTTCAGGCCGGGCTTCAGGGTGAACGTGAACTCAAGCCCATCCGGCGAAACCGTCCAGCTCTGGGCAAGCTCGCCAATGATCTCGCTGGGATTGGTGGGATTCGGGACGACGAGGCGCTCATAGCAGTTGCCGTCAACCTCACCGCCGGAAAACTCGAAGGCCTCGGCGGGATCGAGGCTGATGATGTCGTCGATCGCCTTGCCGATAACGAGCGTGTCCTTCGGCGTGTCCGCCCACCCCTCGCCGGCAAGCGAGAAGAACGGCGTGGCGGTCGCGGTGAACATGAGGGCTCGGCGGCTGATCATGATTGGTCTCCCGTTATCGTTGGGAGAGTCCATAGCAACAGGCGAGGGGGACGGCAAAGGCGAAGTTAAGGAAGGCTCCGCCGGCTCAGGGCCACGGGCGCTGGGAACCCGTGGACTCTCTAGGCTGGATCGACGGCCTTCGGTTGACATCCCACGATCTCGCCTGGGTCGTTGGCGAAGCCAATCAGTTTTCCCAACCTCGCAAAGGTCGGTGCGGTCGCAAGGTTCGATTGCCTGCGGCGCTAAGAAAGACGTTAGCAACTGAAGGCCGTCGATCCAGCCGCGAGAGTGGATGGGTTCTCAGGGCCTAGGCCCTGAGCCGGCGGAGCCTTGCTTACGCTGCTCCGTCGATGTCTTCCAGCGTGAACTGATCGGCTTCGTCGTCGTAGGAGAACAGTTCCGCGTATCGACCCCAGCCGATGACCGCCTGCAGGGTTTCCTCGGCGTAGTCGGGCGACATGTGATCTTCGAGCTCGTCGCGGAAGCGCACGGCGGCGGCGCGGTGGTTCCAGCGTTCGTCGAGCGTCCGGCGGATGGCGCGGGCGAGAGGGACGTGGGCGCGGAGTGCCGCGGCGAAGATGTCCTTGCGGGTGTCGGTGTCGGCGTGGGCGAATTTGCGGCCGGTTTCGTTGAGGCGGATGTCGCCTTCGGCGATTTCGCCGAAGCCCAGGGTTTGCACCGCTTCGCCGAGCGGGAGGAGTTCGTCGGCCTCCATTTGCAGCGAAGCGGCCAGCGCCGGGAGATCGGCCTTGCCGTCGTAGGGTGGCGCCGCGACGGCTTCGATGAGGCCGGCGAGGAGGTTGGTGGAGACGGCGTGCATGGGGGTGGCGAAGCCGGCATCGGCCGCCATGGCCTGCGGGGTGGGGGCCGGCGCGCGGGTGCGGCGCGTCATCAGCGCGTAGATATCGTCGACGAGTTTGCGGAACGCGGGGTCGAGGCGGTTGCGCGGGTGGGCGAAGGGCACGCGCAGCTCGGAGGCGACGCGGCCGGGGTTGGACGAGAACACCAGGATGCGGTCGCACATCAGCACCGCTTCCTCGATGTTGTGGGTGACCATGAGGATCGACTTGATCGGCAGCTTGCGCTCCGACCAGAGGTCGATGAGGTCGGTGCGCAGGGTTTCGGCGGTCAGCACGTCGAGCGCCGAGAACGGCTCGTCCATCAGCAGCAGATCGGGGTGCACGACGAGGGCGCGGGCCAGGCCGACGCGCTGGCGCATGCCACCCGAGAGTTCCTTGGGATAGGCGCTTTCGAAGCCGCCGAGGCCGATGAGGTCGATCGCCGCCTCGGCCCGCTTTTCGCGCTCCGCCCGGGGGACACCCTGGGCTTCGAGGCCGAGCTCGACGTTTTCCTGCACGGTCAGCCAGGGAAATAGGGCGAAGCTCTGAAACACCATCGCCACGCCATCGGCCGGCCCGCGCAGCGCCGCGCCACGCCACTGAACGTCGCCGGCGGTGGGCCGGAGCAGGCCGGCGACGATGCGCAGAAGGGTGGACTTGCCGGAGCCGGAGCGGCCGAGCAGGCCGACGATCTCGCCGGTCTGCAGATCGAGATTGACGTCGTCGAGCACGACGAGGTCGGCGCTGCTGTCCTTGTGGTATGCCTGCCGGCAGTTGCGGACGGAAAGCAGGGCGGAACGGTCCATGGTGGCGTCTCCCTTCATCCGAGCGTCGCCCGGCGGCTGGCATAGGCGTAGAGGGGCCGCCAGACGAGGCGGTTGAGCGCGAGGACATAGAGCGACATCACGACGACGCCGAGCACCACGCGCTGGAAGTTCCCGGCGTCGGTCGCCTGCGCGATATAGGCGCCTAGGCCATGGGCGGCCAGCTTGGTGTCGCCCCATGAAGCGACCTCGGCGACGATCGAGGCGTTCCAGGAGCCGCCCGAGGCGGTGATGGCGCCGGTGATGAAATAGGGAAACACGCCGGGAAAGATTACGCGCCGCCACCACAGCAGCCCGCCGACGCGAAAGTTGCGCGCCGCCTCGCGCAGATCCCCCGGGAAGGCGGCCGCGCCGGCGATGACGTTGAACAGGATGTACCACTGGGTCCCCAGCACCATCAGCGGCGTGAGCCAGATGTCGCTGTTGAGCTGGAAATGCACAATGACCACCACGAACGGCGGAAACAGCAGGTTGGCCGGGAAGGCGGCCAGGAACTGCGCGACGGGCTGGACAACGCGGGCCCAGCGCGGCCGCAGGCCGAGCCATACGCCGATCGGCACCCAGATCAACGCGGCCAGCGCCATCAGGACGACCACGCGCAGCAGCGTGAAGGCGCCGAGAAGCGCGGTCTCCGCGAGATCGGACCAGGTGAGCGTGGTGGCGACGTAGCCGTAGGTGCGCCAGATCGCCCAGACGACGCCGATGCCGACGAGCACGGCGAACACCGCGTCCCCCGCAATGGCGCGCTGCGGTTCGGCGGTCTCGCCGCGCGGCGGCCGGCCAAGCCGCAGGCCGGTGATGGCCCCGAAGCCGCGCTCCATCGCCTCGCCGCCGAGGCGCAGGATGTGCGTGCGGCGGAGCAAGGCGAGCACCCAGGGGTCGTCTGCCTCGGCGCCGGCGGTGGTCTCGAAGCGGAACTTGCCGGACCAGGCGACGAGCGGGCGGAAGATCAGCTGGTCGTAGCCGAGGATAACCAGCAGCATCGCCAGGATCGCCCAGAACACGGCGGCGATGTCGCGCTGCTCGAGCGCGAGGGCCACGTAGGAACCAATGCCCGGCAATTTCCAGCTGGCATCGCCTAGTGTGATCGCCTCGGAGGCGACGACGAAGAACCAGCCCGCGGACATCGACAGCATCGTGTTCCACACCAGGCCCGGCATGCCGAACGGCGCCTCCAGCCGCCAGAACCGCTGCCAGCTGGTCAGACCGAACCCGCGTGCGGCCTCGTTGAGATCCTCCGGCAAGGTGGTCAACGACTGGTAGAAGCTGAATGCCATGTTCCAGGCCTGACTGGTGAAGATGGCGAAAATCGCCGCCAGCTCCAACCCCATCACCCGCCCGGGGAACAGGCCCATGAAGAAGGCGGTCGTGAAGGTGAGGAACCCCAGGATCGGGACCGACTGTAGAATATCAAGCACCGGCACCATGATCAGGCCGGCACGGCGGCTCTTGGCCGCCAGAGGCGCGTAGGTGAAGGTGAACAGCAGCGAAGCAGCCAGGGCGGCAAACATGCGCAGTGTCGTGCGCAGCGCGTAGTTCGGCAGATTCATCGGATCGAGGGAGATCTGCGGTTGATCTAGCGCTTCGAGCGGCACCAGCGTCCCCTGCGCCGCGCGCGCAACCGCGACCAGGGCGCCGACCACGCAAAGCAGCGCGGCGGCATCCCACACGTTCGGCAGGCGACGGCCTGCGAGGCCAGCCGGGGTGGTGAATAGCTTCATGCAGAGTTCCGGAACGGGGGAGCCGCTGGCGGTCGCGGGGTGTTAGCCCAGCCTCTGTACGATGTCACCCGACGAAATATGAACGTCCGGTGACGCTCAGCCCTGCGTCGTCAGCGTTGCATGGCCGGTGCTGCCGAAACCGCCGGCGCCGCGCGCGGTGGCATCGAGATCCTCGACCTCGTTCCAGGCGATGCGGACTACGGGGGCGAGCACGCCCTGCGCGATCCGCATCCCGCGCTCGACGGTGAACGGCTCGCTCCCGGCGTTCATGACGATCACCTGCAGCTCGCCCCGATAGTCCTCGTCGACAGTACCGGGGCTGTTCGGCAGCACGATGCCGTTCTTCAGCGCCAGACCCGAGCGCGGCCGCACCTGCAGCTCGTATCCCGGCGGCAAGGCGATCGCGAGCCCGGTGGGCACCAGCACCCGCGTCCCCGGCTGGATGGTCAGCGGCGCGGCAACGGCCGCCAGCAGGTCGATCCCCGCCGCGCCGGAGGTCGCGTAGGCCGGCAGAGGCAACCCCTCGCTGTGGGGGAGACGCTTGACTGCGACGGGAATGTTCATGCCAGCGCCTCCGCTATACGGGCCGCGAGACGCGCGGCCACTTCATCCTTGCCCAGCCGCGGCCAGGCCTCGATCCCCTCGGCGGTCACCAGCGAGATCTCGTTCTCGGTGCCGCCCATGATGCCCGTCCCCGGCGACACGTCGTTCGCCACGATCCAATCGGCATTCTTCCGCCGCCGCTTGTCCTCGGCATGCGCCCGCAACTCATGTGTCTCTGCCGCAAACCCCACCACCAGCCGCGGCCGCGCCGGCCCCGCCGCCGCGATCGTCGCCAAAATGTCGGGGTTCGGCACCAGCGACAGCGCCGGCGGCGCCCCCCCCGGCGTCTTCTTCAGCTTCCGGTCGGCCGCATGATCCACCCGCCAATCCGCCACCGCCGCGGCGAACACCGCCGCATCCGCCGGCAAGGCCGACGTGCACGCCGCCAGCATCTGCGCCGCCGTCTCCACCTTGCGCATCTCGACCCCCACGGGATCCGGCACCCCCACCGGCCCGCTCACCAACGTCACCCGCGCGCCCAACGCCGCCAACGCCGCCGCGATCGCATGCCCCTGCCGCCCCGAGGAGCGGTTGGCGATATAGCGCACCGGGTCGATCGGCTCATGCGTCGGCCCCGAGGTGACCAGCAAATGCCGCCCCGCCAAAGGCTTCGGCGCCGCCAGCGACGGCACCTTCGTTACCCCGAGCCGCGGCACATCTCCCAGCATCCGCGCGATCGCCGCCAGAATCGTCGCCGGCTCGCTCATCCGCCCGGGCCCGAATTCGTTGCACGCCATCGCCCCCTCATCCGGGCCGACAACCGCAATCCCCCGCCCCGCCAAGGTCGCCATGTTCGCCTGCGTCGCCGCGTGCTGCCACATCCGCACATTCATCGCCGGCGCCACCAACACCGGCGTGTCCGTCGCCAGCAACACCGTCGCCGCCAGGTCATCCGCCATCCCCGCGGCCATCCGCGCCAGCAGATCCGCACTCGCCGGAACCACCACGATCAAATCCGCACTGCGCGACAACTGGATGTGGCCCATCTCGCTCTCGTCCGTGAGCGAAAACATGTCGGTGTAAACCTTGTTCTCGCTCAACGCCTGCAACGACAAGGGCGTCACGAACTGCGCCCCCCCCGCGGTCAGCACACAGGTCACGTCCGCGCTCGCCTTGCGGAGGAGGCGGATCAACTCCAGCGCCTTGAAGGCGGCGATGCCGCCGGAGACGATCAGGAGGACGCGCTTGCCGGACAGGTCGGTCATGCGGGCGATTCCATAAGAGAAGGCAAAGAGTGGCTCCGCCGGCCAAGGGCTTTGCCCTTGGAACCCGTTACCATCAACGGCTGGATCGGCAGCCTTCGGCTGATAACGTCTTTCTTAGCGCCGCAGGCAATCAAACCTGCGAACCACCGAATGTCGAGTGCGGTCGCACGATGATTCTGGGCTTCGCCACTCTCCACGGCGAAATCGAGGGATTGCGACTGAAGGTCGGTGCCACAGCCAAGAGTGTGATGGGTTTCCAAAGGCCTCCAGGCCTTTGGCCGGCGGAGCCTTGCTTCCTTCAAAGCCGCCATCCACTATGGATCGCCGCGATCCCGCCTGAGAGGTTGCGCACGCGCACCCGCTCGAGCCCCGCGGTTTCCATCATTTCCGCCAAGGTTTCCTGATCGGGGAAGGTTCGGATGCTTTCGGCGAGGTATCGGTAGCTGTCGGCGTCGCCGGCGACCATCGAGCCGAGGCGGGGCAGCACGCCGAACGACCAGGCGTCGTAGATCGGCGTAAGCGCGGCGACGCGGACGCGGCTGAATTCGAGGCAGTGGAAGCGTCCGCCGGGCCGCAGCACGCGGCGGGCTTCGGCGAGGACGGCGGGCTTGTCGGTGCAGTTACGCAGGCCGAAGGCGATGGTGACGGTATCGACGGAGGCGTCGGGCAGGGGGATGTGTTCGGCGTCGGTGTTGAGGAAGGACAGGTTGGCGGCGAAGCCGCGGGCGAGGGCGCGTTCGCGGCCGACGGCGAGCATGGCGGCGTTGATGTCGGAGAGGATGGCGGGGCCGCCGCCGGCGGCGAGCCAGCCGAAGGTGATGTCTCCGGTGCCGCCGGCGAGGTCGAGCAGGGTCCGGTTGGGCCGCGGGTTGAGGGTGGTGATGAAGATGCGTTTCCACACCCGGTGGATGCCGAGCGACATCAGGTCGTTCATGACGTCGTAGCGGCTGGCTACGCTGTCGAACACCTCGCGGACGAGGTGGCGTTTTTCCTCTTTCGGGACCTGGCGGTAGCCGAAATCGGTTTCCTCGGTGGCGGGGCTGTCGCTCATGGGGGGCATTCTATACGCTCGGTGGGGCAATGCCGGAACTCCCCGAAGTCGAAACCGTGATGCGTGGCCTGCAGGGCCGGCTCGAGGGCCGGGTGATCCGCCGCGCGCTGGTGAACCGGCCGGATTTGCGGTTTCCGTTTCCGGTGGGGTTGGCGAAGCGGCTGACTGGTGCGCGGGTGACCGGTTTCCGCCGGCGGGCGAAGTATATCCTGATGCGGCTGGATGGCGGCGACAGCGTGGTGATCCATCTCGGCATGTCCGGCCGGATGCTGATCGGGCCGGCGGGGGTGAATGATGTGCCAGCGCATGAGCATGTGTCGCTGGAGACGGATGACGGCTGGCGGGTGGGGTTCATCGATCCCCGGCGGTTTGGCGCGATGGACCTGGTGGCGACGGCAGCGGAGGACGAGCATCGGCTGCTCAAGGATCTCGGGCCGGAGCCGCTGGAGGACGGGTTCACCGCCAAGGCGCTGTCGGACGCGTTGCGGGGAAAACGGACACCGATCAAGGCGGCCCTGCTTGACCAGTCCATCGTCGCCGGGCTCGGTAATATTTATGTGTGCGAGGCGTTGTTCCGCGCCAAGATCAGCCCGACCCGTCTGGCCGCCGACGTCGCCGGCGCGCGGGCGGCCAGGCTGGTGCCGGAGATCAAGGCGACCTTGGCCGAGGCGATCGCGGCCGGTGGGTCGAGCCTGCGGGACTACGTGCAACCCGATGGCGAGCTCGGCTATTTCCAGCATGCCTGGAAGGTCTATGGGCGCGAGGGAGAGCCGTGTGCGGCGTGCCCTGGTCCGCCCGGCTGCGCGGGGATTACGCGCATCGTGCAGTCCGGCCGCTCCACCTTCTATTGCCCGCGGGTGCAGCGCTAGCTATTAGCCCGCCATGTTTTATCGGAGTGCATGCCATGAGCAGCTACGAGATGATCCAGGTCGAGACGCATGGTCGGGTCGGCCTGATCCGCCTGAACCGCCCGGCGGCGCTGAACGCGCTGTGCGCCCAGCTGGTGCGCGAGCTCGGCACCCAGCTGCGCGCCTTCGACGCCGATGACGCAATCGGCGCCATCGTGCTCACCGGCAGCGAGAAGGCCTTCGCCGCCGGCGCCGATATCAAGGAGATGCAGGGCAAGACGCATCCCGAGGCGCTGATCGAGGATTTCATCGGGGCAAACTGGGAGTCGGTCCTGACCATCAAGACGCCAGTGATCGCCGCGGTCGCCGGCTTCGCGCTCGGCGGCGGCTGCGAGCTGGCGATGATGTGCGACTTCATCGTCGCCGCCGACACCGCGAAGTTCGGCCAGCCCGAAATCAACCTCGGCGTCATCCCCGGCGCCGGCGGCACCCAGCGGCTGACGCGGGCAATCGGCAAGTCGAAGGCGATGGACATGGTGCTGACCGGCCGGATGATGGATGCGGCCGAGGCCGAGCGGTCGAACCTGGTCAGCCGCGTCTTCCCGGCCGACCAGCTGATCGCCGAGGCCATCAAGATCGGCGAACGCATCGCCGCCCTCTCGCCGGTGGCCACCAAGGTTGCGAAAATGGCGGTCAACCGCGCTTTCGAGACCACGCTGGTCGAGGGTGTGCGCGCGGAGCGCACGCTGTTCCTCTCGCTGTTCGGCACACCTGACCAGATCGAGGGCATGTCGGCCTTCGTCGAGAAGCGGAAGGCCAACTTCCAGCGCTGAGTGCCTGGCCGGTGGATATTGGTGGCATGCAACAGCTTCCTTGACTCTGTCGGCCCTCGTGCCTAGAACGCCTCCGTTCGCCGCGTCGCACGTTGCGTCCGCCGTTCCCCATTTTCTATCCGATTGAAGAGATCCGATGGCCAACACAGCTTCCGCGCGCAAGCGCATCCGCCAGACCGAACGCCGCACGGAGCGCAACAAGGCGCGCAAGTCGCGCATGCGCACCTTCGTGAAGAAGGTCGAGGAAGCCGTCGAGTCCGGCGACAAGGCCGCCGCGGCCGCCGCCCTCATCGCCGCGCAGCCGGAAATGCAGCGCGCCGCCGGCAAGGGTGTGATCCACAAGAACACCGTCGCCCGCAAGATCTCCCGCCTCGCCAAGCGGGTTAAGGCGCTCGCCGCCTCCTGAGTGCCGCTCCCGCACCCGTTCGCCATCGGGCGGACGGGCCGCGGGATCGAAGCCGGCGCGGAATAGCTTTCCGCGTCAACGGCCTGCCCGGTTAAGCTTGCCCATTACTTAATCCGGACAAAGCAAACCCTATTTAAATAGCGGGTAAATACTTTCCCTCGTTGCAAAAACGTCGTTACGTTGCTTTTGCTATTGCACCAGAGCGGGATTTCTTTTAGTCATTTCTGTGGCGGCGATACTCCCACCTCACCGTCGGACAGGGCCCCGCACGAGAGCGCGACGGCATGTGACGTTCAGTTTGGGTGCCGATCGGCGAACCTGCGCCGGCCACTCTAAAAGGGGGTGACATGTCGAACGATCAGTCATCCCAGCCCCCCGGCTCCAACGGAAATCCGCAGCTCGCCACCCAATGGGCCCGCGTCCGCGGCCGCGTCCAGAACGAGGTCGGCGAAGCGGAATACCGCGCCTGGCTCCGCCACATGACCCTCGTCGGCCTCGACGGCGACGAAATCACCATCGCCATGCCCACCCGCCTGCAGCGCGACTGGGTCCGCACCCACTACGGCGACCTGCTGCTCAAGCTCTGGCAGGCGGAAAGCCGCACCATCCGCCGCATCGAGCTGATCATGGGCTCGGCCATGCAGATCTCCGGCCTGGCCGAAACCGCCCCCGCCCCCCTCGCGCCGGCCGAACCCGTCGTCTCCGGCCGCTTCAACCACCTCCTCAACGGCAGCCGCCCCGACGAGCGCCAGGCCGAGGCCCGCGGCGACGCCGCCCTCGACCAGCGCTTCACCTTCGACAGCTTCGTCGTCGGCAAGCCCAACGAATTCGCCTATGCCTGCGCCCGCCGCGTCGCCGAGCAGCCCGCCTGCCCCGGCTTCAACCCGCTGTTCCTCTACGGCGGCGTCGGCCTCGGCAAGACCCACCTGATGCACGCTATCGCCTGGGAACTCACCGATATCGGCCGCCCCGGCGGCCCCGTCTCGGTCGCCTACATGTCGGCCGAACGCTTCATGTACCGCTTCATCGCGGCACTGCGCAGCAAGTCCACCATGGAGTTCAAGGAACAGCTCCGCTCCGTCGACGTGCTGATGATCGACGACCTGCAGTTCCTCATCGGCAAGGACACCACCCAGGAAGAGTTCTTCCACACCTTCAACGCCCTGGTGGACAGCGGCAAACAGATCGTCGTCTCCGCCGACAAGTCGCCCTCCGACCTCTCCGGCCTCGAGGAACGCGTCCGCACCCGCCTCGGCTGCGGCATGGTCGCCGACCTGCACGCCACCACCTTCGAACTGCGCCTCTCCATCCTCGAAGCCAAGGCCTCCCGCGCCGGCGTCGCCATCCCGCCCAAGGTGCACGAATTCCTCGCCCACAAGATCACCTCGAACATCCGCGAACTCGAAGGCGCCCTGAACCGCCTGATCGCCCACGCGAACCTGTTCGGCCGCGCCATCACGCTGGAAACCACTCAGGAAGTCCTGCACGACATCCTCAAGGCCCACGACCGCCGCGTCACCATCGAGGAAATCCAGAAGCGGGTCGCCGAACACTACAACATCCGCCTCACCGACATGTCCTCCGCCCGCCGCGCCCGCGCCGTCGCCCGGCCGCGCCAGGTGGCGATGTACCTCGCCAAGCAGCTCACCTCCCGCAGCCTGCCGGAAATCGGCCGCAAATTCGGCAACCGCGACCACACCACGGTCATGCACGGCGTCAGCCGGGTGTCCGAGCTGATGGAACGTGACGCCGGCTTCGCGGAAGACGTCGAGCTGCTGCGGCGGATGCTGGAGTCGTAAGGCAAGGCTCCGCCGGCTCAGGGCCACAGGCCCTGAGAACCCATCGACTCACGCGGCTGGATCGTCGCTCTTCAGCCGCTAACCCCTTCCTTAGCGCCGCAGGCAATCGAACCGAGGGACCGCACGAACAGCCGTGCAGTCCCGGTGACTGATGGGCTTCGCCACTATCCGCCTCGAAATCGTGGGATTTCAACCGAAGGCAGGGTCCACAGCGGAGAGCGGTAACGGGTTCCAAGGGCGAAGCCCTTGGCCGCCGGAGGCTCTTCTCCTTTGATTTTTCACGGGGCTTCCCGCGCGAATCGTGGGTTGCTATTGTTCCCGGCCACCAATCGCGCGCCGACCGATGAGGTTGCCGCCCAGAGGATGACCCGATGAAGTTCAAGGCCGACCGCGCGACGTTGTTGAAGGCGCTGGCCCATGTCCAGAGTGTGGTGGAGAAGCGCAACACCATTCCCATTCTGGCCAACGTGATGATTGCCGTGCGCGACGGGCGTTTGACCTTGACCGCGACCGACATGGAGATCGCGGTGGTCGAGGATGTCGCCGCGGATTCCAGCCGCAACGGCGCCTGCACGGCGCCGGCGTCGACCTTGTATGAGATCGTGCGCAAGTTGCCCGAGGGCGCCGAGGTCGAGTTCGATCATGGCGGCGGCGATGCCCAGCTGGCCTTGCGCGCCGGGCGGTTCGCGACCTCGCTGGTGGTGTTGCCGACCGAGGATTTCCCCTCGATGACCGCGGGGACGTTGCCGCACAAGTTCCGTCTGCCGGCGCAGACACTGCGTGGCCTGATCGATCGGACGCGGTTCGCGATTTCGACCGAGGAGACGCGCTACTACCTGAACGGCATCTACGTGCATGTCGCCGACACTGGGGCCGCCAAGGTGTTGCGCGCGGTGGCGACCGATGGGCATCGCCTGGCGCGCGTCGAGGTCGACCCGGTGCCGGAGGGTGCTTCGGGGATGCCGGGCGTGATCGTGCCGCGCAAGACGGTGAACGAGTTGCGCAAGCTGCTCGACGAGGTGTCGGGCGAGATCGAGGTCGCGCTGTCGGATACCCGCATCCAGTTCAAGGTCGGCACCATCAGCCTGACCAGCAAGCTGATCGACGGCACTTTCCCCGAGTATGAGCGGGTGATCCCGCGCGACAACGACAAGGTGCTGCGCGTCGGCTCGGGCGATTTCGCCAATGCCGTCGCCCGTGTCGCCGCCATTTCGTCGGAGCGCTCGCGGCCGGTGAAGCTGTCGCTGGCGCGCGATCTGCTGGTGATCAGTGCCGCGAGTGCCGAGCAGGGTTCGGCGACGGAAGAGCTCGATGCCGAGCGGGTGAAGTATGACGCCGGGCCGCTCGAGATCGGCTTCCAGGCGCGCTACCTCAACGACATCACCGACCAGATCAAGGGCGATGTCGAGTTCCGTTTCTCCGACGGTGCCGCGCCCACGGTGGTGCAGGATGCCGGCGATGCCAGCGCGTTGTACGTGCTGATGCCGATGCGGGTCTGAGGGCGGGCATCCGACGGAGGGTGTGAGCGACACCGCGCCGGCGCTGCGGCTTCGGCGGCTCGGGCTGACCGATTTCCGCAACTATGCGCGGCTCGACTGGCGGCCGGTGGGGCGGATCGCGGTGATCACCGGCCCGAACGGCAGCGGCAAGACCAATCTGCTGGAGGCGATTTCGCTGCTGGTCCCCGGCCGCGGCCTCAGGGGCGCGCGTGGCGCCGATCTCGCCCGCGCCGGCGGCACCGGCTGGGCGGTGGCGAGCCGTCTCGACACCCCCGCCGGCGAAGTCGATATCGGCACCGGCACATCGCCCGAGGGCAGCGCCGACCGCCGCGTCTTCCGCCTCGACGGCGCGGCCCCGCGCAGCCAGGCGGAGATCGCCGCCCGGGTGTCAGCGGTGTGGCTGACACCGCAGATGGACCGGCTGTTCCACGAGGGCGCCTCGGGCCGCCGCCGGTTCCTCGATCGCCTCGTCTACGCGCTCGAGCCCGGCCATGCCCGTGAGGTCGCCTCCTACGAAGCCGCCACCGCCAGCCGCAACCGCCTGCTCGGTGAGGGCCGTGCCGACCCTGGTTGGCTCGCCGGCCTCGAGGACGCCATGGCGCGGCATGGCGTCGCCGCCACTGTCGCCCGCATGGGCCTGGTGCGCCGCCTGAACGAGACGCTCGCCGCCGGCGCCGTCGGCGCCTTCCCGATCGCGCGCATGAGCCTGGTCTGCGCCATCGCCGACCGCCTCGCCGAGGCCCCGGCGCTGGCGGTGGAGGACTGGCTGCGCGAGACCCTGGCCGCCGGGCGCGGCCGCGATGCGGCCGCCGGCAGCGCCGCGGCCGGCGCCCACCGCGCCGACATGGATCTGGCCGACGCCGCCACCGGCATCGTGGCCGCGCGGGCGAGCACCGGGCAGCAGAAATCGTTGCTGATTGCCGTCATACTCGGGCATGCAGCCCTGCTCGCCTCCGCCCGCGGTTTCGCCCCTCTGCTGCTGCTCGACGAGCCCGTCGTGCACCTCGACCAGGGCCGGCGGGAGGCCCTGTTCGCGGCGCTCGCGGCCCTGCCGGCGCAGGCGTTTCTGACCGGCACGGACGCCGAGGTTTTCGCCCCTCTGGCGGGCGTTGCGGAGGCTTTGCGCACGGGCGGCGACGGGCTGGTGGCCGACCCCGGATTCCCCGCGCCGTCCGATGTGGCGGGTGGCCAAAACCCCGCGAACGGCGTATAAGATTCCCGAATCCCGCGCGACCCAGGAGCACCCAGCCGGCATGAGCGACAACGCCACGCCAGACCCCGAGAATACGCCCGCCGACACGGAGTCGTACGATGCGTCTTCGATATCGGTTCTGCGCGGCCTCGATGCCGTTCGGAAGCGTCCGGGCATGTATATCGGCGACACCGACGATGGCTCCGGCCTGCACCACATGGCCTTCGAAATCATCGACAACGCCGTCGACGAGGCGCAGGCCGGCTTCGCCAACAACGTCTCCCTGGTGCTGAACGGCGACGGCAGCGTCACCGTGCGCGACGACGGCCGCGGCATCCCGACTGACATCCACTCGGAAGAGGGCGTTTCCGCCGCCGAGGTGGTGCTGACCCGGCTGCATGCCGGCGGCAAATTCAACCAGAATTCCTACAAGGTCTCGGGCGGCCTGCATGGCGTCGGTGCCGCCGTGGTGAACGCGCTGTCCGAATGGATGGAAGTCCGCATCTGGCGCAACGGCATCGAGCATTTCATCCGCTTCGAGCATGGCGACGCCGTCAGCCCGCTCGCCATCGTCGGCCCGTCCGACGGTCCCACCGGCACCGAGGTCACCTTCAAGCCCTCCACCGGCACCTTCACCAAGGTCGAGTTCGACTACGCCATTCTCGAGCGCCGCCTGCGTGAGCTCGCCTTCCTCAACTCCGGCGTCAACATCGTCCTGCGCGACGAGCGCCACGCGCCCGCCGTCGAGAGCAAGTTCTTCTACGAGGGCGGACTTGTCGCCTTCGTCGAGTGGCTCGACCGCTCGAAGGTCCCCGTCGTCGCCCCGCCGATCAGCGTCGTCGCCAAGGACATCGGCGCCGGCGGCGAGATCAAGGTCGAGTTCGCGGTCTCCTGGAACGACAGCTTCCACGAAACCATGCTGTGCTTCACCAACAACATCCCCCAGCGCGACGGCGGCACCCATCTCGCCGGCTTCCGCCAGGCGCTCACCCGCGTGGTGACCAAATACGCCGAGGGCATGGGCAAGAAGGACAGCCTCGCCCTCGTCGGCGAGGACATGCGCGAAGGCATGACCGCCGTGCTGTCGGTCAAGGTGCCGGACCCCAAGTTCTCCTCGCAGACCAAGGACAAGCTGGTCTCGTCGGAGGTGCAGCCGGTGGTGCAGGCGGTCGTCGCCGACATCATCAGCCACTGGTTCGAGACCCACCCCAAGGAAGCCAAGAGCATCATCCAGAAGGTGATGGACGCCGCCTCTGCCCGCGAAGCCGCCCGCAAGGCGCGCGAACTCACCCGCCGCAAGGGCGTGCTCGACGTCTCGACCCTGCCCGGCAAGCTCGCCGACTGCCAGGAGCGCGACCCCTCGAAGTGCGAACTCTTCATCGTCGAGGGTGACTCGGCCGGCGGCTCCGCCAAGCAGGGCCGCGACCGCAAGTTCCAGGCGATCCTGCCGCTGAAGGGTAAGATCCTCAACGTCGAGCGCGCCCGCTTCGACCGCATGCTCGGCTCGGCCGAAATCGGCACGCTGATCACCGCCATGGGCACCGGCATCGGCCGCGGCGAGCCCGAGCAGGGCGGCTTCGACGTCGGCAAGCTGCGCTACCACCGCATCGTCATTATGACCGACGCCGACGTGGACGGTTCGCATATCCGCACGCTGCTGCTGACCTTCTTCTATCGCCAGATGCCCGAGCTGATCGAGCGCGGCCACCTCTACATCGCCCAGCCGCCGCTCTATCGCGCCAAGCGCGGCAACGACGAGCGCTACCTCAAGGACGACAACGCCCTCGAGCGCTTCCTGCTCGACAAGGTGCTGGCCGAGGCCCGCCTGACCTATGCCGACGGCACCGTGCTGAAGGGCCCCGAGCTCGACGCCGAGGCGCTGTGGCTGCGCGAGGCCGGAATGCGCCTCAAGCGCCTGTCGCCCAACACGCCGATCGCGCTGCTCGAACAGGCCGCCATCGCCGGCGCAATCACCGCCGACCCCGCCCGCAGCCAGGCCTCGGCGCAGACCCTCGCCCAGCGCCTCGACGCCGTCTCGCTCCCCTCCGAGCGCGGCTGGAAAGTTGTCGCCGACGCCTCCGGCCTCACGCTCGCGCGCACCGTCCGCGGCGTCGCCGAGATCCACGTGCTCGATGCCGCGACGCTCCGCAGCAGCGAGGCCCGCTGGCTCGCCGAGCGCACCGACGCGCTGTCGAAGAAGTTCGTCGAACCCGCCCGCCTGAAGCTCGACGCCAACGAGGCAATCGCCAACGGCCCCGCCAGCGCCTTCGAGCGCATCATCGCCCATGGCCGCCGCGGCCTGACCATCCAGCGCTTCAAAGGCCTCGGCGAAATGAACCCCGACCAGCTCTGGCGCACCACGCTCGACCCGGCGATCCGCACCCTGCTGCAGGTCCGCGTCGGCGACGCCGAGGATGCCGGCCAGGTGTTCTCGACGCTGATGGGCGACGTGGTCGAGCCACGGCGCGACTTCATCGTCAGCAACGCGCTGAAGGTCGCCAACCTCGACGTGTAACCGAGGCGACATGTGACGATGCGCGCAAGGCGAGCTAGGCTGGCGGTGTGAACGACCGCAGCACGCTCGGGCTCAACTGGCTGAACCTCCTCGTCGCCCTGATGCAGACGGGCTTCGGTGCGTTCCTCGCGGTCTACCTCGCCACCCACGGCTGGAGCAGCGGCGAGGTCGGCTTCGCCCTCTCCGCCGGCGCCCTCGCCGCCATGGCCACGCAGGTCCCCGGCGGCATGATGGTCGACGCCGCGCCGAGCAAGCGCCACGCCGCCGGCGTCGCGATCGTCATGGTCATCGTCGCCGCCATCGTCATCGGCTTCTGGCCCAGCCAGGGGCCGGTGCTGTGGGCCGAGCTGATGCAGGGCGCCGCCAGCTGCGTGCTCGGCCCCGCCATCGCCGCCATCACTTTGGCCCTCGCCCACAAGGAAGTGCTCGGCGAGCGCCTCGGCCACAACGTCCGCTTCGCCGCCCTCGGCAGCGTCACCGCCGCACTCGCGATGGGCGCCATCGGCACCTGGTATTCCCACCGCGCCACCCTCTTCCTTGCCGCCGCCGCCGGCATCGCCGCCCTCGCCGCCCTCTTCGCCATCCGCCCCGACGACCTCGCCGCCGCCCCCACCCGCACCGACCACCGCGCCGCGCCGCCGAAACGCCTGCGCCAGAAACCGGACAGCTCGTGGGACGTCGCCTGCGACCGCTGCCTGCTCATCTTCGGCCTCTGCGTCGGCCTGTTCCAGCTCGGTAACGCCGGCCTTCTCCCCCTCGCCGCCGGCGAGATCGCCCGCGGCGGCTGGCGCGGCGTCGAGCTGATCGTCGCCGCCGCCATCGTCGTCCCCCAGCTCATCGCCGCCACCCTCTCGCCCCGCATCGGCCGCGCCGCCCAGGAACACGGCCGCCGCATCGTCCTCGTCGCCGGCATCGGCGCGATGACGTTGCGCGCCCTGCTCCTCGCCGGCGATGGCGGCCCCTGGCTGATGATCGGCTTCCAGGCGCTCGACGGCATCACGGCGGCCGTCATGGGCGTCCTCGTCCCCCTCATCGTCGCCGACATCACCCATCACCGCGGCCGCTTCAACCTCGCCATGGGCATCGTTGGCCTGTTCATGGGCGTCGGCGCCGTGCTCAGCACCACCATCGGCGGCGCCATCGCCGACCGCTTCGGCCCCGCCGCCGCCTTCGCCGCCCTCTCCGTCCCCGGCCTGCTCGCCTGCGCCGTCGCCTGGACACTCCTGCCCGAGACCCGTCACCATCCGCTCGCCAAGCCCGCCTAAGGAAACCCCATGCCGCTCGAAATCACCGTCGGTCCGCCGCAGCTGGTCGTCCATCACGGCCAGACCGTGTGGCTCTCCGAACCCGACGGCCAGGTGCTCGGCGACAGCAAGAAAGGCCTGCTGTTCCGCGACACCCGCCTGATCAGCTACTGGCGCCTCTACGCCAACAACACCGGCTGGGAACTGCTGAACGGCGGCGCGATGACCCATTTCGCCGCCCGCGTCTTCATGACCAACAAGGCCATCCCCTGCGCCGACGGCGAAATCCCCGCCCGCACCCTCTCCCTCGTGCTCGGCCGCTGGACCAGCGGCGGCGTCCACGAAGACCTCGACCTCACCAACCACGGCATGAAGACCGTCCGCTTCAACCTCGAAATCTCCATGCGCTCCGACTTCGCCGACCTCTTCGAGGTGAAGTCAGGCCGCATGGTCCGCCGCGGCCAGATCACCACCGGCTGGTCCGACCAGGCCCAGGCGCTGACCATGCTCTACGTCAACCAGGATTTCCGCCGCGGCATCGTCCTCTCCGTGCGCTCGGAAACCGATGCCCACTTCGCCAACGGCCGCGTCAGCTTCGACATCACGCTCCGCCCCGGCGCCTCCTGGCACGCCTGCCTGCTCTACGACATCATCGACGACGGCCACACCTTCTCCCCACCCCCCGGCTGCATCGCCGACGCCGGCAGCTCACCGGCCGCCGAAAGCGTCGCCCTCTGGCGCAAGGGCGCCACCAAGCTCGAAACCCCCGTCGAACAATTCAGCACCCAATACGCCCAGGCCGTCGACGATGTCGCCTCGCTCCGCCTGCCGATCGAGGACGCTGGCGTCACCCACGTCCTGCCCGCCGCCGGCCTGCCCTGGTTCCTCGTCCCCTTCGGCCGCGACAGCCTGATTGTCTCGCTGCAATGCCTCCCCGTCACCGACGAATTCGCCCGCGGCGCGCTGGCCGTCCTCGGCGCCCGCCAGTCCACCGTGCGCGACGAGGCGCGCGACGCCGAGCCCGGCAAGATCCTCCACGAACAACGCCTCGGCGAACTCGCCTACTTCAAGCTCATCCCCCACACGCCCTATTTCGGCACCGCCGACGCCACCGCCCTCTACGTCGTCCTGCTCCACGCCGCCTGGCGCTGGACCGGCGACCACGCCCTCGTCGAACAACACCTCGCCACCGCCGAACGCTGCCTCGACTGGATCGACGCCGATGGCGACCGCGACGGGGACGGCTTCCAGGAATACCAGACCCGCGCCACCACCGGCGGCTACGAGAACATGGCCTGGAAAGACGCCCGCGACGCCGTGCTCTACCCCGACGGCACCATGGTCAAAGGCCCCAAGGCGCTCTGCGAACTGCAAGCCTACGTCTACGCCGCCTGGCGCGGCATGGCCGAGCTCCACGACATGCTCGGCAACCCCGCCCGCGCCGCCGACCTGCGCGCCCGCGCCGCCCACCTCTTCAACCGCTTCAACGACGCCTTCTGGAACGACGACTTCGGCTTCTACGCCTACGGCCTCGACGGCGATAAACGCCAGGTCCTCACCGTCGCCTCCAACGTCGGCCACTGCCTGTGGACCGGCATCATCCGCCCCGACCGCGCCCGCCGCGTCGTCGAACGCCTGATGGCGCCGGACATGTTCAGCGGCTGGGGCATCCGAACCCTCTCCGCCAACCACCCCGCCTTCAACCCCTATTCCTACCACAACGGCTCGGTCTGGCCGCACGACAACGGCCTGATCGCCCAAGGCTTCGCCCGCTACGGCTTCACCACCGAAGCCGCCCAGGTCGCCCGCGCCGTCTCCGACGCCGCCAGCTACTTCGCGCTCCACCAGGTCCCCGAACTCTACGCCGGCATCGCCCGCAACGGCACCGGCTTCCCCGTGCAATGCCTCGGCGCCAACGTCCCCCAAGCCTGGGCCGCCGGCTCCGCCTTCTCCTTCCTCCACGCCCTCTGCGGCTTCACCCCCAACGCCGCCGCGGGAACCATGGGCATCGACCCCCATTTGCCGGACTGGCTCACCGAACTCACCCTGCGCGACCTCACCCTCGGCCAACACGACATCGACCTGCGCATCACCCAAGACAACATCACCGCCCTCCACGACCCCGCCAACACCCTCCGTCAATCCGCGCGCCACTGGGATCACGCCGGCTGCCCGTGAATTAGGATTTTCCGCGAAGTGGCTCCGCCGGCCAGGGGCTAAGCCCCTGGACCCCAATTGTTTGAGCGGGTGTGGCTACGTCCACCAGTCGATAACGTCTTTCTTGGCGCCGCAGGCATTCAAACCACTGGACCACGCGATTTCCGCGGCTGAGCAAGGATTTATTGGCTTCGCCCCTCTCCGCCCGAAGAACGAGTCAATCGGGTTCCAAGGGCATAGCCCTTGGCCGGCGGAGCCACACTTAAGCGCTTCCTACGCGCCGGCCGCCATGATGCGGCTGACTTCCGAAAAGTTGATGCCGGAGCCGGAGATGACGGCGACGATCTTCTTGCCGGTCAGCCCGGTCGCCTGTGCAGCCGCCAGGGCGGTGGCGCCGGCGCCTTCGGCGATGATGTGCAGGCGGTTGATCATCTGGCGCAGCGCGGCTTCGATCTGCGGCAGCGGGACGACGATGGAGCGGAAGAGCAGGGAGCTGACCACCGGCCACATGGCGGGCAGGACGGCGCCGCTGCCGATGCCGTCGACGAAGCTGCGGCGGTAGTCGATCGGTGTGGGTTGGCCGGCGACCAGGGCGGCGGCGAGGGGTGCGGCGTTTTCGACTTCGCAGGCGATCACCTGGGTGGCGGGCTTGAGCGCGTGCATGGCCGCCGCGATCCCGCAGGCCAGGCCAGGCAGCCGCCGCCGAAGGGCACGATGACGGCGTCGACGTCCGGCAGGTCTTCGGCGATTTCGAGGCCGATGGTGCCGTTGCCGGCCATCACCTCGGTGTCGCAGACGGGGTGGACGAAGCAGCCGGCTTCGCCCGCGCGGCCATTGGCGATCATGATCGACCACCAGTCGTCGAAGGTGATTTTCTCGACCGTGCCGCCGAGGGCGCGGATGGCGTTCACCTTGGCGTCGGGCGCCTGGTCGGGCACGAACACTTTTGCGGGCAGGCCGAGTTCGCGCGCCATCCAGGCGACCCCTTGCGCCATGTTGCCGGCCGAGGCGGTGTAGACGCCGTTGGCCAGTTGTTCGCGCGGCGCGCTGAGGATGCAGTTGCCGGCGGATGCAGTTGCCGGCGCCGCGCAGCTTGAAGGAGCCGACGGGCTGCAGGGTTTCGAGCTTGAGCCAGATCTCGTTGTCGCCGCCGCGGTCGGGCAGGCGGATCAGCGGCGTGCGGATGGCGCGCCCGGCGATGCGGCCGCGGGCCGCCTCGATCTGGGCGAGTGTCGGTGCCTGAAGCTGCATGGTGGGTCCTTTCAGCCGGTGGCGCGCCATTTGCCGAGGCCGTGCATGGCGGCCCCCGCGAGCAGGCCCCAGAAGGCGCCGCTGATGCCGAACCAGCTGACACCGGAGGCGGCGACGAGGAAGGTGATCAGCGCCGCCTCGCGCCCCTTGGGGTCGTTGACGGCGCCGAGCATGGAGGAGCCGAAGGCGCCGAGCAGCGCCAGGCCGGCGACGGCCTCGATCAGCAGCGGTGGCGAGGCGGCGATGAAGGCGGTCGCGGCGGTGGCGAGCAGGCCGTAGAGGATATAGCCGGTGCCGGAGACGATGGCGGCCCAGTAGCGCCGGGCGTGATCGGGGTGGGCGTCGGGCCCGGAGCACAGCGCGGCGGTGATGGCGGCGAGGTTGACGGTGATGCTGCCGAAGGGCGCGGCGAGGATGCTCATGATGCCGGTGGCGGTGAACAGCGGGCCGGCTTCGGGACGGTAGTCGTTGAGGTTGAGCACCGCGAGGCCGGGGATGTTCTGCGAGGCCATGGTGACGATGAACAGCGGAATGGCGATGCCGATGATGCCGCCGAGGGAGAATTGCGGCGCGATCAGCATCGCGGTCGGGCGCATATCGTGCAGGTGCAGCCCGCTGAGATCGACGGTGGTGGCGATCATGATCGCGGCGACCAGCACGGCGGCGGGCACGGCGTAGAGCCGGTTGAGCCGGGCGACGATCGCCCAGGCGGCGACGATGGCGAGCCCCGTGGTCGGCGAGGCGGCGACCGCGCGGGCGGGGGCGAGGCAGAGGTTGAGCAGCACGCCGGCCAGCATGGCGTTTGCAATCGGCGGCGGCAGCATGGCCACGGCGCGGCCGAGCGGGCGGAACTGTCCGGCGAGGATGACCAGGCCGCCGCACACCAGGAAGGCGCCGACCGCGCCGGCGAACCCGCCCGGCACCTGGGCCGAACTGGCGAGCAGCGCCGCCCCGGGGGTCGACCAGGCGATGCTGATCGGCTGGCGCTTGGCGATGCTCAGCACGATGCCGAGCGCGCCCATGGCGATCGAGACCGCGAGCAGCCCCGAGGCCGCCTGTTCCGGCGTGGCGCCGACGGCGGTCAGGCCGCGGATGATGACGGCGAAGGTCCCGGCGAAGCCGACGAAGGACGCCAGCAGCCCCGCCGCCAGGGCGGAGACCGAGAAGTCGGACCGCATCGACATCAGCTCAGGTGATCATGCCCGGCTCGCCGGTGCCGGGATTGACCGAGGCCTCCAGCGCGGCGATGCGGCTTTCGAGGGCGGCGAGGCGTGCTTCCGCGGCCTCCTGCCCGGCGCGGGCGCGGGCGGCGAGTTCGAGGGCGGCGTCCATTTCGTCCCGGCGGACGAGGTCGAGCTTGCGGATCGCCTCGTCGACGCGGGCGCGGACGATGGCCTCCGCCTCGTCGCGCATGCCGGACAGCACGGACAGCGCGCCCCCGGCCATGCCGGCGATGTCTTCGAAAATTCTGGGTCGGTCGCTCATGGGGTTCTCCTTCGCGGCTTTCCTCGGCGCGCGCCTGTCCTTATACGCTGGCTGCATGATCCTGGTCACCGGCGGCGCCGGCTTCATCGGCTCCAACCTTCATGCGGCCCTGGTTTCGCGCGGCCTCGAAACCGTGGTTGTGGACCGGCTGCGGGCGGAGGGGAAGTGGCGCAATCTCGCCCATCACCCGCCGGCGCGGCTGATCACGCCCGATGCGCTCGACGATTTCCTCGCCACCCACCCGCCAATCGAGATGGTGTTCCACCTCGGCGCCATCAGCAGCACCACGGCGACGGACGGCGACGTGGTGTGGTCGACCAATGTCGAGCTGTCGTTGCGGCTGTGGCAATGGTGCGCCGAGCGCGGCGTGCGCTTCGTCTATGCCTCCTCGGCGGCGACCTATGGCGACGGCTCGCAGGGCTTCGTCGACGGGATCGACAACATCGCCAACCTCGCGCCGCTCAATCTCTACGGCTGGAGCAAGCACGCCTTCGACCTGCAGGTGGCGCGTTTCCTCGCCGCCGGGCGGCGCGCGCCGCCGCAATGGGCGGGGCTGAAGTTCTTCAACGTCTATGGCCCCAACGAGTATCACAAGGGCCACATGATCTCGGTGGTGAAGGTCAAGCACGACGACGTGCTGGCCGGCCGCCCGCCGCGGCTGTTCCGCTCCGATCGTGAGGGCGTGGTCGATGGCGGCCAGCAGCGCGATTTCAGCTGGGTCGGCGACGTGGTCGACGTCATGCTCTGGCTGCTCGACATCCCGCAGGTGAGCGGCCTGTTCAATCTCGGCACCGGGCGGGCGCGGACCTATCGCGACCTGGCCAACGCCGTCTGCACCGCGGCCGGCGTCGCGCCCGAGATCGAATTCGTCGACATGCCCCAGGCCTTGCGCGGCCAGTATCAGTCCTACACCGAGGCTGACATGGCGCGGCTGCGGGCGGCCGGCTTCGCGGGGCAATTCACCACCCTCGAAGACGGCATCCTGCGGTATGTGCGCGACTATCTGCGCACGCCCGATCCCTACCGCTGACCGGCGATGCCGTATTTCGCGCTGTTTCCTGACACCTCGGTTGTCGTTCAGATCGGGCCGTTCGCGTTGCGTTGGTATGCGTTGGCCTATATCGCCGGGCTGGTGATCGGCGTCCGCGTGCTGCGCGGGCTGGCGGGGTTGGCGCCGAAGGTGGCGACGGCGCAGCAGGCGGACGAGTTCCTGACCTGGGCCATCCTCGGCGTCGTGCTCGGCGGGCGGCTGGGCTACGTCTTCTTCTACCAGCCCAGCCAGTACATCGCGGACCCGCTGCAGATCTTCGCGGTCTGGAAGGGCGGCATGGCCTTCCATGGCGGCATGCTCGGGGTGATCGTGGCGACCATCATCTATTGCCGGCGGCAGGGGATTCCCGTTCTGGGGTTCGGCGACCGCATCGCCATGGTGGCGCCGATCGGCCTCGGGCTGGGGCGGATCGCGAATTTCCTCAATGGCGAGCTGTGGGGCCGCGCGGCGCCGGACTGGCTGCCCTGGGCGATGCGCTTCAAGGCGACCGGCGGCGGCGACGTGCTGAGGCATCCCAGCCAGATCTATCAGGCGCTGATGGAGGGGCTGGTTCTGCTGGCGGTGATGTGGCTCGCCGGGCGGCGGGAGACGGTGCGGGGCCGGTTCGGGTTCCTTACCGGACTGTTCCTCGCCGGCTATGCGGTGGCGCGGATCATTGGCGAGTTTTTCCGCGAGCCGGATGCGTTCCTGGGCTACCTCATCGCGGGGGCGACGATGGGGCAGCTGCTGTCGCTGCCGATGCTCGTTGTTGGCATCGTGCTGATGATCCGCAGCCGGCCGGCCTGAATGGAGCGGCTGGATGCGTTCATGGCGCGGGCCAATGCGGCCTACTACGCCAACCACGATCCCTATGCGGACTTCGCCACCGCGCCCGAGATCAGCCAGGCCTTCGGCGAGGTGCTCGGGCTATGGGCGGCCGTGGTGTGGCAGAGCATGGGGTCGCCGCGCCCGGTGATCCTGGCCGAGGCGGGGCCGGGGCGGGGGACGCTGATGGCGGACGCGCTGCGGGCGGTAACACGGATGGTGCCGGATTTCGCCGGGGCGCTGCGGCTGCACCTGGTCGAGACCTCGCCGCGGCTGCGGGCGATCCAGGCGGAGCGGCTGCCGGATGCGACGTGGCATGACGCGATCGAGACGTTGCCGGAGGGGCCGCTGCTGCTGATCGCCAACGAATTCCTCGACGCCCTCCCCATCCGCCAGTTCGTCCGCCGTGGTGCGGGCTGGACCGAGCGTTTCGTCGTCAATGGCGCTTTTGTTGAGCAATCCGTTGATGGACCACAGCTGGAGGCCGCTGAGGGCGAGGTAGTGGAGATTGCTGAGGTTGGGCAGTCCATCGTGGCTAAGCTGGCCAGTCGGATTGCCTCTCAGGGCGGATCCGCATTGTTCGTCGACTATGGTCCTACCGAGTCCGCGCCGGGCGATAGCCTACAGGCACTACGGAGTGGGCAGCCGGCCGATCCGCTGGCAACACCGGGCAGCGCCGATCTCACCGCCCATGTTGATTTTCAGGTGCTGGCCGGCGTGGCGCGCGCGGCTGGTGCCGTTGTGTATGGGCCAATACCCCAGGGGGTTCTGCTGACTGGCCTTGGGCTTGTGACCCGCACGGGTGCACTGGCTCGCAGCCTGCCGCCAGCGCGGGCTTCTGCTATGTTGCGGACGGCCACGCGTCTCATTGAGCCCGACCAGATGGGACGGCTGTTCAAAGCCATGGCACTTTGCCACCCTGGGCTGCCGCCTCCCCCGGGATTTGCCGCATGACCCCTTCTCCGATCACCGCTGGATTTCGTGTGCCCCACGGTTTCTTCACCCGTCGGGGAGGCGTGTCCGAAGGCGCCTTTGCGTCGCTGAACTGTAGCCTGTCCGGGCATGATGCGCGGGAGCGGGTGCTGGAGAACCGTGCCCGCGCGGCCCGAGCACTGGGCGCCGATCCGACCCGGCTGGTCGGTCTCACGCAGGTACATGGTTCCGATGTGGTCACCGTCGAGACAGCATGGCTGCCGGGTGAGGGGCCGCGCGCGGATGCAGCGGTGACGGCGCGGCCAGGGATAGCGTTGGGCATCGTAACGGCCGATTGCGCTCCCGTATTGTTCGTCGATCCCGAGGCAGGAGTGATTGGTGCCGCCCATGCCGGATGGAAAGGGGCCGTCGGCGGGGTGCTTGAGGCTACGATTACGGCCATGCGTGCGTTGGGGGCGAGAGAAATTTCGGCGGCCGTAGGTCCCTGCATCGGCCAGAAGAGCTATGAGGTCGCAGCCGATCTGCGCGACGCCGTGCTTATGCAGGACCCCCGCGATGCGCGCTTCTTCACCGACGGGCTACGGCCGGAGCGTTGGCAGTTTGACCTCGCGGGCTATTGTGCCAGCCGGTTGCGGGCGGCTGGTGTGACGTCGCCGATCGTGACCGGGCATGACACACTCGCGCAGGAGGCGGATTTTTTCAGTCACCGTCGCCGCACACTCGCCAAGGCGGGGCCGATTGGTCACCAAATCTCGGTCATCATGTGCTAGATGGCGCACCTTTGCCCGACATGGTCTTCCTTCTTTTCCTCCAGCCGATCTCGGCCTTGGTCAGGTGTGTCGACTAGGGTCGGGTTGGCGCTACTTACCCTGCTGGCGGGCTGTGGTTCACTGCCGCGGCCGTTCGAAGGCCATCCTGGTGCCATGGGCGAGCGCCTTTCTGCCCCACCTCCGGCCCGGCTCGCGGTACCGCCGCCCGACAAGGCTTACCTCTCCGAGCCAGCGGCAACGCGGCTCGCCGAAATGATCGCCATGGGGCTGGTGGCGCTCGAAGTGCCGGCAACGTCGATCCAGCCACATAAGAGGGATTGGCGGCTTATGATCGCCGTTGAACTGCGCGCCGGCATGATGGTGCCGCGCTATCGTGTTCTGGATCCTAACGGTCAGGAAAAGGGTAACGTCGAGGGCACGCCCGTCCTGCCGAGTGAATGGACCGGAGCGGCGCCGGCAGCGCTGCGCCGTGTCGCCGATGAAGCGGTGCCGCGGGTCGCCGCCATGCTTTCGCGGATCGAGGCGGCGCGACGGCAAAGCGATCCTAACAGCCTGGTCAATAGGGCGCCGCGGGTTATCTTCACCGGCGTCGTCGGTGCTCCTGGCGATGGTAATGAGGCGCTTTCCCTCAACATGCGCGCGGAACTCGTGAAGGCAGGCCAGAGCCTCTTTGAACCCCCGGCGGCAGCCGATTTCAAGGTGGCTGGCGAGGTCAAGCTCGTGGTGACGGGACCCGATAAGCAGCGGGTGGAAATTCAGTGGATCGTCACTGATGCCAAAGGCGAGGAGGCCGGCCGTGTGCTGCAGCTTAACGAAGTACGCCGCGGGATGCTCGACGCCTACTGGGGCGACGTTGCCTTCGTCGTGGCACATGAGGCAGCGTCGGGGGTGCGCGATGTCATCACCAATCGGATCGGGCCGAAGCAGAGTCAGTAGCCAAGCGCGCAGTTACCGCACGAGCGCTGCTAGCAAGGCGTCAAGGCGCAGGCGGCCATCTGCGGTGGCGCGCAAGCCGTCGGCGTCGTGGACAAGATAGCCGACATCGATCGCTTGGGCGAGAATGTCGGGGTCGACCGCACCGACGAGGGGCATACCGGTGCGTGCCTCGAAGCGCGCAGCGTCAATACCGTCAGTGAGGCGCAGGCCCATCAGCAGCATTTCCCGGGCGCGGTCGTGCGTGTCAATCTGCTCTTCAGCCGTTGAACCGTGGCCGATGCGCTCGACACGCTCGGCCCAGGGTTCCGGTGCCCGATGCCGACGCGTCGCCACCAGCCGCCGGTCGAGCGTGAGGCGGCCGTGGGCGCCGGGGCCGATGCCAGCGTAGTCGTTGTAGCGCCAGTAGGCCAGGTTGTGGCGGCTTTCGGAGCCGGGCCGGGCGTAGTTGGAGATTTCATAGGCGTAGAGGCCGAAGGCTTCGGCTTCCTCGGCGGTGGCGAGGTAAAGCTCGGCGGCGAGGTCTTCGTCGGGGAGGGTGAGTTCGCCGCGGCGGTGCATGCCTTCGAAGACGGTGCCGGGCTCGATGGTGAGTTGGTAGAGCGAGAGGTGGTCGGCAGCGAGGCTCAGGGCCTGGCGGAGCTCTGCGCGCCAGGCGGGGAGGGTCTGGTCGGGGCGGGCGTAGATGAGGTCGAAGGAGAAGCGGGGGAAGAGGCGGGCGGCGAGGTCGAGGGCGGCGATCGCCTGGTCGGCGGAATGTTGGCGGCCGAGGCGCTGAAGGTCGTGCGGGTTGAGGCTTTGCACGCCGAGGGAGACTCGGTTGACGCCGGCGGTGCGGTAGCCGGCGAAGCGGCCGGCCTCGACGCTGGTGGGGTTGGCTTCGAGGGTGATTTCGAGGTCAGGCGTGGGGTAAAAGAGACGGGTGGCGTCGTCGATGAGGGCGGCGGCGGTGGCGGGGTCCATCAGGCTGGGGGTGCCGCCGCCGAAGAAGATGGAGGTGAGGCTGCGGGGGCCGAGGCGGTCGGCCTCCCAGGCGAGCTCGCGGCGCAGGGCGGCGGCGAAGCGGGTTTGGTCGATGCGATCGCGGACGTGGGAGTTGAAGTCGCAATAGGGGCACTTGGCCAGACAGAAGGGCCAGTGGATATAGAGGGCGAGGGGGGCGTGCATGGCTCCCTCATACAGGAGAATTGCGATGCCGACCTCCGCGATGGCGGCAACCGTGGCTGCCTTGTGGCTGGTGGCGGTGGTGATTCCGGGGCCGAATTTTTTCGCGGTGGCGCGGATGGCGGCGGCGCGGTCGCGGGGCGAGGCGTTGGTGACGGTGAGTGCGCTGGGGGTGGGCAGCACGTGCTGGGGGCTGGCGGGGTTTTTCGGCGTGCATGCGGTGTTCGCCTGGGCGCCATTGTTCTATTCCGGGCTGAAGCTGGTGGGGGCGGGGTATCTGGCGTTCGTGGGCGTGCGGATCGTGCTGGGGAGTTTTCGGCCGGTGGCCGATGATGGGCGGGCGGATGGGGCGGCGGCGTTTCGGCTGGAGCTGCTGACCAGCCTGTCGAACCCGAAATCGGCGTTGCTGGTGGGGAGCCTGTTCACCGCGGTGATGCCGCCGGACGCGCCGGTGTCGGTGGGGTTGTGGACGGTGGCGGAGATGGTGGCGATATCGCTGGGTTGGTACAGTCTGCTGGCCTGCGTGATTTCGGCGGCGCCGGTGGCGCGGCTGTTTCGGCGGTTTCGGGCGTGGATCGATCGGGCGGCGGGGGTGATCTTCGTTGCCTTCGCCGGGCGGCTGGTGGTGACGACTTTGCTGGAGGGGTCATGAGTTCTTCGTCGTCGGTGGCGCGGGTGCGGGCGGCTTTGCTGGCGGCGGGGCATGCCGACACCATCACGATGTTTCCCGAGGGGACGCGCACGGCGGAGGACGCGGCCGCGGCGGTGGGGTGCACGGTGGCGCAGATCGCCAAGTCGATCGTGTTTCGTGCAAGCGAGCGGGCGGTGGTGGTGATCACGTCAGGGGTGAACCGGGTGGATGCGCGGAAAGTCGAGGCGGCGCTCGGGGTGGCGGTGAAGCGAGCGGATGCGGAGTTCGTGCGGGACGCAACAGGGTTTGCCATCGGGGGCGTGTCGCCGGTGGGGCATGCGGGGGCAACACTGCTGGTGCTGGATCGGGATTTGCTGGCGGTGTCGCCGATCTGGGCCGCGGCGGGGTCGCCGGCGCATGTGTTTCGCACCGAGGGGGCGGAGCTGGCAGCCGTCACGGGGGCGGTCGTGGCAGACGTTCGGCAGGAGCAAACGGAAGCTCCCACTTATATCAATGCTCGCTGATCGCGACCCATGGTATCAGTCTTGGCTTCGCGCGCCGCCACCCACCAACCCAGCGCGCCTACCAGCCTCCGTTGATCGTGGAAGAGTCACGATCAACGGAGGCTGGTATTAGTCCGATTGAGAATCCTATTCTCTCGGTCCGTGGCGGCCGTTTGCCCACTGCTCGGTCAGTGCTTCCTGTGCTCCGGTTCGCAAAAGCACACACGAGTCTGCCGCCAAGGCGGCCTTTGACTCACCAGAGCGAGGTTTCAAACGGATTCTTAGATCTCCTGCCAGTCCGCCGGCTTGCTGTGGAGGTAGACGCCGCTGGAGAAGCGGTGCTTGCCGTGGCGGTAGATCGTAGCTTTACGGTTTTCGCAATAGAGCGGAACGAGCGCTGTCGGGCAGTAGTGCGTGACGACGCTCTTCCGGGTGATCTCTTGGGATACTGGGTTGCCGCCATGGACAAGATCCGCGTGCCAGATCAAGACGTCGCCGCGCTTGGCCGCGAATGCTTTTTTTTCCATGCCCAGCTGTTCTGTGCGCTTGCGCAGCGATTCGACAAAATTGGTGACTTCGGCTGCTGGGAACTCATCGCCATTCATGCGGCGGTAGTCATGGATGGTCTTCCAGCGGCCGCCATAGAGATAGTCGCTGAGCGTATGGCTGCGTGGATGGTAAAAGAGCTCGCCGGCCCCGAGGGTAACATCTTCGAGAGCAATCCAGGACGCGGCGAAATCGCGCGGACGGGTGTAGTTCACGTAAGCGGTATCCTGGTGGCCGGTCTGGGCGGAGCCTCGCCAGAAACCGAGGGTTTGCGAGGCAAGGGCACGGCTTTCGAAGACCAATGCCAGGAAATCACTGATCGGGTCGGAAAAAATGGCGTCGCGGATAGGTCCGGATTGGAAATGGATATCGAGCGCCTTGGCGGGGTGAAGATTAAATTCTGGACGCCACGTTTCCGGCTTGCGTGAACCGGTGACGGTACCGCATTCGAAGACCTGGTTTGGCAGGCGGCCGGAATAGGCTCGCTCGAGCCCATCGCGGGCGCCATCGATGATATGGTCGGGGACGACGTTTTCCAAGATCACATACCCGTGGTGGATCCAGAAGACGAGTTGCTCGGCTTGTTGCTCGGTGATCTGGCCGATCTCGAGTTTCCCGGCGATGACGTCGTGCGCGTCGGGACGGTCGGGCCAGAGGCCGCCGAATCGGGAGAAAATGGCGTTAGGATAGTCCGGGCGTTCGGCCTTGGGTTCAGGCAGGTAACCCCGCGCGGTCCCGAGACGCTGGTAGTGGTCGAGGGCATTCCTGGCGCGGCCAGCGGCGATGTCTTCGGCAGCGAGGGGATAGGAGCGCAGATAGAAGGCTTCATCGAAGCCCCGCAATTTTGCCTCGCGGCCTTCCCGGCGGCCAGCGTGATTATAGTGGTGCCATCCATTGCGGAAGTACTTCTTGGCAATACCAGCGGCGACGTCGGGATAACGCTTGAGGTAGAATTCCTCGTCGAACTGACTCTGGTCGGGGATCTCGGGGCCAGGAGTGGGGGTCGCGCGGCGGGGGGCCTGCGGCTGCGTCTGAACGGGTGCGTCGGACAAAGGTGCCTCCGGGGATGGCAGAGAGGGGCAAGACGATGGTGCGCGACGCGCCAGGACCTGATGGCAAACCCTTTAGCTCAACATTCCCAACGCATTGTTACCATATTCTGGTTCAACCGAGCATTCAACGGCTTTGCGGACCAGTTGCCTCCGCGTCCGATGACGAATGGTCACGGCCGGCGACGGGTAGAACACCGAACGCATAGCGGGGGTGTTGCGTTGCTTAAACACAAGCTATACCGATTTGCTCGTTCCTAGAAAGCGAAGATCGTCTATCCGTGAAATTGACGCTTTATATGCCATGGGGTTATCGCCTGATCGATGGCACGGAGGCAGACCGTGTTGCTGTCATGCCGCTGAGAGGCTGAATGATGCGCCCACGTCTCGTTCTACATATCGGCACGGCCAAGACTGGTACCACCGCACTGCAGCGAGCGCTGTCAGCCAGTCGGGACGCCTTGGTAGCGGCGGGGTGTTACTATCCTGAATCGGCCGGCAATGAAAATCACTTTGAGCTCGCGATCCACGCGGCCGTTCTCGCAAAAATGGAAAAGAATCGACAGGCCGAGCCCCCGCCGAGCAGGGCCACCTTCCAGGCCGCCTTCGCAGATGAGATCGCTGCGCTGCCGCCGAACGTTCACACCGTGATTATGTCGAATGAACATTGCCAGACCAGACTGAAGACCGCTGCGCAGATTTCCGCACTGCACGATTTTCTGGCGCCATACTTCTCGGGTATTACGGTTAGTCTCTATATTCGTCGTCAGGATCGCCGCGCCGTGAGTGCCTATTCGACACGGCTGAAAAGCCTTCTGCAGCCCGACCTGATCCCGCGAGACGTTGATTCCGAGAGCCCGCTCTACAACTACTACAACTCGGTGACGCAGTGGGCAGCGGTTTTCGGGAGAGACGCGATCCAGATCGGCATCTATGACAGGAAGGAACTTTTCCACAATGATATCACTCTTGATTTTCTGAATCGTATCGGCTGCGGCAGCATCAGACTTGCTGACATCCAGGCAGACGAAAATCAATCGTTAGGCTTGAAGGCACAATCTTTTCTCGCTGGATACAATACGAAGTTCGATAACGCGGATGAAGATCCTGGACAGCAACTGGATCGTCGGTCGACCCGGATCCGTAAACGCCTGCTGGCGCGTCTCGCGCCACTTGATACTGGCGCTGGCCGGTTGCCAGCCCGTCGGGATGCCGAGGTGTTCTGCGCGATGTTCGCGGACTCAAATGCGAAGCTCCTCGCTGAATTTCTTCCTGGCCGAACCAGCTTGTTCGACAGCGATTTCAGTGCTTACCCACTGGAGGAAGTGCCATATGACCCAGCCATGTTCGCGGTAGGGGAAGCGTTCGCAGAGCTGAGTCGGCATAGCGATAAGGCCGCAGCGATAGGCGATATCGCGCGGCTACGTAAGAAGGGCGGCATCAATAGAGGTGGTAAAAATCGCAGAGGGCTTACTGATTAGCTCTTGAACGCCCGTAGCTTGCCGATGCAGACGATGTGTTGGCCCAGGGCGGCTGGGGCGGCCCAGGCCTGGGCGATGATGACGCCGTCGACGCCGGCCTTCGCTTGCCAGGGGGGGAGGTCGATGCGCTCGAAATCGTGCAGCAGGCCGATGACGGTGCCTTTTTTCACGACGTCGCCGCATTCCAACAGAGGTTCGTAGTGGCCGGCGAAGGGGGCGACGGTGAAGCAGTCGCGGTCGACCATTTCCGCCATGATCTGGGTGCCGTCGGCGTGGTGGGCGAATTTCTTGATGCGGCCGCGGAGCTGCTTGTGGTGAATGGCGGCCGCGGTGACGCCGTGGCGGGCGAAGCGGACGCCGCTGGCCTGGACGGCGCCGCCCCAGCCGAGCTCGGTGCCGATGGTGATTTTGCCCAGGCGCTCGGCCTCGCTGGGCAGCAGGCCGGGGGTTTCGTTCTGGTAGGTGATGACCAGGGGGGTGCCGAACCAGCGGGCGGTGTCCTCGATGAGCTTGCCCTGCACGGGGTCGTCGATCGGATGGAAGCTGGTGCACTGGCGGAAGCGTGCGACCTGGCCGCCGGCGTGGAGGTCGATGACGACGTGGACGTGGGGCCAGATGGCCTCGCGGACGAAGGCGGCGATGCGGTGGGTGATGCCGGCGAGGCCGGGGCGGCGGCCGGCGTCGTCGACGAAGGCGCGGTTGAGGTTCACGCGGTCGTCGAGCGATGAGTCGCGCGTCCCCGCGCGGAAGGCGGCGACGTTAAGCACCGGGACGAGGATGATGCGGCCCAGGACGTCCTCTGGAGCAAAATCGTCCATGAGATGGCGGATCGCCATCGGGCCTTCGTACTCATTGCCGTGGTTGGAGCCGAAGGTGACCAGGCCCTGGCCGGGTTTCGCATGCGGGCCGACCATGACGGTCAGCGGGATCAGGTGGTCGCCCCAGATCGAGTCGTGCTCGAGGGCGACGAAATAGTCGCGGCGGCCAGGCGATTCGAGGTCGAGCCCGGCGGGGCGGACAATCTGGCGTTCCATGGTCAATTCACCCTGTGTGCCTTGATGAAGTCGGTGTCGACGTCCACGCCGATGCCGGGCGTGTCGGGAATGGCGACGCAGCCGTCCTCGCCGAGGGAGAAGCTGGCCCTCGCGATGCCGGCGGTGAGCGGGGATTGGCTGACGTTGAACTCGACGAAGCGCGCCCGGGGGAGGGTGGCGATGAGCTGGAGGCTGTAACCGGTTAGGAGGTGCGTGAGCCAGGAATGGGGAACGAGGTCGATCCCGGCCTCCTCGGCCATCCCCGCGACCTTGGCGGCCACTGTGATGCCGCCGCAGCGGGAGAGGTCCGGCTGGATGACGTCGACGCAGCCCTGGCGGATGAAGCGGTCGAACTCCCAATGGGTCGCCACCTGCTCGCCGGCGGCGACCGGGACGGGGCTTTCGGCGCGCACCGCGGCATACTCGTCGAACCGCTCGGGATGGATGAAATCCTCCACCCAGCCGACGTTGTAGTCGCCGAGCATGCGGCACATGGCGATGGTCTCGCGACGCGACCGCGGGCGCCAATCGCCCTTCCAGCCCGCCGGATACCAGCCGGGATCGACCAGCAAATGCCGGTCCGGCCCCAGCGCCTCACGCGCGGCGGCGACCAGCTCGCGATCGCGGCCGGTATCCTCGCCGAACACGCCCCAGCCGAACTTCACCGCATGAAATCCACGCGCCACATACCCGCGCGCCGCCGCCGACATCGCCTCCGGCGTCTCGCGAAACAAGGTCGACGCATAGGCCATGATCCGGTCGCGCCGCCGCGCCCCCAGCAACTGCGCCAACGACACCCCCGCCGCCTGCGCACGGATCGACCACAAGCAATTGTCGATCGCCGAAATGCACTGCATCGCAATGCCACGCCGGCCATAATACGCGCTGCCGATGTAGAGCTTGTCCCACAAGCGGGCGACATCGAGCGGATTCTCGCCGATCAGCAAATCCTTCAGCGTCCGGAACCCCAGGATCGACATGCCCCGACCAGCGATAATCGCCGCAGCCGCGGGCGCCAAGGTCTCGGTATCGGCCCAGCCCGTCTGGCCCTCATCCGTGGTGACGCGAACCAGCAACTGCCAGTCGCCATTGTCCGTCGCCTCCTCCGCCCCCGCTGTTGCCTGGTAGGTGGTGTCCCCACGCAACAAAATCGGTTCGACCTCGGTAATCCGCATGCCGTGCCCTCCCACAGCAACAGCAGGCCAGCACCATCGCGGCAACGCAAGAGCCTGGCGGAAGGGAATGGGAGTCGAACCCACCTGAAGCCGGCTTACAGCCCCATCCGGATTTGAAGTCCGGCCGCCCCACCGGGGACGCTGCCCTTCCAGACGAGGACGAGCTTACACCAACCGACGCGGAGTTCGACCCGGGTTAGGAAGGAAGGCCAGGGCTCTGCCCTGGACCTGGCATCGCTTAAGAAAGCCGGATGTGAAGAGGGGGGCCTACGGAGTGGTATCGACCGCACGGTAGGCCCCCCTCTTCACATCCGGCTATTTCCTTATCTGGCGCCGGGTGCAGGGGGTGCTACCCCCTGCTTGGGTCGAGGGGCAAAGCGCCCGCCTTGCTTTCCTTCCGGGCCGCCCCCGTGCCGGTTCGTGTCAGTCTTCGTCGTCTTCGTCGGAGTCGCGGCGGGGGTCGAGGCTGCGCCAGTCGCGGTCTTCGGGGTAGGCGGGATGTTCGCTGAAAAGAGCTAGGTTGTTGGCGCTTTTCCAGGCGGATTCATCGCCGTCGATGATTTCGGCGTCTTCGCCGAAGGCGAACCAGGCGTCGAGCACCTGGCGGCTGGAGAGGCCGGGGGCGCGGCAGAGTTCGACGCTGTCGCGGACGTAGCGGCGGGCGAATTCGTTGGCTTGCATGAGGGTGGGGAAGCCGCCGATTTCCTCGACGATGCCGTCTTCGGCACCGCCGGAGAGGTCACGGATGCGGACGCGCCAGCCGCCGGGCGGGGCGAAGAGGTCGCTCATGAGATGAGGTTCGTGAAGCCGTTGGTGATGGGGTAGCGGCGGTCGCGGCCGAAGGCGCGGGCGGTGATTTTGACGCCGGGGGGGGCCTGGCGGCGCTTGTATTCGGCGCGGTCAAGCATGCGCCAGACGCGCAGGATGGTGGCGCGGTCGTAGCCTTTGGCGACCAGGGCGTCGACGCTTTCCTCGCCTTCGACGAGGCCTTCGAGGATGGCGTCGAGGACTTCGTAGGGGGGCAGTGTGTCCTGGTCGGTCTGGTTCGGCTTGAGCTCGGCGCTGGGGGGCTTGGTGATGATGCGCTCGGGGATGACGCGGCCGACGGGGCCGAGGGCGCCGTTGAAGTGGTGGGTGTTGCGCCAGTGGCAGAGCGCGAAGACGGTCATCTTGTAGACGTCTTTCAGCACCGAGTAGCCGCCGCACATGTCGCCGTAGAGGGTGGCGTAGCCGACCGACATTTCGGACTTGTTGCCGGTGGTCAGCACCATGTGGCCGAGCTTGTTGGAGATGGCCATGAGGATGAGGCCGCGGGCGCGAGACTGGATGTTTTCCTCGGTGATGTCCGCCTGCCGGCCGGCGAAGATTGGGGCGAGGACGGAGCCGAAGGCGTCCATGGCGGGCGCGATGGGGACGGTTTCGCAGGAGATCCCGAGGAGGGCGGCGCATTCGGCCGCGTCGTCGAGGCTGTCTTGGCTGGTGTACGGGCTCGGCATCATGAAGGTGCGGACTTTGTCGGCGCCCAGCGCATCGACGGCGACGGCTGCCGAGAGGGCGCTGTCGATGCCGCCGGAGAGGCCGAGGATGACGCCGGGGAAGCGGTTCTTGCGGACATAGTCGCCGAGGCCGAGGACCATCGAGCGGTAGATGGATTCGAGGTGGTCGGGCTCGGGGGCGAGGGCCTGGGGCTTGCAGACCACGCGATCGCCGTCGCGGGTCCAATCGGTGACGGTGACCTGTTCCTCGAACAGCGGCATCTGCACCGCGAGCGAGCGGTCGGCGTTCAGCACGAAGCTGGCGCCTTCGAAGACGAGCTCGTCCTGGCCGCAGACCTGGGCGCAGAAGATGAAGGGCAGGCCGCTCTCGACGACACGCTGCACGGCCAGCGCGATGCGGGTGGATTGCTTGCCGGCTTCGTAGGGGGAGCCGTTGATGGAGAGCAGGAGCTCGGCGCCGCTCTCGGAGAGGGTCTCGGCGCAGGCCGGGAACCACCAGTCCTCGCAGACCATGACGCCAAGACGGAAGCCGCGAAAAGCGACGGGCCCGGGGGCCGGCCCGGCATCGAACACGCGCTTTTCGTCGAACACGCCGTAGTTCGGCAGCTCATGCTTGGCGCGGCGAGCGATGATCTTGCCGCCATCGAGGACGTAGGCGGCGTTGTAGAGCTTGTCGCCATCGCGCCACGGCCCGCCGAGGAGAACGCCAGGCCCGCCATCGGCGGTGTCCGCGGCAAGCTCGGCCAGCGCGGCCTCGCAGGCGGTGACGAAGGCCGGCTTGAGGATCAGGTCCTCGGTCGGGTAGCCGGCGATGAACATTTCGGGTGCGACGACGAGGTCGGCCCCCAACACCGCGGCCTCGGCGCGGGCGCGGCGGATGCGGTCGAGATTGTGCACGACCTGCCCGACATGCGGGTTGATCTGGGCGAGAGCGATCTTGAGCGTATCGGACATGCGAGCAAGCTATGCGGAAGGTGCGCGGAGTTCAACGCGGGCGGGGGAAGGAAGGCAGGGCTCCGCCGGCCAAGGGCCGAGAGGCCCTTGGAACCCATCACTGCTCGCGGCTGAGGAAACGACCTTCAGTCGCGATCCCACGATCTTGGGGTGGAGAGTGGCGAAGCCCATGATCGGCAGGTGATCGCACGACAGTCGGTGCGGTCGCATGGTTCGATTGCCTGCGGCGCGAAGGAAGGCGTTATCAACTGGAGGCCCTCTCCCCAGCCGCTCGAATCGATTGGGTTCTCAGGGATCGAGCGGACCGTGGCCGAAGGCCGCGTAAGCCGCTCGATGGCCCTGAGCCGGCGGAGCCTTGCCTTTCCTAATCGCCCCGAGCCTCAACACCAGGGTTTGTGCCAATCGCCCCGGACCGCACAAGGGATCGGATACGCTGCATCGCAGCATGATATTTTACATGAACTTTCCTGTGAACCTCTTTGACCCCTTGCGGCGCGGATTCGCAGGCCGGTAGGGTCGATTCGGACGCGCCGCGTCCGCCCGGCCTTCCTCGATTCGGCCAACCCAGCCCTCGGGAGACCCCGCATGTCGGCCCATATGAGTTTCCACCAGGACCCCGCCGCCAATCTGCTCGATGTGATGGAGCAGATCGTGGCCGCCAATGACTGGGCGTTCGATCGCCGCAGCGATGCCGAGATGGCCGCCGAGGCGCCTGGCAAGTGGTGTGACTATGGCCTGTATTTTTCCTGGTCGCATGAGATCAGTGCGATGCATTTCACCTGCGCGATCGATCTCAAGGTGCCGGAGAAGCGGCGGGCGGCGCTGTATGAGCTGCTGGCGCTGGCCAATGAGCGGTTGTGGATCGGGCATTTCGGCATGGATGCCGAGGATGGTACGCCGGTGTTCCGCCATGCGGTGTTGTTGCGGGGTGCGCCGGGGGCTTCGGCGGAGAGCCTCGAGGATATGATCGATATTGCCATCACCGAGTGCGAGCGGTTTTTCCCGGCGTTCCAGTTCGTCCTGTGGGGCGGCAAGGCGCCGGCGGAGGCGCTGCAGGCGGCGATGCTGGAGTGTGTTGGAGAGGCATGACCATGGCGGCGATTCCGCCCATCCTTCTGGTGGGCATGGGCAAGATGGGCGGCGCGATGATCGCCGGCTGGCGCGAGCGCGGGCTGGCGGCCTCGGTGGCGGTCGATCCGATGCGGCCGGCGGCACCTGGGCCGGAGGTGATTGTGGTCGCCTCGGCCGACGAGATCCCGGCGGGGTTCAAGCCGGCGGCGGTGGTGCTGGCGGTGAAGCCGCAGAACGCGGCGGAGACGTTGCCGTTGCATGCGCGGTTTGGCGGCTCGGCGGTGTTTCTCTCGATCATGGCGGGGAAGAATCTCGCTGGTATGGCCGGGTTACTCGGCGCCGGTGCGGCGATCGTGCGGGCGATGCCGAACACGCCGGCGGCGGTGCGGCAGGGGATTACGGTGGCCTGCGCGGGGCCTGGCGTGACGCCGGCGCAGAAGCAGTTGTGCGACGACCTGCTCGCGGCCATCGGCAAGGTGGCGTGGGTGGAGGATGAGGGGCTGATCGATCCGGTGACCGCGGTTTCGGGTGGTGGGCCGGCCTATGTGTTCCTGCTGGCGGAGCTGCTGGAGAAGGCGGCGATCGAGCAGGGGATTCCGGCCGATCTCGCGCGGCTGATGGCGCGGCAGACGGTGTCGGGCTCGGGCGCGTTGCTCGCGGCGAGCACGGAGGACGCGGCGCAGCTGCGGGTGAACGTGACCAGTCCGAAGGGGACGACGGAGCGGGCGCTGGCGGTGCTGATGGAGCAGGCGGCCTGGCCGGATGCGATCTCGCGGGCGATTGCGGCGGCGACGGCACGATCGCGCGAACTGGCGGGATGACATCGGGGGTGGGAATCCCCATTCTTGCGGGATGGACACCCCTCTCGACGACACTGAATTCGACCGCGCCCTGATTGCCGCCGCCTTCGAGGCGATCGCGGCCAATGGCTGGGTGCGTTTTTCCATTGCCGCGGCGGCGCGTGAGGCGGGGCTGCCGCTGGAGCGGGCGCGGCTGCGCATGCCCGGGCGGGTCAGCCTGCTGCGGCAGTTCGGACGGCTGGCCGATGCGGCGGCCTTGGCTGGGGCGGACACGGATGGGCCGGTGCGGGACCGGTTGTTCGACATGCTGATGCGCCGCATCGACGTGCTGCAGGCGCATCGCGGCGGCATGCTGGCGCTGCTGCAGGCGCTGCCGGCCGATCCGCTGGCGGCGATGGTGCTCGGCCGGGGGCATATGACGAGCATGGGCTGGATGCTGGCCGCCGCGGGGCTGGAGGCGGAGGGGCCACTCGGCATGCTGCGGCGCAAGGGGCTGTTGGCGGTGTGGCTGTGGACCGTGCGGGCCTGGCAGCGCGACACCAGCGAGGACCTGTCGGCCACGATGGCGGCGCTCGATACGGCGCTCGGCAAGGCCGAGCAGATGGCGAACTGGATCGACGGGCGGCGCGGGTCGGCGGATGCATCCCCGGCGGTGGCCGAGGAGACGCCGCCGGCGCCGTGAACTGGCTGTTGCGGGCGGGGCGCCACTCCCGTACGGTCGGGGGGCAACCCAGGAGCCCGTCATGCCCAGTGATGCGAATAAATCCGGCGCCAATCCCTTCGCCCAGGCCATGGGTCAGGCGAAGCAGATGGGCGAGGAGTTCTCCCGCCTGTTCGCCAACATGAAGATGCCCGCGGCGCCCGACATGGAATCGCTGCTCGCCGCCCAGCGCCGCAACATGGAGGCGATGTCGGCGGCCAATCGCGTGGCCCTCGAGGGGGCGCAGGCGTTGGCCCAGCGCCACATGGAAATCATGCAGCAGACCATGGCGGAAATGACCGACGCCATGCGCGCGCTCGCCACCACCGACGCGCCGCAGGCCAAGGCGGCGCAGCAGGCCGAGCTGCTCAAGAAGACCTACGAGCGGGCGGTGGCCAACACGCAGGAAATGACCGACCTGATCCAGCGCGCCAATGGCGAGGCGGTCGGCGTGCTCAACCAGCGCTTCGCCGAGGCGCTCGATGAGATGAAGGCGCTGATCGAGAAATCCGGCGGAAAGGTCTGAGCGATACACTTCGGCCGATGCGCGAGCTTTTTCTCCATATCGGCTACCCCAAGACCGGCACCACCAGCCTGCAGCGCTTTCTCGCGGCCAACGCGGAGGCGCTGCAGCGCGCCGGCGTGCTGTATCCCCGCACCGGGCGGCATGGCGATGCGCATTACGGCGTCAATTTTGCCCTTGGCATCGCCGACTATGACCGGCCCGCCGGCGTTGAAAAATCCGCCAGCATCGGCCCCGATCTCGCCGCCGAGGTGGCCGCCACCTCCTGCCAGCGGATCGTCATCAGCTCGGAATACTTCATCACCGCCAACCCGCCCGAACGCCAGCGCATCAAGGCGCTGTTCGCCGGCTATCAGGTCCGTATCGTCTGCTACCTGCGCCGGCACGACCACGCCTTCGAATCCGCCTATGCCCAGGCGATCAAGACGGTCGCCACCCCCCCCTGGAAGGGCACCATCGAGAGCTTCATCCTCTACCACCAGGGCAAGGGCACGGTGTCCTACGAGTATCTCGGCGTGCTCCGGCAATGGGCCGATACATTCGGGCACGAGGCCGTGATCGTCCGCCCTTTCGAGGCGGCGCAGAACCAACCCGATATCTTCGCCGACTTCCTCTCCGTCATCGGCGTGATCGACGGACCCGGCTTCGTCCGTCCGCCGCGCGAGAACCCATCGGTCGGCCCGCGCACGGCCGCAGCGATCGCCCTCGTCCGCCGCACCGGCCTGCCGGACGCCGCCAAGCGGCACACGGTCGGGCAGCTCGTCGCCGCCGAGCGCCAGGCCGGTGGACGCGCCCACTATCTCTCCCCGGTCATGCGGGAGGCGGTGATCCGGCGCTACATGCATTCCTACCGCCAGATCGCCCGCGAGTTTCTTGGCCGCGACGACACTTTCTTCACCGAGCCGATGCCGGCGGCCGATGGCCCTTGGCAGGATGAAGGGGGGTACCGCACGGAGGAGCTGCTGGAGACCATTCTCGCCGCCCTGCTGCCGCAGCACGCGGACGCCAAGGCCGACGCGGCATGAGCGTGCGCGGAGAGGTCGATGGCTTCGAGGGCCTGTGCATCGCCGGCTGGGCGATCGCCGAGCCGGACGACCACAGCTGCCAGATCGAGGTGCGCGACGCCGACGGCAAGCTCGTCGCCAGCGGCCGCGCCTCGCGCGCGCGACCCGATCTCGCCGCCCTCGGCTTCGGGCGCAGTACCTTCGCCTACCGCCTGCCGCTGAACGGGCTCACCGCGGCGACGCGCCTGACGGTTACGGCCGACGGACAGGAGCTCAAGGGTTCGCCGGTCCTCGCCGGGCCGGGCCTGTTCGACGGGTTCGCCGAGGTCTCCAACGGCTACATCGACGGCTGGGTGACCGAGCGCGCCGCGGGGGCCAGGCCGCCGCTGATCGAAATCGCCGACACCAAGGGCAACGTGCTGGCCGCCGCGCGCGCGCGCATCGACCGTTCCGGCGGTGACCCGTTCTTCACACCGGCGCGCTATTTTATCGCCATTCCCGGCAGCTGTGTCGGGCGCGGCCCGACGGTGCTCAGGATCCATGCCAACGGGGTGCCAGTCGGCGCTCCGGTGACGGTTCAGCTCGAGGTTCAGGGGGCGCTCGAGCATGCCGACGCGCTGCGTTGCGCCGGCTGGCTCGGCTCGCGCGCCGCGCCCGGACGGCGGTTCGCGCTGGAGGTTTTCCGCGACGGCAGGAAGGTCGGCGCGGGCATCGCCAAGCTTGGCCCGGAAACGCCGCCGCACGCCGTGCCGCATGATCGCAGCGTCGCCTTCGATATCGAGCTCGAGCCGCCCGCCGTGGGCGAGGACGGCCCCTACATCCTCTCGCTTCGCCTCGCCGGCTCGCCGCATGAGCTGTTCGGGGGGCCCTTCGTGATCGGCGATCGCGCTGCGCTCGTCGGTGCCGCCCGCAGCGTCGCCCAGCGCATGCATGACGAGATCATGGCCGCCGATCCCGCTGGCCGCGCCGTGCTGCAGGCGGCCGTGGCCGATTTCATCGCCCGCGCCCGCCGCGGCGCCCCGGTTCCCCTTCGCCTCGACGTGCCGCCGCCGCCCGCCGATGGCCCGCGCCTCACCGTCCTGATCCCGATCTACCGGGATCCCGACGTCACGCGCGCCTGCATCGACAGCGTGCTCGCCGTTCGCGATGCTGCCCGGGACGCCCTGCTGCTCATCAACGACGCCTCGCCCGACGCCGCCATGGCGGGCCTGCTCGCCGGCTATGCGACGGTGCCGAACGTCATCATTCTCACCAACCGCGAGAATCTCGGCTTCGTCCGCACGGTCAACCGCGGCCTCGCCGCCTGCGTGAGCGGCGACGTGCTGCTGCTCAACTCCGACACGCGCCTGTTCGCCGGCGCCATCGCCGAGCTCGTCGCCCGCGCCCATGCCGCCCCCGGGATCGGCACCGTCACCGCGCTGTCCAACAACGCCAGCGTGTTCAGCTATCCCGCGCCCAATGGCGGCGCCGATGCGCTCGATGACGCCAGCTGGGAAGAACTCGCCGCCATCGCGCTGGCCAATCATGAGGGGCAGGCCGTCGACGTACCGACCGGCCATGGCTTCTGCATGCTCATCACCCGCGCCATGCTCGATCGCGTCGGCCCGTTCGACGTCACCTTCGGGCGCGGCTATGGCGAGGAGAACGACTTCTGCCAGCGCGGCGCCGATCTCGGCTTCCGCCACCTCGCCGCCGCCGGGGTGTTCGTCGAACATCGGGAGGGCGCGTCCTTCGGTGCCGACCGGCTGGCGCTGATGAAGGCCAATCTCGTCCGCCTGTCCGGCATGTATCCGGAATACGACGACACCATCCTCGCCTTCCTGCGCCGCGATCCGCTCCGCCCCGCCCGCTGGAGCCTGCATCGCCACCGCATCGCGCGCGCCCGGGCCGCTGCCGGCCGTGCCATCCTCGTCGTCGGCAACCATCTCGGCGGCGGCACCGCGCGCGCCGAGCGCGAAATCGGCGCCACCGTCGGCTATGGCGGTGCGCTGCACATGCGCCTTGCCTGCAATGAGGACGGCACGATCACCCTCGACATCGACGCGCTGCGCATCACCGAACGCTTCGGCCCCGGCGAGGCCGCGGCACTGTTCGCCGCACTCGCCGAGTGCGGTATCGACCTGGTGTTGATCCACCACGTTCTTGGCTTCGAGGCGACCGCCATCGCCGCCCTCGCGGCCTTCGCGCGCCAGCGCCGCGCGATCGCCTATGCGCACGACTTCCTGGCGATCTGCCCGCGCGTCACCATGCTCGATGCGACCGGAACATTCTGCGGCGGCGTCGAGCCCGGCCGCTGCGCCCGCTGCATCGCCATGACCGGCGTCCATGAAGCCTCCCGCACCCCGGACCTGACCGCCGAGGCCCATCGCGCCCTGTTCGCCGATCTCTTCGGCGCCATGGAACTCGTGGTCGCCCCCTCCGCCGACACCATCGCCCGCATGCAGCCCGTGCTGCCCGACGTGACATTCACCGCCATCGGCCACCCTCATCTCGGCCCCGCCTACCCCGCCGAACCTCGCGCCGGCGGGATGACCGACATCGCCCTCATCGGCGCCATCGGCCCGCACAAGGGCTCGGCCGAACTGCTCGCGCTGGCAACCCGCGCGTGCCTCACCCACCCCGACCTGCACTTCCACGTCATCGGCTTCACCGATATCGACGAAGACCTCGAAGACCTCGGCAACGTCACCATCACCGGCAAATACGTCGACGCCGCGCTGCCCGGCCTGATCGCCGATTCCGGCGCGACGCTCGCGCTGTTCCTGCCGATCTGGCCCGAGACCTTCTCCTACACGCTGAGCGAAGCCGTCGCCCACGGCCTGATCCCCGTGGTCCCCGATCTCGGCGCCCCCGCCGAGCGCGTGCGCGACAGCGGCTTTGGCGTTGTGTTCCCCTACCCCTTCGACGCCGCGATTGTGCTCGACACGCTCGACGGTATCGCGAACGGTCGCATCCCGACGGCGGCCAAAGGGGCGACGCCGCGTGCCTTCGCTACTCCGGATGCAGCGGAACGCATCGGCGCGGTGCTGGCGGGGGCGCCCGTCGTGGCGAAGCGGAAGAAGAAGTAGGCGGGGAAGCGAAGGGCCTCCGGCGGCCAAGGGCCATGCCCTTGGATCCCATCGACTCACGCGGCTGGATCGCTGGCCCGTTGATCATGATCGGTTTGACATAAACCAATCATGATCTAGAGCGCTATCGCTTGAGGCCGATGGGTCAGAAAGCGTGAATCGTGCTCTTCTTCAATAGGTTGCTAGATCATGATTGGTCTGACTTAAACCAATCATAATCTAGTCGCTCTGGTCTTTCTTGGCGCTGCAGGCAAGCGAACCCAGCGACTGAACCGACCGCTATGTGGTCGCACACATATTATTGGCTTCGCCGCTCTCCGCGGCGAGATCGTGGGATTGCGCCTGAAGGTTGTTTCAACAGGCCCTGAAAGTAACGGGTTCCAAGGGCATCGCCCTTGGCCGCCGGAGGCGCTTCCTTGATTTCGCGTCGCCCTATCGAACGCCGCTCGGCCACAGCACAACGCGCAGGGTCTGCAGCAGGATCACGAAGTCGAACAGGATCGAGAAGTTCTTCACGTAGTAAAGGTCGTAGCTCAGTTTCGAGCGCGCATCGTCGACCGAGGCGCCGTAGGGGTAGTTGATCTGCGCCCAGCCGGTCAGGCCGGCCTTCACCATGTGGCGTTCGTTGTAGAGCGGGATTTCGCGCACCAGTTCGGCCACGAATTCCGGCCGTTCCGGCCGCGGACCGACGAAGCTCATGTCGCCGGCAAGGATGTTCACCAGTTGCGGCAATTCGTCGATGCGGGTGCGGCGCAGGAAATGCCCGACAGCGGTGATCCGGTCGTCCTTCGCCCGCGCCCATACCGCGCCCTGCGCTTCGGCGTCGACGCGCATGGTGCGCAGCTTGAGGATCTGGAAATGCCGCCCATCGCGGGTCACCCGGGTTTGCCGGTAGAGCACCGGTCCCGGCCCTTCCATGCGGATCGCGATCGCGGCGGCCAGCAGGAACGGCGCCATCATTGCCAGCACCAGCGTGCTGACGGCAAGGTCGAACATCCGCTTGAAGATGCGATCGAGCAGCCCGAACCGGAAGCCATCGGAATAGAGCAGCCAGCCGAGTTCCATCCGCTTGAGATCGATCCGGCGGATCTCCTTCTCGACGAAGGTGAGATACTGCACCACCGGATAGCCGGCCTTCTTGCAGGCCAGCAGGCGATCGAGGTCCATGCCGCGGCGCTCATCGGGGGCGACCACGATCTGGTCCGCCTGCGCGACCTGGGCCGCCTGCAGAACGGAAATATTCTCGACAATGCTGACCTGCGGATTTTCTGCCAGGCGCGGATCGATCGTGCCGAGCACGGGGTCATGCAGGAACACCACCTCGTCCTGCAGGGTACGCCCTTCCTTGCCGAGCATATGCAGCAGGTCCCATGCGCGCTGCCCGGCGCCGATGACCAGCAGGCGGCGGTGGAGCACGCCGCGGCCGAGCAGCAGGCCGAACACCAGGCGTGCAAGCACCGCCGCGGTGGTGAACCCGATGCCGGCGACAGCGAAGCTCGCCGCCAGGTCCGGCCAATCGGTCGCCAGCCCGCTCGCGGCCATCGACAGCCAGATCGCCCCGCAGGCGAGCGCGCAGCCCATGCCGACCACCAACGGAATGCGCCCCACCGCGCGGCGCGCTTCCGTCATCGCGTCGCGCCGGTAGAGGCCCATGGCGTAGAGCAGCAGCAGGTTGGCCTCGGGGAAGAACATCCCGCGCACGCCCGGCGGCAGGAAATCGCCGGCATAGGCCGCCCATGCCAGCAGGGGCAGCGCAAGCACGACGGCGAGGACATCGAGCGTGAACAGCATCACCCCGCTCGGCACGGCGGCAAGCCGTGGAAACGCGGAGGCAGCGGGTCTGCGCAGCTTCATCGTGGTGGAGGACATGTCGTCCACCCTAGGTAATCCTTGCGACCAATTGATTAACGCCGGTCAAGGGTCAGAACAGCCCGTCGATCGCGCCCTCGGCCGTCAGCCCCATCGCCTCCGCCGCCGGTACGCGCGGCAGGCCGGGCATGGTCATGATCTCCCCGGCGATCGCCACCACGAAGCCGGCACCGGCGGAGAGCCGCACGTCGCGCACCGGCAGCACATGCCCCTCGGGGGCGCCGAGCAGCGTCGGATCGGCGCTGAAGCTGTACTGCGTCTTGGCGATGCAGATCGGCACCGCGCCGAAACCGGCCTTCTCGTAGGAGGTGAGCTTGCGCGTGACGCTCGCGGGGAGGTCGACGTCTTTCGCGTGATAGATCTCGCGCGCGATGGTGCGAATCTTCTCGGCCAGCGGCAGTTCACGCGCATAGAGCGGCTTGAAGTCGGCCTTCCCCGTGGCGATTTCGGCGCTGACCACCTGGGCCAGCTCCATCGCGCCTTTCGAGCCGTCGCCCCAGTGGGTGCAGACGCAGACCTTGGCGCCGAGGGCGGCGATGGCGGCGCGGATGGCCTCGATCTCGGCGTCGGTGTCCGAGGTGAAGCGGTTGAGCGCGACGACGACGGGAATGCCGAACTTCTGCGTGTTGGCCACGTGGCGGGCGACGTTGACCACGCCGCGCTGCACGGCGGCGACATCCTCGCGCCCGAGATCGGCCTTGGCGACGCCGCCGTTCATCTTCAGCGCGCGCACCGTAGCGACGACGACGGCGCAGGAGGGCTTGAGCCCCGCCTGGCGGCACTTGATGTCGAAGAATTTCTCGCCGCCGAGATCGGCGCCGAAGCCGGCCTCGGTGACGACCACGTCGGCGAGCTTGAGGCCGAGCCGGGTCGCCAGCACGGAGTTGCAGCCGTGGGCGATGTTGGCGAACGGCCCGCCATGGACCAGCGCCGGCGTGCCTTCCAGCGTCTGCACCAGGTTCGGCGCCAGCGCGTCGCGCAGCAGGGCGGCCATCGCGCCGTCGGCCTTCAGCTCGGCAGCGGTGACGAAGCTGCCATCGCGCCGCGCGCCCACCACCATCCGCCCGAGGCGCGCCTGCAGATCGGCGAGGTCGCGCGAGAGACAGAAAACCGCCATGACCTCGGAGGCCACCGTGATGTCGAACCCGTCCTCGCGCGGCGGCCCGGCGGTGATGCCGCCCAGGCCGTTGACGATCGAGCGCAGCGCGCGGTCGTTCATGTCCAGCACCCGCCGCCAGGTGACGCGGCGGGGATCGAGGCCCAGTTCGTTGCCCCAGTACATGTGGTTGTCCAGCATGGCGGCCAGCAGGTTGTTGGCCGAGGTGATGGCGTGGAAATCGCCGGTGAAATGGAGGTTGATGTCCTCCATCGGCACCACCTGGGAATGCCCGCCGCCGGTGGCGCCGCCCTTGACGCCGAAGCAGGGCCCGAGGCTCGGCTCGCGCAGCGCGATGACGGTGCGCTTGCCCATCGCCCGCAGCGCGTCGCCAAGGCCGACGGTGGTGGTGGTCTTGCCCTCTCCGGCCGGCGTCGGGTTGATGCCGGTAACCAGTACAAGGGCGCCGTCCGGGCGATCGCGCGTGCGCTCGACGAAATCGAGGTCGATCTTCGCCTTGTACTTGCCGTAGGGCACGAGCGCGTCATCGGGAATGCCCGCGGTGGCGGCGATCTCGCGGATCGGTCGCATGGTGTGCGCGCGGGCGATGTCCTGGTCGATTCCCATGACGGTCAGTCCTTGTTGCTTTCCAGCAGTTTGCCGCAGAATCCCGACGAGCGCGAGACGGCCTCAGGCCGCCGCGCGGTTCTGCACCCGCAGCTCGCTCAGCGAGGCGTCGACGGCGTCCACGAACCCGGCCATCTCGTCGGGCCCGAAGGCGCCGATGCAGCCGACGCGGAAACTTGGCCGCGCGGTGTTGAAGAAATTGCTGATCAGGTAGCCGCGCCGCTTCAGCGCATCGACAAAGCCCTGCAGCGACCAGGCGGCGTCGCCGGGCGCATGGATGTTCATCACGATCGGCCCCTGCTGGTCATGGGCCAGATAGGGCTCGAGCCCGATGCGCTGCATGCCGCGGTAGAGCGTCTCGGCATTGGCCTGATAGCGCCGCAGCCGCGCCGGCTGGCCGCCCTCGGCGTCGAACAGGTCGAGCGCCGCGTTGAACGCCATCAGCACCTGTGCCGGCGGCGTGAAACGGAAGCCGCCGGGGCTGCGCAGCGTGTTGGCATAGACGTCCGACAGGTCGAACGACCAGCTCGCCGCATTGCCCTTGCACGCTACCACCCGCTCGATATGGGTGACGGCGAACACCAGGCCGGGCATGCCCTCGACGCACTTGTTGGAGGTGAACAGCGCCGCGTCGATCTCCGGCTGCGCGCCCAAGTCGAGCGGCAGGGCGCCGAAGGCCGACACCGCGTCGAGGATCATCCGCCGGCCGGCCGCCCGCACCACCGCGCCGACCGCGGCGGGGTCATGCACCACGCCCGAACTGGTCTCGCTGTAGACCAGCCCGACATGCGTCAGCGTCGCATCCTCGGCCAGCGCGCGCGCCACCACCGCCGGATCGATCGAGACCTCCTGCGGGATTGCCAGTGGCACCGCGACGCGGCCGATCTCGCTGGCCAGCCGTACCAGCCGCTCGGCATACTGCCCGGTGATCGGCACCAGGATGCGCCCGCCCACCGGCAGGAAGGTGCGCAGCGCCGCCTCCATGCCGAAATGGCCACAGCCCTGCAGGCACAGTGCCGCGTGCGTCTCCGCCGGCGCCTTGGCGATCGCCCGCACCCGCTCGCGGGCGGAGATGTAGAGCGGGCGGAAATCGTTGTCCCAGGGGGCGACGTCCTGCGCCATCGCCTGGCGCACCTCCGGCCGGGTGGTGACGGGGCCGGGGATCAGTAACAGCATCTGCATAACCCTATGTGGTCGGGCCACCGCGCGGCCCGCGCCGCACCCGCTACCAGAGCCGCCCCTCGGGCCGCAACTCCTGCCGGTCCGCCTTGCGCACCATCTCCTCCGGCGCCGGGCCGGCATCCTCGAGCCTGTAGCCGGTGCGCGCGTAGGGGCTCGACCCGTTGGTCGGGCAATGCGCGATCCGTGGCGCGGAGGTGATCGGCAGGCGATGGCGATGATGGCGATCGCAATATTTGCAGAACACCAGGATATGGGCGCCATCGGGGTGACGATAGGCCTGCAGGATCGGCATCATGAAACGAACTCACATCTCCATGCGACTGCACGAAGGCCGCATAACGCGCCGGCGCCGGGGCGATGTCCAGCGTGGCGGGCCGGGGTGGCGGATTTGTCATTTGCGAACCGCGACAGCCGCAAAATCGCCCCTATATTAAGCCCATGCCCACGCTCCCGTTCCTACCTGAAGGCCTTCCGACCTGGATCCTCGGCCTCGCCCTCGCCATTGGCGGGCTCTATCTGCTCGTCCTCCTCGCCATGCCCTTCAGCGTCTTCGGCCTCAAGGGCCGGCTCGACGCCATCGAGGCGCGGCTCGACGACATCCAGGACGCATTGCACGCGCTGGCGCGCCAGCGCGGCGTGGTGCTGGACGATGTCGACGATCTGCCGCCGGTCCATCCCCCTGAGTCAGATCGGCGTAACGATAATGTTGCACAACGGTCACCGCAGCGATCACAACGCCGTGAGCCGCGGCTCGGTCCCTTCTAGAAGGTAAAACTACATCGAGATTTCTCGACGTAAATCATGCTTTACACTCACGTTTTCGTGAAATCGAATCTATTTGGAATCAATCGTCTTTTGCATTGGCATGCATATTGCCTGTTCCATAACAACGTTCACAGGCAACGATTGACCAGCAGGTCAGTCGTCAATCCAAAACGGAGTGCGGGACATGCGGAAAAATCTGCTTCTGGCCGGTCTGCTGCTCACAACGCCGATGGCGGCCTCAATGGCGCGCGCAGACCAAGTGGTCTACTGGACCAATTTCTTCCCGAACCAGATCATGCAAACCAACGTGACGGCAAGCACGACCACCGTCGTCGACAACACCGGAGGCACTGGCAACCCGGACAGTCTCATCTTCGACCCCGCGGGCAACATCGTCTACACGAAGTATGGGGTGTACGATAGCACGCCGGGCCAACTGCGGATGTACAACCCGAACACCAACACCGACTCACTGATCATGGGCGGGTTCTCCCCTGAACTCGTCGACGTCACGCTCGAGCCGGGTGGCACGACCGTCCTCGTCTCCGACCGAGGCAACAATCAGATTGACCGTGTGACACTCGCGAACGGCACCGTTCAGGTTCTGAAGAATGTCAGTTATCCGAATGGGCTCGCCTATGACGCGTCAGGACGGCTGTTTGCTGCGACTGGCGTAGGTCTCATGCAGATCGATCCGGTCACTGGTGCGACAATCGCGGTCAACGCCAACGCCACCGGTATCGATGGCCTGACATGGGATTCGTCGAGCGGCCAGCTTTGGGCCGCCGACAGCTGTCTCGCGAACTTCGATGTGACGACGCTGAACGAGATCGGCTGCCGCGGGAGTGGTGGAGACGGGGTTGAGGGCGACGGTAACGGAAATATCCTGACAGCCGTCTACAATAACGGCATCGAGAGCTACAACATCGCGACCGACACGCAGACTCTTCTGGCCTCGGCAGCCGGGATCGATGACCTCGCACCAGTCTCCGGCCTCGGCGCTCCGCAGAACTCGCCGGAGCCGGCTTCGTTGACGCTCCTGGCCATGGGCGTCGCCGGCCTCGGTGTCGCCCGCCGCCGCAGGGGCTGACCGCGCATCGCGTGCGCCGCCCCAATCGGCGGCGCCCGCACCCGCGGCACAATTCCGTTGGCCGGCGCAACCTGCTAGCCTCGCCCGGGAACCCAACCGGGAGATGCACATGCGGATCAGCGTCATGCAGATGAACTGCGGCCACGAGAAGGCCGTCAACATCGCCCAGGCGCAGCGCCTGATCGATGACGCCGTCGCCGCCGACCGGCCCGACGTCGTCAGCCTGCCGGAAATGTGGAGCTGCCTCGGCGGCGACCGCACCATCAAATTCGCCCAGGCCGAGGAACTGCCGCCCCAAGGCAGCAACCAGCCCGGCGGCGAGGCCTACGAATTCCTCCGCGCCGCCGCCCGCGCCAACAAGATCCACGTCCACGGCGGCTCAATCGCCGAAAAAGCCGGCGAGAAACTCTTCAACACCACCGTCGTTTTCAATCCGCAAGGCAGCGAAATCGCCCGCTACCGCAAGATCCACCTGTTCGACATCGTCAGCCCCGACGGCACCGGCTACCGCGAAAGCAACACCTACGGCGCTGGCGCCGACCTCGTCACCTACGAGGCCAATGGCGTGAAGGTCGGCTGCGCCATCTGCTACGACGTCCGCTTCCCCGAATTGTTCCTGGCCCTGCGCCGCGCTGGCGCCGAGGTGATCTTCCTCCCCTCCGCTTTCACCCAGCAGACCGGCCGCGACCACTGGGAAGTGCTGATCAAGGCCCGCGCCATCGAAACCCAGTGCTGGATGGTCGCGCCCGCCACCTGGGGCAAACACACCGAACGCGGCGGCGAAGCCCGCTTCACCTTCGGCCACTCTTTGGTCTGCGACCCCTGGGGCCACATCGTCGCCAACGTCTCCGACGGCGTCGGCTGGGCCACCGCCCGCATCGATACCGCCCTCACCGCCCGGGTTCGCCGCGACATGCCGGTGCTCGAGCACCGGAAACTCGCCTGATGGATCAGGCGGCGGCGCCGATCCTGCGCATCAGCTTTCTCGCCTCCCCCTCCCCCCTCGCCCAGGAAAGCCGCGCCCGACTCGCCAGCCGCTACGGCGACGTCGCCCCCGAACACGCCCAAGCCATCGTCGCCCTCGGCGGTGACGGTTTCATGCTGGAAACCCTCCACCGCATGCTCGGCCGCGGCATCCCCGTCTACGGCATGAACTGCGGCTCCGTCGGCTTCCTGATGAACACCTTCAGCGAAGACGACCTCCCCGGCCGCCTCGACCGCGCCCAGGCCGCCTCGCTCCACCCGCTCCGCATGACCGCCATCACCCGCGACGGCCGAACCCACGAAGCCCTCGCCCTCAACGAAGTCTCCCTCCTCCGCCAGCTCCGCCAGGCCGCGAAAATCCGCATCCACGTCGACGGAAGAACGCGCCTCGACGAGCTCATCTGCGACGGCGTCCTCGTCGCCACCCCCGCCGGCTCCACCGCCTATAACCTCTCCGCCCACGGCCCCATCGTGCCACTCTCTGCCAACCTCCTCCCCCTCACCCCCATCAGCGCCTTCCGCCCCCGCCGCTGGCGCGGCGCCCTGCTGCCCAGCTCCGCCCAAGTCCTCTTCGAAGTCCTCGAAACCGAAAAGCGCCCCGTCGCCGCGGTGGCCGACTTCACCGAAGTCCGCGATGTGCTCTCGGTCGCAGTGCGCGAAGACCGCGGCACGGAGGCGGTGATCCTGTTCGATCCCGACCAGGGATTGTCAGAGCGAATCATCGTCGAGCAGTTCACGGTTTAGCCGGAAGGGCAGCGCCCGCGCCGATCCCCGTGGTTCCCCGGCGCGGCGCGGTCGTCTAACCTCTGGTCATGACCCTGCATCTCGAGACTGACGTTGCCATTGTTGGTGCCGGCCCGGTCGGGCTGTTCGCCGTGTTTGAACTGGGCATGCTGAAGCTGCGCTCCGTGCTGATCGACGCTTTGTCGGAGGTGGGAGGGCAGTGCACGGCGCTGTATCCTGAGAAGCCGATCTACGACATTCCCGCCCATGCGGCGATCGAGGCCGGCGAACTGGTGGCGCAGTTGGAGCGCCAGATCGCGCCGTTCGACACGCCGCGGCTACTGGGCCGGCGGGTGGAGACCCTGGCGGGGGAGCTGGGGCAGTTCACGCTGACGACTGACCATGGCGACACCGTGACCGCCAAGGCGGTGATCCTGGCGGCGGGTGCCGGGGCGTTCGGCCCCAATCGTCCGCCGCTCGAGGGATTGCCAGCCTACGAGGCGACGGGGGCGGTGCAGTATTATGTCCGCCGGCGCGAGGATTTGCGCGGGAAGCATGTGGTGATCGCCGGCGGCGGCGATTCGGCAGTCGACTGGGCGCTGGCCCTGCGCGGCATTGCCGCGTCCATCCAGGTCGTGCATCGCCGTCCCAAGTTCCGCGCCGCCCCCGAGACCGCCGCCCAGCTCGATGGCGCGGCCGCGCGGGGCGAGGTGGAGATGGTGATCCCTTATCAGCTGCACGGCTTGAGCGGCGCGGATGGCGTGCTTGCCTCGGTGACCGTCGCCGATCTCAATGGCAAGCTGCGCGATCTCAAGGCCGATGTGTTGCTGCCGTTCTTTGGCCTGTCGATGGACCTCGGGCCGATTTCCGGCTGGGGCCTGGCGCTGGAGCGGCATCATTTGGCGGTGGCCCCGGCCACGCTGGAGACCAGCACGCCTGGCGTCTTCGCCATCGGCGACGTCGCCACCTATCCAGGCAAGCTGAAGTTGATCCTGCAGGGGTTCTCCGAGGCCGCCATGGCCGCGCATGCCATCCACCCGATCGTCTTTCCGGATACAGCGCTGCATTTCGAGTATTCCACCAGCAAGGGCGTGCCCGGGTGAGAGCCCTTCTCCTGCCGGTCAAGAAAATTGAGAACGCGAAGCAAAGGCTCGCCGGGTTTCTCACCCCTGACGAGCGCCAAGCCCTCATGGCCGCCATGACGGCAGACCTGTTCGCCGCTGCTCACGCGGCGCAGGCACCCGATCACGTCTTCGTTGTGACCGCTGACCTCGCGGCGGCGACCAGCGCGGCTGGTTATGGCTGGACCGTTCTCAACGAGGAGACGCAGATATCGGAAAGCCACTCAGTCGACGATGCAGCCGGGCGCTGCGCCGGTCTCGGCGTGACTGCGCTGCTTCGTCTGCCGCTCGACCTGCCCCTGGTGACTGGCGCGGATATCGACGGTCTGTTCGCTGCTGCGCCGTCTTCGCCGGGCGTTCTCATGGTTCCCTCGCGCGACGGCACTGGCACCAACGCAATCCTTCGGACACCCCCCACCCTGTTTCCTTCCCATTTCGGGCCCAATAGCTATAGCAAGCACCTACGGGAGGCGGCCGCGGTCAATGCTGCGTTGGTTGAATGTCGCAATCCGAATATCGAAATGGACGTTGACGACCCCGCTGATCTCCGGGCCCTGCTCGCTCTAGGCGCCGTTTCGGGTGCCACGGGAGCCTGGATCTTGAAGACCCGGATCATGGAGCGTCTGGCATCGGGTTAACCGGCGGGTAACGGCCTGCACTCTATACAATCGTGTTACCGCCTTTACACGGTTCGGCCGTGTCGCGCGGGAAGCGGAATTTTACCGGAATGCCGAGGCTTGCTAAGATTCCGGCCGGTAGCCAGGCGCTCGTGCCGTTCCGGCCCGACATTGGAAGTCCCAGGGAACGCCGGGTCACCATCGTGGAGCCATGGGCAGGATGACCCAGCGATCGCGTAGCGTTCAGGATCTGTTGCTGCAGTCGCGCCGGAAATTTCCGCCGACGGCCGTTGGGGCAATCGTGCTGGCGATAGCTCTCATCTGGGGGGGGATATCGGCGCAGCTTTACGAGGAATATCATCGCGAAGTCGCCGGCGCCGAGCAGAACAGTGGAAATCTGGCCCGCGGTTTCGCCGAGCATATCAACCGCACGATCGAAGGTGTCGACCAGGTCCTCCTGTTGCTGCGCGGTGCCTTCGCCGCCGGCGCCACTCCGGCGGACCTGGCGAACTGGACAGCCGGCACGGAATTCAACAAGGCTTTGACCCTCCAGGTCGCGATGACCGACGCCAAGGGCATCATGACAGCTTCCAATCTCGGGCCGATGGCCACCCAGGTGGACCTGTCGGACCGGCCGCACATCAAGGTTCATTTGGAGGGGAAGGAAGATCGGCTGTTCATCAGCGTGCCGGTGCTCGGCCGCGTGTCGAACAAATGGTCGATCCAGTTCAGCCGCAAGCTGCTTGACCGGGACGGGCAACTGGCTGGTGTGATCGTGGTCTCGCTCGATCCCTATTTCCTGTCACGCTTCTATGAATCGCTCGATATCGGTCAGGGCTCGATCCTCCTCACTGGTCTCGATGGTGTGATACGGGCCCGTGCACCGGACGGCGAGGGCTATGTCGGCAAGCTGGTCGATCCCGGATCGATGGCGCGGTTGCGGGGGGATCGTCCAGCCGGCTCCTACCGTTCGACCAGCACGCTCGATGGTGTGGAGCGCTTCTTCTCCTATCGCCGACTGCAGAAATATCCGCTTGCTGTCGTCGTCGGGGTGGCCTCAAGCGATGTATTCGCCGACTATCAGAAGGATTTCAGGCTCTACATCGGTGCCGGAATGACGATGACCGCGGTGGTCATCCTGGTCGGCGCGCTGCTGGCCATCCAGCGGCAGCGCCGGCTGCGCTCGCAGGCGGAGCTGACGGCGACGCTGGAGAATATCAGCCAGGGCATAATGATGGTCGACGAGTACGGCAAGGTTCCGGTGATCAACAGCCGGGCTGCCGCGCTGCTGGACCTGCCGGCGAATCTCGTCGGGCGGGACGTGCGGTTCACCGATATTCTTGACTGGCAGGTCGCGCAGGAGGATTTCGGCGATGCGCAGACCCCGGGCCATGAGATCCGCGATCTCGCCACCCGCGGCGGCCTCGGGCCGGACGCTTATGAGCGGACGCGGCCGAACGGCAAGGTGCTCGAGGTGCGGACCCAGTTGCTACCGGGCGGTGGGGCGGTGCGGACCTATACTGACATCACCGAACGCAAGATGACTGAGCGTGCCCTGGCTGGTGCGCGCGATGCGGCCGAGGCGGCATCACGGGCGCGCACCGAATTCCTGGCCATGATGAGCCATGAGATCCGCACGCCAATGAACGGGGTGATCGGTATGGCCGGCCTTCTCCTCGATAGCGAGATCACAGCGGAACAGCGGCGCTATGCCGAAACCTTGCGTGATGCCGCAGAGAACCTGCTGCGGATCATCAATGATATACTGGATTTCTCCAAGCTCGAGGCCCGCCGGCTCGAGTTCGAGCGGATCAGCTTTGGCGTCGGCCATGCGATCAATGGCGCATTCGAGCTGATTCGATTGAAGGCCTCGGAGAAGGGACTGGAGCTGAAGGCGAGCGTCGCCCCAGAGGTGCCTCGCCGCGTAAAGGGGGATCCGGGGCGCCTCCGCCAGGTGCTGCTGAATCTGGTGTCGAACGGGATCAAGTTCACCGAGAAGGGGTCGGTTGCGGTTGAGGCACGGCTGATTGGCATTGAGGCTGGGCGGGCCCGCATCGGGTTCACCGTTCGCGACACGGGGATCGGCATTCCGCTCGACGCGCAGGACGTGCTGTTTCGCCAGTTCTCGCAGGTTGACAGTTCGATCTCCCGCCGATTCGGTGGCACGGGGCTGGGGCTCGCGATCTGCAAAGGGCTTGTGGAGCATATGGGGGGGACGATTTCGGTCGAGAGTACGGTCGGCGAAGGATCCACCTTCCATTTCGATGTCTTGCTCGATATCGATACCGAGACGCCGGCGGCGCCACCGGCGGAAGATGCGCCGGCCCGGCTGCCGAGCGAACCGGCGCGGCGGCTGCGGATTTTGCTGGCGGAGGACAATGCCACCAATCGGCTGGTCGCGACAGCGCGTCTGGAGCGGATGGGCCATCGGGTGGAGTCGGTGGCGAATGGCAGCGAGGCGGTCGCGGCGGTGCAGGCGGCGCCGTATGACCTAGTGCTGATGGACATGATGATGCCGGAGATGGATGGGTTGGCGGCAACCCGGGCGATCCGTGCGCTCAGTGGGCCCGAGGCGGACCTGCCGATTGTGGCGCTGACGGCGAATGCGTTTCGAGAGGACGAGGAGGAGTGCCTGGCGGCGGGCATGGATGCGTTCCTGTCCAAGCCGGTTTCAGTTGGGCAGTTTACCGAGGTGATCGGCCAGGCGATGGCGGGAACGTTACGCAATGCCGCCGCTGGAGCGAAGTGAAGCCATGCGGGGATGAGCGTGGCAGAAGGACGCCACTGTCTGTAAGGTCTGGCCTTCTCCAGGAGCGCCCTTTTTGAGTGAGCCGGTTCGCCACCGCACGCTGATATCGAGCTTTGCGATGATGGGCACCCTCATGCAGGTGCTCGACAGCACGATCGCCAATGTCGCGCTGCCTTATATGCAGGGCAGCTTGAATACGACGATTGATCAGATTTCCTGGGTGTTGACGTCATATGTGATTTCTTCGGCGATCATGACGGCGCCGGTTGGTTGGCTGTCGGCCAGGTTCGGGAGGAAGAACCTGTATCTGACCTGCCTGATCGGGTTCACCATTACCTCCATGATGTGCGGGGCGGCAGGATCGCTCGAGCAGATGGTGGTGTTCCGGATTTTGCAGGGGGCGTTCGGCGCATCGCTGGTACCGCTGTCGCAGGCGACGATGCTGGATATCTATCCGGCGGAGAAGCGCAGCCAGGCGATGGCGGTGTTCGGCATGGGGGTGATGATCGGACCGATCCTGGGGCCGACGCTGGGTGGGTATCTGACAGATGTCTATGACTGGCGCTGGGTGTTTTATGTAAATCTGCCGTTCGGCATCATCGCGACGACCGGGCTGGCGATATTCCTGCCGAAGGCGACGCGCAATGCGGATCTGCGCTTCGACTGGACGGGGTTTGGGGTACTCGCGGTGTCGGTTGGCAGTTTTCAGCTGATGCTGGACCGTGGGCAGACGGAGGACTGGTTCAACTCGCACGAGATCATCATTGAATGCGTGCTGGGGGCGCTCGGGCTGTATCTGTTCCTGGTGCACATGTTTACAGCGCAGAAGCCGTTCATTCCGCCGGCGCTGTTTCGGGATCGGTATTTCACCACGGCGACGTTGCTGATGTTCGTGACGAACACGGTGATGATGGCGTCATCTGCGCTGATCGCGCCGTACCTGCAGAACCTGTCGGGGCATTCGGTGGCGGAGACGGGGCTGCTGATGGCGCCGCGCGGCTTCGGCACGATGGGGGCGATGATCTTCATCGCGCGGTTCGGCGGACGGCTGGACCAGCGCAAGATCATGGCTATGGGGCTGAGCCTGCTGGGCATCACGCTGTATGATATGAGTGGATGGACGCCCGACATTTCGGGCAGCCGGGTGATGTGGACGATGGTGATCCAGGGCTTCTCGATGGGGTGCATCTGGAATCCGATCACGGTACTGTCGTTCACGACGCTGCCAGCGCAGCTGCGGGGTGATGCGACGGCGGTGCAGTCGCTGTGCCGGAATATTGGGGCTGCGATCGGGATCTCGGTGACCGCGTTCATGCTGGCGCGGAATATCCAAGCCTCGCATGCGGGGCTTGCGGCGGACCTGACGCCGTTCAACCGCCTGCTGCACGGATATGGTCACATGATCGATCCGGGCAGCCCGCATGGGGCGGCACTGCTGGACCAGATGGTCAACCGCCAGGCGTTGATCATAGCGTACAACAACGACTTCCTGATGATGTCGATGGTTGTCATTCCATCTTTGGCTCTGCTGACACTGTTGCGGCGGAGGAAGCCGGCTGGAGTTTGAGATGGTGAAGAAATTATTACGAGAAAGTAATAATAAAAGCGCGAGTCCGCCTCAGCCTCAAACGCGGCGATTTTTGCGCGGGAGGAAGTTCATGGGCCGGTTGTGGATGTTGGGGTAGTGGAGGAGCTGCTTGAGGGCCTTGCGGCCGAGGCGGCGGGGTTTCTTGGGGCGGTCGGGCCGGGGGCGGGGTTTTGGTTTGGGCCAGTTCAATGCGGCGGGCTTGATGCCGAGGATGTGGCAGAGGGGGCGCAGCAGTTTCGCGGCGGCGGGGGTTGCTTCGAGGAGGGCTGCGGTTTCGGCCTGGGTGAGGAGGGTTTCGAGGCGCTGGGCGATGAGACCGCCGTGGTGGGCGAGGTCGCGCAGGAGCCAGGCGTGGGCGCGGGGGATGTAGGTGTCGCTGGGGCGATGGGGGCGATCGATGGGGGGTTTTGGGGCGCGGGGCGCTTTCGCCAGCTCTCGCGACGCAAGGGCGTCCCCTATCGCCGCGCAAGTGGCGCGGCTGTCGGGCGCAGGACTGTCGCTGCACGGGGATCCAAGCGGATCCGCTGTCGCTTTCGTCGCCACGTCGCTGCGCGACGTGTCAGAGGCGACGGCGCCCATGAGGCGGTTGAAGCGGCGGGTGATGCGGTTGAGTCGGTTGTGGAGGGCGATGGCGATGTGGAAGCGGTGGGGGATGCGGCGGAGGAAGGTGGCGAGGAAGTCGATGAGGCGGGCGATGATGGCGGTGAACGCGCGCGCGGCCTCCGGCGCGTGAGCGCGGATATGTGGGGGGAGGGCGGCGGGCGTGTGCATGCAATTATACTAACTGACGATTAATGGGTGGGCAATGGGAAAATTCGGGGTGGGGGAAATTAGAGAACGCGACGGCGGAGGCGCGGGCCAATGCGCCGCGACCGGGCTTCCTCAGGAAAAATAGGCGTCGCCAGCCACGCGATCGAACCGGCCCGCCTTCAGGTCGCTGGTCTTCATCATGTACAGCAATGACCCTTTGTCAGCATGGTTGAGGGGAATTTCCAGCAGGAGAACCTTTTTTGTGTTGCGCGGTGCCTCTTCATCGACGAGCCAAGGCGTCTCGGCGCCGAACATCTGCAATCCGGACGCGACTTCACGCCGGTCACCATAGCTATCCATGAAGATGTGGCAGGAGGGCGCGGGCGACGGGACGTCCTCCCAGGTGGGGTAGAGCGGTATGTCCTCACCGATGGCCGTCACGATCGATTGAAACTTCGCCGTTGCGTCCTCGCCGTTTTCCAGCGGTTGGATGTAGACGCCACGCACCGTGTAGCCTGGCGCCCAGAAGGTGTCGATCGTGTAGGCGCGCAGGTGTTCAACGGGGAAAATCTTGTATGGCTTGGCGTAGTCGCCGCCCATCTTTCCGGTCTCATGGCCGATCATCGGCAGAGCGGCGGGGGCCGCCCGATCGGGTCCGGCGCCGGCGGCGTAGATCACACGCGAGTACATGGAGGGCGCCTCGGCTACTTCGTCGCCCAGCATGTCCTGGGTGCAGTCGAAGAAGAAGAACAGCATGCCCTCACGCGGCAGTGGCGTCTTGAACGGGCAGTCCTGCAGCGGGGTTGAGGGGAGGGCTGAGAGGTCGATCTGGGCCATGAAATGCAGCGGAACGGAGGTTTCGCCGTTGACGGGCCATTCGACGCCGTCAGGGAGCGATGGCAGTCCGCCGCGGCGGCTTCTGGAAACGCTTTGCTCCACTGTGCGGAACCAGATGGCGGGTTCGCGCCGCTTCGCAAGCAGGGCCTGAAGGTGTGGGTCCAAGGTCGCATCTCCTCGCACGTCAGCAGGCTTGTATCGCCGGCGGTGTTAATTTTCCGACAGGCCCTTGCGTAAACGATTCCGAGATGATGTCGCGGGGGGAGGGGCGGCGGAAATGGCCAGTGGCGGATGACGCTTCGCTTTGCCGCCCGACGAATCAGAATCGCAATGGGATCCAAGGCATAGCCCTTGGCGGGTCTGTCCCGACCGGGGACATGCGGGTTCGGGCAGAGCCCTGCTTGCCTGAAGGGGGTGCTGTTGTGGAGAAGAACGCTTTCGCCAGCTATCGCGGCACAACGGCGCCGCTGCCGCTGCACGGGGGTTGAAGGCAAACCGCTGTCGCTCCCGTCGCCGCTCCGCTGTGCTGCGCGTCAGACACTCATCGGCCCGCGGCGGAAGGTTTCGCCGGCGTAGGTGGTGGGGGATTGGGTGATGTTGAGTTCGGCGAGGAGGGCGGGGCGGTCGGGGTAGCGGGTGGTGATGAAGCGGGTGCCGAAGTTGGTGATGCGGGCGAGTTCGGGGGTAGCTTCGGTGCGGGCGATCCAGGCGGTGGTTTTGGGCCAGGGGGTGAGGTCGGCGTTGGTGTTGGACCATCTGAGGTTGGCGAAGTGGACGGCGACGGCGATGTCCGCGATGGCGAGCGGGCCGGTGCAGAAGGCTTCGGTGGGGGCGATGGATTCGAGGTAGTCCATGATGGGGGGGAGGTCGTTCTGGAGGGCGGCGGCGATGGCGGCGTCGTCGCGGGGGATTTTCCAGATGCCGGGGCGGATGATGGCGTGGTTGAAGATGCGCCAGATGAAGACGTCGCCCATGCGGGTGTCGGCGAATTCCTCGATCCATCGGGCGCGGGCGCGGGCGGCGGGGGTTGCGGGGAGGAGGGGGATAGGGCGCTCTCGCAGTCGAAGGTGACCGCTGTCGCTTTCGTCGCCGCTCCGCTCCGCTTCGCGTCCGGGGTTCGTTTCGTCGAGGTATTCGCAGATGGCGGTGCTGTCGCAGAGGGTGACGGTGTCGTCGACGTAGACGGGGATGCGGCGGAGGGGGGAGAGGGCGGTGAAGGCGTCGTTGCCCTGGAAGGGGATGATCGGGTCGATCTGCCAGGCGACGCGCTTGAGGTCGGCGACGGCGAGGACCTTGCGGACGTAGGGGGGAGCCGGGACCGCCGATGATGGTTGCGGGCATGGGTGACACTTGCGTGATCTTTCGATGTCGTGCGTGGGCATATGGTGGCGCGGGATTGGCAATGGGGGAATAGGCGGCGTTGAAGAGGGTGCGATCGCGGCGGCTGGGGCGCGACCGCGGATTGGAACACCATCGCCATTCGAAACGTCCGTTTGGACACTCCACTCTTGTGGTCCGCGTAGGCCGACTGGCCATCGATAGCGGCGCACTTTCCGTGCTCGCGTGCGCGAAGGCACAGGTCGGCGGGCCGCGAAGCGCGACCTCGGCCGCACCAGAGCGAGCTTCCCAACAGGCTGCAAGCAGAGCTGTCGTTGCTCGCCCCGCCTTGCCGCTTTGGTTCGCGTCTGTGTTGACGCCTGATCGGCGGGACTGGACAATGCTCCCAAGGACGCGGGGGGCAGGGAGACGCCCTGCGCGCTAACAGAAGAATTCAGGAGGGTTAGGGATGAGCGAGTTCGACCATCTGCGTGAAGTGCTGGCGCGCGGCGGGATGTCGCGGCGGGAGTTTGTCGGGCGGGCGGGGGCGCTTGGATTCGGGGCGGCGGCGCTGGCGGTGCCCGGTGTGGCGGCGGCGGATACGCCGCGCAAGGGTGGGCATTTCCGCCTTGGTCTTGCCGGTGGCAGCACGACGGACAGCATCAATCCGGGGAGCTGGACCGATTCGGTCATGGTGGTCGCCGGGTTCAGCTTTTTCAACGGGCTGATCGAGAACAGCTGGGACAACAAGCCGATGCCCGAGCTGGCGACCAGCTGGGAGGCCAAGCCTGGCGCGGCGGAATGGGTGTTCAACCTGCGCAAGGGCGTGCAGTTCTCCAACGGCAAGGACTTCGACGCTGACGATGCGGTGTATTCGCTGAACCTGCATCGCGGCCAGACCAAGTCCGGCGCGGCGGGGCCGATGAAGTTGGTGAAGGACATCCGCAAGACTGACAAGTACCAGATCACGATCGAGCTCGAGAGCGGCGACGCGGACTTCCCTTATGTCATCAGCGACTATCATTTGATGATGGTGCCGGATGGGCATACCGACTGGTCCAGGCCGGTGGGGACGGGGTCGTATGTGCTCGACCAGTTCCAGCCGGGGGTGCGGGTGTCAGGCCGGCGCAATCCGAACAACTGGAAGAAGAACACTGGCTGGTTTGACAGCTACGAGATCACGGTGATCTCCGACACGTCGGCGCGGATGAACGCGCTGATCTCCGGCCAGCTCGACCTGATGAACCGTTGCGACCCACGGACGATCTCGCTGCTGATGAAGAACAAGGAGATCGAGGTGACGCGCTCGCCGGGCGGGTGGCATCCGGTGATGGCGATGCAGACGGACCAGGCGCCGTACGACAATCTCGATGTGCGGCTGGCGATGAAGTATGCGCTGGATCGCGAGCAGATCGTGAAGACGCTGTTCGCCGCCTATGGCTCGGTGGGCAACGACCATCCGATTCCCAAGGGCGATCCGTTCTTCCACAGCCAGCTGCCGCAGCTGAAATACGATCCGGACAAGGCGAAGTTCCACTTCAAGAAGGCGGGTCTGGCGGACAGCAAGATCCTTTTGCAGGCCTCCGACGCGGCCTTCGCCGGGGCGGTCGACATGTGCACGCTGTTCCAGGCCTCGGCGCAGAAGGCGGGCGTGCGGGTGGAGCTGAAGAAGGAGCCGGTGGACGGGTTCTGGAGCAATGTGTGGCTGAAGGGCGGCTTCGTCACCAGCTACTGGGCGGGGCGGCCGGCGGCGACGCAGATGCTGGGCGTGGCGTACAAGAGCGGCGTGCCGTGGAACGAGAGCCACTGGAACAACGCGAAGTTCGACAAGCTGCTGGCCGACGCGCGGGCGGAGACGGACTTCGCCAAGCGCAAGAATTACATCTGGGCGATGCAGGAAATGCTGAGCACCCAGGGCGGCGTGCTGGTGCCGGGCTTCCGCGACTATCTCTCGGCCAGCAGCAAGAAGATCGGCGGCGTGACCGTGCATAACGGGTTCGATCTCGACAACGGGCGGGTGATCGAGAAGGCGTATTTCCGCGCTTGACGGCAGGCGATGATTCGGCGCCGCTCCCTGCTGGCGGTTGCGGGGGCGCTGGCGGCGCCGGGGATCGTGCGCGGGGCGGCGGCGGGCACGCTGGATTTCATTCCGGTCGCCGACGTCACCGTGCTCGACCCCTATCTCGCCGGGCCGGACGTGACCGGGCAGCACGCGGCGGCGGTGTTCGACACGCTGTATGGCATGGACGCGGCGCTGACGCCGCGGCCGCAGATGCTGGCGGGGCACGTCGTCGAGGATGACGGGCGGCGCTGGCGGCTGACATTGCGCGACGGGTTGCAGTTCCATGACGGGGAGCCCGTGCGCGCGCGCGATGCGGTGGCGAGCATCAAGCGGTGGGGCACGATCGACGTGCTCGGCATGAAGCTGATGGAGCTGACCGATACGCTCGACGCGGTATCGGACGGCGTGTTGGAGTTCCGGCTCAAGCGGCCGTTCGGATTATTGCCGACGGCGCTGGCGAAGCCGGCGACCTATGCGCCCTACATCATGCCGGAGCGCATCGCCGCGATCGCCGGCAGCGGCAGGCCGATTGACATGATCGGCAGCGGACCGTTCCGCTATCTGGCCGATGAGCGCGTGGTCGGCGCGCGGGTGGTCTATGCGCGCTTCGACGGCTACGCGCCGCGGCAGGAGGCAGCCAGCTATCTGGCGGGCGGCAAGGTCGCGCATTTCGAGCGGGTGGTGTGGCACGTCATTCCGGATGCGGCGACGGCGGCGGCGGGCATGCAGAAGGGCGAGGCGGACTGGTGGGGCGACGTGCCGCCCGATCTGGCGCCGCTGCTGCGGCGCGATCCGAATCTGACGGTGCAGGTGCAGGACTTCATTGGTGGCGAGGCGATCATGCGCTTCAACGCGCTGTATCCGCCGTTCGATAATCCCGCCATCCGCCGGGCCATCCTGCCGGCGATCAACCAGGCGGAGTTCATGACGGCGGTGGCAGGTGAGGACCGCACGCTGTGGCGCGATCGCGTGGGGGTGTTCAGCGTGGGGCGGCCGATGAGCACGGATGTCGGCATCGAGGTGATGGAGGGGGATGTCGGCAAGGCGCGGCGGCAGCTGGCGGAGGCGGGCTACAAGGGCGAGAAGGTGGTGGTGATGATCTCGGCCGACTATCCGGCGCTGTTCGCGATCGGCACGGTGGGGGCCGATCTGCTGAAGCGCATCGGCTTCAATGTCGAGATCATGACGCTTGATTTCGGCACGCTGACGCAGCGCCGGGCGAGCAAGGCGGTGCCGGGGCAGGGCGGCTGGAGCGTGTTCTTCAACCTGTTCAACGGCTACAACCGCTACGATCCCGCTGCCCATCTTGGACTGACCAGCACCTGGGCGGGTTGGCCGAAGATCGATGAGATCGAGGCACTACGCGGCGACTGGTTCGACGCCCCGGATCTCGCCGGGCGGCAGGCGGTGGCGCGGCAAATACAGACGCTGGTATGGCGGGACGTGCCGTATATTCCGCTCGGCAGCTTCTATCCGTTGACCGCGTTCAAGGCGGGGATGACGGGGGTGCGGAAGGGTGGGGCGGCGTTCTTCAACGTCCGCCGGACCTAGGTCGTGATTGGTTTAGATCAAACCAATCAAGCCCTAGCAAGCTATTGAAGAAGAGCGCGGTTCACGCCGTCCGACCGATCGGCCTCAAGCGATCGCGCTCTAGGCTGTGTACCCATTGCATTGACTACGGGACATTTGATTCAAGCTCGTGAGGAGGGCTTGGAAGATGTCG